>Ga0180432_10004992_pt1 | contig 17897 bp, 16 predicted proteins | sample SS_ome_10_FD_132414 | JGI IMG/M metagenome (GOLD analysis project Ga0180432, IMG submission 132414) | Hypersaline lake sediment archaeal communities from the Salton Sea, California, USA - SS_1_MS_2 metaG | ecosystem: Environmental > Aquatic > Non-marine Saline and Alkaline > Hypersaline >...
AGAGGTAAACACGGCTCTGCCGCCGTTCCAGAAGCCTATCCGTCGTCGGCCTTTTTGTCAAGGTGCGCGAGTGCGTACGACCGTTTCCGCCGCAGGCGTCTCGCCCCTCCTTGAACGTTCTCGGCTTCGCGGTTAGAATCCAGACCTCACTCGAGGACGACTTCCGATGGCAATCGTTGCGGTCCTGCCCACCTACAACGAGCGTGATAACATTTCCGACTTGATCAAGCGGATACTCACCCTGAGGGATGACATGGAGGTGCTCGTCATTGACGACAGCTCCCCGGACGGGACGGCAGGTTTAGTTCTCGATCTGGCGGGAAAAGACCCACGCGTGCACCTGGTAGTCAGGAATGGCCCGAGGGGCCGAGGATACGCGGGTGCCGAGGGGTTCCGCTTAGCTGTCGAAATGGGCTACGACCTGATCGTCGAAATGGACGCCGACTGGTCCCATGACCCCTGCTTCATTCCCGCGATGATCGCCGCATCCCGCGATTGCGATCTGGTCATAGGTTCCCGCTTCGTCAGCGGAGGGAGGCAGAAGGGGCGAAGCTTCTCTCGTATCGCGATAAGCGCGCTCGCCAATCTCTACCTCCGTGCCGCCCTGGGATTCTGGTCCGTCAAGGACTGCACCTCGGGATTCCGTTGTTTCAGGAGGGAGTTGTTGGAGGTCGTCGAGCCCTCAACCCTGCGCTCCCGGGGGCCCTCTATCGTCGGCGAGGTGCTATTTAGATGTAAGGGCGCGAGGATCAAGGAAGTCCCCATTACTTTTTACGACCGCAAGCATGGCCGCAGCAAATTCAACTTCCGCGCCGTGGCCTCCAACCTGATCATGGCCCCCAGGGTGAGGCTCGCGTCCCTCTTTCGGCCAAGGCCACACTTTCGAAAAGGGCAAGGATGAGCCGCCGCCGATCTGCGAAAGCGGCCCAATCGGCTCCCTTTTGCAGCATCTCCTCTTGTGATATCTTTTGACCGTGTTTGCCGGAGCGATTACAATCCTTACCTTAAGCGGGATTCCCTGTCGGCTTCCTGACGGGCGGCGTCCAGCGCTCGAAGCGGAGGAGTATATTGCTCGACATTGCATTTGTGCGCGACAACCCGGAACTCGCGAAGCGCGCGGTTAAGCTCAAAGGCGAAAAGGTTGACATCGACAACCTGCTCGAACTTGACGAGCAGCACCGCCAGATCACCACCGACGTGCAGAAACTCCGCGAGGAGCGAAACGCCAAATCGAAAGAGGTCGGTGAACTCCGGAAGCAGAAGCGCGACGCTTCACGGCTAATCGATGCTGTTCGAAAAATCAACGACAAGATTAAGGGGCTCGAAGCGGAACTCGAGATCCTGAGGCGACAGATAGAAGACCTCATGATGTGGGTGCCCAACATTCCCTCCGACGAAGTCCAGCCCGGGTTCGGCGACGACAACGCCGTGGAGATCAGCCGCTGGGGTGACAGGAGAGAGTTCGCATTCGAGGCGAAGGCCCATTGGGACTTGGGCAAGTACCTCGGCATACTGGATTTCGAGACCGCCGCCAAGCTGGCCGGCAGCTTCTTCGCTCTTTTCATCGGGCAGGGGGCTCTCCTCGAGCGGGCCCTGTTTAACTTCATGCTGGACCTGCACACGACAAAGCACGGGTTCAAGGAGGTGTGCCCGCCTTTCATCGTCAACCGGGATGTGATGGCGGGAACCGGGCAGCTCCCGAAACTCGAAGACGACATGTACCACATGCCTCGCGACGATTTCTTCCTCATCCCCACCGCCGAAGTGCCTCTCATAAACATCTACCGCGACGTCGTCCTTTCCGAGGACGACCTTCCTATCTATCTCACGGCCTATTCGCCTTGCTTCCGGCGCGAGGCCGGCTCCTATGGCAAGGACACCAGGGGGTTGCTTCGAATACACCAGTTCGACAAGGTCGAGATGGTGAAGTTCGTCACGCCCGAGACGGGGCGCGACGAGCTCGAAACGCTTCTGGCCAATGCCGAGGATGTCCTTCGGCTCCTTGGTTTGGAATATCGGGTAATGCGCCTGCCGGCGGGGGACCTGAGCTTCGCCGCCGCGTTGTGCTACGATATCGAAGTCTGGGCTCCCGGCGTGAAGAAATACCTCGAGGTCTCTTCGTGCAGCACCACCACCGACTTCCAGGCTCGCCGCTCCAACATCAGGTACCGGACGAAAAAGGGCAAAATGCGCTACGTGCACACGCTGAACGGTTCCGGCGTGGCGTTGCCCAGAGTCGTCGTGGCCATATTGGAGACCTTCCAGAACGCCGACGGCACCGTCACCGTGCCGGAGGTGCTCGTCCCGTACATGCACGGCAGGCAAAAGATCACTCCGGAGATCTGACGCGTGCGCTGCCCCAAGTGTCGAGGGTCGATGGTGGAACAGCGCGGCAGTCACCACAAGCAACGCAAGTGGGTGTGCAGGCGCTGTGGGAAGGTGCGCATGCAACCCGTCCGCAAGCCCAGGAAGCGAAGTGAAACTCTACGCTAGCGTCGCGGCGATGTCGTTCTTGGTCGCGCTCTCCGGTGCGATGATGCCCGGACCGATGATGCTCGTGACTGTCACCGCCTCAAGAAAACACGGCCTGCGTGCCGGGCCTCTGATCTCCACCGCACACGCCGTTCTGGAGCTTGCCATGGTTCTCATTCTCTTCGCGGGGGCCAGGCATCTCCTGACGCATCAGAGATTTGTCGGCGGCCTGGGGATTCTGGGCGCTATGGTGCTGGTCTGGATGGGAATAGCCGCGATCGCCTACGCGCGCTCTGCGACCGCCGAGGGCGCTCTCGAACGGCCGCTGCCCAAGTTCATCTCGAACCCCGTGATCGCAGGGGTCGCTACTACCGCCGGCAATCCGCAGTGGTGGATCTGGTGGCCCACCGTCGGCTTCTCCTACCTGGCCATGGCGAGCGAGTCCGGCGTCGCCGCCGTCATACCCTTCTACCTGGGACACATCTCCGGCGACTATGTCGTCTATACCGCCATCTCAGCGGCTGTCACCGGCGGGCGCCGCTTCCTTAAGGACGTGCACTTCCGTTTCGCAATCACCGCCTGCGGCGTGTTTCTGATCGCTATTGCGGGCGTGTTCGCGGTCATGGGAATTACCAGACTCTTGTGAGCGACGGATGGATTGGAGCTGGCTTTTCTTCGCGGCCTTGGCGCTTTTTCTCGCCGTCTACGTCCTTTACGAGGTGCTCACGAGGCGACTCAATCGCGCCGGATCCCCGCAGGCGCTCTTGGTCTCGGCGTATCGCAAGTCGTTCGAAAGGGCCGAGCGCCGGCGCAAGGCAAAGCGGAAGAGTCTCCTAAAGCAGTCCCACGTCCTGGAGGACATCCTACGAGCCCAGCCCGAAGCGACCGCGGTTCGCGAGAGCCTGATTAAGCTTTACCTCGCCGAGGCGATGGTCGATCCGCTTAAAAAGCACGCGCTGGAAATGCTCCGCCACGATCCGCGGAACGACCTCGCATTCTCGACCTCGGTTGCGCTGGCCAGTGAGGATGATTTCTTCGCCGACGCCCGTGAGGTTTTCAAAGCCGCCATTAACCGGTCCCCCAATGATCTCGCACTCGTCCGGCGTTACGCCAATTTCCTGCTGGGAAGGCTTGCCCGTGCGCTGCCCGCTGAGCGTGAATCCATCATGCTGGAGGCTGAATCGCTGATTGCACGCCTGCTCCAGTCTTCACCTGAAGCGACCGAGGTTCTCTGGTCGCACGCGATGCTCTTGCGGCACCAGGGGCGACGCGAAGAAGCTGCCGCCGAATTGTCCAAGGTCGCCTCGCCGCAGCCATCCGTTCTTCTTCAGCTTGGCGACGTCCTTGCTGAGCTGGGGAAGAGGGCGGAAGCTTCTGAAGCCTATCGACGCGCCGTCGAAGCGGAGGCCAAGTCGCTGAACAGGGTAGGGCCCGTTTCGCACGTTGCGCACTGCAAGCTAGGATCGCTGGAACTCCGCAGCGGGGACGTGGATGCCGCCGCCAAGCACCTGCGCGAGGCTATCCCTACGGTCCCCGTCGTCTCGTTCTGGCGGGATGGATTGGATCTGGAGCTTGCCGAAGAGCTTCTCGACCGGGAAACCGCGCTCGACGTCGTCAGAGAATACGTCAGCGTCGCGCTGGCGTACAAACCCGACGACGAAAGGGCTGCAAAGCTCCGACAGCGGCTGTCAACCGCCGGATGAACTTCCTTTTCTAGTCCCCACCTTCGCGAGCTGCCGCAGATCTTCGTCGTCCAACGCACCCATCGAGAAGAAGACCGCCCCGGCAGCTCCCATTCCTCTCGCGATCTGCACCTGCGTCATTAACTCATCAGACCGCAGGCTCACTTTCTCCGTTCGCTTCCCGATTCCTTCCATGAGTTCTCCCTCCGGCAGCCCTAGTGCCTTATGCTCGGCCGCTCTCCGTAGGAACTCGGACGCGGTGCTGGTATAGTTCATCGTGATTGCCAGATCCAGCCACCCCTCCTTCAGCCATTTCACCCAATCTTGGCCGCAGATATCCGCTATCGCGGGGTATTCAGGGAACACCGCCGCGGAGAGGCGCTTGCCATGGCTGCTCGCTATTCGTTTGATCTCGCGGACGAAACTCGATATCGTCTCGACGCGCATTTCCAGCCACGCCTTCCTCGCGGCTCCCGACCGCATTATCTCTTCGGGCGCGAAGCCCGTCCGATCCGTAAAGCCGTTACGACAGCGTTCACACGAGCACGCCCTCAATTCGGCGTAGCGAACGAAGTCCAAATGTATTCCCGAAACCGGGTAGCCGCGGGCGATTTCCTCTATGAAGGCTATTTCGGCGGCGCGGACCTCCTCGCTGGCGGGGCAAGCCATTCCGGTCGGAACCTCCTTGTGAGTGAAGCTGAACCTCAACGACTCCAGGTCGGGTCTTTCCCGGAGCAGCTTCGATCCGCCCTCAAGAAACGTGCACACCCAGGCGTGGAGTTCCATCTCGGCCGCTTCCGCCTCGCGGCATAGGCAGTCAAGCATGTCCCACTCAACGCCCTGTTCCAGCAACGCCGAATTGTAGTACGCCATGCTTCTGCCGTCTGTGAAATGCGACTCGGACTTGACGCACGGGAGAAGAAGACTGAGCCCCGCGTCGCGCGCTCGCGACATGGTCTCGTGCACGTCTTGCGGCGAGCGGAACTCGACGTAAGGTTGGAGCCACGCGCCCAGTTCGAATTCTGCGGCCACCATAGCACCCCCCTCCCTAGCCTTCTCCCTTCAGCAGCCTTCGCCTATAGGCTTCGACCGATAGATTGTCAATCGTGTCGACTTCTTGATCGGTGAAGAACCTCGGCTTTCCGGCAATGAGCGCCGCCATCTCCAGCTTCGCCGAATCCTCCAGCACCTCCATCTTCGTGAAGGCTTCCTTCAAGTTGCTCCCCACTGTGATCGCGCCGTGGTTCACCATCATGATGGCATTGCACGTGGAGACGGCGTTCCCCACGGCCTCGGCGAGCTCGCGCCCCGCAGGCACGATGTAGGGGAGTGTGATCACTCGACCGACGTAGGCTACGAAGTCCGGCGTCATGGCTTTGATCTTCGCTCCCCCCGTCACCAGGCCCGTGGCGATTGGCGGATGCGCGTGTACGACCGCGTTCACGTCGCTGCGCCTTCGGTAACACTCCAGGTGCAGCGGCGTCTCGCTTGTCGGCTTCAAGTGGCCCTTTACCACTTCTCCGGTTTCTGTGTCGATCTTCACGTAGTCATTGCGCGCGATCTCTCCCAAGGAGAACCCGCTGGGAGAGAGATACGCGAAGCGCCCGTCGCGCGCGCTTAGGTTTCCACCCGGGCCCACCACCAGTTGGCAGGCCACCATTCTCTTTCCTAGCTCGATTAGTTCGTCAAGAACGTCCATTTTGTCAGCCTTGGCGGTTCCTTATTAGATCGGTTGACACGTCGAATCCCATCTTCTCGAATGCAGTCCTGAAATATTCCCTCGACTCTCGAAGCTCCTTTCCGATCAGCTCAAGCGGAGTGCCCCGCGGATAAAGCATCTCGAAAGAAAGAAAAGCCCGCCGCGGAGCGCCCTTGAGTATGCTCCTTATCACCTTGTCCGCTCGGATTACACCTTTGCGATTGCGTTCCGGCGTAAAAGCCCAGTGGCGGCTTGCGGCCCTGTCCGTCTGCTGAAGGTGCAGGAAGATCATATCTCCGCCAGGGTATCGTCGTTCCAGCCATTTGTACGGGTCCTTATCTGCCGCTGTATGGTCCTTGTCGCTTTCCGGGACGGGAGCCGCATGGCCGCAGTCGAGGTGAAGCATCACCGGAATCGCCGACCGCCGGTTGAGCGTTCGCAGCATCTTCTTGCTTTCCTCGATCGTATACGGCTTCAGGTTAGGAGAGTACATCTGCTCAAGAAAAACCGCCTCGACTCCCTTCTTGGCCGCATAGTCCGTGAACAGGACAAGCCGATCAAGAAGCCGGGAGACCGCCAGCTTTGGTCGCCGACTCAAATCCTGCTGAGTTATGTAGTCGTAATGCCCCGTTATGTACTTGGCGCCGAACACCTCCGCCATGTCCGCCAGCCCTCTGCACCACCGCAGTCCTTCCTCAGCCATGTCGTCGAAGGGGTGCGAGAGAAGATTAGTCAGGTACGGCAGCCTCCCCGTCGCAATGGTGACCGTCTCCAGCCCGTTCTTCTCGATCACTCGCAGCGTCTCGCGCACGAACTCCGACTTGCGCCTGAGCACGTTCGAGTAAAACCCGGGGTCAAGATGGTCGGTGAAGTACTCGAAGTAGGTAAACCCCGCCTCCACAAGCGGCCCAACCCACCTCGAGGGCTCGGGGTTGTCCTGCACGGAAAACCCGTTGTTGCCCAGCAGCAAAAACTCCGTCATCTCATCTCCTGTCCGCCTGTAACGTTGATTGCCTGTCCCGTCATGTACGAGGACCTCTCCGAGGCGAGGAAAATGACGAGGTTCGTGACGTCCTCGTAGCGGCATCCCCTTCCCAGCGGCACCTGCTCCTCGTAGTGCTTGCGCACCGCCTCTTTGCTCATGCCCAGCTTCTTCGCGTACTGATCGTAAAGACTTCCTGTCCATAGCGGCGAATCCAGGAGATTGCCCGGACATATCGCGTTCACCCGGATGTTGTACTCCGCCAGCTCAAGCGCCAGCGACTGCGTAAGCCCTATTCCCCCGAATTTCGACGCCGCGTACGCGGAGTTCTTGTAGCTTCCCTTCTTACCCGACTTGGAGTTTATCTGGATGATGACCCCGCTCTGTTGTTTCTTCATCACCGGCGCAACCGCCCGCGCGCACAGAAAGTATCCCATGAGGTTGACTTCGATGACTTTCTTCCAACGTTCGGCGTCAACCTCGTCAACCGCCCCCGCCTCGACTATCCCCGCGTTAGACACGAGCACGTCTATCGAACCGAACCGCTTGACCGTCTCGTCTCGGGCTCGCTCGAGCGTCTTAAGATCCGTAACATCCGCGAACATGCCGACCGACTCCCGCCCGGTGTCCTCTGTAATCTCCTGTGCGACCCGCCGCGCGGCCTCCTCGTTTATGTCGAGCAGGGCCGTCTTCGCCCCTTCTCCCGCCAGCGCCTTCGCAATCGCTTCGCCGAGCCCCTGCCCGGAGCCGGTCACTATTCCGACCCTCCCTTCAAGCTCCATCTCAGTCCCTCCTCACGGCGTGACGACCAGTTTCACGCCCTTCTTCGCTCTTGCAACTTCCAGGGCCTCGGAAATGTCGTCGAGCTTGAACTTGTGCGTAACGAACTTCGCGAGATCCACCTCGCTCGATGCGGCCATCTGCAGCGCCCTTACAAATTGGCTCCTGTGCGACGCGAAAGCCCCGAACACCGACACCTCCGAGTAGTGAATCTTGTTCGTATCAAGGGCGACCTTGCCCCGGTCTTTAGGAAGCCCCGCGAAGAAACTCACTCGGCCTTTCTTCTTGACGATCTCCAGAGCCTGCGCCTGCACCTCCGGCACTCCGCAAGCGCAAATGACAACGTCCACCCCACTGCCGCCGGTTCGCTTCATGATCTCCTGAGTAGAGTTGGCCGCCTCGATCGGCTCTCCCGCATCGAAATCCTTCACGACCTCAAGTCTGTCGGGAGCCGCGTCCACCATGAACACCCGTTCCGCCCCGTCCGCCCTGGCGACCTCCGAATGCATGAGGCCGATCGGGCCGCACCCGAATATCGCCACCACGTCGCCTTTGCCGATACCCAAGTACTCCTGCCCGTTGATGCAGCAAGACAGCGGCTCCACCAGCGCCACCTCTTCGGGCATGAGCGCGTCCGGCGCTTCGATGACGTTACCTTGGCTCACGGCCTCCTTCGGGATAATCATGTACTCTGCGTACCCGCCTGGAAAGTCGTACCCCAGTGCCTTGAAGTCCCGGCACAGGTTGTGAAGTCCCTTCCTGCAATACTCGCACTCTCCTTCCCCCACGCAGGTCACGGGCGTAACGCGTTGCCCCTCCCGTATATCGCTGACGCCTTCCCCCACCTGGTCGACGACGCCGCAGATCTCGTGTCCGATGATCGCCGGCGGAACCACGTTCTTCTGGCCGTAGGTGAATATCCTGAGGTCCGTTCCGCAAACGGCGCACGCTTCGACCCTAATCCTCACCTCGCCCGGCCCCGCAGTCGGAGTCTCGACCTCCTTCACCTCCATCCGCCCGGGTCCTAGGAAAACCGCCGCCTTCATCACCGCCTCCTGTCACATAAACCCACTGGTGCCTTTCTATCTTCGTCGGCCAGGTCTGCCTCGATGGGGCTCGACCACGCTGGCTCCGTGTCCCTCTGCACGGCAACCGCTTCTCGTCGCGTTCGACTCGTCAGGCCGCTCACATCCGCATGGCGTTGGGGTTGCGAAGCCTACCCCTTTATCCCACCCGTCGCGATGCCCCGTATGAAGTACTTCTGCGCGACGAAGAAGATGATCAGCGCCGGCAACAGCACAAGCAGCGACGCTGCCATCAGGAGATGCCAAGGCGTCTGAAACGCCTGCTGCCCCTGGAATGACGCGAGCCCCAGAGACAATGTCCATTTCGCCTGAGATTTCAGATAAACCCACGGGCCCATGAAGTCATTCCACGTCCCCATGAAGGTGAATATCGTCACCGTCGCCAATGCCGGCTTCGTCAAGGGCAGCATTATCTTCCAGTATATCTGAAAGGTGGACGCCCCGTCTATCTTCGCTGCGTCCTCGAGGTCGCGTGGAAGAGTCAGAAAGAACTGTCGGAACAGGAAAATGTGGAACGGCACCCCGAAGAAAAACGGCACGACCAGCGGCTTTATCGTATCCACCCACTTGAGGTATTTATACATCGCAAAGCGCGGTATCATCGGCACGATCCCCGGCACCATCATCGTCGAAATCGCAATTATGAACAGAACGTTTCTCCCCGGGAACCGCAGCCGCGCGAACCCGTACGCCGCAACCGACGAGGCCAGAAGCGTCCCCACTATCGTGAGCCCCGTTATGAGCGTCGTGTTGAAAAGGTATCTCATAAACGGAATGACCGATATCGCTTCGCGGTAGTTGCCCCATTCGACCGGGTTCGGCATACTCAGCGCAGACATGTCGAACACCTGCGATTCCTGCTTCAGCGACGTGGCAAACATCCATGCCAGCGGCGCAAGGAACACCACCGCCACGAGCGTCAGAATTACGTACGCCGCCAGCGTATCGCCCGTCTCTCGGATTCTTCGCCTGTTACCGCTCATATTGCACCCATCGCTTGCTCAGAACGAACTGCACGAGCGTCGCTCCAAGGATGATGAAGAACAGAAGCCACGCCATCGCAGCCCCGTACCCGAACTTCAGGTACTGGAAAGCCTGCTTGAACAAGTACAGCACGTAGAAAAGCGTTGAATCCTGCGGGCCCCCGTCCGTCATGATGAATACCTGTACGAAAATCTGCATGGCCCCTATGAACCCCATAACCAGATTGAAGAAGATGAGAGGGGAGAGCATCGGCAGAGAGACGTGCCGGAATTTGCCGAACTTTCCCGCCCCGTCAATCTGGGCCGCCTCGTACAGTTCGCGCGGGATGCCCTGCAGCCCCGCGAGGAAGATTATCGTTGGAGCCCCCACGCCCCAAAGACTCATCACCACCAGGGCCGGCTTGGACCAAGCGGGGTCTGAAAGCCACCCCGGCGGCTCGGGTGCGCCGAGACTCCGCAGGCTCTCCAGGATGAATCTGACCGCCGCCGGAGTGAAGCGCGAATCCAACGCAGAGGCCATCCCATTAATCGCCGCCTCGTAAAGACTTCCGAACAGCCGGAGGACTTCGTTGATCAGCCCCGAGTCGGCGTTGAAGAGCAGCTTCCAGAGGATCGCTATCGCTACCCCCGACGTTACGGCCGGCAAATATACGATGGTCCGGTATATGGATATGCCGCGGGTCTTTGTGTTCAGCAGCACCGCCAGCACCAAGGCGAATGCCACTCCCAAGGGCACGGCAAAGGCCGCGTAGAAGAACGTGTTGAAAAGGGATTTGGCGATCAGAGGGTCCCGCGCCAGCTCTCTGTAATTCTCTACCCCGACTGACTTTGCCGGCCCTATCAAGTCCCAGCTTGTGAAACTGATGACCACTGCCGCCAGCAGCGGGCCCAGGGCGAACACGACGAACCCGATGACCCAAGGCGAGATGAAAAGGTAACCCTCTAGGGCCTCCCTTCCTCTCAGTCGCTTCATTTTGGCGGTCCCTGCCGAAGTATCTTGTTTATATCTGGTACGATTATCGGCGCCAGCTCCGCGGGCGATGCCGGATTCTTCGGGTCGGTGATGGGTCCCAGCGAGCCGTCCGCGCCCGTTAGTTGTTGGGTTATCCTATCCCACGCCTCCTGGAAATAGGGGGTCTGCGGAAACGCCCTCGCGTACCGGACGGTCTCGCTCACCACGCTCTTATGCTCCGGCAGAAAATCCCCCTCCAGGAACGCTTCCGAGGTCGCTACGGGCTTGAATGCGGCGTTTTCGACCATGATCAGCTGCATCATGCCCTCTTGGCCCGTCAGGAACTTGATGAACTCGAACGCTTCTTTCGGATGCCGTGACTGCGTGGATATCGCGTAAGCGCTGGGCAGCGCACGGCTTGCGTGCCCCGCCTTGCCCTTCGGTAGCAACGCTATGTCCCACTCGAACTCGCATCTGTTCCTCAATTCGGCCGAATGCGGGTATGCCGACCGCATCATAGCCATTTCGCCCTGCCAGAACCTCGTGATATCTCCCAGGAAGGAGCGTTCTATGGGATTCGGGCACACGTGGTACTTTATCTGGAGGTCGGCGTAGAATTCCAGCGCCTCGATGGCTTCCGGGGAATCCAGCAGACATTCGCCGGCATCCTCGCTAAAAACCCGCCCGCCGTTCTGCCACACAAGCTCCTCCCACGAGAGCGCTCCACAACCAAACCGGTCTATCTTCCCGTCGCCGTCAAAGTCCTTTGTCAGCTTCTTAGCCGCTTCCAGAAACTTGTCCCAATCCCACGTGTCGTCGGGATACGCTACCCCCTCTCTGTCGAATATCCCCTTGTTGTAGGTAAGGTAGAAGGAGGTGCCGTCCTTCGGGATGCCATAGATGCTTTCGCCTACGCTGAAAATGTCCACGATGTTCTCGTAGTAGTCCCCTATGTTGAAGGCGGGGTCCTGGTCTATTAGGTCGTTCAGCTCGATTATCGCGCCCTTGCTCACCCAAAGCGCGAAATTCTGCGGGTAGACGAATATTATGTCCGGGGCCACCCCTCCCGCGATCCTGGTCAGGATGTTCTGCTCATACATCGAGGTCACCCGCTCGACGCGGAAGTCTATCTCGGGGCGCTTCTGGCGGAAATCATCGAATATAGACTCGTAGATCTTCATCAGTTGGGGAGGGCAGGGGGGATGCGCATAGACAACGATGGGCCGGCTTGTGTCTGCCAGGCGTTCGGGCTTGGCGAGCAATGCGACGACGATGACGGCCACGGCCGCCGCCGGGATCAGGAACGCGCTGCGGAACAACCTCAGCATCAGCCGCCCGCCCTCTTCTTCAACTCCGCCTCGCCCAGCAGAACAGCTCCGCGCGCGGCGGCGAATTCAGGTTCCGCCAGAACTTCGACCTTGCCGAAGGTCTCGCGCAATCCCGCTTTCTCCAGGCATCCCTCCATGAGTTCCCGCGCGCTCGCGAATCCTGCCCCTTCTCCGCACATCCTCACGATTCCTGGAGATTTCTCCGGCCAGCCGCTCTTCACTTCCTCCGCCAAGCGCCCGGCTACCATCCCGAAAAGCTCTCCCAGGAACACTCGAGCCGCCATTCCCGCCATTTCAGTCCCTTCACCCTCGCGGCCTTGCAACAGGGCTCGCCTCAATTTCTCTCCCGGCACCGAAGTGACACCCGACGCCTTATCCAATACGTCCTGAATCCCATACGCTAACCCCCATTTCTTGCCCGTAATGCCCGCAAAGGACAATCCCGTCCCGGTCCAGTCGGCGCCTACGTGCACCGTAACCGCGACGGACTGCGCATCGCCAGGGCACTCCCGCGCTGCGGCCTCGGTTGCCGGCACCATCACGGCCTTTCTCCCCTTGACTTCCAGCATCCCCCGCAGCAGTTCCTCGTGGAATCTAAGCAATGACGCCTCTTCGGCCGAGACGTCCGGGACAACAACCGCCACCACAACAGCTCTGGCCTCCCGCAGGATTCTCAGTTCCTCCTCCAGCACCGCCATCGCTTCATCCCGCTTAACGTCCACCAACCCTCGTCTCAGTGGGCGGCGAAGCTCCCGTCCGAACACTCTGGCCAGCACGCGCGCCTCCTCACCGTAGATCAGCAACTTTCCGCCGTGCTCCAGGTGATCGAGGCCCAACCTCGCCAGCTCCTCTTCACTACCGTCCGCGTCTATGTAGCATGTCTCACGGATCTCTTCCTTGAGTTCATCTCCGCTCCTGTAGGAAATGACGGCCCCATCTCCCTCCAGATGGAGTCCCAGAACCTTTGCGGTCAGAAGTTCCGTGGAAGCCCCTGCGGTATCGTCTGCCGGGCCCGGAGCATTCGCAAGTTGCTGCTTAACCTGCTCAAGGCGATCGGCAAGCTTCTCAAGCTCCCGGACCTCCTGGCGCTCTGCCTCTATCAAGGCATCCTCATCGTCTTGTTCTGCCTCGCGGGGAGCCTGTTCCACTTTCCACGGCTTTCCAGGCCTTTCAGTCGAGGGCATCCTTCTGGGGAGTGTGTTGCCGAAACTGTCGCCCATTGACTCACTCGTCTCCTTGGAGTCCCCGTAGCATCTCTTCGATCATCTCTACCTCGCGAATCTGCGAATCCACATTCGCCAATGCGGCACGCATCTCCGCGATGTCAGCTTCCAGTTCCGCTCTTTCCCTCTCTACTTCTTGCCTTTTCGCAAGGTAGCGGCGACCTGTGGCTTCCAGTTCGGCCCTGGCATCGAGGAGTCGCCTGCGCTGTTCGCCCAGCTTGGCCAGGAGCGCTTCCGGTCCGTCTGATTTCATGCTTGTTGCCGACCGTCTCCGCGCCGGCTCCGCTCGCGTCGGAAACTCCACCAGCTTCCCCTGCCCCCCGTCGGCGTCTTTCTCTGCCGAGTCGGCGTTGATGTTCCAAGGCCGCCTTCGCTTGGCGTTGTCTCTGCCTTGTTGCTTCGGAGTGTCAAAACCGTCCATCGTTGACCCTATGACCGGTCACGTTTGGCCCTGTCCAAGAGCACTTCTCTCACCAGGCTATCGATATCTCGCGCCCCTCTTGACGAAGGGGCGTGTTGGAATATCGGCAGCCCAAGGCTTGTCGCATCCGCTATCGTGGTGTTTTGCCGGATCACGGACTTAAGGAGGTAGTCGGGGTAGTGCTCCCGCAACGCCGACTGCGAGCGCAGGCATATGTTCCTCGACGGGTTGAACAGGTTGAGCACTATGAAAATTCCCTTCAATCGGTAATCGAAGTCCTCTTCGATATCGACGAGCGTGTCGAACAACAGCCTGAGCCCGTCATACGAGAGAAAATCGGCCAGCACCGGCACTATAAGGTCATCTGTTGCCAGGATTGCGTTGAGATTGAGCAGCCCTATATTTGGGGGTGAATCCAAGACCACGAGATCGTAGACGTCCGAGATAGGCTCCAAAGCTCTCCGCAGCCGCCATTCGCGCGCATTCTGCGACATGAGCGAAAGCTCAATCGGCGACAGCCGTATGTTCGCCGGTAGCAGGTGCAGGGTCTTCATCCCCGTCTCAACTATGGCATCCCTGACGTCGTGCTTGTCTATCAGCACTTCGTACAGAGTGCGAGAGAAGTCTGCGCCGTTGAATCCCAGGCATCGCGTCAGGTGGCCTTGGGGGTCGAGGTCGATCAGGAGAGTGCGCGCTCCCAGCTCGGCGGCCCTGTAGCCGTAAGAGGCTGAAATGCTCGATTTCCCCGTCCCTCCTTTAAAGTTGAGAAACAACTGCCTCCGGTGCGAAGGCACAACCGGAGGCATATTCAGCCGATTCCTGTATTCTGCGACCTCTTCCGGCAGATAATATCTGAAGTCCGTCTCGGGATCTCGCTTGGCTTCGGGGAGTAGCCCCTCGCGCTCCAAATCAAGCAGTCTTCTCTTCTCGACGCCCAATAGCTCGGCAAGCTGCGCAGGCGAGTAACGGGGGGACCGCAATTACCTGTCTCCCATAATGCTAAGTCGATAAGCCGAGAACGTTTAGAGGCATTCTATCACCGCTTCTGGGGAATTCAAGCTTGCTTGCGCTCATCCCGGGGACGATTGCCAGGCTATCTTCTGTCTCGGATCGCCTCGAGTTCGTCGATCCGCTTTCTTGCCTGCGAGATGGCCGCCTTTGCGGATACCGCCGCTGACTCTCTCTTCAACCTCAGAAGATCGAAGGCTTCCTCCAGCTCGTCGATACGCTCCTTCAGCGCCGCAACGCTGCCAATCGCAGGCAGCGACGTGCTGATCTCGCGAACACGCGCCTCGGCCTCGTTCATTCTGTCGTCAATGGCTTGGTTGATCTTGGTGCTCATTTTCAGAAATTCAGCCTTAACCGCGGACAGCATTTCCTCGTGCGCACCCTCCTTCGACAGCCTGTCTTCAGCCTCTTGACGCTTGTCGTGGATCGACTCCACAATCTTCAGCAGCTTCTTTATGTCCCCGGCCTGCAGCCCCCTTATCGGCCTCCCGATCGGATCGAAGGGGTCGTCCCGCAGCCTCGTAAATTCCCTCTCCCAATCTTGCAGAAGCGACACGGCATCCTTGTAATACTCCATCTGCCTGCTGAGCGATTTGGCCTCCTGTTCCAGGTCATCCCGCCTGAGCGCCCCGAACAGTTCCGTCGCGTTCCTCACCTCTTCCTGCTGGCTTTCAAGCACCTTCTCGTTGCTGCTCCTGTAAAAAGCCCCTCCAATCGCGCGAACGCGGGTCGCAATATTGTTCACCACGCTCTCCACCAGACGATCGATATGGTCCACCAGTTCAACTCGCTCCCTGAAAACTCCCCCTTCGACCCATGGATCGTATTTCTTGTATCGGTCCAGGCCCCGCCTTATCTTGCGAACCTTAGGCACCTCACTCACCGTCAGACCATCCCCGAATATGGAATTTATCTCCAACCGTAGAGACTCGATCTCGGCAATCTTGACCTCCAAAATAGCCATTCGCTTGTCGTAGTGCTTGAGGAAGTCAATCCGGTTGTTCAGTTCCTTGATCGCTGCCGTCGCCTGGGAGACCTCGTTTCTTCTCGCGGCGGCCTTGAATACCCTTAAGTAGTTCTTTACGCGACTGACTTGCTCACTCAGCAACCCAATGTCCTTGGTCATTGAGTAGCCTTGTCGTATTGACATGATGTCCTGGCTCATCCTCGACGTTCGGTTCGCAATTTCGGTTGTTATGTCATTATGCAGGCTCAGCATCAGCAGTATATTGGGATGTGCCTGCTTGAAAGACTCTCTTTCGCCCTGACGGAAAACCACGAAGTTCTCCTCCAGTATCGCCTGCATCTCCACGCATTTCTTCGCGTCCCTCGGCTGCAGACCGTCTGCCAGCATCACGGAGAGTTCCTGCTTAAACGCGACCATCTGGTCGCGGATGGCCGCTAGCGCTTGCTCGGCGCTCTCGATCTCCTCGTATTCGCCGATCCTCGTTTCAAGGCTCTCCAGCGCAGGCTCGATCTCGCGTGCCTCGTCCGATGCGCCCAAAGAATGCAGCATCGAACGGAGTTCCGGCAGCTCCTCCCTGTACTCGTACAAGATCTCCAGGTTGTTCTCGTGCGGGTACGCGGCAAAGACGCGCTTCACTCTCTCCCTCGTGTTTCGTTTCACCTGTTCGATTTGATCTATCACATCCTCTATCAGCGCCGTTATCGCCTGTCGCCGGTTTGGCTTGATTTCCTCTCCCGTCCTCAGGAAACGCGTCCTGAGGTTCACGAGTTTATCGAGTATCCGCTTTGCCCTCTCAACCTCCCTGGCTCGCGTTATCCCCTCTCCCAGGAGAGTCTCGACCTCATGTCGGTACGCCAGCAGGATCGCCGCAAAACGGTAGTGGTACGCGAGACTCTTGAGCAGAGACTTGGCCTCCGCTGCGTGGCGTCCGCCCCCGAACGCGCGGAAAAGCTCGTAGTTCTTCCGCACTTCGCCGTAGTAGTCCTTGATCTTCTCCGGTACAAGCTCTTCGCCGTACTTGCCCTCAACCCAGGCGATCTCCCTCATCCCGGCGGAAAGGCCTTGTCTCACTGCTTTCATGATCTCCACTTCCAACGCCACGGCCGCTCGGGCGTGCTCTTGGGCTAGGCTCTCCAGCCCCTCCGTGGGGGAAAACGATCGGATCTTCGCCTTGGCTTTGTCGAGGCGGGACAGTATTCGCCCCACCACTTCGACGTCGCTTGGGTCCAGCCCGTTCGAGAGGGCTACGGCGAAATCCTGCTCGTAGCGGGGGATGAGTTCCAGGTATCGGCTAATCGACTCCTCGGGCGTAAGGCGCTCATGGTAGCGGAAATACAAGAACGCCGCAGCAGCCAAGGCGATCACAAGAAGAACTGGCACACCCCTTGTCAGACTCCGTCTTACCTCCCTGTTCGAAGCCAGCCGCTCTGCCAGTCGAGCCACTCTTCGCCCTCCGCCGGGGGATTCAGCAGCCATCAGCCTTGAACTTCACTGTTGTCCTTGCTGACCATTCTCCGGGCCACTCCCAGCACCGCTGACGGCTTCCCGTTAACTTGAACTCATCAGCGGCCGAGTCTCCCTTACAACCGTGCCGCCCACGTGCCAATTCTACGGCCTCTCGCCCGTTTTGCAACATCAACGTCGCTACGCGCTGCCTGCCTACCCGACCCAGACGGGCGAGGCCCACGCCATATTCCCATCCTCCTGCACGACTTTGCCATAGTAGTACGAGCCTTCCCGCGCGCTATCCCTGAACGACATCGACACGGTTTCTTGATACGGCTCTTCCCGATGCAGGATTTCGCCGTCCTTAATCACCTCCACCCGCACAAATCTGGCCGTCCCCGCCGCGCGCACCGAAATCTCCATCTCGCCCGAAGCCTCCGTCTCTTCCCCCATCCGCGCGCCGTTGACCTCGAAGTCCATATATATCCTCGAGCCTGTCGTCGCGTAGCAGTATCTGGACCGGACGGCATCCCATATCGCCGGCCGCGTGAGTTCTCCTGCACGCACCGCCGTGAGACCCGATCCGTAGGTTATGAAATGTTCGTCCAGCTCCGGAGTCACAGGCCCTCGGACCTTGTTCTCGGGATATGGCTGGCCGCCCCTGGTGATATGACAGTCCCCGGATGCGACGAATCCGAACCTCCGGCCCTTGGCAAGGCCACCTCTCACAGTATCGTACTTCAGCTTCTGATTAGGCTGCACCTTGGCCAGGAACTGAAGCTCGTTCTCTTGGAACTCCGAACTCCCCCAGATCGAGTAAATCTCCACCACTCTCTCCAACTCGGGGTCGTGGACCGAGAAATCCATGA
>Ga0180432_10004993_pt1 | contig 17896 bp, 14 predicted proteins | sample SS_ome_10_FD_132414 | JGI IMG/M metagenome (GOLD analysis project Ga0180432, IMG submission 132414) | Hypersaline lake sediment archaeal communities from the Salton Sea, California, USA - SS_1_MS_2 metaG | ecosystem: Environmental > Aquatic > Non-marine Saline and Alkaline > Hypersaline >...
AGTATTTTTTAATCAACCTGTTGCACTAACGAGTTGAATCCGCAGGGGAAAAGCATGACGCGGGCCATGTTTATTGAAAATTGTCTTTCTATTAAATCGGATAACGCTTCATCAACACGATGACACGTATATCGATTAATTTTTTACGCTGATATAGAAAATGATAGGTTTCGGTGCTTCAAGAAGCTCATTTTTTCCTTTTTGATTGAATCCTGTCCCCGCTACCAAAAAAATTAAGGACTTACGAGAAATCGTAAGTCCTTTTTTATAGATTATTTTAGGTGCGCCGGTAATATTACTCCCGCTAGATTATGCGATGATCCTTAATGCCGGTGGAATTTTATGCAAATTCTATTTCCATAAAAACATCGGTTTTCTGTTTTCCAGGAATGCCTTGATACCCTCTTTTGCGTCTTGGGATCGGATGTTTTTTCGAAACATCTCGTATTCCATGGAAAGACCCGCCTCGAATCCTAAGCGATAGCCTGCGTTGATACAGTTTTTGATACATCCCAGAGCGCCCGTGGCCTGTCTGGCCAGCCGGCGAGCGTAATCGAAGCAGTTCTCGAAAAGAGAATCAGCAGGGAGCACCTCGTGAACCAGGCCGATATCTCGGGCCTCTTCGGGCAGAAGCTGCAGCCCCTTGTACATCATCTCTACTGCTTTTCCCCGTCCAACGAACCAGGGAAGTCGTTGGGTTCCTCCCAGGGAGGGGATCAAACCCAGTCTGATTTCCGGCAGGCCGACCCTGCCCGAGTCCGCCGCCATAAAGCGAAAGTCACAGGCGAGGGCGAGTTCCAGCCCGCCGCCCAGGGCGTGGCCGTTGATGGCCGCGACTACCGGCAGTGGGAGGGATTCAAGATCGTTCAGGAGGACATGGGCCCTGGACAAAAGGGCGATTATATCGTCGGTGATCTCTGGCAACGTGCTTACATCGTCCCCGGCGGAGAAGAAGCCGGGGCATGCGCTGGCAAGAAGCACCGCTCGGGCCTCGTTGGCATCATTCAATAGTTTCAGCACCGATTGAAAGTCCTCGAGAAACGTCTCACCCAGGGCGTTGACGGGTGGATGGTTCATAGTAACGATCGCCACATCCTCATCTACTTCATATTCAAGCACTGACAGTTTCATACTTCCTCCTTGGAGAATCACCCCGTTTTTATATACCATTTCATGGCAACGGTATGGTATAGCAGGCATTATACCCCATGATGTTATGAAAAAACCATAAAAAAACAAGTAGCGTCATGAAATATTTCTTGACATAAGAATAATATTGTGATTATGATGGCAATAACAAGAGTCAGATTGTGATATTTGGTCATGTTTCAGAGTGACGATGCAGTTTTATAGAAATTAATGGAAGAAATCATGAATTCACCCGCAGAAAACGAGACAAACAACAAAAAAGACAGACGGCGAAATCCCCTCAAGGAGGCAGCCATCCTGGAAGCGGCCCTGGAGGAGTTCGGCAAGAACGGCTTTGAGTCCACCACCATATCCTCGATTTGCAAGGCGGCCAACGTCTCCGAGGCCACGCTCTACGAGTACTTCAAGTCAAAAGAAGAGGTGCTGTTCTCCATCCCCCTTCATTATACGAAGCGGGAATACGACCGGATGCGCCAGATCGAGCGGTATATCCACGGCCCCCGGGAAAAGGTCCGGGTCTTTATCCAGGCCTACCTGGAGTTTTATGAATCAAACCCCCTGTACACCTCAGTCGCCATGCTGTCTCTCAAGGCGAATAGGAATTTCCTCAATTCCGAGGCCTACCAGGCCATTCGGGAGGCGACCCGGCCCATCGTCGAGGCCGTCGACGAGGGAATCAAGACCGGTGATTTTCGGGAAGATCTGGACAGCAGGCTCGTCAGGAACATGGTCCTCGGGTTCATCGAACACCTGACCATCCAGTGGCTGCTCACCGGACGGCCCGAAAGCATCTCCGCCCTGAGGGATACGGTGTTTGAGATGATCATCCGGGCGATTGAGAAGAGAGAGCCGGGTTCGGGGGAGAAAGTCACGGATTGAGAACGCCACTGAGTTGACAGCAACTCAATCGATCATATCAGAGCACGCATGACGGGAGAGAGATATGACAGCAAAGACATCGGTCAATAACAGGGTTCTTTCTGTTGACCTCACCACGGGGGAGACGAACGATATCGTAATCTCCCGGAAGGAGAGATTGCACTACCTGGGCGGAAAGGGCCTTGCGGTCAAACTCCTGTATGACCATATCAGGCCGGGGATCGATCCCCTGTCAGAAGACAATATCCTGGTTTTCATGACCGGCCCCACCGCCGGCACCGCCTCGCCTGCCGGGAACCGCTTCGCCGTCGTGGGGAAATCCCCCCTGACCGGCATCTTCGGGTCATCCCTTGCCGGAGGTAAGTTCGGTCGAAGCCTCAAACAGGCGGGATATGACGGCGCCCTCATCCGGGGGGCGGCGTCGTCGCCGGTAACGCTGCACATCGAAGACGGCGTGGTCTCCCTCCGGGACGCCGGGAGGTACTGGGGGATGGACACGTATGAATTTCAGGAAGAGAGAAAGGCCGACGGCGACTGGGTGGTCATCGGACCGGCGGGGGAAAACAGGGTGCGGTACGCGGTTATCGCTTCTGACAGGAGGGTCGCCGGTCGGTGCGGCCTGGGGGCGGTGATGGGCGCGAAGAACCTCAAGGGCATCGCCGCCCGGGGGGACAGAAAATTCGCCCCCCAGGACCCGACCCTGTTTGAAAAGGCCCTGAAGATCGCCCGGAAGAAGGTACACTCCCACGACAACACCGGGAACCGCTTGAGGAAGCTCGGCACGCCCCAGAACGTCCGGGTATACGGAGAGACCGCCATCATGCCGGTGAGAAATTACAGCCGCGTTCGGTTCGAAGACATGGAGAGTCTCACCGCGGAGGTGATCGCCAAGGAGCATTTCACGAAGAATCACGGCTGTCCCGGATGTCCCATCCAGTGCGGGCGCATGGGTGATTTCAACGGAAAGAACCTGGTGTCTCCCGAGTACGAGACCATCGCCATGATGGGGTCGAACCTGATGATCGGGGACATCACCAGGATCGCCGAGTGGAACGACGCCCTCAACCGCCTGGGACTCGATTCCATCAGTACCGGCAGCACAATCGGGTTTGCAATGGAGCTCACTGAACGGGGTCTTTTGGATGCCGGTCTTTCCTTCGGCGATGCCCGGAACATCGCCCCGCTGCTTGAGGACATCGCCCACCGGCGGGGATTGGGAGATGAGCTGGCCGAGGGGGTCAGGCGGCTGTCGGAAAAATACGGCGGGAGTGAATTCGCCATCCACGTCAAGGGGCTGGAATTGGCCGCCTACGACCCCCGGGGATGCAGCGGCCAGGGTTTGGGCTACGCCACGGCGAACAGCGGCGCCACCCACCTGTCCGGCAGCACCCACGCCATCGAGGTGGAGTCCTACCTGAGCCCCCACGGCACCCGGGGGAAGGCCCACTTCGTCAGGTTCATGCAGGATGTAACCGACGCGGTGAATTCATCCATCTTCTGCATCCAGACCGAGTACCCGTTCCTCGAGGAGAATCCGGCATACAAATACACCCCCATGCCGGTGCTGAGCTTCATCATGCGCAATTTCCCGGCCGTCGCCGTGGCCACGTCGGATCTCTCCGACTACGCGGGCCTTATGTCCGGGCTTCTGGGGGAGCGAATCGGTCAAAAGGATTTCTATCGGGCCGGGGAGCGGACGTTTACCCTGGATCGCTTCATGAATACCCGGGAGGGGATAGACCGGCGCCACGACACCCTGCCCCAGCGGATTCTCTCCGAGGCCCGCACCCCGGGGGAACACCCGGTGGAGCTGGATGAGATGCTTGCTCAGTATTACCGGCTTCGGGGGTGGGACGAGGACGGCCGCCCGACGCCGGGACTGCTTTCACGCCTTGATATCGAAGTAAGGGAGGTGTCCCATGACGGCCGATAAAAAGAAACTGCTGCTGATAACCGGCGCCGCAGGCTTTTCTGGGCACCACATGGTCATGGAGGCGGTTCGGGCGGGGTACCGGGTGCGGGCCACGGACGTATCCAGCCGCTACTACAGCGCCCTCTTCGACGCCCTGGATGTGGAGTTCATCGCGTCCGACCTGACAAAGCGGGAGGGTCTGGACGAGCTGGTGAAGGATGTACATGGGGTGATCCATGTCGCCGGGATACACGATTACTCGACGCCCGACCGGATCATCTTCGCCATCAACGTGGGCGGGGTGGAGAATATCTGCTCAGCCACCGCAGACGCCGGGGTGAAGCGGTTCGTTCACTGGTCTTCGGTGGCGGTGTACGGATATGACTGGCACGACAAGACGCCGGTGAGTGAAGACGCCCCGAAGCTGACGCCGCCCCTCAATAACTACAACATCAGCAAGTGGGAGGGGGAAAAGATCGCCCGGAAATACCACACGGAGCGGGGATTGCCGCTGGTGGTGCTCCGGCCCGCGGCCATCTACGGAACACGAAGCGAATACGGCCTTGCCAACGTCTACAAGCAGGCCTACCAGGACCGGAACAAGAAGAAGATGCTCATGGCAGGTGACGGGTCGAGCCTGGAGGCGTTTCTCCACGTGAGGGATATGTGCCGGGCGTCGCTCTTCGCCCTGGAAAACGAGGCCATGATCGGCGAGGCCTACAATGTGGCGGACGACACCCGGATGACCACCGAGGATTTCTTCCGCTTTGTCTGTAAACACATCGCCGGCGGGGAAAAGGAGTTTCTCAAGATACCGCTGTGGGTCCTCAAACCGGTGGCGATGGTCAGCCAACTGGTGGCCCGGATAACCGGAGGGAAGTCACTCCTGGAGCGGGCCACCCTGGACTATCTCAACTGCGACAAGTGCTGGGACAACACAAAGCTCAAGAATGCCGGATTCACCTTTGAATATCCCACCATGGAGAAGGGCATGACGGAAACCCTTGAATGGTATCAGGTCAACCGCTGGCTGTGAGACGGCACTGTGTAATCAACATGTCTATATATACATACTTGGGGAGACATGAGATGAGCGAAAAGATACAGACCACACCGGACCTTGTTCGGAGAAACGCAGAGCTTTATCCCGATACCACCTTCATACACTTTTACGACCGAACCGTTACCTACCGGGACCTGGATGAAAAAACCGACGCCTTCGCCGAATACCTGCTCTCACAGGGAGTCGAGAAGGGGGATATCGTCTCGTTTCAGATGGGGAACTCGCCGGAGTTCTTCTACGTGAATCTGGGGGCCCAGAAGATCGGGGCCGTCAGTGGACCCATCAGCTGCTGGTGGCAGACCCCGGAGGTGTCCTACCTCCTCAGTGACTCGAAGCCGAAGGTGCTGGTCGTCGATCCCGAGTATGCGGGGATCGTCTCGGAGCTCAAGGATAAGATGCCGTCGGTGAAGAGCGTGCTGGTCAACACCGAATCGTCCATGGACCTGGACTTTCCCCATGAGTATCTTCCCGAAATGTTGGGGGGCGCATCGGGTAGAGCCATCGACTTCGACGGCCCATCCCCCGAAGACCCCGCGGCGATCATGTATACGTCGGGGACCACCGGGAACCCAAAGGGCGTGCTCCTGACCCACCGGGGCATCGTCTTTGGGGCGGAGATAAAAAGCGCCCCCTTCCCGGTGGGGCCCGGGGATATGGTGCTGTGTGTGCTCCCCCTGTTTCACTCCGGCGGGCTGAACGACCTGGCGTTTCCGTCCATCTACGCTGGCAGCACGATCGTGCTCAGAAAGAATTTCTCGGCCACGGAGTTCTGGGACTGTGTGGAGAAATACAAAATTAACGCCTTCTACATCGTCCCGACCATGTGGAATATCCTCCTGAGGGCCCCGGAGTCGAAAACAGTGGATACGAGCTCGCTGAAGTTCGGCCTGTCCGGCGCGGCGCCCATTCCCCCGGAACAGCTCAGGGAGTGCGAGGAGCGCTTCGATATCGCCATCGTCGAGGCCTACGGCTCCACGGAGAACACCGGCGGCATCACCGCCAACCGGCTCGGCGCAAGGAAGGACGGCTCCATCGGATTCGGGTTCGACGGCATCGAGGTGAAGGTGCTGGACGAAGACGGAAGGGAGGTCCCCTCCGGCGAGATCGGTGAGATATGCGTGAAGGGCGACACGGTCATGAGCGGGTATCATCACAATCCCAAGGCCACCCGAGAGACGATCCGGGACGGCTGGCTGTTGACCGGGGATGTGGGATTCGAAGACAAAGACGGCTTCTTCTTTCTGGTGGACAGGAAAAAGGAGATGATCATCCGGGGAGGGGTGAATGTCTATCCCAAGGAGATAGAGAACGTGATTTCAAATCATCCCAGGGTTGGTATCGTCGCCGTCATCCCTCAATCCCACGATAAATACGGCCAGGTGGCACGAGCGTGCATCGTGCCGGTGCGGGGCGAGGAATTGAGCGAGGGGGAAATCCGGGAATACTGTGGGAAAAACCTCGCCGAATACAAGATACCCGAGACCTTCGAGTTTCTGGAGAGCATCCCCACCACGGCGGTAGGAAAGGTGGCCAAGAAGGAGCTCATAAAGCAGCTGGATGAGGAAGAGACCGCAGAGCCGGTGCCGGTGGCCCATTTCTTCACCGGGATGTCCGAGCGGTTCATTCCGGAGAAGGCCGGCGGGGTGGAGGCGTCGGTCTCCTACAATATCACCGGCAAGGGGGGCGGCAAGTGGACGGTATATATCAAGGATCAAAAAATGACCTTGGAGGAGGGAATCCTAAAAGAGCCCAATGTCTATATCGTCGCCCGGGATCGGGACTACCACGACATCATGACCGGGAAGCTGGACGGGGTCACCGCCGTGATGACCGGGAAGATGAAGATAGAGGGAGATGTCGGTTTCATGGGGAAGCTTCGAGAAATGATGAAACCGGTGAAATATGCGTAGCGGGAGGAACAACACATGGCATTGAGATCGGCACAGGAATACAAGGACGGTCTGAAGGACGATCGTATCGTTTATATTCTGGGGAAGCGGGTTCCGGATGTGACCGAAGACCCCTATCTGAAGGTCGGGGTGGAGACTGGCGCCCATGATTACCTGCTGGGACATGACGAGAGCATGCGGGATCTTGCGGTGATGAAGGACCCGGAGACCGGGGAGGACGTCAGCACCTATTTCGAGGTGCCGGACACTCCCGAGGCGATCAAGAGACGGTTCGAGCTGGTGCGGACGGCTGCGGAATACGCCAACGGCGCACTTCCCTTCATCAAGGACGTGGGGACAGACATCATCAACGCCCTGACGGTCTTCGCCCGGCTTTCGGGGAATCCGGAATATCTCAAGCGGGTGGAGGCCTATCGAGGCCTGTGTGCTCGAAAGGACCTCTCCATGGCCGGGGCTGTAACCGACGTCAAAGGGGATCGATCCAAATCTCCCGCGGAGCAGGATTCGCCGGATTACTACCTCCGGATCGTCGACGAGACGAAGGACGAGATCGTGGTCTCCGGTGCCAAGGCGCACATCACCGCCTCGGCATACGTGGATGAGATTATCGTCATGCCCACCCGGAATCTGGCCGAAAACGAGGCGGAGTATGCCGTGGCCTTTGCGGTGCCGGTCAATACGCCGGGCATCACCCAGGTCTGCCGGCCCAGCTTCAGGTATGAGGATATCTATCACTTCCCCACCCCGAAGCCGAGGGGCGGACACGTGGAGGCCCTGGTCATCTTCGACAACGTCCGGGTTCCGAAGGAGCGGGTCTTCATGCTCCGGGAGTGGCAGTTCGCCCAGCACCTGGCGTACGCCTTCACGGCGTTTCATCGTTTTACCGCCGTTACATACAAGATCCCGATATTGGAGTTCATGACCGGCCTGGGACTGCTGGCCGCCGAGGCGAACGGCGTCCAGCGGGCGTCCCACGTCAGGGAGCGGATCGTCGGCATGATCAATTATACCGAATCGGTCAAGGCCCTGGCCCTGGCCGCCATGAACGCGCCGGAGAACCTGGTCGACTCCGGGCTCTATGTCCCCAACAGGCTGATGTCCAACATGGCCAAGCTCTTTTTCGCCTCGAACTTCCATGAATTCATCCGCGACATCCAGGACATCGCCGGGGGACTGTTGGTCACCCAGCCGACGTATCAGGACTGGATAAATGAAGACCTCAATTCCTACCTGAAACGATACATGGGCGGCGCGAGCGGCTTCGACGCCGAGGAGCGCATGAAGCTGATGAGCATGCTCCACCATGTGGTGGCCAGCGATTTCGCCGGGTGGCACGAGGTCTGTACTATCCACGCCGAGGGGTCGTTCGCCGCTCAGAAGATGATGATGCTGGCCGAGGCCCCGGTGGAGCTGTATCGGGAACGGGCTCGGGCCGCTGTCGGCTTGAAGTAGATGTACTTTTTCTGGGGACATGGAAGGGCTTGATGAAATGATACAAACCGAGATATGCACCCTCTTAGGCATCGAGTATCCTATCATCCTGGGCGGTATGCTGTGGGTGGGAGGAGCGGATCTCGCCGCTGCGGTGTCAAACGCCGGGGGTTTGGGGCTTTTAGGGGCGGGGGGCCTGACCCTTGACGATATCGCCCGGGCGACGGAGACGATCAGGGCCCGGACCGACAAACCCTTCGGCGTCAACGTACCGATCCTTCGCCCCGACGCCGAGGGGATGATACGGGAGGCGATCCGCGGCGGCGCGTCGGTCATCGCCACCGCTTCGGGAAGCCCGAAACGGTACACGACGATGATCAGGGATGAAGGCGCCCGGGTGATGCATGTGGTGCCTAACGTCGCCCTCGCCGAAAAGGCTGAGAGCGCCGGAGTCGACGCTGTGGTGGCTGAGGGGTACGAGGCGGGGGGGCATAACGGACACGACGAGATCACGACCATGGCCCTGGTCCCCCAGGTCGTCCGGGCCGTGGACGTCCCGGTCGTCGCCGCCGGGGGCATCGCCGACGGGAAGGGCCTCGTCGCCGCACTGGCCCTGGGGGCGAAGGGGGTGCAGATGGGCACCCGGTTCCTCGCAGCTTCCGAGTCCACGGCCCACGAAAAATACAAGAACACGGTCCTTACGATGTCCGATACCGATACCTGCATCACCGGCAGGACCACCCTGGGACCGACCCGGGCGGTGAAGAATCGGCTCACCGAGATGATAGCGAATGCCGAAAAGGGTGGCGCCACCCCCGAGGAGCTTTTCGAGATGATCGGCGAAGGCCGCTCGGCCCGGGCCTGTTTCGAGGGCGATGTCGATGAGGGATCCCTCTACTGCGGACAGGTCGGCGGATATATCGATGAGATTCTCCCGGCCCGGGAGGTGATTGAGAGGAGTGTACGGGAAGCGGAGGAAATCATCGGGATGCTTCACGCCGCTCGGAATGGGAACCGCCTGTAATACACGGAGGATGATCGTGAAAGATCTCAAGGGGAAAAACGCATTACTGACCGGAGGCTCAAAGGGGCTGGGACCGGTGATCGCCCGGGCCCTGTCGGATCGGGGCGTGAACATGGCGCTGGTCGCCCGGACCGAGGACGTCCTCAAGAGCGTAGCGGGAGAGATCGAGACCAGGGGCGTGCGGTCTGCGGCCTTCGCCGCGGATATTAGCGATGAAGCCTCGGTCAAAAGCATGCTCAAGCGGATCGATGGTGAGTTCGGGCCGATAGACATCCTGGTCAACAACGCCGGGATGGAGTGGGTGTATCCTTACAGCGAGATTCCTCCGGAAACCGTCGGCACCATGATACGGACGAACCTCATGGGACCGATGGTGCTGACCCGCCTGATGCTCCCGGGGATGATCGAGCGGGGAGACTGCCATATCGTCACCATGTCGTCCCTGGGAGGGTTGAAGGGATCCCCCTATTCAGCTACATACGCCGCCACAAAGGCGGGATTGATCGAGTGGAGCCGGGCCATCAGGGAGGAGCTTCGGGATACCGGCGTCGGGGTGTCGGTGATCTGTCCCGGCTTTGTCGCCCGGGAGGGAATGTTCGCCGTATACGGAAAGAGCGCCCCCGGTCTGGTGGGGGAGACGACCCCGGAGAAGGTAGCCGACGCCGTCATCCGGGCGATCACAAGGAACAAGGGCGAGATCGTCGTCAACAGCAAGCCGGTACGGCCTATGAAGTTTTTTGACGCCATACATCCGGGCATCATCGCGTGGGTGCTCAGGCATTTCGGCGTGTATGAATTCTATCGGGAGCAGGCCGAGGAGAACATGAAATCATCCGGGTCGTCGTAACGGAAATCGATTGATATGAGCACGAAAAAGGCCTTCGTCACCGGGGGAAACGGATTCCTGGGTCTGAACCTGGTGTCCCTGCTCTCGGCCGGGGGGTGGCACACGACGGTGTACGACCTCTCTCTCGATCGCCTGGAGGAGATGGGGCCCGAGAATACGACTCTCATCCGGGGGGATATCACCGATTCCAATGCGGTGGAGCGATCCATGCCCGAGGGGGTCGACGCCGTCTTTCACCTGGCGGGGGATACGAGCCACTGGAAGGGCGGGGACGACCGACAGACGAGGATAAATATCGGCGGCACCCGGAACGTGGTGCACGCGGCGCTGAAGAACGGGGCGGGACGGCTGGTGTATACCTCCAGCATCTCCGCGTTCGGCTTTCAGCCGGAGCCGATTACCGAAGAGACCATATCCAGCGCAAACGATCACTGGATAAACTATTTTCGTACCAAGAGAGGGGCGGAGATCGAGGTTCACCGGGGCATCGAATCCGGTTTGGACGCGGTGATCGTCAATCCGTCGAACATCATCGGCCCCCACGATTACGGCGGCTGGTCTCGGATGTTTGGTCTGATCGGGGAAGAAAAGCTTCCCGGCGCGCCCCCGGGCAGCGGCTCGTTCTGCCATGTCCGGGAGGCGGCCCGGGCGCACATCGCCGCGTATGAGCTGGGGAAAACGGGGCACAACTACCTGCTCGGCGGCGCCGATGCCACATGGCTGGAATTCACCAACGTAATCGCGGCACTTCTGGGGAAGAAACCCTTCAGGCGACCGATCCCGGCGGCTGTGCTGAAAACCATCGGTCGGGTGTCGTACTGGGGCTCGATATTCACCGGAAAAGAGTCGGACGTGACTCCGGAAAAGGCGACCCTGGTCTCTTCCAACCTGACCTGTCGGTCGGACAAGGCGATCAGGGAGCTTGGGTATACCCCGGTACCGCTGGTTGATATGCTTGCAGACTGCCACCGTTGGATGATCGAAAACGGCATGCTATAAAACCGGATATATCCTTGGTATATCGTTTAAGACAATAATTTGGAAAAGCGCTCTTCAAAAAAAGCAGCGCATTTTTGACTTTCAACTTAATTAGATACCATCATTTTATGATTTCAGCTTCAGAAAAAACACAATGTTCTCAGGAGGTTTTAGAAGCTCATTTTTTTAATTGATCCCTATACCCCGTTGCCGGAAAAATAACAAGGCCTTGCGTGAATATGCAGGCCTTTTTTTTCTTGACATATATCCGCAAGATATATATCATAAAGATATATTACTTACAGATATAAAGGAGCTCTTATGGCGAAGGAAAGCAAAACGAAGTATGCCGTTCTCGGCATTCTGTCTCGGAACTCGCTTTCCGGCTATGATATTAAGAAACTTGTCGACAGCTCCATTTCTTATTTTTGGAACGAAAACTTCGGTCACCTGTATACCGTCCTGCGGCGGATGGAACAGGAGGATCTTGTCTCCCGCCGGGTGATGCATACGTCCGGTCGGCCCGATCGATCGGTCTTTTCCATTACCGACAAGGGGAGGGAGGTCCTTTCGGACTGGCTCATGAGAGAGCCGGAAGACCCCCCGACGAGGATCGAGTTATTGCTCCAGCTGTTTTTCGCAGGATTGATGCCGCTTGCCGCTGTTTCAGAGAAGATAAAAAATGAAAAAGAGAAGGCTGAGGCGCGCCTCGCGGCGTATGAGGCCATTCAAGATCATATTACGAAACATGATACCGGTCGTGAGCAGGGAAGGGTCCCCTTCTGGCTGATGACCCTCTCATTCGGGGTGCACCGGGAGCGGGCGGCCATCGCCTGGTGTGACGAGACGATGGAGACGCTGACCCGTCTTCAGGCCGAGAAAGAAACGGGAGTGATCGAACCATAAAAACATGCTGGGAGAGGCAGCACGATAGGAGAGGGCGGGAGGCGGAGACCCGGTCCGAAACTGACAAAAATATATCCGAGATTTACCCTATATTCCTATTCATCATATCAAGGGACGTTCACGGAAAGCTCTACCGCCATTGTGGTGAGCGGAGCGTATACTCGGGAGCGGATATCTCCCATGCATGTGTGTGATGGCTTTTTTCGATGACGGAAGATGTCACGGTAAATCAAAGGCGTTTCTCAATAGGAGAAGAATAATGAAAAAGATAGTGCTATTGACTGTTCTCTTAATACTGCTCTTATCGGTTTCGGCCTGTGCGAAGGATGACATCATCATCACCACCCGGGCCGAAGCGACGGGCTCGGACATCACCCTTGGCTTCGAGAAGGGAGAGAGCTTCATCCACATCCTCAAGTTGATGAATTTCATCCCCATCAAGCTTCCCCCCCAGATCGCCGTCTGGATCGAGGACCTGGACGGAAACTACATCGAGACCCTCTACGTCACCGAGAAGGGGGGCACCCAGGGGTGGCGGGGACAACCGGGCGGTTCTCCCGCGGAGACGATCAGGCGCCCGGAGTCGCTCCCCTGCTGGTCTCACCGGCGAAACGTCGTCTACCCCGACGGGCTCTTCATGCCCACGCTGGAACAACCGCTGACCGACGCCGTGACCGCCGCCACTCCGAAGGGCGACTTCCGGCTCGATACGAAGGTCCCGGAAGACCTCACGGCGTTCGTGGTGCTGGTTGAGGTCAACAGCCCCGGCGACTACAATGATGCCTACCCGGAAGGCGTCTCCCTGGGTTCGCCCGACTACACCGGCGCCAGCGGTCAGCCGTCGACTATTTACGCGGCCACCGTCGACCTGTCATCGGGAGCGGATACGTGGGAGCTTGTCCCCATCGGGCACGGAAGTCCCGACGGAAGCGACGGCGGCATTGACCCGGACCTCTCTGGCCTGACCACGGCGAAAGACATCATCTCGGGGATTACACTCGCGGTCGAGTAGCCTTCTCAAGGAGGTATGAATTTGTATTAATTTCATTCCCGCCGCCGGAATGTAGCAAAGACCTGCATGAATATGCGGGTCTTTGTTTATTGGGAGGAGTAATTTCCCCTGTGAGATCCTTTGGGTTGGTGGAGGAAGCTGATTGAGTTTGCAAGGTGATTATCATCGTTTAGGAAGCAATTGTCAATTGACATCTTCGGCTTTTTTATGTTTAATGGTTGCTGGATGAATGGTACATAAATCCCACTTTTTAATATACGGGAGTGGGAAACTAGTTAGGTTTTTTCGATACTTCGGTGTGCCGGCTTTATACATAATGTCCAGAGGAATAACAATTTACCTGTTGTAACGGAGGAATGATCATGATGGAGTTAAACGATGAAATGGCCCAGGCGATACGCCTGCAGATGCTCTACAACATCGGGAACGGCTGGTCGTGGTACGCCTACAAGCGGCTGGGGCCCGAAAAGATCATCGAGCTTGAGCTCGAGATGTGGGAGGAGCTGATACCTCCGGCCGTGGACCTGCTGTTCGGCATGCTGGCGCCGGAGGGGACGCCCGCCCAGCAGGGCAGGTTCTTCCTCGAGCAGATGGGGAAGGTCAACGGGTACGTTGCCAACTTTCTCGAGGAGAAAGACGACTCCCTCAAGTGGGAATACACCACCTGCCCGAACTGGGATTCACTGGAGCTGCTCAAGTTCGACGACTACCTGGCGATCGACGGGAAGCCAGCCAAGGTCTCGTGCATCCACGGCTGCACGAAGATCCACGAGATATACTTCAGAAATATCGGCCCGAACACGAAGGTGGAGCACTTCGAGCTTCGTCCGAACGCGGACAACGTGTGCGTGTTCAAGGCGCTGTTCAAGTAATACGGACCGGCCGGAGAAAGGGCAGGGCAATATATAAATTGCACCTGATTAAAAAAGGGCCGGCATGAGCCGGCCCTTTGATCGTCTATTTCTTGTCTCCTAATTCCCCAGCTCGTCCAGGGCGTCGCAGGCTTCTTCATCGCCCATGTCGCAAGCCTTTATCAGGTCGGCCTTCGCCTTTATTATATCCCCCATATCAGTATAGATCAGCCCCCGGGTGGAATACGCCCATTCCGCATCCGGTTCCAATTCGATTGCATTCTCTATATCCTCCATCGCTTCATCATACCTCCCCAGCTCACGATAGATATTCGCTCGGTCGTCAAGGGCATATGCATCATCGGGATCCAAGTCCAGAGAGATGGTGACGTCTTCCAGGGCACGGGTATAGTCGCCCATCAGGTAGTATACCCAACCCCGATTGTTGTAGGCCCCTGCAAACCCCGGGATCAGTTCGATAACCTTCGTGAAGTCTGCGATGGCCTCGTCGTGTTGGCCAAGATCACGATAGGCACACCCCCGGTTATTGTAGGCCTTTGCATAGTCAGGGTCCAGTTCAATGGCCTTTGTATAATCCGAGATAGCCTCGTCGTGGCGACCCAGTTTTCTATACATATATCCACGGTTGAAGTAGGAATACTGAAATTCAGGGTCCAGCTCGATGGCTGTTGTATAATCAGCTATGGCCTCGTCGTAACGACCGAGATTCTCATTAGCGATCCCCCGGCTGTTGTACAAATATAAAAATTCCGGATCCGACTCAATGCCCTTTGTATAAATCGTTACGGCCTCATCATAGCGATCAAGGTCACAATACGTATTACCCAAGTTGTAGTATACCGAAGTTTTTCCCGGGTCCAGCTCGATGGCTTTTAGATAATCAGCAACTGCTTCATCGTATCGACCAAGCCTTTTATAGACGCCCCCCCGATTTTCGTAGGCCCATACAAATCCCGGGTCCAGCTCAATGGCTTTTGTGTAATACTCAATTTTCTTCTCAAAGTCTTCTTCGTCAATTGCCTTATTATACCAATCCCCAGCACTCTGCGCCCCGGCGACGACCGCCGCAAACATCATGGCGATCATTGCCACACTGATTACCAATTTTCTCATATCATCACTCCGTAATGTAAATATCAATCTCCTCTCTCTTACCATATTCTCATGAAGAGGTCAATTCATATACGCAATGAAAAGGCCGGCGTGGGCCGGCCTTGTGGCTATATATATTTTCATTTCCGCGATTACCGCTTCGAACCTGTACGGGAAGATCGCAATTTTTTATCAAACTATCTCAGCAGATAGGGGATCTCGACCCATATCGCATTTTCGGGGCACTCGACCTCGCAGGGGAGGCAGAACCAGCACGACCGGTGCATGCCGAAGGGCCCGCCGCAGGAGTAGCACCGCTTCGCCTCTTGCCTTGCCTCGTCCGGTGACATCGTGGTTTCGATCTCTGCGAAGTCTCCTTTCCCGCTGTATTTCCTCTTTTCGGTCTTCACCCGGGGGGAGTCGCTCCCCCGGCTCGTATCGATGTCGAACTCGGTGATGACCGGGCCGGCGTAGGCGCGGCCGTATCGCATGTGTTTCCCCTTCAGGTATCTGTCCGCCGATTCGGCGGCATCGCGCCCCTGGGCCATCGCCTCGACGGCCGATGACGGGCCGGAGACGACGTCGCCGGCGACAAAGATATTCCCGGCGTCTGCCTGGAGGGTCAGCCGGTCGATCTCCTTCACCTGTTTCATGTCAAGCCCGGCGGACGTGAGTGCCGTTTCGTCGGACCGCTGGCCTATGGCGACGATGACGGTGTCGGCGTCGAGGGCAAGGGTCTCGCACGAGTCGAACACCGGGTTGAAGACCCCGTCGATGCAGTTCACCTCGAGACACCTCTCAAACGCCACCCCAGAGATCGAGCCGTTCTCCGCCTGGAGGCTCACGTTTCCCCAGGAGGGCTGGAAGGTGACCCCTTCCGCCCGGGCGTCCTCTAGGGCCCAGGGGAAGGCGGGCATGTCGCCCTCTGCCTCGAGGCACACCATGGTCACCTCCCGGGCGCCGAGGCGCAGGGCCGTCTGGGCGGCGTCCACCGCCACGTTACCGCAGCCGATCACCACGACCTTCTTCCCCACCTTCACCGGCGTGCCGGAGCGCACGCCCCTGAGAAAGGGAAGGCCGTAGTGGAGCCCGTCGACGTCATTTATCCCCTCCATCGTCGCGCTTTTTGTGCACCCGGTGGTGATGATCACGGCGTCGTGGGATTTCTCAAGCTCTTTGAAGGGGATTTCCTTTCCCACTCCCTTCCCGCAGAGGATCGTCACGCCCATGCGGGAAAGCACCGCTATCTCCCTCTCCAATATTTCACGGGGGAGGCGAAACTCCGGTATCGCCCACCGAAGCATGCCGCCGGGGGTGGCCTCCTCCTCGAAGATCGTGACCCCGTGCCCCCGCTTTCTCAGCTCGAACGCCGCCATGAGCCCCGCAGGGCCCGAGCCGACGACGGCGACCTTCTTTTCGGTATCAGCCTCGATGGGCGGGGTGAACTCATCGCCCCCTTCCACCTCAGAGAGGAAACGCTTCAGCTCCCGTACGGCGACGGCCTCACCCTCGATCTCTTTTCGGTGACAGGCGTCCTCGCAGGGGCTGGAGCAGATACGGCCGAGGATCCCGGGGAAGGGGAGCGTCTCCCTGACCAGGTCGAGGGCCTTTTGCTCCTCTCCCCGGGCGATGAGCTGGACGTACCCCTGGCAGTTGACCCCCAGGGGACAGGCGTTCCGGCAGGGGGAGAGCTTCATCCTGAGGTTATCCAGGATGCAGGTCTCGACGCATATGCCGCAGAATGTGCACTTGTCCTTGTCGACGACGATGTTGTCTGAAAGTCCCTCAAGGAGATTTACGCTCATTTTTCCGCCCCCTTTTCCATTTTGATGATCGGTGCGTGGGTGACCCGTATATCCTCCATCGCGTCTCCTTTTGTCAGGACGATGTGCTTGAGCCATTCCTTGTCGTTCGTCTCCGGGTAGTCGACCCGGTAGTGCCAGGGGATCCAGCGGCTCTCTTTCCGCTCCAGGGAGGCGGTCGCACTCATCTTCGCGCACTGGATGATGTTTTCCACCTCCAGGACCTTGAAGAGATCGTGGACGTCGTCCACCCGGACCACCTCGGCAAGCTCCTGTCTGAAGCGGTCCATCCACCAGACGGCCCGGCCCAGCTTGTATTCGTTTTTCGGCGGGACGATGTAATCGCTGATGATCCGCCGGACCTTGTATTCGAACTCCTCGATGGATATCGGATTCCCTTTCTGGGACATCCTCCGTTCCATCTCAACTATGAAATCCTCCACCTGGCCCAGGTCTGGATCGACGCTTCCGCTTTTTTCCGCCAGCTCCGTGGCGGACTCCGCCGCGATCTCGCCGAAGACGAAGGCCCCCGACAGGTGCCCCCTGGCCACCAGGGAGGTGTCCCCCGCAGCGAACAGGCCGGGAACGCTCGTCTCGGCTTTCTCGTTCACCCGGACGCCGGTGAGGCCGTGACCCCCGCACAGGAAGCATTCGGTGGGCCAGAGCTCGATTTCCTTCCTTCGAAAATCGACGTCCCGCCCCTGGTAGAACCGCTCACAGGCGGGCCGCTCGGTGGTGAAGAGGATCTCCTCTATCTCTTTTATCTTCTCCTCCGGGAGGTGGCTCATCTCTATCCGCAGGGGGCCCCGGTTCTCCAGGAGGTGCTCTTTGTACATAGTGCGGATGGAGGGATGCTCCTTGTCTTTAGACTCGTTCAGGGCGTTGAAGAGCTTCGCCCCCCGGGTGAGGGTGATGTACAGAAGCGGTGCGTTGATGTCCTTGACGATGTAGTAGACCAGGGTGTACTCGAACCCGCTCAGCTCAGCCCCGGCATTGTATGCCAGGATATAGCCGTCACC
>Ga0180432_10004994_pt1 | contig 17892 bp, 16 predicted proteins | sample SS_ome_10_FD_132414 | JGI IMG/M metagenome (GOLD analysis project Ga0180432, IMG submission 132414) | Hypersaline lake sediment archaeal communities from the Salton Sea, California, USA - SS_1_MS_2 metaG | ecosystem: Environmental > Aquatic > Non-marine Saline and Alkaline > Hypersaline >...
CAAAATGCTTTTGAACATCACCGTCGGATGGATCATGACGCCGGTGGCCGCAGGCCTGTTTGCGGTCGGTCTGCTTGTTGCCAGCCGGTTCCTCTTCTAGGAAGCGGGTATGGATTGTCGACACGATGCTTCCATTGTAGGGTTTGCCTTCTCCGCCCAGGCCGCCTGTACTTCCGAAGCAAAACGGAAAATCCTCTGGTACCGGCAAGGAGTTGCAGGCCATGGAGACAATTCGCATCGAGGGCTACCGACCTGGGGCCTTGGGCAGGGTCACGGAAATGCACGCCGTCTAATATGAAAGGAAATGGGGGTTGGGGCTGTATTCCGAACGGAATGTCCCCCGGGAGATGGCTGAATTTCTCGGCCGCTTCGATGCGGCGAAAGACGGTATCTGGCTTGCGGTAGACGGCGACAAGATGGTTTGCTCCGTCTTCATCGACGGTGTCGATGCGGACATCAAGGGCGAGCACCTCCGGTGGTACATCGTCTCCGATGATTGCCGCGGGCGGGGCATCGGAAAATTTCTTCTTTGAAATGCCATGGATTTTTCCCGGCAGCCCGGATACCGCGGCGTCTATCTGTGGAACTTTGCCGGCCTCGATGCAGCCCGGCATCCATACGAGAACCAGGGCTTTATCCTTGCCGAGGAACGAGAGGACCGCACTTGGGGCGAGCCGGTTAAAGAACAGAAATTAGGCGTCAAGTGAGGGAAAAACGGGCTGACCGTGTATGCATGTTCGCCTCTTGCAGTATTTGAAGGCGGGATCACATTTTTTTCGCTCTTTTTTGTGCGCGATGGGAAATGTCCAATGGTTCCAATCGAATAAAGGGGTTTTATATTGCCAAAAATTCCCGAGTTCTGACCAGCCTTCCACCGGAAGTAGCCGATGTATGATATAATACGCCGAATACTTGAATACCTTGGGCTTCGGAGGCAGGATACAGAATCTCGATGCAAAAAGCTGAAATCTGGGTCTGTGTCAGTAGTTCTTGAAGATTTTGATGCCGGCTGGCCCTCATACGAAGAGTCGGAATCAACCCTCCATTAATTACGTCCAGCTGATTTTCACAGGCAGCTATTGGCCATGTGCGCGCAAAATATGCGTGAATCAACTCCTCCAAGGGCCGTAACATTTATTTTCCCCTCTTTTTTCACGACACATTGAAAATTCCATGACCTGCAGCTTCCAACACTGCTATAGAAGTTAGTATCTGATGCTTGGAAGTGCCGTTTCAGTCTAAATAGCAAAAAGCTATTTCCTGTTAACCATTATTAAGCAATTGAACTTATAGGTCGATAACAAATTAAGATCAGAAAGAATACTTCATGAAATTTTTCATTCGATGTTCGAATTTAACGTAAAGGGGGTCAAAATGCTTGAGCAGACTGAAAGCAGAGAAGGATTGATTTTCAAGACTGCGCAAAGCCGTTTAACTTCAGACCGATTTCGGCATTGGAAGACAAAATTAATGCGTCAGGCTATTGAGGCGAACAAAGAGCTGTGGCTGATCTTGTCCATGTTTTCTATTATTGGCATCATGGATTATCTATTGACCGGTCAGCAGATGTTGCTGCAGCTGTACGTACTGCCAACCATTTTTTCCGCCTATTTTTTCGGACGTCGCCATGCCGTTTTGACCGCAGTGGCCAGCATCTTACTAGTAGGTCTTGTTTTACACTTCAGCTCAGATCTGTTCAACGAGATGAAACAATTCAATTCAGTAAGCGGCCAATGGTATGAAACCTTGGCCTGGGCCAGTAGTTTAGTGATAATTGCATATTCAATGGGTACTCTTTATGAGCGTCAGGCATTACAGATGCATGAACTCCAGAAGACCTACCGGGGTCTTCTGGTAATTCTGCGCCATTTCATTTCCAAAGATAAGTATACCGAAAATCATTGTTACCGAGTTTCTATCTACTCAGCTAAAATCGCAACCTATCTCGGACTAGCTCCTCAACAGATTGAAACTGTTCGTGCCGCTGCCTTGCTCCATGACATCGGGAAAATCGATATAGGACGGGAAATTCTTTACAAGGCAGCGCAATTAACCAGGGATGAGCGTGAAACAATGAAAAAACATGTGGAACTGGGTGCTGATATTCTGGATTTAGTAGAAGCTCCTCTAGGTAAAATTATTCCTATTATTTTGGCTCACCATGACAAACATGATGGAACCGGCTATCATCCAATAAGGGGGGAGAAAATCCCTATAGAGGCCAAAGTACTCTCCGTGGCAGATGTATATGATGCCCTGGTGAGCGATCGTCCTTACCGCAAGGCAATATCTCCATTTGAAGCCAAGGAAATAATCATTAAAGGTTCGGGAAAGGATTTTGATCCCAAGGTCGTCGATGCTTTCATCGGAGTTTTCCAGAATGGAGAAATGGAAGTTCCAAACCTGATAATTTAGTATTTTTTCAGCAACATGTATTTAGACAATATCAGGCTGCAAATCGGGAAAAATATTATATTAGAAACTCTTCTAAAGAAAGGTGAATAGTGAAAAATCAGGTTTGTTCACATAAATCAAGTTCAATCCGATCTTATCCTTGGATCCAGGGCGTCTCTCAGTCCCTCTCCCAACAGGTTATAGCCGAGTACGGTCACGAGGATTGCCAGACCGGGGAACATCGAAAGCCACCATGCTATCTCCAGATTGTCCTTGCCTTCAGTGAGCATGTTACCCCAACTCGGGGTAGGAGGCTGTACACCGATTCCAAGAAAACTAAGGGCACTTTCAGTCAGAATTGCTCCCCCTACGCCGAGTGTAGTCGCCACAAGAATAGGGGCTACTGCATTTGGTAAAATATGTGAGAAAGCTATCCTTGCATTGGAGGCACCTGATATTTTGGCAGCCATTACGAAATCGCGCTGCTTGAGACTCAAAAATTCGGCCCTTACAAGCCGGGCCACTCCCATCCAGCTTGTGAGACCTATCACGACCATGATGTTTAAAATGGATGGCTCAAGAAAGGCAATAACAGCCATTATGAGAAAGATTGTTGGAAAGCAGAGTATTATGTCTACGAAACGCATTATCAGCCCGTCTATCCATTTACCATAGAATCCGGCTAAGGATCCGAGGATAGTGCCGATGACTGTTGCAATCCCGACGGCTACGATTCCTACCAGCAGTGATATCCTCGCCCCATAAATAAGCCTTGAAAGACAGTCCCTTCCAAGTGCATCCGTACCAAACAGATGGGCCTTTGAAGGTGATTCCAGAATATGCCAGGTATCTATTGCCTGTGGGTCATACGGGGCAAGCCATGGAGCGGAAAGGGCGACGATACAGAGAAGGCCGACTATTAAAAGCCCTGCAACCGCTAAAGGGCTGTTTCCCAGCTGACTCAAACATGTGATTTTGTTATGTGGTGATCTCGTGATTTGCTGACTGACCGCTTTCATAATAATCTAAAGTACTAAAAATAGAACAGACTCTGTAATTTCTTTGATCCTCTAATCATCTATCTTAACGCCTGTGCGAATTCTCGGGTCTGCCAGGGCATAGCCAATATCGGCTAACTGGTTCCCCAGTAATGTCAATACGGATACTATGACCAGGTTTCCCATGAGCAGAGGATAGTCTCTGGCCATAACGCTGGTCCACATGAGCTGACCCACTCCAGGTATTGCAAAAATGGATTCAAAAATTACACTGCCGCCTATAAGACCGGGGATGGAGAGGCCCAGGATAGTTATTAGAGGTAAAAGGGCGTTTCTTAAAGCGTGTTTGTATATCACTTTTTTTTCCGGCAGACCCTTGGCCCTTGCCGTAGTGATATAGTCCTGTCTCAAAACCTCAAGCATTGAGGATCTGGTATAGCGAGACAGGCCTGCAAGTCCGCCCAGAGCAGATACCAGCACCGGCATTATCAGATGACGGCACCAGTCCAGCAGCTTTTCCCAGCCGGACATTTGTGTATAACCCATAAGGCTGTGGAGTCCGGAAATAGGCAACCACCCCAGATATACTCCAAAGTAAAGCATAAGCAGGAGGGCCACCCAAAAGGCAGGGGCCGCATAGGCCACAAAGACAAGGACCGTAGTAATCTGGTCAAAGATGCTGTTATGACGCACGGCCGCAGCCACACCAAGAGGGACAGCAATGACAAGTATCAATCCTATAGCCAGTATGTTTATCAGCAGCGTAACCGGTAGACGTTCCTTGATTTTGTCCCACACGGGTCTCCTGTCCGGAGAAAACGACAGACCAAGGTCCAGCACGGCCAGGCCCTTAAGCCATTGAAGGTACTGTATGTACAGAGGACGGTCCAGGCCATACTGTGCCCTCAGACGATCTCTCATCTCCGGGGTCATTTTGGGATTGAAGTCGGTCTGTAGGTTCATTGGTTCACCCGGGGCCAGGTGCATCACCATGAAAGATATGAGGGTTATACCCAGAAAGGTAGACCCAAGAGTAAAAATCTTTTTAATTAAATATAGAAATATCGACATATTAAAAGTGATTGTACTGGAAAAAGTGATTCTGCTCAAAATTTTCCAGTCTTGCATTTTGTGAACTGGCCATTATTATCTCAAGTCTTTTAATGAAAAAAATATGCATTAATGAATAGATATGAGGGATATTTTCATGGATTAGGGTTTTGCACTGATTGTTCCCTTTGTCGCGGCCATGATAGAGATTTTTAAAGGATTTGCTTCTGTCATTTTCTCATACCATTTATGGCCATGGTGATTAATAAAAATGCTTTGTGATAATATGAAAAATATATATTGAAATGCAGAAAATGTCTTAACAAATTTTTAAGCAAGGGATCTTCATGAAACAAAATTGTGATAATAATTATATCAAGGAAAAAGAACAGTTTAAAAAACTTTTCAAACAGGAAAATATTGATAATTTTGAAGAAAGATTCAAGATCTTTGAGGTTTTTCTACGAACCGACCGTCATGTTACGGTAAGTGAACTGCTTGAACTTCTTAATGAAAACGGTTATCAATTAGAGCCCTCTTTTGTAAGGGATACGCTGAAGCTCATGTGCTACTTCGGTTTTGCAAAAAAAATTCGGTTTGAAAAGGGGCCGGTGTGTTACGAACACTGGCATCTTGGGAAACATCATGACCATATGATATGCACAAAATGCAAGAATATAATTGAATTTCAGGACCAACGACTTGAAAACCTCCAGATACAGATTGCTTCAGTACATGGATTTCATATGCTTCAGCACAAAACGGAAATCTACGGCTTATGCTCTAACTGCCTTAAAACGCGTATACATCCCATATCTCTCGTTATGGCCAAGCAAGGTGAACGATTCATAATCAAAGATTTCATGGGAGGCGCGGGCGCGCGCGTGCGTTTATTGACCATGGGTCTCAGAGTGGGAGACGAGTTAGAGGTCATTACCAGTCCCAGTAAGGGACAAATGGTTATTGCAGTGGATTGTAGGCGATACGTCATAGGGCGCGGAATGGCACAGAAAGTATTAGTTGAGCCAAGGAAAAACTGAGGGGAAATTTATTTATGCTGTTAAGCGAAATGAAGGAAGGCCAGGCCGGAGTGATAAGCCGTGTCGGTGGAAATGGTGCATTGCGCAGAAGGATACTTGAAATGGGTATCCTCAAGGGTTCGGAGATTTATATAGAAAAATACGCACCACTACAAGATCCTCTCGAACTGATTGTTAAGGGCTATCATTTATCGCTCAGGGTTGAAGAAGCTGCACAAATAACCGTCACAGATGTAAAATAGGAATAATGGCTCATGTCTAAAAAGGTTCTTACAATAGCCCTGGCAGGTAATCCTAATTCTGGTAAAACAACAATATTCAACAATATTACCGGAACCAGGCAGAAGGTCGGAAATTGGCCCGGTGTAACGGTTGAAAAAAAGGAAGGTATTGTAAATAGACATGGATATGAGCTTAAAATTATCGACCTTCCAGGAACTTACAGTTTAACACCCTTTTCCGTAGAAGAGATTGTCGCACGGGATTTTGTCCTTGATGCCCGCCCTGATGTTGTAATCGATATTATTGATGCCTCCAACCTGGAACGAAGCCTTTATCTGGCAACACAGCTAAGGGAAATTGATTGCAGGGTTTTGTTTGCCCTAAACATGGCCGATGTTGCCCGTGCACGCGGAATCAAAGTCGATGCAAAAAAGCTGTCCGAACTTCTCGATCTGCCTATAGTCTTCACCATCGGTAATAAAAATGAAGGCATAGAGGAACTTCTGAAAAAGGCCATAGAACTGGCTGAATCGAATATAGATAGCAGCGGAAAGCGTAGAGTCAGATATAACAAGGACATTGAAAATTCAATTTCAGAACTCCGGGACTTTATTGAAAAAAATTCCGGAATATCAATTCCTTATAAAACAAGATGGACAATAATAAAACTCCTTGAAAATGATAAAATCGTTAGAGAACGCGTTCTCCAAAAAATGGGAGATCAAGGCAAAAACCTTATTCAACAAGTTCAATTACATCGCGAATTGCTTGCGGATCGCCTTAATGATGATCCTGAAATCATAATGACGGATGAGCGGTATGGATTTATTGCCGGAATAATAAAAGAAGTTCTTACAACCATTACAAAACAGCGTGTCGACATATCTCGCAACATAGATCTGGTCCTGACGAACCGGTTCATCGGGTTTCCTATCTTTATTTTCTTTATTTGGGCAATGTTTCAGCTAACCTTTTCACTTGGTGCCTATCCAATGGAATGGTTAGAAAACAGTGTTACCTGGTTTTCAATATCATTGGACGCTATTCTTCCGGATGGTCTTTTAAAAGATCTTTTTATAAATGGAGTAATTGCGGGCGTAGGAAGTGTTATAGTCTTTCTGCCAAATATCCTGATACTTTTCTTTTGCATAGCTCTTTTTGAAGACACAGGCTATATGTCAAGGGCTGCATTTCTTATGGATAGAATAATGCATCTTATCGGGCTTCATGGTAAATCTTTTATACCCATGCTTATGGGGTTCGGTTGCAGTGTACCGGCCATCATGGCCACTCGCACCCTTGAAAGCGAAAAGGACCGCATCCTTACCATACTTATTACACCATTTATGTCATGTTCTGCCAAGCTGCCGATTTATATAGTACTTACAGGTACTTTCTTCAGTGCCAAAGCCGGTAATGTTATCTTTTGCATTTATTTTGCGGGAATTATACTTGCCATTTTAACAGGTCGTCTGTTTCGTTCCACTCTCTTGAGAGGAGCCGATGCGCCCTTCGTCATGGAATTGCCTCCTTACAGGGTTCCAATGGTGAAGAGCCTGATAATTCATATGTGGGACCGCAGCAAGATGTTTCTAAAAAAGATGGGCGGTGTGATACTTATTGGGTCTGTTGTTATCTGGATACTTTCATCATTTCCCAGAGATATACAATATTCACACGATTATGTTGCTGAAATCAATAAGGTCAAATCTTTATATAACAGTGAGATTGCAACCGCCGATATTACAGAAAGGCCATATATCCATAAAAAACAGGATGCTGTTATAGCAGAGCTTGAAACGGCCCGTAAATCAGAAGAGGTGGAAAAGTCCTATATGGGTCGTATCGGGAAAATTCTCGCTCCTGTATTTGCTCCTTTAGGTATAGACTGGCGAGGTAGTGTAGCCCTCCTTACCGGTTTTGTCGCTAAGGAGGTCGTAGTAAGTACCATGGGAATACTTTATCTTGCTGGAGATGAGGGGGCAGGCTCTCTTAAGAACGTTCTGTTGTCATCTGACATGACACCGCTTTCGGCTTTGGCAATGATGGTCTTTGTCCTTCTATATCTGCCATGTATTGCGACAGTAGCAACGATCAAGCAGGAGACAAATTCCTGTAAATGGACTTTATTCAGCATTACATATACCACATTGCTTGCATGGGTTGCGGCTTTTTGTGTCTATCAAGGCGGAAAGATAATAGGATTTAGTTAAGCGTTCACAGGGTATGGCATCTGTCTTGTTGTCTGTCTGCCGTTAGGAAGGTCGGGTACCTTGAAGTACATGAAGTACGTCGGCGCACCGTTCTGCCTTGCATCCGCAGTATACTGTAAACGCTTACAGTTCGGTTTATTGTGGTAAAACAGGCGTTGTAATTCCTTGAATGGTTACGGATTTAGTTAATGACATGCGAGTAGCCACGGACATCGGAGGCACTTTCACGGATGTAGTTACGCTTGAAGGCAACCAAATACGGGGATGGAAGGTCCTTTCCACCAAGGAAAGTCCTGACCGGGCTGTCACTGAAATTATCAGGGACCTTGCGGATTTTTCATATTTTTCACATGGCAGTACCGTAGCCACTAACGCACTATTGGAAAGGAAGGGCGCAAAAGTTGCTTTTATCACTACCAAGGGGTTTAAGGACCTTCTTTTAATAGCACGACAGAGAAGGCCAAGGCTCTATGATTTTGATTGCTCCAGGACGACCCCCGTGACAAATCGCAACTTATGTTTTGAAGTTGCCGAGCGTCTTGCCCCTGATGGTACTGTTATTTTGCCCTTGTCTTTAAACGATACTTTTGCGCTGGTGGATCATGTTATGGAATCCGGCGCAGAGGCCGTGGCAATTTGTCTCCTGTTTTCGTACAAAAACCCCGCCCACGAAATTCTCCTTGAAAATGTCTTTAAAAAGCGTGGGATGCCAGTATCCAGGTCTTCAAAGATCATCCCGGAGTTTAGAGAATTTGAAAGGGCGTCAACCACTGCCATAAACGCCTTTATTCAACCCATTGTCCAATCGTATTTGCAGGAAATCCATAAAGCTGTAAGAAAAGCTGGAGGACCTCCGGATTACGATATTATGAAATCCACAGGTGGTGTGGCTGCACCAGGCGAAATCCATCCAGTTGAAATTCTGCTTTCCGGTCCGGCCGGAGGCGTCTCCGGCGGGCTTCTGCTGGCCGGACTCACAGGAAGAAAAAACCTGATTACCTTTGATATGGGAGGTACGAGCGCCGACTTTTCGGCCATCGTCGATAATAGCCTTTTATGGACGGATGAAGGCGAAATAGACGGTCTTCCGGTAAGTATTCCTACGCTCGATATTACCACCATTGGTGCGGGCGGCGGGTCAATAGCCTGGATGGACAGTGGAGGAGCGCTGCGCGTGGGTCCTCAAAGCGCCGGTTCTGAACCCGGACCGGCCTGCTATGACATGGGTGGAGTCCTGCCTACCGTAACAGATGCCAACCTTCTTTCCGGACTTCTCCATCGCGAGTCTTTTACAGGAACTGGTATTATACTCGATCCATACAGGGCCAGCCAGGCATTTTCCTCTCTTGCATTATCGTCAGGTCTTAATGTGGAGGTGACGCTGCTGGGTACGCGTTCTATAGTTAATGCCAATATGTTGCGAGGTATTCGAAGTGCTACCGAGGGAAAGGGTATTGACGTGAGAGATTGCACCCTTCTGGCGTTTGGCGGTGCGGGTCCGCTTCATGCAGCCGAACTCGCAAAAGAGCTTGGTATAAAAGAAGTCCTTGTTCCTCCTCTGGCCGGCATGTTTTCAGCTCTGGGGATTTTGCTTTCCTCTGTGCGGCTTGATTTTGGGGAGACTGTTTCTGTTGAATGGCATACCGGAACCAAGCAGCTCGTAGATCTTATTTTACAAGGTTTTATAAAGAGATCATTACAGTCATTTAAGCGCCAGGGGCTGAATATCAGAAACGCGGTATTCAGGCCTTTTCTTGATCTGCGTTACAAAGGACAGAGTTTTCATCTCGCCATTCCTTATGATAAAAAGGCTGATATGGCCGAAAGATTTTACCATGCATTTGAAAAACGCTACGGATACGCCATTGGGAATGGGCATACTGTAGAAGTGGTTAATGTGAGACTTTCAGCCATAATACCAAGAGAGGATATTTCTTTGCCGGGAGTTAAAAACGTTTCCCCTTTGCCACCTGTTGCCAAAAGAAACATTTTGTTGTCTTCCGGGTCTGTTTCGGCATCTGTGTACCAGCGAGAAAGCCTTTGGCGATCTTTTTTCGCCAAAGGACCAGTAGTAATAGAAGATGAAGGATGCACAGTTTTTGTGCCTCCTGAATGTGATGTGTCAGTAGAGGAAAATAGTTGTCTTAGGATAGATGTGAGGTGAAAAAGCATGTCCATCCTTGATCCGGTTACACTTGAGGTCTTCAAGCACCTGATTCTGGCCATTCCCGAAGAGATGGGGGCGAACCTCAGGCGGACGGCCTTTTCGCCGAATATCAAGGAGCGTATGGACGAGAGTTGCGCCTTGTTTGACTCCAGAGGTCGTCTTATCGCTCAGGCCGAGCACATCCCTGTGCACCTCGGGGCCATGCCATCAGCTGTTAGTGCCGTTATGGTTGATTTTCCCAAACTGTGTCCGGGGGATCAGGTCATTGTAAACGATCCATACAGGGGTGGATCACATCTCCCGGATATCACCTTGATTGCGCCTTTTTTCTGGAAAGGCAAGCTTAAGGGGTATGCCGTTAACCGGGCGCATCATGCCGATGTAGGCGGGGACACACCCGGATCTATGCCGGGATCGAGCAGTACCCTTTTTGAAGAAGGTATTGTCATATCCCCTGTACTCTTTGTGAAAAGAGGTATCTTCCAGGATCGTGTGCGAATAATTTTTGAAAAAAAGACGAGAAATCCTGAGGAACGTATGGGAGATTTGAATGCCCAGGTGGGAGCAAACCGGCTGGGCATATCAAGGTGCGTTGATTTCATTAGCCGCTATGGGGAAGAGGCCTTTGACGAATTTGTAGAGGCCATTATTGGCTATGCCGAATCCAGGATGACCACCCATCTTTTTGATTTGCCTGACGGAGAGGCAGAGGCGTATGACTATCTGGATGGAGAAGACCATCCGATTCCCATACGTGTAAAGGTCCGAATTCAGGGTGCGGGCTTTGAGACGGACTTTACAGGTACGGCCTCCCAGAGCAGGGGAAATGCCAATACACCTCTTAGCGTAACCAAGTCAGCAGTATATTATGTTTTAAGGTGTCTTTTGCCTTCTGATATTCCGCCCAACCACGGATGTTATGCAAGCGTTAAGGTTACAGCACCGGAGGGTTCTCTTCTTAACCCCAGGCCGCCGGCGGCAGTCAGTTCCGGGAACGTGGAGACATCACAGAGGATTGTGGACGTGCTTCTGCTCGCATTAAAGGATCTTTTACCTGATCAAATCCCTGCCCAGGGACAGGGCACTATGAATAATCTTGTAATCGGATGGAAGAAAAAAACCTATTACGAGACCATGGCCGGCGGCATGGGTGGCGGTCCGAAGTCCGACGGAGCAAGTGCGGTTCATGTCCACATGACAAATACCGCTAACACGCCGGTTGAAGTGCTTGAAGGCGTTTATCCTGTAAGGGTCCTCAAGACTGCCCTTAGGGAAAGATCAGGAGGGGAGGGGATCCATCCGGGTGGGATGGGTCTTACCAGGGAATTCTTTTTTCTGGAAGATGCGGTTGTATCCATTCAGTCCGAAAGGAGGCGCTTTCCACCAAAGGGAATAGGCGGCGGTTGTAACGGGAAGTGTGGGTCAAATTTGTTAAGGCGAGTTGATGGCACAACGATAGGGCTTCCCGGCCGGTGCACCTTAAATGTCTCGAAAGGTGAATGCTTGATCATAAATACGCCTGGCGGCGGCGGATTTGGGCAAAAAATGGGATCGCTCTAAGCAAATAGAAGACATCATTTGCAACCATTCAGACTTTTTTGGAGTAGCTAATACTTGGTATATTTTGACATCATACAACCAATAAAGTAACTTAATTTCATCAAATACACCGTAACTTTAAGGTTGGCTTTTTGAGTCACCCAAAAAATTTACAGTAAGTTAATCATGGCAAATCCTATATCTCAAGAGGCTCTTCATCAATTGATGGCGCGTTGGGCTACTCCTCGTTCTGAGAATCATCGGTTTAAAATTTTCACAGATACTTCGGATTTTTTCCGTGTTGGATATGGAAGTGTGGTAGTTCTGGATGAGAAGCCCTTTCTGATTCTGCATAATGCAAAAGAAGGACGTTTTGGGCTGGATGACGAGGAAAAATTTTGGGTTAAACGATCAATTGATTTGACGGATGGAAGCAGGAAGATCCTGAAGCTTGTTTTTTATGAAAAGTTTATGGCGAATATAGGGGGTGTTCCGTGGGAGTGCTTTAGAAGCCCTAAAAAAGAGGCGCGGATCTTGAAGCTGGTAGCCGGTCACAAGAATTTCATGCAGGGATACGCAGTAGAGGATGAAAATGGAAATGTAGTCAGGGTGTTGGATGTAGTTAATGGAAAACCTCTCCATTCTTATGTGCAAAGTTTAAAGTGTGATCATAAGGCCTACTTTTATGAGGTGTTTCCAGATATCTTAAATAAATATATTGAGTGTATTAAGGCAATTAAATTCCTGCACGAAAATGGTGAGAAGCACGGCGATATTCGTAGAGATCATATATTGATTGACAGAGATAGCGGAAATTACACCTGGATAGACTTTGACTATAATTATCGCCAGAGAGAGAATATATATGGCTACGATCTCTTCGGGCTGGGTAATATTTTAATTTTTTTGGCAGGAATGGGCGACGTAATGATTACTGACCTGCGGCAACAAAATCATCCCGCCTTAAGTTTACTGACAGATGATGATGTGAATATTGTTTTTCACGGTCGTTTGGCAAATCTAAAAAAAATTTATCCTTATATACCTGAAAACCTTAACAGGGTGCTCATGCATTTTTCAACGGGAACCAACTGGTTCTATGATAATACCAGCCAATTGCTGGAAGATTTACAAAAATTTACAAGCACGATTAAAACACATTAGCTCTTGCAAGGGGGGAAGGCATGGACAAAAAGCATACTTTCAATAAGAATATTCTTATTGCAGTTGACGAATCCGAGAATGCGCGCCGTGCAGTTTTATATGTGGCCCAACTTCTGGAAGGCGCAAAGGGCTTTAAGGTTACTATCCTGCATGTAATTAATGAACCGGAAGAAGATTATTTTCCCACATCAGATGAAAAGGAAAAGTGGCTCAGTCACTATAAAAAGAGAGTTGATAAAATGCTTGAGGACTACCGTCAGATATTAATACAACAGGGTTTTGATCCCAGCGTGGTTTCGGTTCGTTCTACTCTGCGCTATTGTCCATCAATGGCACAATGTATTCTGGAAGAGACTGACCAAACCGAATACAGTACCATAGTCGTCGGCAGGCAAGGACTTTCAAGAAGCGAGGAATTCCTCTTCGGCAGTGTCTCCAGTAAAATAGTTAACTACGCTCGAAAGTGCACGGTATGGGTGGTTCAATAAATTACAACGGTCATACAATTACTGTCATTGATCTGAAAATTCTTTTTGAAAAGTGGATATAAGGGAACATTATTTGCTGATTGACCATAACAATAATTCTTTTACGACGTCGTTTTTTATTGAACCGGCAAAAAGATTCCCTGGGCCTTCATCAGCCACTGTTTTTAGTGATTGGCAATAGCAATCCTCAACTAACGAAACCAAAACATATTAAAACTGCAAGTAATACCAGTTTAATATTTTTCATATCGGTTTTTAATATCTCTTAGTTTTTTCCTGATTATAGCCACTAATGTTGCTATGTTCATTATAAATATGATAAACATGACTTATGGCCGGAAAAATCATGCTTTTAATGTATAGGATGTTTTGCGTATTCCTTACAGACAAATAACCGCATTATTTTAACACTGATAAGGAGCTATTATGATGAAGGTGCTTATCCTGAGTGCAGATGAATTTGAAGACAGCGAACTTCTTTGTCCCATGTACCGGCTTAAAGAAGCGGGCTATCAGGTTGACATAGCGGCGCCTGAGTGGGGCCAGATAAAGGGAAAGCGGGGTTATACAGTGACTGCCAATCTGGCTCTGGACGACGTGCAGCCTGACGGCTTTAGATTGCTTCTTCTGCCCGGTGGCAAGGCACCGCCTCAGAAACTTCGCTCGATTTTACAAGTACAGGAAATTGTGAGGGCGTTTGCGGACAAAGAATATCTCGTGGCCGCCATATGCCACGGCCCACAGATCCTGCTGTCGGCAGGGGTCCTGGTCGGGCGGAGGGCCACCTGTTACAGAGATGTGGCAACAGAACTGGAGGCTGGCGGTGTATTATATGAGGACTCCGAGGTAGTGGTAGATGGCAATATCATAACATCTCGCCAGCCTTCGGATATCCCTGCTTTTATGGGCGAGATCATAAAGGCCCTTTCCTATTACCCAAATCGCTAATGATCGTGAAGACCACACCTGTTGCATAAAGCCATTATTTACCTCCGGGACGCAAAGCGAGATATAGACATTGCAAGTTGTGGTTATCCTGGTTCAGAGGCAAGGCCTTTATGTTTTGATGGGTTTGACGAAATAAACACCGTTTTTTGGGGCTGGTTTTGTTACATTATCCCGGATCGATTCAATTGCCCGTGAGACAAGGTTCTTTACGGGATATTAATGATCTTGGTTCTAAATACAACAATGTAAGGGTTAACCAGTCAAAAGAAGTGGTTTGGTGCAACGATATAGAAGCCGTATCTCTTACTTGAAGGAAAACAGAGAAACCGGAGTCTTTTCGCAAAACTTATTTTACTGAAATTTTTAGTTTTTTTATATGATTTTGGTTGTATTTGTGACTCAGTTCGTTGTTAATCACATAATATAAGGGGATATTATGGAAGCTGTAGAATGCATCAAAAAACGTAGGAGTATTAGGGCATTCAGACCGGAAGAAGTTTCAAAGGAGCTTCTCATGGAGGTATTTAATATCGCGAAATGGAGCCCGTCATATAAGAATAGCCAGCCATGGGAAGCTGTTATTTTATCAGGTGCAAAAAAAAGGATGCTTTCCAAAATGATGATCGATCTTATTGCAAAAGGTGAAGGACCAAAACCGGATTTGCCAGAGCCGCAGTTTTGGCCATCGGCTGAAGAGTCTAGAATAAATCATTTATATAAAACAAGAGCTGAAGCGGCCGGAATCGACCTGAAAGCCCCTGAAGTGGTTCGAAAGTCTAAGGAAACGAATTTCAACTTCTATTACGCTCCACATGTGATATATCTCTTTCAGGATAGCTCTCTTAGTCTTTGGTCGCTTTTTGATATGGGGTTATTCGCCCAAAGCCTTATGCTGGCGGCCCACGCCAAAGGTCTTGGCACCGTTCCACAGGCGTTTGCAACAGATTATGCCAAGCAGATCAAAAACTTTCTCTCGATTTCCGAGGCCAAGCGACTCGTAATTGGTATATCAATCGGTTATCCAAATTTAGAATCCCCTGTAAATAGATTCAGAACCGATAGAGTTAAGACAAAAGAATTGGTATCTTGGCTGGAGTGATAAAATCGCTCACTTATAAAAAGAGGACCTTAATCGAGTACAGGGAAGTTACTCTGCGGTATTATATATTTTTTTAATTTATTCCAAATTATGCAAAATATTTTTTATTATGCGTTAAAATTTTTTTCTCCATTTTTCAATATTTTTAACCTGATTCCTGTAATAGCGGAGACATTTTCTGAGAAAACGGTTCCGCCCCGATTTTGTGGACAGATCTTCTCGCTCTACAGGGGCATCCCAGCAGGCAAGAGAGATCAGCTTGGGTGCAAGATTGAAATTTAATAAACAATCTATTTTGCTCTCATAATAGTCAATGAGGGCCTGAGATCGGATTTTTTGGTTTTTTGTCAGATGAGTTAGCGGTAGATCTGTTTTACGTGCTAAATTGCTTATTTGCATTTTTAGATCCCCCCATATTTCAAGATTTTGATTATTCGTAGTTTATTTAAGCAAAATTGGTGCCACTTAATTTGAATAAAATCCATGGGCTTTAATTGAAAATTTATTAATAGCCGATAGATACTCTATGAAAAGCGGTTATTCTGTCATCACAGAGTCCCTGGGAAGCAACTCAGCTACTCCGCTTGATTTGAGTATTCAACGTCGGCGTCAAGAAATAATCAAACGCCTGGAATTTCTGCCTCCATTACCTACTGCGGCTCAGGAGGTTTTGTCTATCGTGGCTGATGATCCAAAGGATATCATCAGGCTAGAACAGACGATACGTCATGATCCGGCTATGACATCTCAGCTCCTCAAAGTTGCCAATTGTGCGGCTTATGCTCCTCGAACGGCCATTGATACAGTGCAAAGGGCAATTGTATATCTGGGTTTTTCGAGAGTTCGCAACATTGCACTCAGCTTGAGTATATTTGGCCTTTTTAAATCAAAAAAAGCCATGAAAGGTCTGAAGCAGGAAGAGTTCTGGACTCATGCCATTGCCACTGCTACGGTTACCAGAATGCTGGCATTGGAACTGGATGAAGAAAACACAGAGGTTTCTTTTACAGCTGGACTCCTTCACGATATTGGACGCATAGCTATAAGCGCTTGTTTTCCAGAAGAGTGGGCCGATATTCTGAAGTATGCGGAAGAAGAAGACTGTCCGCTATTAGTTGCAGAGCGCAGGGTCGGTCTATCTCATAGTTTGATAGGTGCATGGTTGGCCAGAAACTGGGGGCTGCCTGAGATATATATAAAAACCATCGCTACTCACCATCTGCCTGTCAGGCATCACAAAGCTACCCATATGGGCGCCTTAGTTCAGCTTGCGGATGACATTTGTCACAAAATAGATATGGGCATATTTCCTGCCCCAGGGATACAGCGGCCGGTCCTGATTGCCTACCTGGGGTTAACTGAAGACCTGGTCGATGAGATTGAAAAACAACTGGGAGAACTGGAAGAAATAACCAGGAGCATAACCGATGTGATCGGGTGTTAGAAAATCGTCTTTTGTGATTTATGCTCAATTCTAAAAATTGGAAGCATACTAGTCTTGATGAATTCACCAAGGCATTATTTCTCGTGTCCTATAGGTCAAAGACAGGGCTCCATAAGGCATTGCAGGCCAAGGGTGAAATCAAAGGGATGGTCGGTCCATATAGGAACGAATTGGCAGGCTCCAATCAAACGAAGAGATATCATCCGGTAACCAACTTCTAGGTCGTCTGGTCGGTAGTGAACACTTTTTTTAATTCATCAATACCAATTCGATCGGCAAACTGCGCAGTCCGCTCCCTTTTTTTTGCATTATCGCGGTAATAAACAAGCAATTTTTCAGTCATCTTGAGTAACACGTCTTTTTCCAGATCTTCTGCCAGTACGTCCCCAATTCGTGGTTTCCTGCCTGAATTCCCACCGAATATCAAGGTCCAGCCCTTTTTTTTCCCCACAATTCCAATGTCTCTTACATAGCTTTCGCCGCAGCAAAACGGGCAACCAGACACCCCAATTTTAAGCTTGGCTGGAAATTTCATGTCATAAAAACGCTTTTCAAGGTCAATTCCAAGCCCCAGCGAATCCTGTACGCCATAACGGCATAAATCGGTTCCAGGACAGGCCTGTATATAATGAAAACAGAGTTCTGTCGCCCGGCCGATATCCATATCCAGATCCCGCCAGACAGAATCAATTTCATCTTTTTTAATCCCAACCAGCGCCAGCCGATGACCGGATGTAATTTTTATTACAGGAATACGGTATTTTTTGACCACATTGGCAAGGGCTTCCAGTTTTTCCGGAGTCAAAACCCCGGCCGGAATTCTTGGCACAATGGCATAGGTGTCTCTATCCCTCTGTAAAATAGAACCTTTAAGATCTTCAGCCACGTGTTTTGTCCTCCGTACTTATTCAACTAAATTCTGGAATTTTGCAGTTGGCAAAACCATCGAGATGTATTTAACATGTTAAAAAAATAACAAAAAATAATTAAAAAAATAGCTCCAGTTTACCGTGAAAATACTCGGCCGTTGTAGACGAACTACTCCTTTCCGGACATTGCCGGCGCAATTAGTTCAAGTTTTTGTTTGCTTTAGCCGTGTATCAGCAGGCAGAGCAAGCCTGTTGAA
>Ga0180432_10004995_pt1 | contig 17891 bp, 23 predicted proteins | sample SS_ome_10_FD_132414 | JGI IMG/M metagenome (GOLD analysis project Ga0180432, IMG submission 132414) | Hypersaline lake sediment archaeal communities from the Salton Sea, California, USA - SS_1_MS_2 metaG | ecosystem: Environmental > Aquatic > Non-marine Saline and Alkaline > Hypersaline >...
CGGGTACGCAGACAACCAAGTTAACGGGGAGACGCGATGTTGATTGAACTAACGCAACTGCCGCGCAGCGGGGCGGAGTTCAACCCGCCGGCGCGAACCGTGGGGGTCAACCCCGAGACGATCTCCAGCGCGACCCCGGCCGAGCTGCCGGGCTGGGGATCGGCAACCCAACTGGATCACGACGGAGAGGTGTTGTTTGTTTCCGAATCGGTGGCCGAAGTGGTCCGCCGTTGCAACCAGGCGATGCAGATATGTCTCGGGCAGGGAAATTTCGACACCGCGTAGTGCTCCAGAAGCCGACCGCCGGCTCTGCCGATAGCTACGGCGAGCAGACGGACACTTGGAGCCGCGTGGCCACGCTGTGGGCGGAAGTCCGCTCGCTGAACGGCACTGAGCGCTACCGGGCCGCGACGGTTTGCCCTGAGGCGAGCGTGATGGTGAGCTTGCGATACCGCAGCGACGTGACGCCGGACAAGCGATTTACCTACGGTACGCGGACGATTCACCCGCTCTACGTCGAGCACGACCCGCGCCACACGGAGACGGTGTGCTGGTGCAAGGAGTTGGTGTGATGGCCAAAATGAAACTGACCGGCGTGGGAGAGACGATCAAGGCGCTCGACCGGTTGCAACAACGGGTCTACAAGAAGACCGTGTCAGCCTCGCTCCGGAAGGGTGCGGTGATCGTGGCTCGACAGGCGCGGGCCAACGCCCGCAAGATCGCCGACCCGGGGCGCGACGAAGGGAAGCACCTGCACCAGACGATTTCGCGGCGGACGAAACGGTACAACGCGGGCCAGACGGTGTATATCGCCGTCGGCCCCAAGTGGCCCGGGGGTGCTCACGGTTACCTCGTCGAGTACGGCCACCGGATGGTGGTGGGCGGAACGGTGGAACGTATCAGCGGCAAGCAGGCCGGCAAGACACCGAAGGCCAGAAATGAAGACCGCACGGGCAAGGGTCGCGTGGTCGGCCAGGTGCCGCCGCACCCCTGGTATCGCCCGGCATTCGACGCGGTAGGCGGTTCGGCGTTGCGGGCGGTTCAGCGAGACATGCTGATGGGCGTGATGAAAGACGTTAAGGCGGTACGGTACCGGAGAAGGTGATGCCGGAAACGAGGCTGTACGCGAAACTGGCGGGCACGACTGCCGTAACCGAATTGGTTGGCAGCCGTATCTGGCCGGTGCGCCGTCACAGCGACACCCTGCCGGCGATCACCTACCAGCGCGTGGGAACCACGCCGGTCAACTGCTCGCTGGGCACGGTGGCCACGGAGTTCTGCCGCGTCCAGGTTGATTGCTGGGACGACGATTACGGCGACGTGAAGACGCTTGCGGCTGCCGTCAGGGCAGCGCTGAGTGGATTCAGTGACGATAGCGACACGCCGGATATTTCGATGTGCCACCTAACCGGCGAATTCGACTTGCCCGAGCCGCCGGAGCCAGGGCAGAACATGCAAATACACCGGGTTAGCCAGGAGTATTACTTGCAATACAGCACCGCGTGACGCGGTGATGGAGCGTAGTGGTGGGCTAGGGTAGCTCCTGAAAAGCCGTTGCCCCGGACGGCCTGCCCGCCACTGGTTTATATCGTAGCGGGAAAACGCACGCCGGGCGGTGTGTGAGGAAGCGACATGGCGGACGCAGGATTCAATGGCAGCACGATCTCGATTGATGGCAGTGGGGCAACGCCCCTGCGCTCGATCGACTATGACGACGGGGACAACGCGGTGGACCTGAGCGGCTGCGCGGACTCGACGCACGAGTACGTCAACGGTTTGAGCGATCCGGTGATTACCTGTGAGGTGGTTGGCCGGACGACTGTCAGCAAGGGCGATACGGGGTCCGTGTCGGTCTCTTGGAACGACGGCCAGACGGACTCGATCACCAGCGCGGTCGTTACGGGGATTAGCGCCTCGGGCTCGCTGGACGGGGAGATTCTGTCGACGATCACGCTGCGGCCTTACGGGGGCAGTTGATGTTTGGGCGGGTGCTGGTGCTGAATCTCGATCGACGGCCCGACCGGTGGGACTCATTCCGCCGCCGGCTGCCGGACGACTGGCCGTTGCCTGAGCCCGAGCGGTTCAGCGCGGTTGACGGTCGAACGGCACCGCCGCCCGCGTGGTGGACCGAATCGCCCGGGGCCTGGGGTTGCTTCGAGTCGCACCGTGCGATGTGGCGAGAGGCGGGCGAGGATTCGGTGTTGATCCTGGAGGACGATGCGTTCTGCGTGGACCGGTTTGCCGAGCGGCTTGCCGTCTGCGCCGAGCATTTGCCCGATAACTGGGACCAGCTCTATCTCGGCGGCCAGCACTTGCGAACGGACCGGATTCTGCCGCAGCCGGTCAACCCGTGGATCGTGCGTTGTTACTACACGGGGCGGACGCACGCTTACGCGATTCGGGGCCGAGCGGCCGGGGTATTGTTGCGGTGGAGTGAGACGCAGCACTGGAACCTGCACGTCGACTACGTGCTGGCCCGGCTGCAACAGGCGGGGCAACTCAATCACTACGCGCCGCGCGAGTGGCTGTTCGGCCAGGTGGCCGGGCGGTCCGACGTGGCAATCCAGGGAGAGACGGGGAACGGGGCGTTAATGCCGACGCAACTCTGGCAACTCCCAGAACTGACGGAGGTTTGACGATGAGCGGTTTGCGAGAGCGGATTCTTGGGGCGAAGACGCTGAAGCCGAAGAAGCTGGACTTGCCCGAATGGCCGGAGCTGGACGGGGCAGTCTGGGTGCGGAAACTGACCGCGCGGCAAATGATGGATGCGGTCAAGCGGTTTGGACCACCGGAGGACGGCCAGGAGCGAGACGTGGTGACGTTCTTCCCTGAGGTGGCGGCGTACTTCATGTGCGATGAAAACAACGCGCTGCTTTTCGGGCCGGAGGACCTCGACGCTTTGAGCGAGTTGAGCATTGACGCCCTGCAAGCAATCGTGGAAGCGGGCATGGCGCACAACGGGATGAGCGTGGAGGCGCAGGAGGGGCTGGGAAAAAACTCGCAGCCGACCCCGGCCTCCGATTCGCCTACCGGCTAGCCCAGGAGTTTGGGGTTTTCGATGTTGATGGACTGCTTGACGAAATGCCGGCCGACTGGTTCCAGAAGTGGAGAATCTGGGACGATATCGAGCCGATCGGCGGCGCGCGGGGCGACTTGCAGGCGGCCTACGTCGGGGCCGCCGCAATGGCCCCCTGGTCGAAACGCCCCCGGGCGCCACGGGCCGGAGACTTCCTGCCCTCGATGCGGGCGGTGGCCGGGCAGCAAGTCCAGTCCCCGGCGAGCCAGAAAGCGGTGTTTGCGGCAGCCAAGCGGGGTTTCGCGCGGGCGCGGGCCCGACGCCAGAAGCGAGAGGGGCTAGATGGCTAGTGCCGTAGTCGGTGCAATTCGAGCGGACCTGGTTGCCAACACAGCCCGATTCTCCAAGGGGATCGGGAGGGCGAAAAAGGACCTGGGCGGTCTGAACGTGGCCGGCAAGCAGTCTAGCGTGTTGATGAATCGCATGAAAACGGCGATGGTGGGCTTCCTTGGTGTTGCCGCCGGGTTCGCTGCGCTGCGTGCTGCTACGCGGACGATTGAGGGTTTCAACCAGGCGTTGAAGTCGTCTACGGCGATCATGGGCACCCTCTCCGGCGCGATGCAGGCCGATATGGTCAAGGCGGCGCAGAAGGTTGCGTTCCAAACCAAGTTCAGCGGCAAGGAAGCTGCGGCGGCCTATTACTATTTGGCGTCTGCCGGGCTGGATGCCAAGCAGTCTATTGCTAGCCTGCCCGCCGTGGCCAAATTTGCCCAGGCGGGTATGTTCGACCTCTCGCGGGCCACTGACCTGCTGACCGACGCGCAGAGTGCGCTGGGAATGACGGTCAAGGACGCCGGCAAGAACATGGCCAATATGCAGCGCGTTAGCGACGTGCTGGTGCGGGCCAATACGCTGGCGAACGCCTCAGTCGAACAGTTCTCCGAAGCACTAACCACCAAGGCGGCGGCGGCCCTGCGGATCGTGGGCAAGGACGTAGAGGAAGGCGTTGCGGTTCTAGCGGCGTTCGCCGACCAGGGCCTAAAGGGGTCGGACGCGGGAACCGCATTCTCGATCGTGATGCGCGATCTGCAAACCAAGGCCCTTAAAAACGCGGCGGCGTTCAAGGAAGCGAACGTCGTGGTTTACGATTCGGCCGGCAAGATGCGCAACCTTGCCGATATCGTGGGCGATCTTGAGCGGGCGCTTGATGGCCAGAGCGATGCCCAGAAGAAGGCCACCCTGTTGGCTCTTGGGTTCTCGGACAAGTCCGTGGCTTACACGCAGGCTGTTCTGGGAATGTCCGGCAAAATCCGCGAGTACGAGGCAGCCCTGCGAAAAGCGGCGGGGACTACCGAAGATGTTGCCGACAATCAGTTGACCGAGTTCGGCACGGCAACTAACCGGCTGTCGGCAGCCCTGGAGCGGTTGGTAGTCAACATCGGCGGCCCCGTGTTGGAGGCGATTGGCCGGCTTATCAATATGTTCGTCGACATGAACCCGTTGGTGCGAAAAGTGGTGGCGGGCATTCTCGGGTTCGCCACCGGCTGGTTGATCGCCGTCAAAATCATTCCCGCTGTTATCCGCCTCGGGCGTTCGCTGATCGCCATGTATAAGGCGCTTGCCACCGCCCAGGCGATCAGCCTGGCCCTTTCCGGCAAGCGTGGGTGGATCGCGTTAATGACCGGGCTGGCGTTTGCCGCCGGCGGCGTCTATCTGGTATCCCAGGCGTTCGACGGCCTCGATGCCGACATGAAAAAGACCGTCGCCGAAGCGGAGAAGGTTGGCGAACAGGCAGAAAAGGTCCAGGCGAAACTCGACAAACTGGCCGACGGTACGGCCAAGGCGTTTGACGGCACGGCCAAGAGCATTGAAAAGGTGGGGGCCGCCCTGGAAGAGTTGCCAATGCCGGCGGGGCCGATCAAGAGCATGGCGGAACTGCGAGAGAAACAATATGCAGCGCTAGAAAGGCAGTTTCTCGCGGATGCGGACAAGGGCATCGTGGCACTTGGTGAAGGCTTGGACGCGATGCTCAAGAGTAAGTTTGGCGACCTGGCCCACGAGATGGGATGGCAGTTTGACCGCGCGGACCGGAAGGCTGCGCTGCCGAACCAGGAGTCCCAGCCGTTGGCCGCCCTGGAGCGAGGCACGCAGGCGGCCCAGGCGGCCGAGGCGCGGCATCAACAGTTGCAGCAGCAGCAGCTAGCAGAGATGAAAGAGCAGACGCGCGAATTGCACGCAATTCGTAGTGCGCTCGTGGAAGCTACATTCGATCAACCCGACGATATCGTATTGCAATTATGAGCGTCCTAAAAGTTATCCCAGATACGCTCGGGTTTGGTTCTGGCGAAGACACGGCCAAGAGCCAGAACGAAATCGACAAGGTGCGCACCCGCCACTTTACCGTGGTGACCAGCGATCCGCTGGACGGTCCAGCCACGGTTCTGCGGGCCGGCGAACTGCCGAATATCGGGGATGCTTACGCAACCGGCCACGAAGGCGAGCAGGGTTTGGTGTGCTGCCGGCGGGCACCGCGACGCGACCAGGATAACCCCACCGTGTGGCGCGTCGAAGTCCAGTACGGCAAATTACCCGTTACAACCGGGGGCGACGACCCCGGTGGTGGAGGCGATGACCCTGAACGGCCGCTGTTGGAAATTCGCGTCGGATCGATTGCCAAGTCGAAGGTGTGCAGTCAGGACATTCACGGCAACCCAGTATGCAACAGCGTAGGAAGCGTGTTCAGTCCGCTACCGGAGATCGAGGAACACATTCTGTCGCTGATGGTGCGGCGGCTTGAGCCCGATTCGGGGCGCATTACGATCAGCAACTACATCAAGGGAATCAACTCCGCGCCCTTTATGGGCGTCGATCCGTTCCAGGCGATGCTGTACGACGTGCGCGGCGGGCGACACGTGAGCGATGCAGGGCAGTTGTACTGGGAGGTGGAGTACGAATTCCATTTCGACGCCGACAATTTCCTGGTGAAAATTCTTGACCGTGGCATCTACAAGCGCAAAACCGAGTACGCCTCGACGGAACCCGGCAAGCTGCCGCCCGGCATCACATTTGAAGAAGCCTGCGAGCGGATTTGTGACGCCAACAACAACCCGGTTACAGAACCGGTATTGCTGGACGGTGCCGGCAGTCCACTGCAAGGCGCGCAGGCGCCGTATTACCACGATTTTCATTTGCGGAAAGAGCGTGATTTTGGGGCCCTGCGAATGCCTGCGTTGATTATTCAGATTACCGGCTAACCCGCGAGGATAGAAAGCAATGCCAACAACGCACACATGGCAAGGCGACGCAGTAGCTGTAGCGCAGGAATCCCGGGCGACGCCCGCCAACGTGGGCACGGCCGACGTTTTCACCCTCACCTGTGGCGGCGTCTCGGTCAGCTACACGGCCGAATCAGGCGACGGCGTAGCCGAAGTGACCGCCGGACTCACGACTGCCTGGAACGCCTCGACGGCCCCGCAGCTTACCGAAGTGACGGCTACCGACAAGACAACCTATGTCGAGTTGCTGTGCGACGCGGCCGGAGTGGAATTCACCGCCACCGGCTCGACAACTGACGGGGACGGCAGCGATGACCAAACGCTGACGATCAGCACGGCCACGGCGGTGGCCGGGCCCAGCGTCTGGGCGGCGGCCAACTTTGATAGCGCGACGTTACCGGTTACAGGTGACACGGTGGTGCTGGAGGATTCCGACGTCGACATTCTTTATGGTCTTGACCAATCATCCGTGACGTTAGCCGTGCTGCGAATTCGCCAGTCCTACACGGGCACGGTGGGGCTGCCGCGGACGGCTGCCGCCAGCGCTCACGTGTCGGGCACCTCGGCGTATGTCGAGTACCGTGACACGTACCTGCGAATCAGTGCCACAAGCCTGGAAATCGGCGAGGGCGATGGCAGTGGTTCAGGCCGTCTCAAGATCGACGTCGGCGCAAACCAAACAACGGCCAACATCCACAATAGCGGCGCTCCGGCCGAGCAGAATCATGCGCCGATTATTTGGAAGGGGACCAATGCCTCCAACGCGATGAGTGTAACCAAGGGGGACATCGAGGTGGCGCCATTTGCCGGCGAAACCGCCACGTTGGCAACTCTGCGGGTCGGGTACAAGTCAAATCGCACGGATGACTCCGAGGTGTCGCTAGGGTCCGGCGCGACCCTAACCACGATTGAGCAGTCTGGGGGCAAGCTCCACATCAGGAGCAACCTGACGACACTGAGACAGACAGCCGGCGCGGCGTCGATTTATGAGGCCGCCACGTTGACGACCCTGAACCTCTACGGCGGCACCTGTTACTACCAATCGAGCGGCACGCTGACGACGGCCAACGTCGCGGGGATCCTCGACTTCCGCCGCGACATGCGGGCGCGAACCGTGACGAACTGCGAACTCTACGGCGGGGCCGCGATTCACGACCCACACAAGACGGTTACGTGGACCAACGGCGTTGACTGTCATTTGTGCTCGCCTACGGAGGCGACATTGAACATCGGCACTCACCTACGGCTGACGGTGGGCGCGGTGGCATAACACACACAACACCGGGGATTCGATGGCTGGCAAACGAGCGGGGCGGTTTGAGCTTGAATCAGCGCGGCGGATCGCGCGGCAGACGCGGCGCATGGAAGGCGCCCCGCTGCCGGCCGACGTGCCGCAAACGGCGCCCATTCTGGAGGTGCCGTTCCTTTTCCGTCGCTTCACCCTCAAGGAAGCGCTCGGCGCTGACGGTGCTACGGCCTACCTCGTCAAGTATGACAGCGACGAAGAAAAGTACGTTGCCGATACCGACATCGAATTCACTGTCCGCGACCCAACCGCCACCCTGCACGGCGTGGCCTACGACGCGGACAACGAGGACCTGATGGTCGTCGGGTGGGCGATCAAGCCGTTTGACTGCCCCGAGTGGGAGATTGTGTATCTGCCGGAGTATCAACTTTGCACGGCCGAGCCGACTGGGGCCGTCAAGTCGGGAGACGGGTCGTTTACCGTCGATACGGTCGCGCCGGTGTTTGGTGCTAACCCGGTCACGGCGGCGACGGATACGCTGACGGTCCACAACATCTACGAGGACGACATCGACGCGGCTGTCACGATTACGATCGTTTACAACGCTACTGAGGAGCGTTGGGAGGTGGCGAACATTATATGCCCGGCCTGATCATGCCAACCTGGCAAGGCTATCCCGCGCCCTATGTGTGGACGCCGCGGGTGTTCGCGTATCCGCAGAGAAGGTGTTGCTGCGGGGGAGGCCCGTGCGATTGGTGCGATGGCACAACGCCGAGTCAGTTTCAGACAACCATTGCGGGTATTGTTGAGAGCTTTTGTGGTTCCTGTGATGCCCTCAACACTACGTATGTTCTGGAGCAAACAGATGGCCTGCCATTTTGCGATGTAGGCGTGTGCGGAAACAAGGCCACGGGCGAGGAGTGTATTGGGTGCCGCTGGATATACCAGTTTGACCCCGTGACCTGCGGCGTTGAGGCGCTGGAGCTGACGCTAGACAACGAGCGATTCCGCTTGATTATGTGTGACGAAAGTAAACGCAACGGGTGGGCGGTCATTTTCAATTTTCTACACGGTGGCGATCCCGTTGCGTGCAGTACGATCGACTATTCGGCAACCAGGGCAGACACATACCCAAACGGCATTGACGGCTGTACGACCGGCAATTTTTGGGACCCATCCGTCACAGCAACCCTGAAGGCGCTATAGTGGATTGCCAACCCGACGAAACCGGCACGCGGTGCCTCCGGTGTGGATGGCAGTGGAAGGGGGGCGGGGCGTTTCCTCGTCGCAACTGCCCGAAAGCCCCATCGCGCGGACTTGGGGACACGGTTGCCAAGCTGACGAGGGCCGTGGGCATCAAACCCTGCGGTGGCTGCAAGAAACGGCAGAAGAAGCTGAACGAACTCTTTCCCTACGGAGACAGGCGGTGATTGTGGATGTTGTCCAATTCGCCACCGTCCTCAATCGGCGCGCCGGCCGCCGAATGGTAGGGGTCGACGGCCGGGGGGCTGGAATAGTCCGTCCCAGGCGCAATGTCCACGCCGTAGACGCCATCCGGCCCGGGGGAATAGATCAGCGGAAAAAGCTGAAACGCCGCAGAGTCTATCCGGGTGGAATCAAACGGGTCGTGGCGCGCTTGGGGATCGGGGGCCTGGATGTCGGAATCCCGGAACGCAGGCGCCCACCGCAGAAAGTAGATCGGGCGGCCCCAGCCGTCGAGAAATTCCGGCTCTCCGTCCCGGTCGGTGTCGCCGATGTCGCGCGAAGCAAACCGTTCCAGGGCGGCCGGATCGGCCAGCGCGACCATCCGGTAAAACACCTCGGCCTCAACGTGCGTGTGGGTCTGAAACGCAGGCTTGTTTTCCGCGGCAGTGAGCCAGCGTCGATAGGCGACGTGCAGCCGCGGCTCGGGAATTGTGGTTGCGGGACCGCCGAGGATGTCGGCGCGTCGTTCCGGCATTTCCATTCGCATCAAGTCGCGAACTGCGTACAGCCGCAACCTCACAGCGTCGATCGGTTGCGTGTTCGGCGGCAGCGTCAACGCAACCCGTCGTGTCCTGTACGCCTCGTATCGCTCAATGACCAGCTCGTGGAGCTTGGCGATCGTGGCCCGGGTGCGGGCCTCCCGTGCCGATTCGCGGGCACTTTCAACGGCTACCAGCGACAGCCCCGCCAGAATGGCAATGATCGTGACCGTGACCAGCAGTTCCGCCAGCGTGAATCCCCGGCGCATAACGCACCTCCTTTGCCGTTAGTATTTTACCCGGCTTATCACCGGCGTCAACACCCCCCGAAAAGAGGTGCGGCATGAATTCCGTCTGCCTCGTCGGAAACTCCAGCCAGCTTATCGGCCGAACCCTCGGTGAGCAGATCGACGCCCACGACGTGGTGATGCGATTCAACCGTTGGCGCGAGTCGCCGGCCGACGTGGGATTCCGCTGCACCCACTGGGGCGTGGGCTTGTGGCGCGGCTTGCTGGAGGCCCTGGAGCAACACGGCCCGCCGCCGGGCGCCAAAACCGTTGACGAGATTTGGGCTGCCACGGTGGCGGGCCGCGATGCCCTGGAGGCCCCCGAGTGGGCCGCGTTCTGCCGGCACGCGCGGGACTGCCATGTGCGGCGGATTCACTATCGCTCGCTGCGACGTGAACGGCTGGCCGAACTGACGGCCGCAGGGTTGACCGGCAAACGCCGTTGGCCGTCCACGGGGCTGCTGATGCTGGCCGCTGCGCTAGACCGCTGGCCCGGCAGAATCGACGTGTGTGGTTTCTGGGACGGCGAACACCGCGGCGAATACTGGGCACCCCGCCGGGACGTGATTGCCGAGCGGGCCCACTGGTACGACGGCGAGCGGCGTCTGATCGACCTCTGGTGCGAGGTGGGGCGGGTGAGGAGGATCGACGGGTGAATTCCATCTGCATCATCCCGGCGCGCGGCGGCTCGAAGGGGGTCCCGCGCAAGAACCTCGCCGAGGTGGGTGGGGTGCCGCTGGTGGTGCGGGCCTGCCGGACGGCGCGGGCCTCGCGGGTGACGCTCACCGTGGTGAGCACGGACGACGACGAGATCGCGGCGGCCGTCCAGGGCGAGGGCGTGACGGTCCACCGCCGCAGCCCCGAGACCGCCACTGACGAGGCTTCCAGCGAGTCGTGCCTGCTCGAGGTGTTACGTGAAATGGATGGCCGGTTCGACGCCGTGGTGTTGTTGCAATGCACGGCGCCGCTGACCACCCCCGACGATATCAACGGCTGCCTGGACCGTCTGGCCGGCGGCTATGATTCGGCGTTCTGCGGCTGCCGGTTCCATGGATTCCAATGGGAATCAACCGTGCTAGGGGCGAAACCGATAGGCCATCCCGCCGACTCCCGCCCCCGGCGGCAGGAACTCCGCCCGCGGTACCTGGAGGCGGGCAGCGTCTACGCGATGCGGACGGGGCGGTTCCTGAAAGAGCGGTATCGGTTCTTCGGTGCTGTTGGCGTCTGCGAAGTCCCGGCCCGGAGGGTGCTGGAAATAGACACCCCCGACGATTTACAACGCGCCTGTCGTATGTGTCCGGTTGATCCGCCGTCCGGCAGCACCCTCTACGTGGACATCGACGGGACGATCTGCCAGACCGAGGGTACGGACTACCGGGAGGCCCGGCCGCTTTACGACCGAATCACTCGATTCAATCGTCTCCATGCAGCCGGCTGCAAGGTCATTTACTGGACGGCCCGCGGTACGCTCACCGGGCGCAATTGGGACCGACTCACCCGCAAGCAACTGGCCCGCTGGGGTGTTCAGTACGACGGCCTGCGGTTCGGCAAGCCGGCGTTTGACCGGTTCTACGACGACAAGGCCGAGGCACCATGACGCAGATCGTTGCCGAAATTGGAATCAACCACAACGGCTGCATTGACGCGGCCCGCGAGATGATCGTTTGCGCCAGCGAGGTGGGGGCCGATTATGTCAAGTTTCAGAAGCGGACCTTGCCGGAGTGTGTGCCGCCCGAACAGCGGGAGCAACTGCGGGACACGCCGTGGGGGCGGATGACGTATCTGGACTACCGGCGGCGCGTTGAGTTTGGCGAGCGAGAATATGCTGAGATCGACCGGGTGTGTACGCTTCGCGGAATCGGTTGGGCGGCTAGCGCGTGGGACGTTGGGGCGGTAGAGTTTCTCGCTGCGCGGCGACTGGCGTATCTGAAAATCCCCTCGGCCAAATTGACCGACCGGCCACTCCTGGAGGCTGCCGCCCGGGCGCCGTTGCCCGTGGTACTCTCAACGGGAATGAGCACCGCGGCGGAAATCGACGCGGCGGTGGGAACGCTGGGCACACACGGCTTGACGCTGCTGGTTTGCACGAGTTGCTACCCGTGCCCAGCGGGTGAACTGCATCTTGCCCGGATGGATACGTTAAGGGCTCGCTACAAGTGCCCTGTGGGCTATTCGGGCCACGAACAGGGGTGGCTGCCGAGCCTTGCGGCGGTGGCGCTCGGAGCGGTGCAGATCGAGCGGCACTTCACCCTGGACCGCCGCGCCTGGGGCAGCGACCAAGCGGCCAGCTTAGAGCCGGGCGAGTTGCGGCAATTGGTGGGCGGCGTGCGAACAATCAAGGCGGCACTAGGCCGGGCGGAGCTGGGGCCCCGTCCGTGCGAACAAGCGGCCCGGGAGCGGCTGCGTGGAAAGGAGCAGCCATGCGTGTTGCAGTAATCGGACTTGGCAAGTTGGGCTCACCGATGGCGGCCGTTTTCGCCAGCAAAGGGCACGAGGTGGCGGGCGAGGATCGTAGCGCCGAGTTCGTGCGGCAGATCGAGGCGGGGCAGGCGCCCATCGCGGAACCCGGGCTCCAGGCAATGCTCGACGAGCACGGCCGGCGAATTACGGCCACGACCGAAACGGCAGCCGCTTGCCGGGACGCGTCGATTGTGTTTGTTATCGTTCCCACCAACAGCCTGCCGGAGGGCGACTTCTCGCTGGAGTGCATCGAGGCGGCCGTTCCGGCGATTGCTGCGGGGCTTGCCGGACGGCGGGACTTCCCGGTCGTGGCAATCGTGTCGACCGTCTCGCCTGGCGGTATGGTACGAATTCGGGAGCTATTGGAACAAGCCGGCGCGGGAGAGTGCAGCGAGGACTTCGGCCTGTGTTACAATCCAGAATTTATCGCACTCGGCTCCGTGATCCGCGACATGCTCACCCCCGACTATGTGCTGATTGGCGAATCGGACAGGCGCGCGGGTGATATCCTGGAGGCATTTTACGCCACGATCCACGACCGGCCCTGCTGCCGAATGGGATTCTACTCGGCCGAGGCGTGCAAGATCGCCACGAACGTCGGGCTGGACCTGAAAATCAGCTACGCCAACACAGTCGCGGAGTTGTGCGAACGGCTCCCCGGTGGCGATGCCCGCGCGGTGCTGCACGCCGTGGGGTGCGACCGGCGGATCGGCCCGGCGTACCTCAAGCCCGGCACTGCTTACGGCGGGCCCTGTCTGCCGCGCGACTGTCGGGCATTCGGTCACGCGGCACGTACCGCCGGCGGGCAGGCGTGGCTTGCCGAGGCAGCCGACGCGGTGAACGACGCCCAGACGGGCCGCGTTGCCGACCTGGTGATGCAGTGTACCGAGTCGTGCGAGACAGTGGGAATTTTGGGGCTGAGCTACAAGCCCGGCACGGAGGTTTGCGAAGAGTCGGCCGGCGTGGCGCTGTACCACGAAATGGAGCGGCGGGGTTACGCGGTGATGGCGAGCGACCCGCAGGCCCGGCCGAAGGCGGTTGCACGGCAGGCGACGTTGGCGCGGTGCATTGAGCAATGCCAGACGCTCGTGGTGATGACGCCCTGGCCGATCTATCGCGAACTGCCCTCGATGCTGGCCGAGTGTGGCAGGCCGCGGGCGGTGATTGACTGTTGGGGAATCGTGCCGGACGACGTGCCGGCGGGTTGTGGAGTGTTCAGACTGGGGGTGAACTGATGCGAGTCATGGTTGCCGGAGCGGGCGGGTTCATCGGCGGGTATCTCGTCAAGCGACTGCTGGACGAGGGCCACGCGGTTCGGGCCGTGGACATCAAACCGCGTGCGGAGTGGTGGCAGTGGCACGAAGCGGCGGACAATATCCCCGATTGCGACCTGAAACTGCGGCCGAACTGTATGCGAACCGTGCAGGGCTGCGAGCAGGTTTACAATCTCGCGGCCGACATGGGCGGGATTGGCTTTATCGAGAGCGAAAAAACCGCCTGCATGTTGTCCGTGCTCATCAATACCCACCTCCTGATGGCCGCCGAGTTCCGGGGCGTCAAGCGGTTCTTTTATTCCTCCAGCGCGTGTGTCTACCACGCCGCTCGCCAGCGAGACCCCGACGTCGTGGCGCTGGCCGAGGACGACGCCTACTTCGGCGGCGGCGCGATGCCCGAGGACGGTTACGGCTGGGAGAAGCTGTTTTCGGAGCGGATGTGCCGGCACTTCTGCGAAGACGCGGGCATTCAGACGCGGGTGGCTCGCTTTCACAACATCTTCGGCCCCCACGGATCTTGGACCGGCGGGCGGGAAAAAGCACCTGCTGCTATCTGCCGCAAGGTGGCCGAGGCAAAGAAAAGCGGCCACCATGACATTTCAATTTGGGGCGACGGCCAGCAGCGACGAAGTTTCTGCTGGATTGACGACTGCGTTGACGGCATCCGGTTGCTAATGGATTCCGACGTAACGGTGCCGCTGAACATCGGCAGTAGCGAGTTAGTCTCAATAGCCGAACTGGTCTCGATTGCGGAAAACCTCGGCGGCGTGCAGTTACTTCGTAGCTACGACCTTGACAAGCCAACGGGAGTGCGTGGCCGCAACTCAGACAACACGCTCTGCCGCGAGTTGCTCGGTTGGGAACCGGGCACGCCGCTGCGCGACGGCATGGAGAAAACCTATGGGTGGATCGAACGACAAGTCAACGGCGACGAATGAAACGCCGCCGGCCGTGCGCGTGTATCACGGGGTATTCGTGTGCAACAGCCACACGGATTTGATTCCCAATCACCTCCCCCAGATTGTTCCGCTGATAGGCAAGGGCCGGAAGCTAGTGCGGCAGTGCTGCTACTACGGCGATTCAGCCAACACAGAGGAGGTGCTTGGCGAGCAGGCGGAGTCCGTGGAATACTGCTGCCTACCGTTCCACGACATCTACGAAAACCTGCCGATGAAAACATACCTCATGTTTCGTGATGCGCTGGCATGGGGAGAGTGGGATTACTTTTTCAAAACAGACGTCAACGCCCGCGTGTTTCGCGTCGACTGGGACATCATCGGCAGCGCTGATTTAGCCGGCTACATGGGGCGAATTGTGCGAAAGGACGGGATGGTTTTTCCCCGCCCACCCGGCCGCAAGCTGCCGCCAGACAAGATCGCACAACCGGCCTGTGCGGAAGCCTACCTGGGGCCGCAGGCCGAGCGGTGGGTTGGCGGCCCGGCCTATATCGCCAGTCGCCGCCTGGCCGAGGTGGTCGCGTCACTGGGCATCTGGCACGCGCGGAGTTTTGCCGCCGAGGACGTGATGGTTTCCACGGTGGCGCAGAGTCATGGGATGCACGTACATGCGGGGGTTGGATATTTTACGGACGGATTATGGCAGTTCAACGACTGATTACGATGTCGCGGCTGGGCATCTCCGGCCAGTGGGGGAACCAGTGCTTTCAGTACGCGTTCCTGCGGACGTATGCCCGGCGGCACGGCCTGGAATACCAGGTGCCGAAATGGGCGGGGCAGTATTTTTTCGGCCATGAGGACCCGCCGATCACAACGGCGCTTCCGGAGAAGGCCGAACGCTATGAGCCGACCAAACACGAGTCGTGTTTCGGTGTGCCTATTCCGCCGGACGGCGAGGAGTACGCTGGCCACGATTTCCGCGGTTGGGCTCAGTACAACCTGTCGTGGTATGCGCCCGACCGCCCGTTCATCCAGGGCTTGTTCGAGCCGGTCGTGTCACCGGAGAGCGAGCGCGTATTGCCCGCCCTGGATCGCCTGCGATCCATTGGTGATACAGTAATCGGCCTGCACTTGCGGCGGGGTGATGCGGGGCGGATGATTTTCTTCTTGTTGCCGATGGCCTGGTGCCTGAAGTGGTTGCACGAACATTGGCAGCGATTCGAGCGGCCCGTATTGTTCATTGCCACCGAAGATCCCAGTTTGGTGCGGTGGTTCCGCCACTATAACCCCGTGCTGGCCGAGGACCTCGGCCTCGGCTTTTCCGGGGCGCCGCCGCAGTATGAGTACCCGCACCCGCGCGACGAGGCCCACGTCCGCTCGATGGATTTCTTCGCCGACTGGTTCCTGTTACAACAGGCCGACGTGGTGCTGGGCGGCGAGACGACCTACTCATTTACGGCCGCTTGGCTATCGCGGCAAAACCAGGAATACTGGCGGGCGCGGTTGAGTACCGGGCGATTCGAGAAGGAGAACCCTTGGGACTGCCCAGCGTCGCACCGCGAACATCTCAACGATTACCCGGGCGTTCCGGGCACCCAATGGGACGAGAACCTGAACTACTCGGAGTATTGGGGTGATTACCAGCCGGCCCATGAGTCGATCGCGGAAACCCCCGAGCAGATTGTAAAATGGATGAAACCTTGCTAGATCGCGTGCGAGACTACTGGGACGCGAGGCCCTGCAATGTTCGGCATTCGCGCGCGCCGGTTGGCACGCCGGAATACTTTACCGAGGTGCGCCGCCGCAAGTACGCGGCAGAGCCGCACATTCCCGGCTTTGCGGAATTCGACCGCTGGCAGGGCAGGCGGGTACTGGAGATCGGCTGCGGCATCGGGGCTGCTGCGGTTGGATTCGCGCAGGCCGGCGCGGAGTACATGGGAGTAGAACTGTCTAGCGAAAGCGCCCGCCTGGCACGCCGGCACCTGGAAACGGCGGGGCCATACTCCGGCCCGATGCCGCGCGTTGTTGTTGCCAACGCCGAGGATGGCATCCCAGACGGCCCCTGGGATCTCGTCTACAGTTTCGGCGTGTTGCACCACACACCACACCCGGAACGCGTGGTGGCGCACGTCCGCCAGCACCTAGCGTCGGGCGGTGAGTTCCGGCTGATGCTTTACGCCGCGAATTCCTGGAAGCGGGTAATGATCGACGCTGGGTTTGACCAGCCGGAGGCCCAGCGAGGCTGCCCGCTGGCGCGAACCTACACGCGCGATGAGATCAGGCGCCTCCTGGCCGCGTTCACGATTGACGAACTGCGGCAAGCTCACATCTTTCCTTATCGCGTCGACGAGTACCTCCGCGGGCATTACGCCCTGGAGCCGCACTTTGCCGCGATGCCCTCGGCCATGTTTCTCGCCCTGGAAGCCGCGTTCGGTTGGCACACCCTCGTTCGTTGTCATTAGGAAATTTCCCATGCAATACGAAACGGAACTCGTGAGCACGTTGCCCACGTGGCTGTTGACGCAACTCCGCGACCAGTTCAGGTTGCGGTATTTCGTCGAGACGGGCACCTGCTCGGGACGTACCACGCAACTGGCGGCGCTGGCATTCGAGCGGGTGTGGACCGTTGAATACTGCCGCTGGTCGTTTTCTGAGCAAGTGCAAGCGAGGCTCGGCCGGCACCCGAACGTCGAGATTGGCATCGGCGACTCGCGGCTATTCCTCCACGACTTGTTTTCACAATTGGATCAACCGACCCTGTTTTTCCTCGACGCCCATTGGAGCGGCCAGGACGACCAGCGCCCGCCGGTCGAATGCCCGCTAATTGACGAACTGGCAATGCTCCAACTGGAGGGGCGGCACGTCGTGATCGTCGACGATTGGGCCCTGTTCGGCGATGGGCCACGGCAGGAGGAGCCGTTCGATCCGCAGGCGTGGCCCACAAGGGCGGACATTCGCGAAGCGGCGACACGAGCCGGCGGGATTTGCACCCCGCTCGACGACCTGCTGTCGCCGGTGCTGGTGATCCATCCACCCGGAACGGAGATTGACCAATGATCTCGATTCTTACGGGCCTGCGAACCGGCGTAGAATTTCTTTCCCAGTGCGCCGCATCAATTGAGGCGCAGACCCACCGGGACTGGGAGTGGCTGGTTGGCGTCAACGGCTTCCGCCCGAATTCGGCAGTCTATCGCCACGCGCTGAGTATGGCCGATGGCGATCGCGTGCGGGTGTTCGACTACGGCCGCGCCGGCCCCCGGCCGGCTATCATGCACGAACTACTGGCCGAGGCCCGGGGCGACTTGATCGCCGTACTCGACGCTGACGACCTTTGGGCGCCGACGAAGCTGGAGCGGCAGTTGGCAGAGAACGACTGGGACGTGATCGGCACGTGGGGCCGATACACTGGCGATGCGGAAGGCACGATTCCCAGCAACCAGGCGGCGGAGTTGACCCTCGACGCGATGCTCGAA
>Ga0180432_10004996_pt1 | contig 17891 bp, 20 predicted proteins | sample SS_ome_10_FD_132414 | JGI IMG/M metagenome (GOLD analysis project Ga0180432, IMG submission 132414) | Hypersaline lake sediment archaeal communities from the Salton Sea, California, USA - SS_1_MS_2 metaG | ecosystem: Environmental > Aquatic > Non-marine Saline and Alkaline > Hypersaline >...
TGGATGGGATATTGAATACAAACCCTAAAAAGATATTTATTAACCTTTACAAACATTAATCATTTCTAATATATTTCTGATGGCGACCAGGGAAGGGCTATGGTTAAATTTGGCATCGTATAGAATGAAGCATTTAAAAGGATGATGGAGGAGCATGCGGAAAAAGCGATTACTCAATTTTAATTCCCCCGCGCCGGATCTAACCTTGCCGGATACAGATCAGAAAATGGTTACACTCTCGCAGTTGTGGCGCAAAAAACCGCTTGTACTGGCCTTTACTCGCCACTTTGGCTGCACGCAGTGTAAGGAAATGTTGGATGAATTAGAGGAAGGTCAAGAGCGCATCCATGCAGCCGGGTTGGGTATCGCGATTGTGTCTCAGGGCACACCCGAGAGCGCTGCCCTTTTTGCGGCAGAATTTGCGCCGGGTTTGCTGGTCCTTTCTGATCCGGAACGCACCGCCTACCGCGCCTATGGTTTGGAACGCGGCACCCTATTCGAAACGTTTCTCAATCTGAAGGTGATCAAGGCCGTACGAGACGCCCGCAAGAAAGGCTATCATGTGGAGCCGCCGCCGGAAGGCCAGGATGCCATGCAGATGTCTGGAACTTTTATTATCGGAACCGATGGGCGCGTGCTGCTGCCCTATTATTATGACAACATCGCGGACCACCCCGCGCTGGATCTACTCTTATCCGGTGTCTTGGATACTGGTTGGGAGAAATTGTTTGAAGGGCCTGTCGGCCCAGCTGCGAAAAGCAGTCAATCTGGAGGAGTACGGAATGAAAAATAAAATGGCATTATTTACCATATTCAGCATCATCGCGCTTGGGATTGCAGCCTGCAGCCCAAAGCAAACAGAAATGGATAACGCACCAGTTGTCCCCGCTGCGATCATAGCGGAAGGGCAGCTGCTGCCGGTGCAGACCCTGGACTTATCTTTTACGGTTTCCGGGCAGGTTGCGGATGTCCTTGTGGATAACGGCATGGAAGTGCGCAAAGGGCAGGTGCTGGCACGGTTGGTAGATTCATCAGAACGGCAGGCTATCTTGGCTGGAGCGGAAAAAGAAGCCCTTGCGGCGCAGCAGGCGCTCGATGATTACAAAGAAGCGGCGGATGTTAACCTTGCGCAGGGAAAAATTGACGCCATCATCGCCGGAAAACTACGTACGACTGCCCGCAATAATTTTCTTGCCAGCAGTTCACGTGAAGCGCAGGCAAGGCTGGATGAGGCGGATGGAAATCTTGCCATTGCGGAAGAAGCATTGGCGCGATTGGAAGCCAATGGCGGGCTGGATCCGGACCAATTGAACACACTTGAAGCGCAGGTCGAAGCAGCCAATGCCAATGTGGCTAGTGGTCAGGATGCGTTGGACGCGTTAGAACTCAAAGCCGATATGACCGGTACAATCGCTGACGTGCGCATCATTCCCGGACAGCGTGTGGAACCCGGAGAAGTCGCCATGGCGATCGCGGATTTTTCAGAATGGATCATTGAAACGGACAACCTGACTGAAATTGAAGTTGTGGATATTGTCGTTGGACAGGAAGTGGAAGTTGTTTTAGATGCCCTCCCGGATGTCATCCTGAAAGGTGAGGTATCCAATATCAATACCCGCTTTGAAGAGAAGCGTGGAGATGTAACCTATACGGTAACGGTTGTGCTGAAAGAAACCAGTCCGCTCATGCGCTGGGGAATGACTGCAGCCGTACGATTTGAGGAATAAGAGGCCTATGGATACACGACCAACCATGAAAGATACGGTTTCGTTATCGACCTATCTGGCAGTGAAGGAAGTTTGGCGCAACCGCGCTCGCTTTCTGCTTGTCAGCCTGGTGATCGCGCTAATCACATTGCTGGTGCTATTTATCGCCGCGCTTGGCGAGGGGTTAGGGAACGGCAACCGGGAATATATTTCCAAGCTGGATGCCCAACTGATTGCGTTTCAAGATAAATCTGATTTTCTGGTCTCCGCCAGCCGTTTGGAGCGCGGCCGCCTGGCTTCAATTCGGCGTGTCGATGGTGTACAGGATGCCGGTATTGTGGGTACATCCAGCGCCAATCTGATCCTTGCAGGCCAGCTGGAACCTCTCAAAGTTGCCTTGTTGGGTGTTGAACCCGGACATACTGGCGAACCACTGGTAGTTGAAGGTCGCCAGATCAGCACCGATCTGGCGGATGAGGTCATCCTTGACCGAAATGCCGCCATCCAGAGCGGCCTTGCAGTGAATGATATGCTCACCCTGCGTGTAACACAGGGAACGCGCGATGAGTTTTATGATCTGCGCGTGGTGGGTATCACAGATGGCCAGCAGTACGCTTTGCAGCCTTCCATTTTCACCCCATTTTTCACCTGGGACCGCATCCGGCCTAAATCCGAAGCTGAAGCCAACAATGCCGAAGCAGTTGGTAATGTGATCGTGATCAAACTGGCGGACCCGGATCAGGCTGATCGGGTTACCCAGCAAATGGTTGCCCAAGTGAGAAATATCGAGGTTGCCACACTGGATGAAGCCATTCAATCCCTGCCGGGCTATTCAGCCCAGCAGAGCACGCTCAATACGCAGGGTGCCTTTACTCTTTTTATTGGTGTTCTCGTGATTGGCGGTTTTTTCCAGATTCAAATTCTGCAGAAAGTCGCCCAAATCGGCGTTCTTAAAGCGATCGGCACAGCCAACCCAATAGTAGCCTTGGCATCGGTCATCCAGATCGTTGTCGTCACCGCGGTTGGTGTAGCCATTGGCGGGTTCCTGGCGTTTATTTTTTCCCTTACTTTTCCGCCTACCGTGCCAATTGTCTTCAATGGCACCACATCCGTTATCGCGGTGATTGCCCTGCTGCTAATTGGGCCAATCGGCGGTCTGGTCTCGATTCGCTATGCTGTCAAGATCGAACCACTTAAAGCATTGGGGCTGTCATAATGAATACCAGCAAACCAACCTACGCGCTTGAAACAGAACAGGTCGTCAAGACATATGAGAGTGATTTCGGTACCATCCACGCGGTAGACCAGGTCTCGCTTGCAGTCAAACCCGGTGAGTTTGTCGCGCTGGTCGGGCCCAGCGGGTCGGGAAAAACGACCATGCTGTCAATTCTTGCTGCCCTGCTGCAGTCCACCAGTGGAAAAATCCTCTTGGATGGGCAGGACCTGGCAGATATGGATGATGCCCGGCGTGTCGCGCTGCGGCGTGAAAAAATCGGATTTACTTTTCAAGCAAACAACCTGGTCTCTTATTTAAATGCAGTAGAAAATGTGGAATTAATGCTACGTCTCAACAATAAGCTGGATAAAGCCGGAAAATTACGCGCACGGGAGCTCCTGGCGCGGCTGGGTTTGGGAGAACGCTTGTATAACCTGCCCGGGCAGATGTCGGGCGGTCAGCAGCAGCGCGTGGCGATTGCGCGTGCCCTCATCCATAACCCCAGCCTGGTTTTGGCGGATGAACCCACTGCCAGTCTGGATACTGAACGGGCCTACCAGGTGGTAGAAACCTTCGCCGGGCTGATCCACGAACAGCAGCGTGCCGGCATTATGGTGACCCATGATCTGCGTATGTGTGAATATGTTGATCGTGTTCTGCAGATGCGTGATGGAAAACTAACGCGAATCCTCACCAAACATGAGGATATCCTCAATTTGGCACGCTCCGGAAAAGAATAATCGCGTTTTCTAAAAATTACAACACTACAGGCTTGTGAAAAAAAGGTTGCTTAGATATCGTTTAATGATATCAACCCATATTTAATCGCTGTGACAGCAGCCTGGGTTCTGGCGGATACGCCTAATTTTGAAAAAATCCCGCGTGTGTAATTGCGGACTGTTCCATCTGAGAGGAATAACCGTTCAGCAATATCTGCGTTGGAAAATCCCTGCGCAATCAATTGCAAGACTTCCATTTCCCGCTCATTCAAATTGAATTGGTCACTTTGGTCTCTGCTGGGTGGGCTCGCAGCTGCTTTGTCAATAATTTTCTTTGTGATTTTTGGGTCTGTGTACGCCTTGCCTTTAGCAGTTCCTTTGATGGCGGCGATCAGCTGGTCGGGCGAAAGGTCTTTTAATAAATATCCCTCCGCGCCTGCCCGCAGCGCGTCGAATATCCATTCATCATCATCATAGGTTGTCAACACCAGCACATGTATCGCTGGAAATTGATGCCGTATTTTCTTGGTGGCGATAATGCCGTTCATAATCGGCATTTTCAGATCAATTAATACAAGGTCTGGGCGAAGGGATGGAATTTTTTCGAGCAGTGCTGCCCCATCCTGCACTGCACCGACCACGTTGATCTCCGGATCTGTCGATATAATCTTCCGCAGTCCTTCGGTTACAACGATTTGGTCGTCACATAATAAAACGCGGATCATGTTTTACCTCAAACCGAACTTCTATTTTTGTTCCTTTTCCGTTCTTGCTGCTGATGGAAAATACCCCGCCGGCGCCCTGCGCTCTTTCACGCATCCCACGTACCCCGTGGCTCTCTATTTCACCAGATGTGCTGGGAGAGAAACCAATCCCATCGTCTTCCAAAGAAAAACGCAATATATCGTTATCGCCACGCAGTGAGAGCTTGATTGCCGTCGCATCGGAATGGCGCACAATATTCTCAAGCCCTTCTGTCGCGATGCGGTATATGCATTGTTCAATTTCCTTGGGGATCGGCGCGATATCACCTTGAATATCCGTTTTGATTTCACAATTTGCCCGCGAGGCTGCGTCCGCCAGCAGGCACTCCAGGGAGGTTCGCAGCCCCAGATCATCGAGTTGCTTGGACCGCAGGTCTTTTAATGCACGGCGTGTTTCGGTCAATCCAATGCGTGAATTTTCAATCAGATCGGATAACACGGAATGCAGCCTTTCATTTTCGGGCGCAGTGGAAAGACGCAACGCTTCTAACGTGAGGATCTGGCTGCTGAGCGTATGCGCAAGCGTATCATGCAGCTCCCGTGCGAGGCGGTTGCGTTCTCTGCTGGTGGCTAGTTCTTCCAGCGTATCAGCATACCGCCCCAGTTGAATATTTGCCTGGACCAGTTTTCGGCGTTGGGCGCGTTGCGTGCTCATCAGCAGCCCGACAATCACCCCCACAGTGCCGAAAGCGATTGTGCGCAGGATGGGAACACCCAATAACTGGATTGTCTCCAGGTTGATTTCTTCGATGCGCATGACGATGAATGGCAGGTCGTAAAACGAAGACACCAGGACATACAACAAAGCAACTCGGTAGCCGTATTGCCATGCCAGCATTGTGATGGGAACAATTAAGACCGGAATCAGATACCAGCTCCGAAAGACGATATCAGAAACCGCATCGTTCATTTCAAACGGCCAGAAGATGGAGACGGAATACATCGGCACCAGAGTGGCGATCAGAATCGCGATCGGGAAATAGAATTTCCCCAGCCGTTTTTCGAGCCATACCCATGATAAATAGCCAAAAAGAACCGCAAAAGTGCCGAGATTGATATAGAACAGGATCAGGGTGGCGGAAAAAACTTCACCAATGACCAGGGCGGTATAGGCAAAGAATGCCATGAAATACACCACCACAAACCCGCAGTACCCCCGAAAAATCTTGCTCAACCCCAGCTCAGTTGTCCGTTGCTCCATGACCCAATCATAACATTTTTAGAATTTAGAATGTTTTTGTTTTGTCACAAAGCATAATGGCATTTGTCATTCCAGAAAATGGCATTTTGGATATGGTTTTGGTTGGATTATGATCTTGTCCATCTGGGTTCGATCGATGATAGTTAACATTCATATGGAAAAAACTATGTTGGAAATTAGTCAATTATCCAAACGCTACCCAAGCCAAAAAGATCACTATGCCGTAAAAGACTTGGATCTGAATGTGAGTGAAGGAAGTTTATATGGCCTGATTGGTCCAGATGGAGCAGGGAAATCAACAACACTGCGCATCCTGAGTACCGTTATTGACCCGACCGCCGGGTCCGTAAGGGTAGGTGGTTTTGATGTCCGCCATGATCCAGAACGGGTTCGCCCCCAAATAGGATATATGCCGCAGCTTTTCAGCCTATATCCGGATCTCTCGGTGCTGGAAAACATGCACTTTTTTGCCAATATCAACCATGTTCCGCCTGCGCAGAGGGATGCGCGCATTGATACGATGCTGGCCTTTACCAACCTGGGTGATTTTCAGAAAAGGCGTGCGCGCAATCTTTCTGGAGGAATGAAAAAGAAGCTGGTCTTAGCCTGTTCATTAATCCACAACCCAAGCATCCTTATTTTGGATGAGCCATCCACAGGAGTTGACCCGGTATCCCGGCGGGAACTGTGGCGCATGTTAGCGGAAGTGGTCAGCCAGGGTGTGACGATTCTGGTCAGTACGCCCTATATGGATGAAGCGGAGCGCTGCAGTTGTGTTGCTATTCTGTACAATGGGAAAATAATTGCGCAGGGACAACCTGCCGCGCTCAAGGCATCCCTGCCGTTTGACGTTGTGGAGTTGAAAGCCAAACCGAGAAAAACCGCGCGGGAAATTGTCTCAAACCAAAAAGGGATCCTGGATTGGCGCCCGGTTGGGGATCGCCTGCGGGTGTCGGTTCCCAAGGGAAAAACAGATGCGGTCGTGAAAACGCTTCATGGGAAGCTGTCGAAGGAAAAAGCAGATATCCGCATCTTGAGGCAATCAAATCCGCTAATGGAAGACGTGTTCACACACAAAGTAAACACATTGCGAGATTAATATGAATGATTACGAGAATGCAGTTGATACCAAAGGTTTAACGAAAAAATTTGGGGATTTTTCCGCAGTGGATGCGGTTGATGTGTATGTAGAAAAAGGCGAGATATTTGGTTTGTTGGGGCCAAACGGGGCGGGGAAGACAACCCTGATCAGAATGTTGTGTGGCATCATGCGCCCTTCAAATGGAACAGCCACGGTTATGGGCTGGGATATTGTGAAAAACGCCGAAAATATTAAAAAGAATATTGGTTATATGTCCCAGCGCTTTGCGCTCTATAACGACCTCTCTGTGCAGGAAAATATCATGTTCTACGCCGCAGTATATGCCATCCCAATTAATCAAAGAAAAGACCGCATCGCTGAGCTGATACAAACCGCGGGATTGTCTGGTTTCGAAAAAGTGCAGGCTAAAAACTTGTCGGGCGCCTGGCGCCAGCGCTTGGCGCTGGCCTGCTCTATTGCCCATAAACCGCCCATGCTTTTTTTAGATGAAGCCACAGCCGGAGTTGATCCTGTCTCACGGCGCGAATTTTGGTATTTGATCTATGAAATGGCTGGAGAAGGGGTCAGCGTCATGGTCACGACCCACTACATGGATGAGGCGGAATATTGCAATAAAGTCGGATTGATATTGAATGGAAAAATCATTTCCATTGCCAGCCCCGATACGCTCAAAGAATCCCTCGAAGGAAACCTGGCAATGATTGAATGTGATCAGGCGATGGCAGCCGAAGATGCTTTGCACACGCACCCTGACGTACTGGATGCTTCTATCCATGGTGTTGTGGTGCATGCTCTGATTACTCATAAGGACAAGAAAGGTGCCGTCATCAAACATCTTGAGAAAAACGGCATCCATGTGAATAAAATGGAATTTATCCAGCCATCGCTAGAAGATGTGTTTATTCATACGGTAGAAAACCAAAGGAAATTAAATTGATAAACAACAAACACAGCGGAGTGTATCCATGGAAAGATTAAGAACAATTATCCAAAAGGAATTTCTGCACATCCTGCGTGATCCGCGTACGATGGCGTTAATTTTGCTGCTTCCAGCTGTTCTATTGATCCTGCTCGGATATGGTGTGTCTGGAGAAAGCGAAGATATCGCCTTGGCAGTGGCGGACCTATCCAGAACGCAGGAGAGTCGGCGCTATATCGAATACTATACTGCCGGAGATGATTTTGATTTCACCTACAGCGCAATGAGCGAGGACGAACTGCTGGATTTGATCAATGAAGATAAAGTGAAAGCGGGTTTGTTGATTCCAGAAGATTTTGGGCGGTCAGTTGCTGTCGGGGAGCCTGTGCAAGTGCAGATGTATATCAATGGTTCCGTTGAACCCAGTACAGCCCAAACGGTGCAGCTCAAATTGAGCGCGATCAGCCAGGCAGCTGCGCAGAACATTTTGATTGAGACTATCCTTTCCCGAGTTGGCGGTGATTTTGAACTGCCAATCGACGCCAGGCAGAAACTGCTCTACAATCCCAACGGGGATGGAAAATTATATATGATCCCCGGGCTGATCCCGATTATCCTGCAGGTGCAGACATTGTTGCTGTCAGCGCTTGCGATTGTGAAAGAACGGGAACAAGGCACCATGGAACAACTCGTGGTTACGCCCATAAAATCATGGGAATTGATGCTGGGAAAGATCATCCCTTACCTGGTGGTCACTTTATTCAACACGTTTGTCTTGATCTACCTGGGGGGATTGATTTTTGGGGTCAAAGTGGTTGGAAGCTATTGGCAGTTGGTGGGTCTTAGTATGATCTTCAGCCTGGGATCTCTGGGAATGGGTGTGCTTATTTCCAATTTATCGGAATCTCAGATGCAGGCCATGTATTTGGCGGTTTTCATCGTACTGATCCCCGCTATTATCCTTTCTGGCCTGCTGCTGCCGCGTGATGGCATGCCCGCTTTTACCTACTGGTTCGGGGAATTCATGCCGGTCACGCACTTTTTGGAGATTACGCGCGGCATTATGTTAAAAGGCGTAAACGCCTCTGTCTTGTGGGATTCAATTTGGCCGATGATTATTTTAAGTGTGGTGTATTTTGTGGCCAGCGTGTTCACGTTTAGGAAGAAACTTTAACAAAAGGATCATGGAAGAAGGAAACAATGAATAAAAAAAGGAAGATATTCGCGATACTAATGGCTTTACCTGTCTTGGCTGCTGCCTGCGCAGGTGCGAATGGCAATGGGCAGGAAGATCTGACCGCTTCTGGGACAATCAGCACCAGAATTGTTGAAATTGCTCCCGAATTGGGCGGTATGGTTGCTTCGATTAAGGTGGAAGAAGGACATCCGGTGCAGGCTGGACAGGTTCTCTTTACCATTGATGATGCCATTTTTCAGGCCCAGTATGATCAGGCGGCTGCTGCTCTTGAAAGCGCGCAGGTGGCCCTTGCGGCTGCCGAAGTGCAGTCAAAAAGCGTTAACTTTCAGTATCAGGCTGCGCTGCAAAACGCGCGCGTCCAATTTGCGGATGCGCTGGAGAATGAGCAGCGCAAGGACCTGCCTGCTGATTTTGACCTGCCGGCCTGGTATTTCACACGTGCTGAGGAGATCGAAATCGCCAAAGAGATGGTCGAGGAAAGCGCGGAAGAATTAGGGCAAAAAGCGGATGCGCTTGAGGCTGAGTTGGAAAAAATTGTCAATCGTGACTTTATCGCGCTAGAAAAAGAGTTGGAAACAGCGCGCAGCACATATCTCATCGCGGATGCCGCCCTGGAGGCTGCCCAACGTGCCGATGATAATGAAGAACTGGAAGAAGCCGCGCAGGATGCTTTTGATCTAAGGGAAACGGAATTGGAAAATATCCAGAAACAATATGACCAGGCGCTTGATGCGGAGATGGCAGAAGATGTCCGGCAGGCTAGAGGAAAGTTGGGGGCTGCTCAGGCAACGTATGATCAAGCGGTGGATCTTTTGAATACTTATTTTATCGGTGATGATGCGCTTGCTGTGCAATTGGCGGAAACAGCCGTAGAACTCGCCAGCAGCCAGGCTGACCAGGCGCAGGCTGCCAGCAAGCAAGCCCAAGCAGCTTTGCGTACTGCTGAGATTCAGCTGGAAAAAACCTCTGTTTCTTCCCCGGAATCCGGTCTTATCCTTGTGAAAAATGTTGAAGTTGGCGAGTTGGTGGGTGCGGGTAGCGTCGTCATGACTGTTGGTAATTTGGATGAAGTCCAATTGACCGTTTACATCCCCGAAGACCAATATGGTAGGATTCAGCTCGATCAGGAAGTTTCCATCCATGTTGATTCATTCCCTGAACAGGATTTCCTTGGTACAGTCACCTATATTGCCGACCAGGCTGAGTTTACACCCAGTAATGTGCAAACGACGGAAGGAAGAAAATCCACGGTCTTTGCTGTTGAAATCTCGATTCCAAACCCAGCCTTAGAATTAAAACCAGGTATGCCAGCTGATGTGATTTTCCTGTTTGAATAACACCAGATATCCATACTGTATTTAAAAACATCTCCTGTTGATTTGCAGGAGATGTTTTATTCTAAAAAATCAATATGATTTATCCTAACCCGAACAGTAGCCCGCCCTGAAAAATCATCACGGAAACCAAATAAGCGATCACCAACTGGGTAACTGCTCCAAAGATCGTCCATTTCACGCCAAATTCATGCAGCTGCGCAGCCACAGCTACCATACAAGGAGTGTACAACAATACGAATGCCATAAAAGCCACAGATGCTAGTGCGCCATGTCCATTGCTGACCGTTTCAAAATGATTTTGAACTGCAGTCATCAGTTCTGTGGACTGTTCCTCCTCTTCTTCAAATAAATCCAATCCGATAATTAATGGGATGGATTTAAGCGTGTCGCCAATAGCTACAAAGAAACTAGTGATAATGGCCAGCACATCTTCAAAAAAAGTGGTTACCTCAACCGTTTCTGCTGTTTCTTCCACGTTGAATATCTGTCCCATCGTGCCCACCACTACTTCTTTTGCCACAAATCCGGTAACCAACGATCCTGCGTTCTGCCAGCTGGCGAAACCGGTTGGCTGGAGGACTGGCGCTATTGCTCTGTTTACGGAGGCGAACGCGCTATTTTCAACATCAGCTTCATTGAATGGGCTTCCATCAACGGGTAGTGCCAGTAGAAACCAGATCAAAATACTGGTTACCATGATGAATGTGAATGCTTTGCTGACAAAGCCTTTAGTGCGTTCCCACATTAAAAACCATATATTGCGGGCAGTAGGCATACGGTATGGCGGAAGTTCAAGTACGAACGGTGACTTCTCGCGATTTTTAAATACCGTCTTGCTAAGCAGGATACCAAGAAGAGCCGCTATGACAATTCCACCCACATACAACAGGAAGATTACTGTGTTGCTATTTTTTGGAAAAAATATGGAAGCAAACAGAACGTATACAGGTAGCCTGGCGCCACAGCTCATGAATGGTACCAGCAGCCCTGTGAGAATACGATCTTTTTGATTTTTTAATGTGCGCGTTGCATAGATCGCAGGTACCGTGCATCCAAAACCTACAATCATGCACATGAAACTTTTCCCGTGTAGGCCCAATACGTGCATGAAACGGTCCATCACAAAGGCTGCTCTAGCCATGTACCCGGAATCCTCCAGGATCGCTAATGCGAAATATAGTGCCAGCATGACAGGAACGAAAACCAGCACGCCGCCTACACCGGCCATTATCCCATCTACCAGTAAGCTTTCAAACCATGTGCCGTTTAATCCTACCAAGTTGACAAGAGCGCTTATCTAGTTGGTGAGTGGTCCGCTGATCATGCTATCTACCCAATCAAGGAATGGCCCCGCCACGTCGGTGGTGATCTTGAAAACCACCCACATTAGAGCCAAAAAGATCGGGATTCCTAATACACGGTTGGTTACGATCTGATCGATCTTGTCGCTGATAGAAATGCGCGATACCTCGCTGGTATCTACCACTTCTTTCACCAGTCCGTTGATCCAGCCGTAGCGTTTATCTGCGAACAGGGTGTCTATTCCATCAGAATATCGTTTTTCAAGCCGTTGCGTAGCGCTTTCGACCACACGCATGATCTCTTCGCTGAGGTCAAATCTAGATAATTTTTCGATGACGTTCTCGTCTTTTTCGATAAATTTTATTGCCATCCAGCGGCTGTTGTATTCCGCGGAAAGCACTTTGTCATTTTCTATTTTCTTAATAATCTTTTCTAATTCTTCTTCAACAACGATGCCGTAATGGATACTGAAAGCGTTGCTGCGTATTGTTGTTTGTTCAGCCATTAAATTCTCCTTTGTATAAATGTTTAGTGGGTACCTTCCACCAGCAAATCCTTCAGCTCGTCAATACCTTCTTCTTTACAGCCTGTTGTTTGGATGACGTTCGATTGAAGAGCGAATTGCAAATTTTCAACATCTATCTTGACGTGAGTGGCTTCTGCCACGTCGCTCATATTAAGATCAATAATTACATTTGCTCCAAGTTCAAGCAGTTGCACAACCAGATATAAATTCCTTTCCAGGTTTGTGGAATCAACCACGGCGATCACCATATCGGGTTTTTCGTTTAAAATAAAGTCACGGGCTATGACTTCTTCCATGGAAAAAGCCGATAGGCTGTATGTCCCTGGCAGATCTACTACCTTGATCTTTTTTCCGTTGTGGGAAAAATAGCCCTCTTTCTTTTCAACTGTCTTACCAGGCCAATTTCCAACATGCTGTTGGGAACCGGTCAGTGCGTTAAATATGGTAGTTTTTCCACAATTTGGATTGCCCGCTAACGCTACTGTAAATTCTTTCATATTTATCTCCTTAAATTGCTTATAATGGTCTCACGAGTATGTGATGGGCGAGGCCGCGCCCGATTGCAAAACGGGACCCTTTCATCACGACCACCAAAGGTCCGTGACGATGTGGGGTTAGCACGGAGATCTTCATGCCAATATTTATACCCAGATCCGCCAGGCGCCGCTGCATGCCGAATCCGCCGCGGAAACCCGCTACGATCAATTTGGTGTTAAAGGGTGCCATACTTAGGGGCATAATTAGTTTTCCCTTGTTAATTCAATAAAAATATTTTTTGCTTCATTCTTTCGAAGAGTGAGATGATATCCTTTGATGCTGATCTCGATCGGGTCACCCAACGGGGCAACACGAACGACTTTTACCCTGCTTCCCGGGACCAATCCCATGTCCATCATGCGCTGTTTGACCGCACCGGATCCTTTTACACTGACAATAACTGCCTGCCCGCCGATTGGCAGGTCTTTTAAACTCGAAGTTTTTACTAGATCCTTTTTCATTGCTTTCTCCTTTTCAAATTTCTTCTTTTCCCCATCGTTTCTGGCTTTTGTTTTCGTGTTTTCTTCCGTTGTGCTGCGCTTGGGTATTTGTTCGATCATTTTTACTCGTTCAGCGATACTGGTGGAAAGCTGAAAAGTTTTGCCGTTTGCTTCCAGCAGCGTTACATCTTTGGAGCGAGCCAGCACGTTGATGGTGGTGCCATTTTGAATGCCGCTCTGCTTGAAAAAGTCAGCCAATGCTGGTTCCGGTGACTCTCTCTGGAAGGTTGCTTGGCTGCCAACTGCGACTTCTGATAACGGGATCGTTTGTACCGACGTGATAGTTTCTCCACGCTCCGGGATTGGTTTCCCTTCCGATGTGTATTGCGGATATCCCAAGAACTCTTCTAGCCGGTTAGCCAGCTCAGTATTGGTTGCGTGCTCCAGCGTGTCAGCCATACGGTGCGCTTCTTTATAGCTCAGGTTCAGTTTATCAACCAGAAAAACTTCCCATATCCGATGCCATCGCAGAACGCGCGACGCCAAAGCATCACCCTCTGATGTGAGGGAGGCGCCTTTATATGGTTCGTAATGGATCAGGGCCATCTCATCCAGTTTGCGGCACATCTCATTGACTGAAACCGGCGAAATGTTAAGCGAATCCGCCAACAGAGAAAGTGGAACAGGTTCTGTTTTTGCTGACATCCGCTTGATTTTGACCAAGTACATTTGCATGCTGCTGGATAATGAAATATCATTAGTATTTAACATAAGGACTACCTAAAAAACAATATATAATATTATAAGGCGAACCTAATAATAATCATATTCTATTTTCTGTCAAGGGTGAATTCTTTGTGGCAAAAAAAGTTTATTGAAAAAGTGAATAGGTAAATTATGAATGATGGATTATTTCGGAAATTCAATAGAATGAAAGAATGATAAAAAAGTGAATGTGTTTTGCTGCAAAGCTCTTGGCAGCCGAATGATATTCTGATTATTAAAGCAGTTCGAAAAATGCTTTGATGGAAAATTAAGGCGTCGATTGCCCGATGGTGAGCGAAATTCAGAATAGCATTGATACAATACATGCGCAATTGACATGCTTTATGGAATATGCGTCATACTATTCTTTATGAGGATACTGTGAATCAAATAGCGAAGAATTTGATGAAAGTTTTCTGCCTGATGGGTAAACGCGCCATGCATCCTGCCGCCATGGATCGCCCTATCCGGCTCAACAAGAATCTGCTGATGAAATGCTTTCTCAGCCGTTACCTACGTTTTGAACAGGAGGTATGCGGTCAGGCAATGATGACGTTTTCCCAACTGCGCCCTGTTTCAAATACCCACATCATCTATTTGCATGGCGGCGCGTACGTCTGGCAGGGTGCCTGTGTTCATTGGCAATTCATAAAGGAATTATTGCGGGGATTGAAGCAAAAAGTTACATACGTCGATTATCCACTGGCGCCGGAGCATACCTACCAGAATACCTTCAAGATGCTGCAGGAGGGCTTTGACCGCTTGACCCGCCAATATCCGCACGACCAGTTTGTGCTGATGGGGGATTCTTCCGGAGGCGGGTTGGCGCTTGCCTTTGCTCAGAAACTGTGCAAAGAAAAGCATCCGGTTCAACCGCGGGAAATCATCCTTTTATCACCCTGGCTGGATGTGACCATGTCCAATCCGGATATAGAAAAGATCGAACCTGCTGACTGCATATTAACCAGGCGTGGATTGGAAGCCGCGGCGGACAGGTACGCGGGAGGCGCAGATAAATCAATCTACTTATTATCGCCCATCAATGGGAGTATTAAAGGCCTGGCGCATATCTCTATTTTTACCGGAACCGATGATATCCTCTGGCCTGACTGCCGCAGGTTTGCGGATAAAGCCAAGGCGGAAGGCGGAAAAATTTCCTTGATGGAATACCCCGGAATGCCGCACACTTTTATGCTCTTTCCCCTCCCGCAGGCCGGGCAGGTGCGTCATAAGATTGCTGAAATCCTATTGAATTAAAACGAAATGATATCTGGGTTGAATCAGAGCATGAAAATGTGCGCGCAGATTGGAAATATATTAAATCCTGAAAAACCGATTAGGATGCCGGGATTTTCTTCTTTCTCTCATCCAGCGGCGTCAGGCAATCAACAATATATTCTTCCAGGTCCTGCATGCGGATGCTTGTTTCGCTGACCACCTTTCCAGCCGCCGAGATGCCCGCCCGGTGCACGCTATCGCTGGTCCCGCTCACCAACGGATGCCAGTCTGGCAACGTTTTTCCTTCCAGCAGCAGGCGGTATGCGCAGGTTGCCGGCAGCCAGGATAACCTGGAAATATTTGCGAGCGTTAGCTGAACGCAGTCCGGCATCGCTTTCTTACGATTCTGGTATAGCTGGCACCCGCCGTGGTGGATATCCAAAAATCGGCAGGCAACATTGGTTAGGAAGATCTCACCGGTATCATCATCTTCGATTTTATACAGGCAGCACAATCCACAACCGTCGCACAGCGCTTCCCACTCTTCTTGTGAAAGCTCGGATAAATTTTTGTGTTTCCAGAAATCTTCTTTAAACTTCATCGGGATCCATGGCCGCTGTGGTCCGCGGCTGCCAGCAGCATCTGCGCCAATTTCCGGGCTTCTTCAGCACTGATGAATAAATTCGTCTCTCCGGCATATAGGATCTTTTCATCCTCGGGACCGTATTCTTGGATGCAGATGCAGATATTATCCTCATATTCCCGATCGTTCGCGTCGAAAAAAATTTCGATTTTTAGGCTGCTATTTAAAAGGTCAATTCCCATCATAACCTCCAAAAGGTGAGCGCATGGTCATTCTTTCTTTAATCATAATCGTATTTTCCTTCTATGCCAACTTCTGCCGTGTGTTGGGTGGTTTTTCCTTTGCGGAATAAATCTACAGTGCTAACCACAAACGCAGCAGTTCCTCCGAGAACCATCACCAGCATCGCACCGGTCGCCAGGAAAAATTCTATTGTGGGCGGCATGCTGTTGACCAGTACACTGCTGATGCACAACGCTGCGCAGAATATCCACCATTGGTGGAATTTGATCCTCCCTACTGGGTTATTGTCCATTTCCTCCGGGCGCGGTAGTTGTTTGTCTTTCTCGTGTGAACGCCAGATTAGGAACCCGATCCCCGCATAAATCACCAGTACAGCCAAATGTCCAGTTGCCCCCGGTTTATTGCTGGTTTGCAGGAGCATGCCCATTACCAAATAATCAAGCGCCAGCAGGATTACAAAGAACCATAGGCTTCGTCCGGAAGGCAGCAGGTTATTTAAAAGCGAAAACCATTTTGCGGGTCATCCAGCGCCAATATAGCAAGATCACACTCATTACCGTGCAGTTCAACAGCACAATCTGCAGCGCGGTTAGGCTGGAATCAATATCGCTGCCCAGCATAATGCTGCCAAAAACACCCAGCAGGATTGGCGCGATTGGTGACTGCAAACGCCGCTGCCATTTAAACGGGAACAGGCGCAGAACACGGTTGGAAGATGTCATCCATTGTTCGGCTGTGATGAGCGGGATCAGGAAGGAGAAAATTGCGTGCCAGAAAAGCACCAGCAGGATGGTTTCAAAAACGGCCACCCCTGCGATCCGGAAAGCGTCCGGCTGCCATGGTGGGAACCATAAAACTTTGGTGATATATGCTTCGTACATGCCGAACAATAGGCTGATAAAATATAAAGTACGCAGGGAAAAGGGTTGGCCTTTGCGCAGCGCCAATCCTGCCAGAACGAGTGTGTGCAGTAGGTATATTGGAATAATGCCCACATAACCGAACCCTTCCAGTAGAAAATACGGTGCGCTGCCCGAAAGAACTTCAGCGAAAAATGTTGAGAGGAAACCCAGTCTGAGCCAGAACAGGATTTTTTGGAAAACGGATGGTAGTTTGGCGGTAATCATAGTTCGATTAAAATAACAATACAATAATTTTATTAATCATACCTTTGTTTGGAGTTAGCATGAGGAAACACCACCCGAAAATTTGGTTGATTGCAATCTTTCTGATCGTATGTCTGTCCGGTTGTGCGTGGCGGAATACCGCCCTAAATACGGAAGGGCAGCACTCTACGCAATTTTTCAAGGAAGGTAGGGGCTTGATCGTGTTCGCTGGGCAGGAAAGTGAGGAGGATGATTATGACCTATATGTCTATGATTTCGTTTCTCGGGAAACTTCTCGCCTGGTGCAGCATCCCGCTGCGGATATCTCTCCGTGTCTCACGGCAGACCGCTCACGGATTTATTTTGCCTCGGATCGGGAGGGCACCTACGGTATTTACCAGCTGGAGATGCCGGGAGACGTCGTCAGCACCCTGTTGAACTCATCAGCGGATGAAACCGAACCGCGAATAAGCCCTTCTGGAGAGTTTCTGGCTTACCAGAGTAATGCTTTTGGGGATTATGATATTTATGTTTTTGACATCGAGCGGCAGGCCGAAAACCGACTGACCGTGTCGGACGCCCAGGATACCCAGGCCTCAATCGCTCCTGATGGACAATCCATCGCTTTTGTTTCTAACCGCGACGGAGATTTTGAGATATTCACAATGGATGTTGACGGCAGCCATAAGCAGCAGCGCACAGATAATGACCGCTATGATGCTTCGCCGGTCTGGGCGCCGGATGGAAAATCGATCATCTACCTTTCCAAACAGACCCAGCATTTCCAGTTGGTGCAGTTTTATCTGGATTCGGGAGAGGAGAAAAAACGGACGGATCCAGCACTCACCGTTCATTCGCCCAGTTTTTCACCGGACGGTCAATTTCTGGCTTACATTCAGGAAACCAGCCATGCCAGTCAGATCTCTGTTTTGGATCTGGATAGTGGGCAGCATTTTCTCCTGCTGGACGGTTTCAGCAAATATGCCGGCTTATCATGGGTGGAATAAAA
>Ga0180432_10004998_pt1 | contig 17886 bp, 7 predicted proteins | sample SS_ome_10_FD_132414 | JGI IMG/M metagenome (GOLD analysis project Ga0180432, IMG submission 132414) | Hypersaline lake sediment archaeal communities from the Salton Sea, California, USA - SS_1_MS_2 metaG | ecosystem: Environmental > Aquatic > Non-marine Saline and Alkaline > Hypersaline >...
CCTGCAACCGATCGTCACCGACGCGATTGCCGATTGGACCGGTGCGGGGCTTGCGGCCGATCAGCTTGAAGCGTTGCTGGCGGTCGATTTCATCATCACCGACTTGCCGGGAGCGATGTTGGGGCTGGCCACACCCGACGCGGTCTATCTCGACGTCAACGCGGCGGGCCACGGCTGGTTTATCGACCCGACGCCCGGGGTGAACGAGGAGTTTCAGCTCACCAAGGACGGCGGCCTGCGGGCCGTCGATCCCCGGGCGGTCGACCGGATGGACCTGCTGACGGTGGTTTCGCACGAATTGGGCCACACGCTGGGCCTTCCGGACGTCGACCCGTCGATCGGCAGCTTGATGAGCGGGACGTTGGAAACCGGCCTTCGCCGCGAGCCGGGTGTGGCGGAGATTGACGCGTTGTTCGCACGGTTCTGAACCACCGTGCTCCCATCAGAGCCTCGCGCCTGGTTCAGTTCTACCCGTCGCACCCCGTCTTCCAGCAGTACGTGGTATGTGTGCCACGCGCTATCGACGGTAATGAACTTCGGCAGCGGCTGTCCGGCCCCCAACGACAAGTACGCCTCAAAAATCTGCCGATACTGCTGGTCTGTGACTACGAAACCCTGTTTCGACAGCATCTCCCGCGCACGATCGGACCCCGCGAATCCGTCGATTCGCCGCACCTCCTCCAGCTTGTACGGCGGAGACGCCTGTAGGGCGGATGTTTCGCCCGCATCTGCAATGGCCGCACAGGTCATCAACAGTACTGCCACACACGCGGACAGGATTTGAACGTCTTTCATGGCACGTCCCACAACCGGAATCTGGATTGGGTCTGGATTGGGTCTGGATTCATTTTATGCTGGGAACCCACGTTTCGCCATCGGCGGCGTGTGTTTCACTCGCACTGCGGGCTTCGTCTTGCTTGCCGATGCAGTAGAGAAACCGGTCGGACCGCAGCAACAACTGGCCGTTGGTGATTACCGGGGTGGCGTTGAAGAGGCTTTCGTCGAGGGGGTCGTTTCGGGCCAACTGCTTGAACTGCGGGCCGGCGGCCAGCACGACCGTACCCCGCATCTTGCTGACGGCGTAAATCTTGCCTTCGGCCATCACCGCCGAGCCGTAGAACGCCCCGCGCTTCGGGAGCCGCCGGTGGTAGAGCACCTCTCCGGTGTCGGCCTTGATGCAGGCGGCCGTATCCAGGTTGCTGACCCAGTAGAGCAGCCCGCCGTGGACCAGCGGCGAAGGTACCTTGCAGCCCTTGTTCAGCGTCCAAAGCCGGTGTGTTTCGGTCACGTCTCCCCGCCCGCCGGCGCGAACGGCCAGCGTGGAGGAACTCCGCCCGCCGGTGATGTACACCACCCCCTTGTCGGCGACCGTCATCGGGACGACATAGTCGGGCACTCCGTCACACTGCCAGAGTCGCTCGCCCGTGGCGGGATCGAAGCCGAGCACCTTGCTGTGCATGGCCAGCACGAGTTCCTTCTTTCCATTGGGCAACTCGACGACCGCCGGCGTGCTCCACGACTCGCGGATCCCGGTCGCTTGCCATACTTCCTTGCCGGTCTTCTTGTTCAACGCCACCAGCGACTCGCTTTCGATACTGGCATTGACGATCACGAGGTCGCCAAACAGAATCGGCGAGGCGGCGGACCCCCAGCCATTGAGGTTCGTCCCGACCTCGACGTGCCATAGCAGCTTGCCGTCGAGGCTTAGCGCCCGCACTCCCGAGCGGCCGAAGAAGACAAACAGGCTCTGGCCGTCGGTAACCGGCGTGGCGGAAGCGTAGCCGTGCAGGTCGATGTGCCCTTTGTCGTACTCCTGCTCGGGGAGCAGGGCCTTGCTCTTTTTCTCCCAAATGAGCTTCCCGTCGGCCCGGTTGAAGCACAGCACGTGATGAGCGAGGTCTTTCTGGTCGCCCGGATTGCTGCGGTCCAGACCGTAGCCGGTATAGGCGGTCAGAAAGATTTTCCCTTTCAGGGTGATCGGGCTGGAGCCACCCTTGCCGGGCAGGGCGGTCTTCCAGACGACGTTCTCCGTAGCACTCCAGTGAATCGGCAGCCCCTTATCATCGGAAATACCCGTCGCGTCCGGACCGCGCAACCGGGTCCAGTCGGCCCCCGAGAACAACACCAACGACACCGCGGCGACGCTCAACGAACGGTACAGTCTGCTCATTTTCATCGAATCAACCTTTTCTTTGTACCTGGGGGGAGAAAACGCGGCAGGGTCTCGGGGCAGGACGCCACACGGACCTGCAATTATACGCGGTAGAATCTACACGTGTCCAGGAACCCGGCCCGGTATGGTGATCCTGCGATGGTCCGTTTGCAGCAACCCGATTCATCGGGCCCAGCCGGCTCAATGGCGGGAAGGACCGCATGAATGCGGTTACTACGAACGGTTTGCGCGTGCAGTGCTACTCGGCTTCCATCACGACGCGGAAGCCGACGTTGTAGACTCGCTGCCAGGGCGGGTAGTGCATCCGGAAGGCCGATCGCGCCCGCTTGGGACGGTCGTACCACGATCCGCCGCGGACCGACCTGGCGCCCGAAGCCTTGGGGTCTTCGCGGCCGTCGCCGGGGTCGTAGGGATAGGGTCGGTAGGCGGTGCGGGTCCACTCGGCGACGTTGCCGTGCATGTCGCGCAGCCCCCAGGCGTTGGGCTCGTACTTGCCGACGTGGTCGCTGATGATCGAGCCGTCGTTCACCTTGGGGACGTTGGGGATCCACTTGGGCGAGTCGCGTCGGCAGAGGTTGTGTACCCGCTGGTCGGCCAAGTTGGCAAATTTGCCGAAGTCGGTATTGCAGTCGCCGAAATACAGCGGCGAGTTCGTTCCGGCGCGGCAGGCATATTCCCATTGGGCCTCGGTGGGCAGCGTGAACTTCCGCCCGGTCCGCTTCGAGAGCCAGTCGCAGAAGGCCATGGCCCGGTTCCACGAGACGCGGATGACCGGCTGCTGCTCGCGATTGGCGGCCTCGCCCCGGTTGCCCTGGTCCTTGTTCAGCACGCTGATATACTCGCTGTTGTGCGACGGATCGAACAGGGCATACTGCTGGTTGGTCACCTCGAAGGTGCCCATGTAGAAGGGTTTTTCGATGCGGACCTTGGCAACGGGATGCTCGTCAGCCACACCGTTGTGACCGCCCATGACGAACTCGCCCGCCGGGATGAGCATCAGTTCCATCGCGGCGTCTTCGCCGAACTCGATTTTCCGTTCGGGCTCGAGCCCGCCGGCTTCCATCTGCCGCCGCCTGGCTTCGCCGGCGTCGAACGGCCACCCGGTCACTTTCAGGTCCGGGCGTTTCCGTTCGGGGAGCGGTTCCGGCTGGACGAACTCGGCCGGTTTTTCATCGACCGGCTCGATTTCCTCGGGCATGATGTCGATGCCGGCGTAGCGTTTCCGCATCTCCGCTCGCCGCTTGTCATATTCGTTGGCGATGCTGCGGTGCTCGTGCCAGGTGCCCTTGTCGGGCACGTTCAGGTCGATCCACGTAATCAACCGGTCCCACGCCTCGCGGTCGAGCTTGACGTTATGGTGCCCCTTTTCGAGCATCTGGATCAACTCGCTGGTGCCGGCATGGAACTCGAGCGGCACTTGCAGGTGGTAATCGCTCTCGGGGCCGGGGCGGCGGACGTAGGGGTGCAAGGCGATATAAGACGGCGTGAAGTTGCGGAAGTTGGACTTGCGGTCGCGGGCGAAGTTCGGGCGGCCGTTCTCCTTCCCGTCATGGCAGCCGACACAGTACCGGTCCAGCACGGGTTGCAGCTCACGGGTAAAGCTGAACCCTCGGACCGGCCCGTACCAGGGTTCGATCCGCGAGGGGGGGCGCGTCGCCGCCAACGTCGCCCGGCTCGGCGGCACGCTGTTCTGCTTCTCATGGCAACCGATACACGAAAGCACTTCGCCCGGCATGGCCGTGAACCAGCTCCGCATGATTTGCAGGGCCTTGCCGTCGGCGTCGAGCGGTTGCACCGCCAGCGGCGTGTTGGCCGGCACCCGGAAACTGGCCGATCCGTCGGGCTCGACCGGCACGGTGCCCAGGATGCGTTTGGCGTCCCACGGCCCGTCGATCCCGATGTTGATGTGCCCGCCCATCCGGGGATAGGCATAGTGCGGCTCGTAGACGCGGAGCTTCTTGACAGTCCCGCGCGGCACGCCGGCAAGCCCCGGGCCGAAGTAGACGTCGGTCATGTAGACCACCGCCTCCTTGGTGTTGAGATTGACCTTGTCGGGGATGATGGGCGGGCGCTTTGTCTCCCGCAGCGGAACCGGCTCGAACAACGCATAGCCCGGCTCCTCGCGGACCAGCACCATGTTGTCGAAGACGTCGACCAAGTAGATACCCCAGAGCGAACTGTTCGTCGGCTGCATCGACACAAGGAAGTATTTGCCGCTGAGCGGGAAGGGGTGGAGGAACTTCGGCCAGGAACCGTTGACCAGCCCGTCCTGGATGCGCGGATCGACCTTCTGCCCATGGCCGGGGATACGCTGCACGGCGCCGTCGGCTTCCTGTCGTCCCTCGGCCGGGTCGAACAGGATCAGCTCGCCCATCCGCGGCACGCCGTGGTGGCCGGAAATGACGCCGATCACCTGGGTCGGGTGACCGGGGATCGGTCGGGCGTAAAACGTGGAGTTCGGCCAGAACGAGTTGCTCCCGTAATATTCCATCTGTCCCGTGCCGTCGGGATTCATCCGGAACAACAACCGCGAGAAGTAGTGCGGCGTGTCGCTGTACTCCCACCGCGAGTAAAGGATTTGGCCGTTGTTCAGGACGGTCGGGCACCAGTTGTGGTCCTGGTCAAAACAGAGTTGCCGGATGTTTTCGCCACGGTTGTCCATCAGGCACAGGTTGGCCACGGTGTTTCCGCCGCCGACGCACGGAATGCCGTGGAAGCAGCGGGTCGAGGCGAAGATGATCCGGCCGTCGGGCAGGTAGCACGCATCGTAGTTGTCCACGTCGGCGTATTCCCCCTTGGTGACCTGGCGGAGGTTCTTGCCGTTTATGCCGACTTCCCAGATCTGCCAGCGGTTGTTCGAGCCGGGCATGGAGAAGAGCATCCGGTCGGCGTCGAAGTGCAAATCGACGTCGCCGACAAAGTTGCTCCCTTTTTCCGGACGGTACAGCGTGTGCAGTTCCCCTTTCGGGTTAATCGGCGAAAGGACGTCGATCTCGTTGTCGTAACCGTTCTTGCCGACGGCACAGTTCCCTTGCCAGTTCTGCGGCAACCCGAGCTTCCGCGATTTCACGCTCCGCTTGACCAGCAGCAGGCCCTCGAAGTCGAGCAACGGGTTGGCCAGCAGGGCTTCCTGCTGCAGGTGTTTGAACCTTTCGATCAGCCCGGGTATGGCCCCCTTGGCGTTGTTGTCGCCCGCGGCGATGGCCGTTGTGATGTCGGCCACGCGGTTCTCGAAATTCTCGATCTCCTTGAGGTAAGCTTCTCCGTTCCGGTACTTGTCGCCGTAGGTCTCGATCAGGTCCTCGACGGCCATGCGGAGCGCGGGGACGTTGACCTGGCGGATTTCGTTGGGGAGCATGCGGTAGAGACGCGCTTTCTCACACAGTGCCAGCCACCGGGGATCGTCGGCCGGGGCCTCTTCTTTCACGAGTGCATCGAGCCGTGCCTGGAAACGTCCCCCGTCGCGGCCGAGGTCGCGAATGGCGTGTGCGATGATTTCCTTCTCCATCGCAACCTCGCCGGCCTTTTCGAACCACCCGAGATACCGGTTGCCGCCGAGCCGCTCGCGCATCCACCGGGCCCCGACGGGGAAATCCTTTTCCATCTGCTTCCAGATTTCCGCGACGGTGTCCTCTTCTTTCTGTTCACCGACTCCGAAGTAGAACGAGTGGCCGCCACCGCTGTTGAAGACCTTCAGAAGCAATTGATTGTCGCCGGGCTTCAGTTCCAGATTTCGCTTCTCCTGGTTGTCGCCGACACCCCGGTCGACCGAGAGTATCTTCTTGCGGTTCAGCCAGACCTCGATGCCGTCGTCGCTTCCGAAGCCGACGGGCAAGGCGGTCGCTTCTGTTGTCTTGATCGTGCGTGTAAGGTAGGTCGTTACGCGGTTGGTGTTTTTCAGATCGTGCCGCCGGCCGTCGGTCCACTCCGGTTTTTCCTGCCAAAGCGGCTTGCCGTCGGGGCCCTTTGCCTTCAGGTCGATTCCCTTTTCGGGAAACAAGGCTTCTTTGAACTCCTTCGCGGGAAGCGGGCCGGTCGTGAACCACGGCCCCAATTCGACCGGCGATTGCTTTGCCCGGTCTTCGATCAACTTCGCGCGCGTCGCGATCATCGTTTCCGGCCACGTCGCCTTCTTGACATAGACATCTGCCGCCAAAAGCGTGGCGGGGAAGGCGGAAAGCAAGCCGCCGATAAACAGCAGCAACACAAGCCCACGGTCTCGGTGCCTCTTCATGACCGGGTCCTCCTGGGGAAAGAGGTTTTGGCGGGAAGGCGATGTCTGCACACCCCTTAGCTACTCTTAGTGTAGCAGTTCTCGACCGGGTATGCCACTCTGATCGGCAACAAGCGGGCAACAAGTGATTGTGCAGTAGAAGAGAGCTAGCCGGGTTACGCCGTTTGGGGGACGGTGAGCCTGGGGGAGGACGAACAACCCGCCACTGCTTGCCGTCACCTTCTTGGTATAATATTGTGGCCAGTGACGATGGGGTTATTACCGGGGTCATGGTTAATCAGGAAAGCCAAATCGGTTATGGCCTAAGGCGGCCTGAGGCCGCAACCAAAGAGATTGCAAATTGAAAATTGAAAAGTGCAAACTGCAAATTGGTTCGAGCTTGCGTCTGGTCGGTGGTTTTGCCGCATTTGGCTGCGGATCGACCCCGCTGGAAGCCGATTTCCAGCCGGGATTCCGCCGATCTTCAATTTGAAAGCCTGACCCCGTATGGAGAACAGCTATGAGTATTAAGACAGCGATCCGCAAATCACTGGTGCTACTTTCTGTCCTGCTTGTGTTCTCAGTCGTGCTGGCGGAATTGTCCGCGGGCGAATCGAAGCCGGGGACGGCGGTCAGCGGCTTGACTGTCGAGTACAGGACGAACCCGCTGGGGATAGACGCCACCGCCCCTCGCTTCAGTTGGAAGCTCCAATCAGAAATCCGAGGGCAAAAACAAACGGCGTACCAGCTCCTCGTTGCCAGTTCCCCGGAAAAGCTCGCGGCGAACACCGGCGACCTGTGGGACGGCGGAAAAGTCGTCTCCGGCCAGTCCGTCCTCGTTCCCTACGCCGGGAAACCGCTCACCTCTGGGGCGGATTGCTACTGGAAGGTGAAGGTCTGGGACAAGGATGGAAAGGCAACGGCGTGGAGCCTCCCAGCCAGATTTTCCGTCGGACTGCTCAACGCGAGTGACTGGAAAGGGAAGTGGATCAAGCACCCTGCCGCCCCGGCGAACAAGCACCTCTGGTTCCGGAAAAAGTTCACGCTCAGCGGACCTGCCGCCAGAGCGTTCGTTTACGTTGCCTCACTCGGCTACCACGAACTCTATGTGAACGGCAAGAAGGCGGACGACCGCGTTCTCGCGCCGGCGGTCTCGCGTCTCGACAAGCGGGTGCATTACGTAACGTACGACGTAACCGACCTGCTTCGCACCGGCGGGAACGTACTGGCGCTCTGGCACGGTCCCGGTTGGGCAGGTTTCCCTTCCTACAAAACACCGCCCGCGTTGCTTGTCGAGGCGGACATTCTTACGAAGAAGGGCGAGAAAATCTCCGTCGCCACCGACGCAACCTGGAAATGCTCTGAAAGTTCGAGCGAAAATTACTTCCGCGGATTCGGCGGCGAGTTGATCGACGCGAGAAAGCTGAACCCCGGCTGGAACAAGGTTGCGTTCGACGACAAAAACTGGGAAAACGCCGTAACGACCGAACGGAAGGTTCAGCTCTCGGCACAGATTGCCGAGCCGGATCGAATCATCGAAACCATCAAGCCGGTGAAAATAACCGAGTTCGGCAAAGATGCGTGCAAGGTCGATTTCGGCAAGAACTTCACCGGATGGTTTGAAATCAAGAACCTGCACGGCAAGCCCGGCAGCACGATTACCATCTGCGTTGCCGACGACCCCGGCAACCCTCAGGACTTCGGGCAGAGAAACGCCTTTGTCTGTGGAGACGACCCCGGCACCTTCTGCAACCGGCTCAATTATCAAGGAGGCCGCTACGTTACGGTTAGCGGGCTTTCCTACACGCCCGCGCCGGCGGATTTCCGGGGCTACGCCCTCAGCACCGACTTGGAGCGGACAGGGCATTTCAAGTGTTCCAGCGAGCTTCTCAACAAAATTTACGAGACCGATCTGTGGACCTTTCGCGCGACCATGCTCAGCGGCGTGACGGTAGATTGCCCGCACCGCGAACGGCTCGGATACGGCGAGGTCTCGTTCGCAACTGCATGGGGGTGCGGACTGCCGAATTACAATGCAGGCGCGTTCTACACGCAGATGGTGCGCAATTGGTGCGACGTCCAGCATGAGAACGGCTGGATTCCGCACGTCGCGCCGCAGATTTTACAATCTCCCTGGGGCGGCACGCTCTGGAGCAGCGCCCCGCTGACCGTCGGCTGGGAAACCTACCGCACCTACGGCGACCGGCGGCTGCTGGAAAACGCCTACCCGACGTACAAAAAATGGATGGAATTCCTCCATTCAAGAGTCTCCAACGGGGTCCTCACACAGTACATCACGCACCGCGGCAAGTTCCTCGGCGACTGGGCGGCCCCCGGCGGAAGAAAAGAGTGGGGCAATTCGCCGGAGGCGCTCCTGTTCAACAACTGCGTTTACGCGTTGGACCTGAAGATGATGATCGACATTGCCGCCGCGCTGAACAAGAAGGAGGAGGTCGCCCTTTACTCCAAGCGTCTCGAAGATCTGCGTAAAAACATCCACAAGAGATTCTTCGACCCCGAAAAGAACATTTACCTCGCCGGCCGGCAGGTGAACCTCGCATTTCCGCTCTACGTCGGCGTAACTCCGGAGGACGTGAAGCCCGCCGTACTTGCCAATCTTGAAAAGGAAATCACGGAGACACGGCCCTACCTCGATATGGGCAGCTCCGGATTGCCTGTCCTCCTGCACTACCTGATTGAGGACGTTGAGCAGAACGACATTCTTTACACGCACCTGAGCAAGACGACGCTGCCGAGTTTCGGCTATTTCATTGAGAAGGATGAGACGACGTGGCCCGAGTACTGGGAGGTGAACGTCCCGAGCAAAATCCACACCTGCTTCACCGGTGTTGCATCCTGGTTCATCAAGGGGATCGGCGGCATCCGCAACGACCCGAAGCAGTTCGGTTATAAATCCTTCGTGATCAAGCCGCACCTCGTCGGCGACTTGACGTTTGCCGGCGCGACGGTCGAGTCCCTGTACGGAAAAATTGTCAGCAACTGGACAAAGAAGAACGGCAAAGTAACGCTCCACATCGAGGTTCCGCCCAACTCGACGGCGACCGTTTATGTCCCCGGCCTGGACATAGAGAAGGTGAAGGAAGGCGGCAAGCCTGCAAGACAATCTAAAGGAATACGGTTTATTCGCGCAGAGAAGGGTTATCTTGTATTCAACGTACAATCCGGGGCGTATGAATTTGTTTCGTCACCGTGAAAAAACGGAAAGAGAAGGAATACCAGCCGTTCAGGAAAACTTCGCGGCTTCTTGCTTCAGGACTTCTTGGTCCTGTGCAAATCACGGCGCAACAGCAATAACGATAAAAAGAACGAACCAACCAATGAGAAAACTCTCAACCCTCGTAATTCTATTCGTTCTTGCGGCACTCTCGTTCGCTTCCGCTGCTGCATTGGGTGCGGATCTGAGGCAAGACTTTGTTGCGCCTCCGCTGAAATACGCGACCCGCCCCCTCTGGTTCTGGAACAATACCGCTGTTACCGATGTAGGGATCGCCGAACAGATGCAACAGGCACGAGACAAATGCGGTTACGGTGGTTTCGGCATTTTGCCGTTCGGCGGGGGGTTCTGGCCGAAGTACCTTTCCGAGGAGTACTTCGAGGCCTACGCAACGGCATTGAAGAAAGCCGAGGAGTTGGGGATGACGATGTGCATTTACGATGAGTACGGCTTCCCAAGCGGAAGTGCGGGCGCCATCCACGGTGATGGAATACGCCGTTTCGCAGATAAGCATCCGACCCCGTAAGGTCAAAAAACATAGCCCAACCACAAATCGTTGCCTCCGGCGAACTTACAACGCCTCGCCAACCGGCGATTTCAGCCTATCCAATTCCAGAAGACCCGAGTTTGTGCAAATTTTGCACAAACTTCGAGCCCCTTGACAGGGGGCCTCATCGGCCAGATGCTGTGGTTCTTCACTTTCAAGCCTCGAATCCAGCATCTGGTGAGCCATGAGCTTCATCTTCCAACCCTGGCAACTCACCCTCATTATCCTTGCCGGTTGGATCAACCGACACCAGCAGCAAGTCATTGAGTATCTCGTCACGGAGAATCAGGTACTCAAGGAGAAGCTCGGTAAGAAGCGTATTCTCCTGAATGACAACCAGCGCCGGCGATTGGCAGTTAAGGGTAAGATCCTGGGCCGAAAACTGCTACACCAAATCACCACCATCGTAACTCCCGACACGATCCTACGCTGGCACCATCGTCTTGTCGCGAAGAAATGGAACTACAGCCATCGGCGGAAGAAGAAACCGGGACGGAAACCAATACCAAAGAAGATCATGAAACTCGTTGTGCGTTTGGCCCGGGAAAACCCGACCTGGGGCTACGACAGAATCATGGGCGCACTGGAGAACCTCAAACACAACATCTCCGACACGAGCGTGGGCAATATCCTCAAGGAGCACGGCATCGAACCGGCGCCCGACCGGAAGCGTAAAACCACTTGGAAGACGTTCCTGAAAGCCCACTGGGAATGCCTCGGAGCGATCGATTTCACGACGATCGAAGTGTGGACCAAGGGCGGCCTGGTCACGTACTATCTGCTGTTCGTGATGGAAGTAGCGACACGCCGTGTCCACTTCGCCGGTTGCACACCGAATCCTGCGGAACCGTGGATGAAACAGATGGCGAAGAACCTGACCGATCCATATGATGGTTTCCTGCTGGATACTCGTTATCTGCTGATGGACCGGGACGGCAAGTTCTGTCCAAAGTTCCGTGAGTTTCTGCTGAACAATGGTGTCGATTGTGTGCGTCTGCCGGCGAGATCGCCAAACCTGACGCCACATATCGAAAGATTCATGCGAACGATCAAGCAGGAAGCGTTGGAGAGGATGATATTCTTCGGCGAGGATTCGCTACGGAAGGCCATCAAAATCTTCCTCGCTCATTATCATCAGGAACGAAACCATCAAGGGCTGGACAATAGGTTGATCGAGCCCGGTGATGAAGTTGGTCGTGAAAGCGGTAAGGTCGCCTGCCGTGAGCGACTCGGCGGGATGCTGCGGTACTATTATCGCGAAGCGGCGTGAGTGGGATCGGCGGGTTTGAGGGTGGTGTGGATGGGCATCGGCGTGCGCCTGGCACCATGGCACCGCCCGGATTCGGCTGAGATTCGAGGAAATGATGTGGACGAACGTGGTTCGGGGCAATGATTTATGGTTGGGCTACGTTTTTTGCCCTTACGGGAACGAAACCACCCCTCACCAGCATTTGGCACATCCGGGCGGGCGACGATTCATTGTCCTGATGCCTTGACAGTTGTCGGCTGTTGGTAAATCGTCGTCATCTTCCACGCCTTGACCGACTTCACTGTCGCGTCGCCGCCCTTGGCTAACAGGCGGATGTTCGGATTCTCGCGGAGGTGACGGTGGGCGAACACCGCGGCCTGGCGATCGTTGACAAAGACCTCGACCAGGTTCTTGTCGACGAACACGCGCAGGGTCAGATCCTCGCCCGGCTTGAGTTGGAACGGGGCCTCGATCGTACCGACCCGAAGCGACTTGCGGTCGGCGCCGGCGATGATGCGGATGCCGCCTTGGCCGCTATCGTCGGCAAGCAAGTGCAGTCCACACTCCTTTGCCAGGGGTGAAGCGAACGTTGCCTCCAGTTCGACGGCGTCTCCGGTGGGCCCCTCAAGCGCGTATTCGGCGCCGTCCTTGACCGTTATGTCGCTCCAGGTCTTCTCGCCGTGGCGCAGCGACGCCAGCTCGCGGAGCGGGCGGATGCGCAGCACGCCGTCGGCCGGCAACTCCAGTTCGCGCGGCAGGCACTGCACGCCCGTCGGCGCCGCCGGCACCTTCAGCAGCCATGCCCACATCACCCGGCGGCCGTCCCGCGTCAGCATCGACTCCGGCGCGAAGAACATGTTGTTGCCGAAACTCATCATCGCGTGAGATTCGGGCAGATACTTCTCGTCCTTGAAATCGCCGAGGTAGTACCGGCAGCCGAGTCGATGGCTGATGCAAAGCAGCATCCACTTGTCGCCGATCTTGAACATGTTGGCGCAGGAAATGTCCTCGCCCTTGGCCACGCCGAGCTTCTTCTCCGGGTAGTCCTTGTGCAGCACGTCGCCCAGGTAGGTCCAGTTCTTCAGGTCCGCCGACTTCATTAACTGCGGGTTCCCCCCGCCGGACAGGGCATAGTAGGTCTTGCCGTTGAGCCAGCAGTCAGGGTCCCAGTGCCGCATCTTGGGGTTCTTGCCGTCGACGGTTTTCGGCAGCACGGGCTCGGGTTCCGACCAACTGTTGAACTGGTCGTCGAGTGGATGCTGAATCCAGTTGCGCCCGGAGCCCTGGCCGTGGTAGATGATTGCCGGCTTGCCGTCGGTTGTGTAGAACCCGGTGCCGCTGAACATGCCGTGACCGGTCGTCGGGGGGGCTAGAATCGTCGGATGCCACTTCCACCGCACCAGGTCGTCGCTGGAGACGTGGGCGAAGACGAAGCCGGTCTGATTGCGATAGATGTAGTGCAGGTGGTAGCGGCCCTTGTAATCGAACACGCAGTTGGGGTCGCCGGGATAGGCGTTTCCCGGCCCGGGATGTGCCAGGTGGAAGGTTAGCCAGTTGGCCGGAGGGTCTTTCGGCCAGGCGGGCGTCTCGGGCACATAGGGCGGCCCCGGAGCACGCGGGACGCGTCCGCGGATCGCCTTGTTTGCATCAGCCTCGCTGCGCGCGGCGACCAGGTAGCCCTTGCCGTTGAGCACAAGCCGGCCGCCGGCGAGTTTCACGCCGCCGGTCATCGCGCTGTGGCCGAAGCGCCCGGCGCGGTCGGTCACCTTGTCGCCCTCGAAGTCCCACCATGCCAGCGGATCGATCTTCGACTTGACGTTCGGCTTCAGCGCGGCTATCTGGTCCTGCGCCAGTGCCCGGGCGTAGATCCGCGCGTCCTCGATCTCACCGGCCAGCACATCGCCGAAGGATGACCCGCCGCCGAGGTGGCGCAGGCCGAACACCGCGATTTGGTGGTCGGTGCTCAGCAGGTCGATGTTCTTCGTCTTGTATGCGGCGTACGGCTCGCCGTTGCGGTAGATCCGGATCTCGCCGCCATCGTAGACGATCGCAATCTGTACCATCGTCTTCTCGTCGGCCGTCTCGGCGGGCCAGCCGCCCTGGTTGGCCTGGGTGCGGCGGAAGAAGTTGCTGCCGGCCATCCACCTGGCGCGCGCCCGCTCGCCAAACACAATGGCGTCGAACCGATCGCCGCTTTGGATCGTCAGCGCGCTGCCGCCCTGCTGGGTCAGATTGGCGAGGTAGACCCAAGCGACGAGCGTTTTGTCTTTCCCCTCACCTTCGGCGGCGAGGAGGGATGTCGTGTAACACAATAAGGCCAACGCGATACTTGCTGCTTTCATGGCTACTCCCCTTGAGTCATTGCAGTGAACTATTCCATTATCCAATCGTTTCCTCGGTGTTGCCAGCCGGCAAACAGCGACGTTGGCCTAAACTGATACCACCAGCGTCCAAGTCTCGGCTTGCTCTTGGGATCGTCGGCGACCGTACCTGCATGATAGCAGGAACCCGGGATGGAGGCAAAGGATTCTACAACTTCCCACAGCTTCCCAAGCATTCGCCCCGCTTCGCATCCGAACTCACGTTGCCTCACCAGCGTCCGGCACACGTGGGCGGGATGGCGGTGGCGTTGGTGGCTATCTGGCCCTCTTCGGACCCGAATTTGCCTTACGACCAACGTCACCGGCAAAACTCGCTTCGGTAGGATCGACGTAGGATCGACCGCAAGCATTTCACCGCGCCCGACCAGCCGAAGCGGCTAACCGGCCCCGGCCAGGGAAGCACATTTTCCCATTTCAACAAGGTGCTGGCGATCCGCCCGCGTACGTAGTAGGATAATCATCAGCGCCAGTGAGCAACCGACCCCCAGAGGAGGACTGTCACCATGCCATGGACCATTGGAAGAAGGCACCTGCTCTGTGTGCTCTCATGCCTGATGCTGCTCGGCCATATCGCCGACGCGGCCGATTGGCCCATGTATCGAGGCGACGCAGGTCGGACGGGGTATACGGCCGAGTCGCTGCCGGCGGAGCTTTCACTTCGCTGGTCGTTTTGTTTGCCACAGGTTCCGGAGCCCGCCTGGCCGCGAAGCAGCCGGATGGTGGAGGATAAGGCGTCTCAAATGGCGGTTGCCGGCGGTGCGGTGTTTTTCGGCAGTTCCGCCGACGGCAAGGTGTATGCACTGGACGCGGCAACCGGGCGACTGAAGTGGACCTTCGCGACCGAGGCCCCGGTCCGTTTCGCACCAGCCGCATGGAAGGATCGCATCTTCGTGGCCAGCGACGACGGAAATCTGTATGCACTTTCCGCCGATGACGGGAAACTCTTGTGGAGGCGGTGCGGCGGGCCGGACGACCGGTCGGTCTTGGGTAACGGCCGGATCATATCGAAATGGCCTGCCCGCGGCGGCCCGGTCGTCGTCGGCGACGTTGTCTATTTCGCCGCCGGAATCTGGCCGTCCGACGGGATCTATTTGTATGCACTCGACGCCGCCAGTGGAAAAGTGGTTTGGACCAATACGGACTCGGGCGGAATCGACATGCCCCAGCCACACGGCGGGGCCAACGCCAAGAGTGGCGTGTCGGCACAGGGATACCTCGTCGCGACGGGCGACCGGTTGTTGGTGCCGACCGGGCGGGCCGTGCCTGCGTCGTTCGACCGCGGGAGCGGCAAGTTCCAATACTTTCATCTACAGAAATACGGGCACAACGGCGGATCGTCCACCATCGCCACCGGGTCGGTGTTCTTCAACGCTGGAGTCGTCTATGACGCTGCCAGCGGAAGAAAACTCTTCAACATCGGTGCTGGTCCTTTGGCCGCCGCCCCGGACGGACTCGTCCGCGCAAGCGGCAAGACCGTGACGGCCTATGCACTGACACCGGCCACAAAGCCCGACCGCCGTGGAAAGTCTGCGCCGGCGATCGTGCCCAAGAAGCTCTGGACCACGCCGATTGCGACTCCGTGCGCCTCGTTGATTGTTGCGGGCGAGCACGTCCTGGCGGGAGGCATCGAGAAGGTCAGCGTGCTCGATCTGAAAACGGGCAAAGCCGTCTGGTCGGCTGACGTAAAAGGAGTGGCCTACGGTCTGGCGGCGACCGACCGGGGGCTTTTCGCCAGCACCGATCAGGGGAGGATTTACTCCTTTGGTGCCGGGAAGTCCTCGCAGCAACAGCCCCCACCGCCTCCCGCAGCAGTACCTTATTCCGATTCATCACCGGCGGCAAAAGCGGCCGATGAAATCGTCGCCCAAAGCCGCATCAAGGAAGGCTACTGCGTCGATCTCGGTTGCGGCGACGGGGAATTGGCTTATCACCTGGCCCGCCGGACAAAGCTTTTCATTTGTGCGGTGGACGACGACCCCGGCCGCGTGGCAACCGCCCGAAAGAAGCTGACCGCCGCCGGTCTGTACGGTTCTCGCGTGACGGTTCACCAGCGCGACTTGACCGCCACCGGACTGCCCGACTATTTCGCCAACCTGGTCGTCTCCGGCCGATCGGTCGAGGAAGGTGCCCAAGTCGTGGCAACCGAAGAGGCCAAGCGACTTCAGCGTCCTTGCGGCGGAGTGATCTGCACGGGCAAGCCGGGTTCGATGACCCAATCACGTCGCGGTCCGCTTGCGGGGGCCGGCCGTTGGACCCATCAGTACGGCGACCTGGCCAATACGGTCTGCAGCGGCGATCAGATCGTGCGGGGCCGCCTGAGCATGCTCTGGTTTCGCGACGTCGATTTCGACGTGCCCAGCCGCCACGGCCGCGCTCCCTCGCCGTTGTTCGATCAGGGGCGCCTGTTTCAAGAGGGCATCGACGGCGTTGTCGCGGTCGATGCCTACAACGGCCACGTGCTGTGGAAGTACGAGATCAAGGGCCTATTGAAGCCGTACAACGGCGACGAGTTGATGGGCACCGCGGGCACGGGAAGCAGTTTCTGCACGGCCGACGGCAGCGTGTACGTCCGCCACGAAGGCCGCTGTCTTCGACTCGACGCCGCCACCGGCCGACGGCTGGCCGAGTTCGCCGTGCCGGGGCAAACCGACGACAAGCCGGGAACCTGGGGCTACATTGCCTGCAACGGGAAAACGCTCTTCGGGTCGGCGGCCAACCCCGAGCACGTGGTCACCTACCGCTTCGTCAATCGCGGCGGGGATATGAAACGATTGCTGACCGAATCGAATAGCCTGTTCGCGATGGACGCCCGAACCGGCAAACTGAAATGGCACTACAAGGCAAAGAACTCGATCCGCCACAACGCCATCGCCCTGGCCGGCGGAAAGCTGTTTCTGATCGACCGGCCGGCGGCAATGTTCGACCGCGTGAAGCGTTCGAAGACCAGGGACCATCCGCCGGGGATCCTTGCGGCGCTCGACGCCGCCACGGGCAAAGTGCTCTGGCAGCAGGACGAGGAAATCTATGGCACAATGTTGGCCGCCGGCGAAAAGCACAACGTACTTCTGATGAGTTACCAGCCGACGCGTTTTCGCCTCGATTCGGAACTGGGCGGCCGCATGGCGGCGTTTTCAACGGGCGACGGCCGCCGCCTTTGGGACATCCGGGCCGATTACCAGTCGCGGCCGATTATCAACGGCCAAACCATCTACGCCCAAGGCGGCGCGTGGAAATTGCTGACGGGCAAGGCGGTGCCGTTCGACTTCCGCCGTTCGTATGGCTGCGGCATTCTCGCTAGCGGCACCCACATGTTGCTTTTCCGCTCGGCCACCCTCGGGTACTACGACCTTTCCGGGGCGAAACGTACGGAAAACTTCGGCGGGGCTCGGCCCGGCTGCTGGATCAATGCGATTGCCGCCGGAGGGCTCGTCCTCGTGCCCGACGCCACGGCGGGCTGCGGGTGCAGCTATGTGAACAAGGCGTGGTTTGCGCTTCAACCGGACCATCGCAGCACAGTAGACTTCAAAGAGTAGCTCGTCTGCCGACGTTCAAACGCCCGGCAAGTCATTCATTGTTTGGTTCCTCTTGCTGGCTTCCACCTCCGCCTTCCGACCACGCCTTCCGTAGCACTCAGAGCCGAAGGTCCTACTGTCGCCTAATCTGCTTCGGTAGGATCGACGTAGGATCGACCGAGGGCATTTCAGGTTGCGAGGCTATCTCGCTGGGGGACGTCCCCGAAGCGCCTTACCAGTCCCTAGAACCTCAAGCTTCCGAAGCCCCACTCCGGCGGGTGGCACTGCTGGCTCGTCCAGCAGTGTTGTTCGAGCGACCTTGAGGCACTGCTGGGCAAGCCAGCAGTGGCACCCGCGCGATGGGCGCGGACGATTGTGCCGTCGATGCACCAAGCGGTATGGTCGAACCGCTCGTCGCCGGCGAAGCGTTCTTTCAAACGCGCAAGCACCCGCGCTAACGTGCCGTCCGATGACCAGCGATTGAAATGCGCATACACGGTCTCCCAGGGTCCCAGTTCCTCGGGCAAGTCGCGCCACGGGGCGCCCGACCGCAATATCCAGCAGACCCCGTCGAAG
>Ga0180432_10004999_pt1 | contig 17884 bp, 21 predicted proteins | sample SS_ome_10_FD_132414 | JGI IMG/M metagenome (GOLD analysis project Ga0180432, IMG submission 132414) | Hypersaline lake sediment archaeal communities from the Salton Sea, California, USA - SS_1_MS_2 metaG | ecosystem: Environmental > Aquatic > Non-marine Saline and Alkaline > Hypersaline >...
AATAATATACCGGTTATTCTCGGGGGTGGTGGGGTGACGGTGTGGGCATGTAATGCGTGCGCCATCCCGTGCAGTCTGGATGACAACGTCGAGAAAACCTCCCTGACGGGCGACCCGGTCGCCTGCCCATTCAGACCCCACCGCATAGACAAGACACCACGCTGGCGGGAGGTGGTGGAGTGAGGGTCATCTCGGAGAGGGAATACAACCGGCGAATGCTTGAGACCTACTACAATGTCATACCCCGGAGGATAGACGCCGCCGCCCGAGCAACCGAACGCCTCGCCCACCTCATCGAGGAGGTGGTGGGGTGAGGTGTTACTGCTTCGGGTGCGGGCAGGACTTCGATGAGCGGGAGTACAAGGGGATGTGCAATTGGACGTGGTCGTGGGATACCCATTGCCATACTAAGTGCTGCCCGGGCATAGGCCCGGAGTGCGAGACTTGCGAACTCGGCCCGCACCACATGAGCCCGAGCTACTACTGGGGGCCCCCGGGCTGGAATGAGCACGGCAACTACCAGAGCGAGGTGTCTGCCGCCCTCGCCATTCTCAGAGGGTCGGGCATCAAGGCTGGTAAGGGTGGGGAAGCCCTCCGCAAAGCCCTCATCGCAGGCTCGGGGGTTTACCCATGACTCTCAGCGCCCGTGTCCGTCCGTTCTGCGTCCCGTTCTCGGGCCCCCGACGGGGGGCCCTCTCTCTTTTTGCGGGGGTGGTGGGGTGAGGGCACCATCGGGCCGCACCATCCATTGCTATGTCTGCGGGAAGGACATCGGCCTCTATGGTTGGCCCAGCCACGTAGCGGCTGAGAAGCGGCGTTATGGTGCCGACATCTACTGCCGGAAGCGGGCGGAGCGAACAAACACCAAACCCCCAGCCCCGACCAAGAACCGAAACCTCACCGACTACACGGAGGGCGCCCCATGACCCGCACGGCACCCCATGTATGTGTTGTATGCAACTCCCCCGTCCAGTACGTATCCACCCGGGGCCGGCCCAAGTGGCGGTGTCCGGTCTGCGGGGACCTCTACGGCGACGACAAGGTACGGGGGGTGAGGGCTTGATTGACCCCCCTGACGGAATGATAGACGACGCCGAGATAGACGACGCCGAACATGTCCCGACCCGTCTCGAAAGGGCGTTCTCCCGGCTCGTGTCGTGCGGATTCTGGGGGGTGTTGGCCATCAGCTACATTGGATGCCTCATAACGTCATTGCTGATTGTGATTCTGGGGGTGAGCCCATAGGCCGCCCCCTCATCAACCACGGGGGCCGCCCCCTCATCATCGCATACATCAGGGCAAACGACGAATTCACCTCCACCGAGATAGCAGAACACCTTAAGGAGGTGGAGGGGAGGACCAACACCGCCGTCGCAGAGTCTACCAGATCCATCGGCGGCCTCCTCGGCAGGCTCTACCGGTGGGGCGCCATCGAACGCCTCGCCCCCGTCAAAGAGCGAGGATATGCATACAAGAACTACCGCAAGACGCCGCGGTTCGAGGCGGTCTGTGCGGAAAAGGGCATCATACCCCCCCTCCTCACCCCTCCCTACTACGCCCGCGGCCACACCGACACCCACACCGCCATCGTTCTCTACCTCCTCGACCAGGGATTCAACACCCCCCCCTCCATATATCGACAGTACGCCAGGACGTGCAGGGGCATGGACCTCACCCCCCTGAGGTACGAGAGCGTGAGGCAACGGGTCAAGCGCCTGGAGAGGCAGGGGCACATCTACATCCACCGGATATATGTGCGCCCCCCCAACCACGAGGGGGGCGGCCCGCCCACCACCATGGACATCTGCATCCCACTCCACACGTTTGAGGACTTCTATGTGACAGAGAAGAGAGGCGATATGACATGACAACGAAGAAGAAGAGAGACACCTACAACGTCCTGGCCCTATCCGACCTTCACCCGGGCCCCCCCACATCTATCCTGCCGCCGATATCCGCATCCCCCACACTCCAGCGGGAGAAGCGCCGACGGGATGGTAAGACGCACATTCAAGAGGAGTTCCAGCGGGAGGCGTACAAGCGGTGGCGGCAGATGATCCAGCGGGTGGAGAGTATCAACCGGGCCCACGGTATGCGCAAGGTGGATGCCCTGTTTCTGGTGGGGGACCTTGCGGATGGGACCAACGACCGGGGTAAGGGGGATGATGTCGGGATTATGGATCGGAAGGTACAGGTGGGCGTGGCGGCGGACCTCATCCGGCAGATAGAATTCGACCGGGCCTTTGCGGTCGTCGGAACAGACTACCACACGGGGCACAACCCAGGCCTCGACCGCATGGTGGCGGACGAGGTAGGGGCGGAGTGGGAGGTGGACATGGATGTGACCGTCGGGGGTGTGGTGTTCAACCTCGCCCACGCCTCCGGCACGTCCTCCGTGGCCCCCATCCCCCCCGGGCTCCAGAGGGAGGCGAAGGATACCCGGGCCACGGCCAAGGATTTCGGCGCAGTGGATGTGATAATCCGGGCGCATGAGCACCACCCTAAAATGTTCTGGGAGGGGGGGCAGTATGTTTTTGTCCTCCCGGGGTGGAAAACGCGGGACGGCTATGTGCAGAAGAAACCCTTTCGGCGCAGGTTTTACCCCCAACTCGGGGGGCTGCACATCATCATCAAGGGTGGCGTGGTGGCGGAGTGGGAGTTCATCCTCTTCCCCGTCAGCCGTAAGCACGTCATCAAAAGGTATGTGGTAAAATGAAAGGCAAGGTCACCATGGGCAAGCCCATACGGATAAAGGAGTTGGATAAGCTCTTGGCGGACCCGAAGAATCACAAACGATGCTGGTCTCAAGACCCCATCGAGGTTGAGGGTGTGCTGACGACGCCGGAGGAGATAGTCGAGGCATATTATCCCAAGATGAACACAGGGGTCCTCGCGGGGTGGCTGTCGAAGTTAATGGGGTGGGAGGTGCGGGAGGATGTCGTGCGGGGGATAGCGAGCCGGACGGGGACCAGGAAGCACGCGGGCAAGGGTGATGTAGATGGGCGATGAGCGGAAGTTGAGCGAGGAGCTAACCTCGATAGCAGAGAGTATAGGCGGGTCGCGGGGACGCGAGATATATGCTGTGCGCGATGGTCTTGAGAAGCTGGAAGTTCTGCTTCCCACGTTCGATGGCGATGAAGGTGGAACGTGCTTGGAGCGGTTGCAGAGGGCGATAGCGCGATTGGAGGAGCGGGCCGAACGGGCGGAGGTGGAGCTTGCGGAGGCAAAGAAGGGGTGGGGTGAGGAGAACTGGCAACGTGTCATCGACCAACAGTCCCGAGACTTGGTGCAGATAACGGCGGAGCGGGACGAGGCGCTGTCCAAACTGGACGCACTCGACACCTTTGATGGGGTGTGTGCCCTCCTCCAATCCATCCTCGATAGAGCATACCCACCGAATACGATAGTATGCTCATCCGATAGGAGGGCGGATGTGGGCGCGCAACTGACGGCGGCGGCAAGGAGGATATTGGAGTTGGAGGGGGAGAACGCCGAACTGCGGGAGAGTGCAAAGGACACGAACGAGGCGTGGAAGGACCGCCTGTGCAAAACGTGTATTCATGCAGAAGGCGATTGGTCCGAGGTCCCGCCCGAATCTAACCCGTGTGTGGGCGACCCGTGCGCTTATTCGCCCATTCTCCACGAATGCGAATATGCACAGAAGGGAGTGGCCGAACTGCGGGAGAAGCTGGCGGAGGCGAAGCAACGAGAAAAAGTACACCAGGGGCTTGAAGAGGTGTGCCAGCGCGTGCTCATGGATGAACTCTACGACCTCTGCGCCCCCGCCTCGTATGGGTTTCCGGGTCGCCTATACTGGGTCAACCTTGAGGCTATGAGTGGGCACTTGCGAGAACATCACGGCGAGGGCAAGTGTCGCCCGGAGGCGGAGTATCAGGCCCTCCTCGCCGGGTTGCGGAAGGCCAGAAAGGACGATGCGAACTGGCCCTCTGCTGGGGGGAAGGTCACGCATTACCGTGAGGCCATAGATGCCATCATAGCCGAGCAGGGCGAGGCCAGCGGGGGCGAGAAGTGGTGTGAAACGTGCGATAATAACGGTGTGGTGGGTGACATAGACGGCGGGGAGCACGATTGCCCCGACTGCGGGGCCTCGGACACGGACGAGGAGGCCATGCGTGGGCTTGAGCGCATATTCGGTGAGTATGGCGGGGCCACGGCACCGGACGACCTCTGCCGGGATTGTGGGGTGCGACCACGGATTCCGGGGTACTGGACCTGTGGTGAGGGGTGTCCGGCCACGGAGCCCCAGGCCCCGGCACCAGACGCGCCCGAAGGTGAGCAGTATCGGTGGGTATGTAGATATTGTGAGGGAAGCGGGCGGGTATGCCGTAGTGAGGGATTCCACGCTCCACCCGACTGCTGTACATATAACGTGCCCTATGTAGCGTGGGAGCGTGAGGACGAGCCCAAGGCCACGGACGGCGGGGGCTACGACAGGCCGAGGGAGAGCCCGGATTATAGTTATCTCGACCACCATGATAGGCCAGCCCCAACGGAGTCCGGCATCACGCCCGGCAGTCCTACAGAGGCGATACCCGGCGACCATGCGCCCGGCACATCGCACACGGGCACGGGGACCGAACCAACCCAAGATGATGGCCGCACCATCAAGATACGGGAGATATTCAATGGGTACGTCGTGGAGCAGTATGGTGAGGAAACCGCGTACATAGAACCCGAGTCCCCCCCCGACAACGGCCTGGATTGTGAGGGGCAGGCGGGATACGACCTCATCTGCGCCCTCATATACACACACCTCAACCTCACCCCAGACAGGTATGCCCGCGCCCAGGTCCGCGCATGCCTCCGCCCCGGCTCCAAATACGACCCGCCGGAGGACGCCCCGCTCTGCCCCAACGGGCACAAGTTCCTTGAGCGGTGGGACGACGGCGAGTATGAGTGCCAGGACTGCGGGGCCATCGTGAGGCTGGCCCAGGTTTCGACAAACACCGAAAGTTCACCAAACGGTGAAAAACCACCAGAGGATGAACAATGACGCAACTCTTCTTCACCCACGAGGACATAGACACCATGGACCGCTGGACCGCATGGCTCGCCAACGTGGCCCATACCCTATCCCTCCGCACGGGGCTCTATGGATACGAGAAGGACATGGGCGCCGAATACCCTGCACCCCCCAACCAGGAAGAAGAAGCCGCGCCCATCGACGACCCCTGGGTCCTCGGGCCGGACAGTAACCAGACGGCGTTCTCCTACGCATGATGGCGGCAGTTTTCATAACTCCGTGTGGGCGATGTATGGGTTTTAACCCATTAAAACCCCCGAAATCTGCAAAGGATACGTTGGTTGCGCCCTTTAAGTAACCCCCCCGCACTCGCCCCAATGGGGGTGGGTTGTTCTCTAACAACCATCAAAAGCAGAACACCCCCGCAGGCATAGAGAGGGTTGAGAAAACCGGACGGCGCACCGCGTCAGTGAGCGGCCAGGGCCAACGGGCAGAGACCGCCACGGACTCGACCACGACAGGGCCGGCGGGGGTTAGAAGTAACTCCAGAGAGCCCCAGCCCTCTCCAGAGCCCGAGCGAAGGCGCCCCGCCATCATCAAGCACGGGATGTATGGGGGCAACGCCGCCGCCAAGAACGCCGCACTCCAGCTCCCCTCATTCACGGGCAAGGACCCTGATTATACCGACGATGACCTGTGGACCAGCAAAATCGAGGACAAGGACATCGTGGTTCTCCTGCGGCGCAACGGGCTCGCCCGGTCAATATCCGAGGCATGGCCCCGCTCCGTCGGGGGGAAGCCCCCCGCCATCATGGATGATGTCAAGGGCAAGCTCGCGGCGGAGATCGACTCCATACTCACCCCCCTCGACTTCTGGGGCGTCCATCAGTCGTGGTATCGGCAGAAGCGAGACAGGGCCACGGCGCTCCTCGCGCTGGGCTGGCAGGACGGTATGGCGCGGGACGACCTCGAATTCCCCACCGCCGACATCCTCCCCGGCATTGACTACATTCACGTCATCACCCGAGACCAGATCTTCGACATCGTGGAGGACCGGGACCCCCGCTCCGAAACCTATGGCACCGTTACCCACTACATCCTCAACGTGCCCAAGAGTGTGGGGGATGGTTTCGAGCAGAAACGGGTACATGCGTCCCGATTCCTGCGGTGGACACACCCTTCCCCCGACAACAACAAATGGGGTATGTCGCAGTTCTTACCCTTCTACAACGACCTCCGGGGCCTTTCCCGCATGATGGATGCGATGTACCAGACGGTACGGCGCACGGCATCCAAGGTCATCTACGTCACCCACCCCGAGAACGTCACCGACGACGCCCTTTTGGATGAGGTCGAGGAACAGCTCAAGAATATTGACACCGATTCCGTCCTCATCCTCCGGGGTGGGTTCGTCCCCAACGCCATTTCCACGGCAGATACCCTGGACCCCTCGCCCTACTTCGAGGCGGTCATTGACCTGATAGCCGCATCGGGCCTGGGTAACCGCGTCATTCTGATGGGGTCGAACGCGGGCCAGCTTGAGGGCTCGGAGGTCAACGAGCGCCAGTTCGCTCTCCGCGTGGCCGACGAGCAGGAGAACGTCTACGGGGCCAAGGCCCGGGAATTCATTGACCTCCTCCGCGCCAAGGGCATCATCAAGTCCCCGGGGAACTACTGGCTCGAGTTCCCGCCCATCCGCCAACTGGACGAGAAGGAACTCGCGGAGATGGGCCTCAAAGATTCCCAGAAATTCTCCACCACCATCCTCGCGCTCAAACAGGCCATGCCCGAGGCCCAGTTCAGCCTCGCGGTGGATGATGACGGCATCGTAAAGCTCACCACCGAGGACCTGGAGATCCCCGTGCCCGGCCTGAACGCCAGGAAGCGGGCGCACGCACCCGCCGCGGGCGTCAACGCCTCATATCCCAAGCTCTCCCCCGACGAGAAGAAGAAGATGTATGATGAGTGGGAGCTCAAGAGCGCAGACATTGAGGCCGACCTTCTCGAATCATTCAACACCCACTACGGCGCGTTCCGCAAGGACTTCCAGGCGCGCCTCAAGGACGCGTGGGGGAGGCACATCGGGCCCGCTGACGTGGGCACGAATGCCGTGCGGTATGCCCAGAACGATGAGGTAGACCTCGTAAAGGAGATGGGTGGGGACATCCCCACGGCGGCCCTGGAGGCAGAAGTGGCCGCCAGCGTCGAGGCGGGATACCACAAGGGCATGACGGATACCGAAGTGCTCATGCAGTGGGAGCTCACGGAGGCCGCGGCGCTGGAGGGCGACCCTGCGCTCCGCGCCCTGCAATCTCGCGGGGGCGAGATGGCCCGGGGGACGTTGATGGAAGGCAACAGGCGGGGGCTCAGGGCCATCCGGGAGGGCTTTGAGGCGCGGGAGAGTTATGCGCAGATGGCGGACCGGGTGGGCAAGGCGCTGGGGAAGCCGGTCAAGGATTTCCCCAACACCACCCAGAAGATAGCGCACACGGCCATGGCAGAGGGGAGATGGGAGACGCTGGAACGGCATGGGCACGAGTACGGTGTGTGGCTGAGCGCGGGGGATGACGGGGTGCGCACCCTGGAGACCGCCCCCGCATCGCACCGCATCGATGGCACGCGGATGACGCGGGCCGAGTCGATGCACCCGCACTACCTCTCGGCGTATGGGTGCCGTTGCACCCTCATCCCGGAGTCGCCGTACCAGCGGGCGCTTGAGCGCATGCGCGCCCTCCAGCCGCAGGGGGTGGTGGCGTGAGTGGGGAGGAGAGGTGGAACATGGACGGGCGCTGGCTCGCCAAGTATGCCATCAATGCCAAGGGCAAGATAGACCACGGGGACAGGGTATCCTACCCCGTCGTCATCGCCGCCGATGGCGTGATGAATGACGCATATCGGCCCCCGGAAGAGGCCGAGGCCATGGCGCCCACGGCCGCCGTGGTGCCGTACTACGTCCCCGACCACCCACCCATGAACGGCCCAGAGGATGAGCCCGTATTCATGGGGTGGCGGTGGGATGATGAGAAGTTCCCCGCCGCGGGTCACCTGGATACTGAGGTGGCCGTAATGAGGGAGAACGGCCGGGTGCGTATCAAGACCCGTGTATTCATTTTCAAGATCAACAAGCTCGGCCAGGATCAATCCGAGCTCATCGAGGAACACGACGACGGCACATACCGCAACGTCTCCATTGGATACAGATACGAGCCCGACGCCGTGAAGGGTGAGTGGGAAGGACAGGCGTATCAGGAAGTGGAGCGGAACATCCAGATAGGCCACCTCGCGGGGCTCCGCGAGGTTCCCCCGGCGTGCGAGGCGCCGACGTGCGGTATTGGTGTGGCGTCCCGAAAGAGCGCCACGGATTCATGTGAATGTCCATCAGAGAAGGATGCTGAGGATACATTCCCGAAAGGAGTGGATGAAAATATGGCAGACGACAAACCGGCGGAGAGTCCTCCATCTCCTCTACAACAGCCCCAGGCACCTACGACACCACCGGCGAACGACCAGTATATTGAGTCGCTGAAGGAACAGATACGCGAACTGAAGGAGCAGGGGGAGAAGGCGAAGGAACTGGAGACCAAGTACAAGGAGACCGAGACCCAGCTCAAGGAGTTTCAGGCGAAGGAGGCGGAGGCCGAGGCGGCCAGGAGAAAGGAGCGCAGGGAGAAGCTGGAGGAAATCATAAAGAAAGTTCACGGGGACGAAAAGGCGAAGGAACTCTTCCCCACCGAGCTTCTGGATAAGATGGAGTGCGAGGAGATAGAGCGACACCTTGCATCCCTTGAACCGCTGGCCGAGAAGGGCGGGGGCGGGTCGCCCCCACCCAAGGCCGATCCGTCGCTCAAGATACCCCCGGCCGGCGGCGGGGGGCCAGACAGCGATCTGGTGAAGAGACCACCGGGCATGGTGGTCATCCAGCCGGACATGTCCCAGTAGATTCGTGATGTCCCCTTTGAGAAGAGGGGGGGCGGAGCGAGAAGAGAGGATTGAGGAGAGAGAAACATGGCTGCGACAGCAGGAATCGTAGTTCCCACCGGGGCCATCCGGTATGGGAACCAGCACATAGCACTCAAGAGGGTGGCCGAGGGCGCGATAACCCCGGGCAACCTCGTGAAGAAAGGCACGGCCGATTATCTGGTCGTGGTCAACACCGCCGGGGCGTACCCCAGCGGCGTGGCCGACCTGAATTACAAGGCCAGAGAGGACAACAACGACCCACTCACCCACGCCTTCGCGGCGGGAGAGGAGTGCATGGTCATCATCCACGGCATGGTCCGTGTCGTGGCCGACACCTCCGCCTTCACCGCCGGAGACCGCGTGATGGCGGGCGACACCGACGGCGCGGAAGTGGAGGACCAGGACGCCACCGCCCCGTCGGCTGCGGACACATACGCCACCGCAGACTTCACCGCCATCATAGGCGGTCTGCGGACATCCATCGGTTTCGGCCTGACCTCTGCCGCGACGACCGTCGCCGGCGTCATCATGCTGACGCTGTGCTGAGAGGAGGGGAGCCAAATGAAATACAAAACCAACAGCGACGGCTCTTACAAGTTCGACTCCAACGGCCAGCCCGAGGTGGAGTTCGACGGCTCGTCCATCAGGTTCGCCGTGGGTGGGCTCGAGGTGCCCCAGGTCAACAACAAGACCGGGCGGCTCATCAAGAAGCTCGACACCCACAAGTACCCCACCATCCAAGAGGTCAAGGAGTACGGGATGAACATCGGCGTGTCCGAGGGCGAGGTCCGGGCCATCGAGGCCGGGATGATAAAGGCAATCACCGCCGCGCTCACCGGGCGGCGCTTCTGCCCCCCGACATACTACCCTGGCTCAACGACCAAGGTCACCTATACCCGCCTCACCCACATGAGTGAGGCGGAGGTCGTGGGGCCCGGGCAGCCCATCCCCACCGACTACCCGACGGAGGCCGACGTGCACGTCCACCCGCAGAAGCTCGCCAAGGGCAGCGTCATAAACAGGGAGCAGGGGCTCACCACGCAGCTCCTCCAGAACTGCATCTGGTCCATCACGCAGCAGGTCGCGGAGCTGGAAAACAACATCATATTCAACAGCCTCACCCTGCCCGACGTGGACGGCCTGATAGACGACAAGGGCAACACCGACGCCGGTACTGCCGCGTGGTCGGGCGCCCCAGGCACGTCCAAACCGTTCACCGACATACAGGACCTCACGGCCCTGATGATGGCGGACGGGTTCATGCCTCCGTACCTTCTGGGTGTGGAGGCCGTGAACTGGGGCGAGGGCTCGCACAGGCTGGAGAACGCCGGCGACGGCGGCCTGGAGATGGTGAAGGCCTCGGGCCTGGTGACGGACATCGTTGTGGACCCACACATCCCCCACGGGACGGCGGTCATGGTGAAGGTAAACCCGGCCATCGCCACGCTGTTCGTGTGCGAGGACATGACCATCATCATAGGCGGCCTGGACACGCTCACCCAGACCATACCCGTGACGTGCCACGAGATCGTCGCCCCCGCCATCCTGCAACCGAACGGCGTGGGCACCGAGACGGGCCTGTGAGCAGGCTGACGTGAGAGGGGCGAGCACACATTCCCGAAAGGAGTGGATTGAAACAAGGAGAGAAGAACATGGTCGAAAAGACAGTGACCCTCAAGGTCCCAGAGTACGGGGATTTCTACGGGCCGGCGAACGACAGCGCGAGGCGCGAGGTGGCGGGCGTGCGGGTAAAGGAGCGGCCGTGGGCGAAGGTGTGGTACACCATCAGGACCGGGCCGAGGAAGGGCCAGCGGATATGCTGGTGTTTTCCAGGGGCGGTCCCGGAGGCGAAGAAGCGGGTGGATGTGATATACGACACCAAGCACGAGATACCGGCAGAGGAGGTATGCCCCGAGTCGGCCCCCGACTGCTGGCTGAAATCGTGCAGCCTCATCCTCGTGGGTGACGAGGCGGCGCCCAAGGCCGAGGTGGTGGGGGGGAAGCCAGAGGAGGAGCCTGAACCCGAGCCGGAGCCGGAACCCGCGAAGCCCGCGCCCAAGGCCAAGGCCCCGAAGCGGTCGGGCCGCCCGAAGAACTGAGGGGTACACATCCCGAGAGGACCGAGGCGCCCGAAAGGACGGCTACCACCCGGCGGGGGTTCCGGAAGGCGCTCCCGCCGGTCATTTACCCCGCGCACCCGGGAGAGGGAGAGGCGGCAACGTGCGCGGGTCCTGGGCGAGGTGGACCAGGGGCGCGGGCAGAAGGCCCGGAAGGTAATCGTCCCCACGAACGACCCGAACGAATACCTCGGCATCATCATGGACATGGCGCGGCGGGCGGCGGTGTATGAGGAGAGCGGCGGGGAGGTCGTGATGGATGTCGATGGCAACGTAGAGAGGAGGGAGGATGACGCCGGAAGAGACAGTGGCGCGGAAGTGCGAGATGAGGGAGAGGTACAGAGCCCTCCTGAAGAAGCCGCAGGGCAGGGACGAGCTCCTCGTGCAAATAGCGGTTAACACCGACGTCAACGGCCACCGCCAGGACACGCACGAGGATACGCCAGCGCACCGGGCCCACCCGTGGACCCGTGAGACGTGGCTCTACGTCGCCGCCGGGGTGCTTCTGGCGGTCGTGGGTCTCTTCGGCTACGGTGCCGCACTACCGGGGTGAGATGACATGGTGGCGTTCGACAACTACAACAACGACGACCTCACGCGCATCAAAGATGTCGTGAAGATAAGCGGTGCCGGCAGCGACACCAAGCTCGTCCGATACCTTGACCGCGCATTCAATAAGATGGTGGAGGAGGAGGGGGTGTACCACGGGGCCTCAGTCCCCCATGCCGCCCCATCAGATAGGATAAAGGACCTGGAGGCGGGGCTGGCCGGCGGGCGGTATCTCCAGGAGAACCGGACCCCGGTGGACGACGACGGCAGGGAGTACACCCACCCCGTCCTGAAGCAGTACCTGGTGGAGTGGGAAAGCTACCTGCGCACCACATACATCGACACCGAACGGCCGGCACAGACGCCCGTGCGGCACGTCAAATCGCAGAGGAAGATGTGAGACATGGATTACGCGAACGTCGAGGTGGACACGAGCGAGTTGCAGAACTGGCTCGACAGGCTCGACAATGAGCAGAAGCCCGCGTTCATCAAAGCTGTCTCTGACGACTTCTCGGATGAGGCGATGCGGGAGATGTCCCCACTCCTCCCCGTGGACACGGGGCGGCTCCGCAGTTCGGTCCATGAGCGACGCACCCGGGGCTACCTATGGGTCGGCACCAACGTCGAGTACGACATCTACGTCCAGATGGGGCTGAGGGGGCGGGCCAGGGTGTCAACCGCAGAGGGATATCGCGGATACCACTACGACATCGTGACCGGGCGGCGCGTGGGCCAGAAGCTCCCCGCCATGGCGCGGGACCGTGCGTTCGAGTTCCTGGGATACTACGGAGGGTAAGGTGTGGCGGTAGGACTCGGGCGGCAGACCATCGTGACGGACATTCAGACGGGGCTCGCCGCAATCAACGACAACGTGAACTACCCCAAACTTACGCCGCTGAAGAAGGACGAGCACATCCTCTACGGCACCCGTGCCCCAGAGGACATCAAGTCGGTGGACACCCTCGACCAGAACTACGTTGTGTATGTGGGTCTCGGGCGCGGTACGGCAACGTTCAGCGACATCGCAGAGGGTCAGGCGCTGTACCAAGACATCATATTCACTTGCATCACCAAGGGTGACCTCGGCGTGGATGATGCCAAGGCCGTCGATGCGCTGGTGGAGGAGGTGGAGGGGTACTTACTGAATCTAGCGAACAAGACGCTCAGTTGCGGGGCGTGCTGGATAGGTGACGACTCCCACCCATGGGAGGTCGCCCCCGTAGACCCCGTGAGGGGTTCGGGCGGATTCGTCCACGCCCGTTACCTCGTTGTCACGTTCAAGATAGATGGGACCATCGGAGTGCCGTAGACGCCCGAATCCCAGGCCCTTTTGAGAGGAGGGGCCGAATCAAACGAGAGGAGAGAGGATAGACATGCCGCGATATTTCCAGTATGTAGACCCATTCGGCGGGACCTCTCCGGGGATGGTGCCGGACCTGGGATTTCTCATCCACCCCGGCGTCCCCTTCGAGGCCCCCGAGCTTTTCGTTCAGGATTTCGAGCAGGACCCGTACTACGTCGAGGTTGACGACCCCGACCAGCCGGTGTCCGGCGCGGACCTGGAGAGACTTCACGAACACAAGATGAACGCATGGGCCAAGTGGGACCTGGCCCGCAAGGGCAAGGCCCCGGAGGACCAGCCCCCGTTCATCTACGAGCCACCCAAGGCGCCCAAGGCGGAACAGAAGAGAGGCCGCCAGCCGAAACCCAAGTTCGCCGTCGATGAGGAGAGCGACGGCTTCAAGGAGGATGCAGAATGACCATGAGTGTAGGAGTCGGAGTGCAGGCGGCGGATACGTTCGTCACCGCCGTCGCCCCGGGCACGTTCATAAACGCCCTGAGCTACGAAGTGACCCCGGACAATCAGATACAGTGCGAGCCCACCATAGGCCAGCGGGGGAAGCTCGACCCCACCCCGGGGGACTTCGTGGTGTCGTGGAAGTTCGCGTTCGAGCTCCGGGGAAAGAACGCAGGGCCCCTCCTGGGCGCCCTCTTCGGCGACGGCTCAGATACCGCCGCCATAGTGGCGGGCGCAGACTACTCGCACACATTCAAGATGAATGACGCGGAGCAGTGGCTCACGCTGACCTTCGCCGGCAAGCTCGCCGCCAGCCAGGAGAAGGTGACGGGGGCGTTCGTCGAGCAGATGGATTTCTCATATGAGAAGGGCGGCAAGTGCATCGTTGTGGAAGTCTCCGGGAAGGGCCACAGCTACGACATCGAGGCCCTTGCGGCCGCCACGTTCGATACCACCGGGAAATACACCGGGCACCACGCCGACCTCCAGATAGGCGCGGTGGGCGCCACCGCCAGCGATACGGCCATCGAATCCCTCAAGCTGACCATCAAGCGCAGGTGGGAGCTCCACTATGCCCCCGGGTCGAGGGAGCCCGTGGACGCCGACATGCTGGACCTGGAGATAACCGGGAGCATCGACAGGAGATACGACGACCTCACCCAACACAAGTATTTCCTGGGGGCCGCCGCGGGCACGACCCCCGCGGCAACACTCACCGCAGAGGAGATGGACATCGACCTGGACACAGGGGTAGACATGGGCGGCGGGACGACCTACCAGCTGGACATCAACCTCAAGAACATCTACTTCCACAAGCGGTCCATGGCGGTGAAGGGGCGGGACAGACACCTGGAGACCTACGACTTTGAGGCATACGTCCCCTCGGCCGGTGAGCAGATAACGGTGGTGTATTACAACCTGGACAACGCGGCCTACGTCTGAGGCGGGCGCATGGTCGAGGCGCGGGACGTGGTGGAGTTCACGGACGCGGGGGGGGCGGTGAGGTTGGCCCTTATCGTTCGAGTCCATGAGACCAACAAGGACATCCTCAACGCCTACCCCTCCGTCAATCTTCTCACGCTGGCCGCGACGGATAAGGAGGATCCGCACGGCATACAGGCGGAGCGGTACGATAACGTGCCGAACGTGAACTCGACCTCGGCCCCTGGCTTTTACTGGAAAGAGTGGGGTCGTTGAAGATCCCACTCATTTGAGCACATTCCCAAAAGGAGTGGATTGAAACATGAGCGAAGATGAGAAGAAAGGCGTGGTGCGGCGCGGCAAGCGTGTCCGCACTTGGGAACTGGAACTCCCCGTCTCTGGGGTCGTGGTGGAACTGGCAGAGGTGGGCATACTCACCTCCCGACAGATGGAGGTCACGGCGGGCGTGGACATGGAGGGGAGGCTCAAGACGACCACACAGGCGGCATTCATGGACAACGCCCGGGCGCTGATAGATGAATTCGTGCCGCGGTTCGCCCCCGACGATTTCGCGCTGGGCGACTACACCGACGACGACCTCTATACTATCGTCGTGGCGCTGTATGAGAGGGGGATAGACCTGGAGGTGGCCCGGCTGAAGAAGCGGGCGCGGGAGAGGGGTGTGGTGGAGTCCTTTCCTGAAGACCCCGAGGGGGCAGAGGACGGCGCAGATGGCGTGGGTGCTGAAGCGCCTACCGAGTGAGTTGCCATACTGGGGCATCGACTTAGACGATATGGACCCCGAGGAGCTTCAGGACTTCGACTATTCCATCCTCGCCGCCGGGGCGGAGAGGGAGAGAGAGGACTCCCTCCCCGAGGATCAACTGAGCGTCGGTGAGGCGCACGCCCGCAAGATGCGTAAGATGGACACCGCACAGGCGGCCGCGCACGACGCCGAGATAGAGAAACTGATGAGGAGAGAGGAGCATGGTAGAGGGTCCGACGGTGGGCGTCAAGCTCACTCTAGTCGATGAATTCTCCGGCAGGCTCACCGCTGCCGGGCAGAAGATGCAGGCCACAGCGGAGCGGATGCAGCGGGTGGGGTCTCAGGCCCGCAACGCGGGCCTTGCCCTAACTGTGGCGGGTGCGGCGGGGCTGTATGCCTCTGATAAGCTGGTGAAGGGCGCGGCGTCAACCGAGCAGGCATACGCTCGCGTCAACACCATGCTCGGCGAGGGCGAGGACGCCCTGGCGGACTACGGCAGCGCGGTCAAGAACCTCACCAAACAGATACCCATTCAGGGTGGTGAGATAGCCGCCCTTGACGGTATGTATCAGGTTCTCTCCGCCGGCATCGAGCATGGGGCGGATGCGACGGCGGTGCTTGAGGCGTCGATGAAGGCCGCGGTGGGCGGCATGACCACCACCGAAACCGCGGTGGATGCCCTCACCACCACCATCAACGCATACGGCCTCGCAGGGGCAGATGCCGCGCGCATCTCCGACATACTCTTTACGACAGTCAAACGCGGCAAGACGACATTTGACGAGCTGGCCCACGCCGTCGGGCCCGTGATGGCCCTCGCATCGAACCTCGGGGTGAGTGTGGAACAGCTCGGCGGCGCCTTCGCCACCATGACAAAGCAGGGCGCCCAGGCGGACCAGGCGGGGATGTATCTCCGCATGACCATGACATCCATGCTCAAGCCTAGCGGGGAGTTGGCGGGGGTCATCAAGGACTTGGGGTATGCCTCCGGCTCCGCCATGATTGAGCAGCTAACCCTCCAGGGGGCGTTGGAGGAAGTCGCCAAGGCCGTCGATTACGATCAAGAGGCCATGGCGCGTCTCTTTCAGGAACAGCGGGCGCTCATTGGCGTCTCGCTGCTCACGGGCGATGCGGCGGAAATGGCGGCGGAAGACCTGGCGGCCATGGGTGTGGCCGCGGGGGCTGCGGGGGACGCCTTCGGGAAGATGGCGGACACCACGTCCGCCAAACTCACCATCCTTGAAACCCGGATGCAACAGGCTAAGGACTCCATCGCCAACGGGGCGACGCCGGCCATGCTCGGTCTGCGTGAGGCCACCACGACCCTGATGGAGGGTGTGGCGGAGCTCAACGAGGTTTCGGGGGGAATGGTGGGGGCGCTGTGGACCATCGGGTCCACGGCAGCGTCGGTCATCGGGCCGGTGGTGGCGCTCTATGGGCAGTATATGATGATGAAGGCCGCCAGTATGATGATAACTCTGGCGCGGCAGAAGGAGATGGCCACGACCATTGCGAACACAGGGGCGATTACGAGCGAGACCGCGGCGCAGACCGCCAACACCGCGGCAAAGACCGCGGGGGCCACGGCATCCAAGGGGCTTTCCCTCTCCGTGGGCACGCTCGGTACTGCGGTGGGGGTGGTAACAGGGGTGGTGTCTGGGCTTGCCATCGCACTCGGCACGTTGTGGGAGGCGTATAAACATAACAAACAGCAGAACGAGGAGCACATCGCCCTACTCGAAACGCAGACTGATAAGATGGTCGAGTCCGGCGAGATGACGAGGGACATGGCGGATGCCTATGAGGAGATGGGCGAATCCATCAGCGGCGTCTCCGCCAAGCTGAACGCGCACCTTATCGTCATGAATGAGGACTATGATGCCATGCGCGAATACATGCGCATCCAGCTCCAGTTCGTTGACGACACGGGGAGAGTGACGGAGGGGGTCATGGAGGCGATTGACGCCATGGAGGCCGAGGCCGGGGCCATACAAGAAGTAGATGAGGCCACACAAGAAGCGGCGCGTGAGTTGAGTGAGTATAAGAAAGAAGTCGATGCGATGCGGGGGGCCGTGGAGCAGTATGGGGACCTATCGCTCAATGGTCTAAAGGCGAAGTATGTAGAGTTGACCGCAGCCGAAAAAGAAGCCTTCGAAGAGATGCGGGCACAAGCAGATCCCGCCGTAGCGGAGGCGATGAAGGAACGGGGCTTTGCCATCAATGAGGAGAGGGGGCATGTGTATGCCCTCTTGGAGTCCTATGGACTCCTCGATGAACAGATACGGGGGTTAGAGGGATCATATGCCGACCTCGGCGGGGCGATTTCCGACATCCAAAATATGACCTTGGCGAGCGTGGATGCCACATATGCCGCAAATCTCGCCTATCAGGAATACATGGGCACGATTCTAGAAATGTATGAGGGGGAGGACATTAGCCGGGAACTGTGGGTGGAACTCGGCGGGCTCCAGAAGCACATAGCAGATATGGCGAACGACCCCACCTGGAGTGGGAGCGGGGCGGAGATTGTTGACGCATTTATTCAGGGGATTCTGGATAAGGGATATGAGATAGATGATGCCCTCTTCGATTTCATAAGGGACTATATTGCATCCTATTTAGAACTCCACAGCCCCGCAAAGAAGGGGCCCCTGAGCACACTGGATCATTGGTGGGACAGTCTCGGGTCCACATTAGTAAAGGGGGGTGAGCGGGGGCTACGAGACCTGGGGCGCTTCGGTAAGCGGGGGGCGGGTGCCCTTTCGTTGTCCATGGGGGCGGCGTGGGTG
>Ga0180432_10005000_pt1 | contig 17884 bp, 16 predicted proteins | sample SS_ome_10_FD_132414 | JGI IMG/M metagenome (GOLD analysis project Ga0180432, IMG submission 132414) | Hypersaline lake sediment archaeal communities from the Salton Sea, California, USA - SS_1_MS_2 metaG | ecosystem: Environmental > Aquatic > Non-marine Saline and Alkaline > Hypersaline >...
ATGCTCTATCTCGTAGCTGTTTAACCTACAGCTAAGAAGCATGGGAATTGCAACGCAACTCCTGTCTCAATGGCTTCTTGTGCTACGGTGAATCTGAGACACAATACTGCTTTCGTACCTTAGTGAAGAACAAACCCCATCCCATACTTCACTGGAAATCAGGTGACACAATTCTCATTTCATACCGTAAGAAACAACGACCCATCCAACGGGGCAAGCAGCCCAGTCTGCCAAACAGGGACTGAATTGACACAGCCCTTCCTAATGTGCCACGCTGCTGAGGATATTTCGTTGTAGTATTCCCGCGAGAACGGGATAAACCGGGAAAGGAGGAAAAGATGAGCGAGGTGTTCATCACTATTGGTAGCGGGTTGGCGATTGTTTTGGGGCTGGTGCATTTGGCGTCGACGAAGGCGGCGTTGCGAGGCGCAAAGGACCTGTCATCGGATGACTTCCGCATGATCGTCATGCAGTGGCTCGGCTTGGGGTACTTGCTCCTCTTTCTGGGAGGGGTGCCGTTGGCGCTGGTGCGGTTCGGAGCGTTTGCCGGGACGTGCGCGGATGTCGTTGGCATCTCCACTCTGGTGTTGACGGCAATCTTGGCGGTGACGGCGTTTGTGGCCTATCGGCCGACGAAGGTCGCGATAGGCAGGGTCGTGCCGTACATCTTCCTGGTCATTGCCCTGTTCTTCGCCCTGGGAACGTTTCTCTAATCTCGCAGTGTTATGATCTGACGGCCGCTTTTGGCGCGGCTTCGCGTCAATCCAGGTTGAGAATTCGCGCCAGATCGTGTTTCTCGGTTTCGAACCCGAGGAGGGCCAACACGACTTCAGAAACGCTCTCGTCTACAGCGCTTTGCAGGGAGGACGCCAGCCACGCATTCATACTGGTGTAGGCGTCGTAAAGGTCGTGGGCGGAGACGTAGGGAGGAAAGCCCCACTCCACGTCGGGAAGCGCGTCGATCAGCTCGCTCTTTGTTTCGTGGATGTCCTGCGCCGCGGCATGCAGAGTCAGTGTTCCGAATACCTGATACGCCTCGTCACTGTAGATCGCGACGGCTTGGAGTTGAGCCTGTTGGAGGAGATCGATGAGGGTATCGCAGGTTTCAATGGCTTTCTCCGAGCCGCCGTTGTCGCGGATGAACCGTTTCATGGTGCGCGCCTCGTGCTGGGCTTCCCGTAGTGCGGAAACGGCCTTCTGCCAGTTTTCCAGCGAGGTGTCCATCTCGGAGACGGCTTGTTCCACGTTGTTGTCGATCAGCGTGAGGGTGTCCATCCAGTAGGTCATGGCGTAGCCGAGCAGGCTGGGCAGGGTGAGGAATAGATCGTGCTTGCCGCCGATGAGATTGATAAGATCACTTGCCAGCTTCTCGTACAGCCCTTCTTCGGTCAGCTTGTCGATGATCCGGCTGACCTCCTGGTTCAGCTCGTCCAACGCGGTCTTCGTTGCGCTGGTATCGATGATTCGAATGACGATCTCCTGTGTACCCTCCTCGGCCGCGGCTGTCAGGGCGACTGCCACGAGCAGTCCGAAGGCGAGGATGGCGATACAGAAACGTCTGCGTTGCATCTTCTATGCACCTCCTTTTTTCAAACGCGTTACCCGCTGGACCATCCTACCACGAGTAGCACATTGAGACCGTGCGTCAGATCCACGTCACAACATCCGTCAGGTGCCAGATCCTTGACAAACTCGAAGACGTAGACTTTTCTGTCGGGATTGTAGTTGCCGGCACCGTGAGCGTTGACCTGTCCGGAGAGGCTGGCGTCGGTCACAAAATCGTAGGGGCCACGATAGGTAAAGTCGGCTTCGAGGAGCTTTCCCTCCCTCGCTGCCACCATTGTCATGTCGTCTCCCTGAGCGTACAGCCGGCCGTCTCCGTTGTCGAAGACGATGAATCCGTCGATCACGCCGGGCAACTTTCTTCCGGTCTCGATGATCAGGGCGAGGTAGAGTCGCGCGCCGTCGTGCTTGAGAAGTGCGGTGGCGGTGTAGGATCCGAGGACCAACGGCTGGCGCGCTGCGTCGTCCCACTCGGGGCCGATGCGGCCGTCGAGGTCGCGCGTTTCGATCGAGGCTCCGGCTCCAACCGGAGCGCAGAGGGAGCTTTCCTCGGCCGCCAGTGGCAGAGCGGAGACGAGCGAAATCGCGAGCAGGATGCTAAAACTGGTGATCCAGCGAATGCTCGACATAACGATTACCCCTTGCGCAGAGGTCATTGCCTATACGTGGAGTGGTGCGACCACAAGACGAAGCGACATTTGCGGCAAGTCTCGGCGAGGTTTGCGCAATCCATTATAGCGATCTCTCGGCGGATGAGAAAAAAGGGTGCGTGGCTGAAACCTGGGAATGCAATGCCTCGTTTATCCTTCGGGAAAGGAAGTACAAGGTATCCGAACGACCGAGAGGCTGGCCCCCTCACCCGGAGACAAGAGGGCCAGGCACATGGAGGTGATGTAGGCTATACCTGCATCGTACAAGGAGGGTACAAAAGCTCTCGTATATCTTTCCTCCTGCCTATAACCTACCACATGATTATGAAGCTGATGTGTGCAGCATGTGTGTGCACGATGAAGCCGTGTACTTAGGGAAGAAAAGCTGCTTCCATTTTCCCCAGGTTGAAGGAGGCGACGAACCGCCTACCTCTAGCGGCACGCGTCGCAATCCGATACGATGTCGAGGAGGGTGGATCATTGTGAAGCGATTACAGAGTGCCTCTACAACAGCCGTTGCAGCGTGGTACCGCGAAGACGGGGCACGATTTCTTTCCGGACTCGGTATTCGTTCCGGAGACCGGGTCCTTGACTTCGGCTGCGGAATGGGCGGGTACGCGATCCCGCTGGCACAGGTGGTCGAAATGGATGGGAAGGTCATCGCTGTCGACAAGAACTCTACCCATCTCGAAGCGCTTCGCGCCCGTCTGGCCGAGGAGCCTGATGGAAACGTTGTCGAGGTCCATCTTACCGATGGCGATGTGGCACTTGCTTGGATCGCAGACTGCTTTCTGAATGCGGTGTTGCTGTTCGATGTGCTGCAGTTTGTCTTTGACTGGGACGGCCTTTTCTCCACTCTTCGCCGTCTGTTAAAGCGTAAGGGGCTTGTGTTGATCAACCCCACCCACTTGTCCCATCCCGGTGAGGTTGACGTGAAGCGGCTGACAGAGCGGATGAAGGACCACGGTTTCGTTCTTGAGAGGACCAGGCGTGCCCTGGTGATGCATCACGATTTCCTGAACGAAGAGGAAATCCTCGTCTTTCGCGCGGCACATGGGCTGCTGGCATAAGAGACCATGATGAGGAAGCTGGTTTGCTAGAGCAGGGTCCCATCGGCCAAACGCGAAGATCTCCAAGCCGTTCTGGAAGTGCTCAATGTCACGAATAAAGCATTTCATCGGGCGATCGTCCTGCCGGGGACGTTCCACGAGCCTTACCTGACTTCCGATGCGCTGGCAGACGAGTTTACGCACAAGGAGTTCTATCTCTGCGAACTGGAAGGATAGCCAGTTGGAGTAGCCGCGTTCGAGTCGAGAGATCGCGGCGTTGGCGTCCGAGGAACCTCCTCCTACTCGAAGAGACCGGGTTGCTCAACCCTTGGTGCGAGGGACGGCTTCACGGAGGTCGCTATTCCGTGTTGTTTGCACAGCGCGTGGAAACGCCGGCTGAGCGTGTCTGCGCGTGGCGACGGGCAGTTGTAGTTCTCGCCGAAGGTTTCGATGTAGCGGTTTTTCAACCCGGGAAATAGCTCATCGAGTCTTTCGTAGAAGTACGCCCGCTGGCGATCGCGCATGCTCATCCCGAACCACGGCACGATCGCTTGTACCCCGCATCGGTTGGCTTCCTCCGCGATCGCGAAGACGTTTTCCTCTGTGTCCTCGATGAACGGCAAGCTCGGCATGAGGGCGATCCGCGTTTCGATCCCCGCATCGGAAAGCTCCTTCAGGGCTCGAAAGCGCGCTGAAGATGGCGGTGCGCCCGGTTCAACGATTTCCGATAGCTCGTCGTCGATCGTTGTGATGGTGAGGGAGACTGCGGCGGTGTGGTACCGGGAGATCTTCTTCAGGATCGGGACGTCGCGCAGAACAAGATCGCTCTTGGTGACGACGTGCACGCCGAATCCGTAATCGGCGATTGCTTCGAGGGCGCGCTTCGTGAGTTTCACCTTCTCCTCGATTGGCATGTAGGCGTCGTGCATCGACCCGGTGCCAATGATCCCCTTTTTCCGCTTGCGCGAAAGTTCATCGCGGAGCAGGTCGATCGCGTTGGTCTTGATCAGCACCTCGCCGTCGAAGTCCTCGATCCCGTAGCACAGGCTGCGCGAGTCGCAGTAGATGCAGTGGTGTTGGCACCCGCGATAAAGGTTCATTCCGTAGTCGAGGCCGAAGTAGGTATCGATTCCCGAAACGCGGGAGACGATCGTCTTGGCGCGAATCTCTCGGATCATGTTCCTTCAAGTGTACTGCAGCAAGCCCACGGTAGAGCTCTTTTGGAATCTCCAATTTATTGCGCGTCGTCTGTAGCAAAGACGTCCCAGTATGTATCGCAGTAGTCCCAGAAGTCGCTGTGGGAGAGATCTCGGGCGCACTGCTTTCCGACCCACAGGTCGTACTTTGAAGACGGCGGGGCCGCGTTGTGTTTGGCGACGTCATTCAGGATCCTCAGGAACGCCTCACAGCGATTGTCGCGATAGCGATCGACCGTCGATTCCCACTTGCTACGAGAGGAGAGGGCGTCGCGGTGCCACTGCGCGAGAAATGCCGTGCATTCGCAGAGGTAATCAGGAGTTGTGCTGCTGAACAGGTATTCCGCCGGGTGGTTGAGTCCGTTGATCGTCGCGGCGTTTTTCGCCTTCGCGATGCCGAAGGCGCGATTGAGGGCGACGTAGTAGCGCCTCATCTCGACACTCAGAACGGCAAGTGGATCCTGGGATTCCTCGGAGAACAGGAGCTCATTGAGTGTATCGACAACGCTGCTCGTCCATTCGCCCCCGACATCGCCGGGATTGGGGTCGCTAGTAGGATCGAGGTCGTTGTACGCGATCTCGTCGCTGCCCGATGCGGTCCACACCCGCATGATGTTGCTGTGCGCGGCAAGTTCGGGACTGAAGCTGCCACCGTAGCCGGAGTCGATGTACACGTAGATACGGCTCGGCACGTAGACATTGCCGGGGGTGGAGAGGATCCTCGCCAGCTCGGAGGCCGACAGGCGCTTTCCCCCGATCCACAGCGCTCCGGGAGATGCGTGGCAGGTGACGTAGACGTACAGTCGCTCGCAGCACGTGTAGAGCTGAAGCTCGGTGAACAGCTTGACGATGAACGTCTCCACCGCCTGCGGAGAGGCCTCTCCCGGTCCGAGTGTGGTAAGTTTCATCCCGATGGAGTTGAAAACCCTGCACATCCCCTGTGCGTCGGCCTTGAGATACTCCTCGCCGGGCTGACCGGGCGCCCACCCGTTGACAACCAGCGCCCAGTCGAAGTAGTCGGCGCGCGGCGCTGCGGTGTCACAGGCAGCGTCTATCAAAGTGCCCTCACCGCTTTTGGGCGGCGTGAGCTGGGCGGCGACCCAGTTGCGCTTGTCCCAGTAGGTTTCCGATTCCATCCACAAGGAATCCCCGTTCAGAACGGGCCACCATTGCTCGTCGTGGGTGACATACGTGCTGTCGGACGCGTCGACGAGGACGAAGGTTGTTGGATGGCTGTACCTCGCGTACGGCTCCCGATCGATCCAGAAGAACCACACCGGCACGTCGATGGTGTAGGGGACTAGGTGCGGAAGGCTCGTCACCTCTGCAGGGATGGGATCCGGCGCGTACGGCGACAACTCGGCACTCGGTGTAAGCAAAACAGGATGCGAGAAGGCGACGAAGTCTCCGGCAATCGCCAGCCCCGGCAGGATCTCCTCTCGGAACAGCCGGATCGCTTCAGTACGGTCTATCTGCATAGAGGTTTCCTCAACAGCCAAAACGGCAATTGGCAGCAGAAGACAGACACTCAATGCCACGGCCGACGAACAGCGAATGCATTTCAGCGGTGACCACCTCTATCTCTTCTGGGAGAATGGCAAGCCTAGCGCGGTGTAGAGTGCGTGTCAACCCGTGCGGTTCAGAGGAGAGTGAAATGAAACCACCGGATCACGTTGCATTATGATTGCGGTGGCGCCGCCCGCCTCTCCGCACCGGAAATCGCTCCCACCGGCTGAAGATTTCCCAGAACGCGGCGGCATATTCTTCCGCGTGTTCCGGATTGGCCTCAATGGCTTGGAGGATGTCCCTCGCGCAGTGCCTGATGGTCGCGCTGACATAGTGACTGTTGTTGTAGATGTTCAGTTCGCCGATGAGGAACTCGAGCCGCTTGCTGCCGTAGCGGGATTTCTTTCGGGGCGCCTGCGAGGCTGTGGTAGTTCTGCGGTGTGTTCAGGCCGTATATCGCTGCGGCATCCTTTTCCACCGCGTTTTCGTATCCCCTGTTCAGGAGAACGAACTTCATCGGGAGACCCTGCTGCTCAGCCGGAGCCGCTACGGACTGCTGGAAATTGCTCGGCTGCAGCAGTTCTTGGAGATCTTCCTTGCAGCCGCTTTGTAGCGCTGTCCAGTTGGGTAGTCGCATCAATGGATTGCTGCCGCCGTGAGTAAATGATCGCTTTCGCAGTCGCGGTGTATCCACTACCAGCTCGCCGCGTTCTCATCCGCCTGTGTTGGGTGTGTCTACAGCTGCGCCAACAACCGCAACTGCTTAGGCGTATTCAGATTGACAAACGAGGCAAACTCCGGATCGAAGCGTCGGATGTCCGGTTCCGACACCTCTGTCAGGCAAAGGCGGTCGTAGATCTCCGTGATCTTGAGCTCACCCCGACTGAGGCTCTTCTCAATGATTGGAATCGCAGTCCAACGATAGACGGCGCAGAGCGGCTCGTAGTATCCCTTCACAACTGGGACCACGATGTCGGCCTCGTGGGCACGAGAAAGCAGATGCTGCACCAGCTCGGGCTTGACAAACGGTAGGTCGCAGGCAAGAACAAAAGCGAGATCGGTGTTGGCGGCACGCAGGCCACTGTAGACTCCGACAAGCGGACACTGTTCCGGGCGGATGTCTTCCACGATACGAATATCTGGTCTCGAAAGAGTGAGGTTGCGTCCAACTACAAGGGTCTCCGCAAACATAGGGGAGAGCTGCTCGATGAGGGAGTCGATCAGGGTTCCGTTCGGAGTTGGCAATAGATGCTTGGGTCGGCCCATCCGGCTCGACGCGCCTCCTGCGAGAATGATCAGAGTCGCCTCTTGCTTCATTGAAGCCTCTTGTCCTGCTCTGTGTGGATGTGTAACCGCTCCCAAACCTCTTGCGTAGCCAAGCCGAAGCGATTATAACCGTAGCAGTCCGTTGCAGACGACTGGGCGAGGTGAGCCGTGGCAAACAAGCAGTGGCGCGAGTCGCTACACCCGCGAATAGAGCAGACACGCCGTGAGTTATCCAAGATTGATCCGGCTGTGCTTGCGCACCGTGGTGGCCTCTCCGTTGGCGAAACAGGGCTCGATATCGCCCTCTTTGGAAGGGTGTACGTGATTCGCGTACCCGAGTTTGTGGCTACCGATCCGTCGACGGGGGAAGACTGTCCGGAGGAACTCCAGATTCTGCTGCTCGACTATTTGGAAAACGGGGACGGCACTCAACCGACCGGTCGCTGGGTCGGCTTTCAGGAACTGCGGAACGGCAGCTTCTACCGACGCGCCTTCCAAGGCTATTCGGGCGATCAGCTCGTTCGAGACCTCGATGGCGATGTCGGCGTCTTCAGGCGGGCTGCGGAAAAGATGGGTGGAGAGTCTTTGGAGCTTGGGGATGCTGCCTATGCCTTCCGCGTCCTGCCACAGATGCCGCTGGCCGTGGTGTGGTGGGCGGGCGATGAGGAGTTCCCGGCAGAGGCGTCCGTGTTGTTCGATGAAACAGCGGGTCGCTATCTTCCCACCGACGGCCTGGCCGTCCTCGGCCGGATGTTGTGCCGCAAGCTGGCGAAGTCAGGACGGGAGACGTGAAGCTTGCTGTAGCCGGCAAGGGCGGCGTGGGGAAGACCACTCTCGTGGCGCTGCTTGCCCGCGAGGCCGTGGCCCGAGGCTACCGGGTGATCGCTGTCGACGCCGATCCCGATGCCAATCTGGCGATGACCCTGGGGATCGATCGGCCGATCGTCACCCTGGCTGAGGAGCGCGAGTTAATCAAAGAGAGAGTGGGAGAAGATGGGTTCGTCAAACTCAATCCCACCGTGGATGACATTCCGGATCGATATGCAGTCGAGCAGGGCGGCGTTCGTCTCCTGGTGTTGGGAGGAATTCGCCAGGGCGGCGGTGGGTGTGCCTGTCCGGCCAATACGCTCCTTGCGTCCCTGCTTCGACACCTGTTCCTCCGAGCAGGCGAGGTAGTCATCGTGGACATGGAGGCCGGCATCGAGCATTTGGGACGCGGGACGGTGCGAGGAGTCGACGCGCTCCTCGTTGTTGTGGAGGCCGACCGCCGCACCTTGGAAACGGCTGGCAGAATCGTCGGCCTGGCTCGCGAGATAGGACTGAGCCGGATCTTGGCCGTGGGCAACAAACTCCGTACGCCCGAAGAGGAGAACGCTATCCGGGCAGGGCTCCCGGAAGGAGTTCCGTTGCTCGGCGTCCTTCCTTACCAAGAAAACCTTCGGACAATCGGACTTTCGGGAGCCCTCCCGCAAGGTCCTCCTCCAGCAGCTGTTCAGGGACTCTTTGCGCTCTTGGAAGGGCAGATCGCTACAGCTGCCCCATGAGCGTGTAGAGCAAATCGGCGGTCTGGAAGAAGCATCCCCGTTGACCACTGTACTTGCCAAGGCCCACGTTAGGGGCTATATTTCTCTTGGCATATGACAACCGGCGTGTTGGCGTATGACTACCGGTAGATTTGAGTGTACGGATGTTTGTTAGAACGGTATTTTCTTCCAGGAGGTAACAGAATATGTCACGGATCATCGCGACGGCGGCCATCCGCGGGGCCCACGGCTACGTTCAACAGGCGAAACAGCAACTCACTGAGGCAATTGAAGCATTCGGCCCGGACAAAGAGATCGAGTTTCCCAACACCGCGTACTTCCTGCCCCTGATCCTGGCTCTCACAGGACGGGAAGTGAAAACTCTCGCCGACGCCGAGAAATCTCTGGAACAAGCCGAGTCTCTTCTCCCGCCGGTTCCGACTGGCCAGATGTGGCTGCCCTACCTCGGCCATGCCCTCGATGCAGGGGTTGCCACCCTAATTGCCGAGGAGATCATCGAGGTCCTCAAATACGTCAACGGGCTCGAGCCAGAGGAACCATGGCTTGGATTCACCGACGATACCATCCTGAGAAGTCAAGGGATCAAGCTCGTTGATGGCCGCATGCCAGGCTTTGCCGCCTGTGTGGGTGCGCTTCCGACCAACGAAGAGGCCGTGGAACTGGCTCGCTCCCTCCAAGAGCGCAGCATCCTTGTGTTTATGGCCTCAAGCTCCGATGGCAAGTCGATGGCCGAACAGCTGGCCGAAGAGGGTGTGGAGATGAGCTGGGACACTTTTCTCGTGCCGTACGGAAAGGATACATCCGCTGCAGTACACGCCCTGAACTTTGCTGCCAGGTCAGCGATGACATTCGGCGGAGTCAAACCAGGAGACGTCACTGCCGCCAGGAAGATCCTGCTTTATAACAAAGAGCGCGTCCACGCCTTCGTTCTTGCTCTGGGAGCGGACCTCGATGCCAAAGAGGGCGACGGTCAGCTTCTTACCGATGAGAAATACGCCACCGCCGCCGGTGCGATCAACTTCGGCTTTCCCGTCATCTCCGACGTGGAGATTCCGCAGATCCTGCCACGAGGGATTTGCACCTACGAACACGTCGTCTCCGGCATCCCGCGTGACGTCATCCTGAACAAGGCCGTCGAGGTTCGCGGACTGAAGATCACGGTGAGCGAAATCCCCATTCCCGTTCCCTACGGCGCCGGTTTTGAAGGGGAACGTGTGCGCAAGGAGCAGATGTACTGCCAGTTCGGTGGCAAGTACACCGAGGCGTTTGAACTGGTGCGCGGGCGACCGATGGGGGAGGTGGAAGACGGCAAGATCGAGGTGATCGGCCCGGACATCGACGAGATCGAAGAGGGAGGCGCGCTTCCCCTCGGAGTGATCGTGGAGGTTGCCGGCAGGGACTTCAAGGAGGACTTCGAGACGGTCATCGAGCGGCGGATCCACGAGTTCGCCTCGTGGGCGTACGGCGTCTTCCACATGGGTCAGCGGGCGATTGTCTGGGTCCGCATCAGCAAGGACGCATTCGGCAAGGGCTTCCGCCTTCGCCATTACGGGGAGATCCTCATCGCCAAGCTGCGCGAGGAGTTCAGCGCAATCCTCGACAAGCTGCAGGTGACGATCATCACCGATCCCAACAAGATCAAGGAGCCGCTGGAGAAGGCAAGAGAAGTGTACCACCAGCGTGACGAGCGGATCATGGGGATGCGGGATGAAGATGTCGATACCTACTACTCCTGTGTCCTGTGTCAGTCCTATGCCCCGGATCACGTGTGCATCGTCACCCCTGAGAGGCTCGGTCTCTGTGGGGCTTACACGTGGCTCGACTGCGCCGCCAGCTACGAGATGAACCCGCACGGGCCGAACCAGCCGGTAAAGAAGGATGAAGTAATCGACGAGATTAAGGGACAGTGGAAGGGGGTCAACGAGTACCTCGAGGTTGCCTCCAACGGGAACCTGAAGCGGTTCAACGCCTACTCAATGATGGAGGATCCGATGACCAGTTGTGGCTGCTTTGAATGCATCACCGCCATTCTTCCCGAGACAAACGGCGTGATGATCGCCAGCCGTGAGTACACCGAGATGACCCCCATTGGGATGAGCTTCTCCACCATGGCCGGACAGATCGGCGGGGGGATTCAGACCCCTGGCTTCATTGGGATGGGCAAGCTCTATGTCACGAGTAAGAAATTTATCTCGGCTGACGGTGGAATCGAGCGTGTCGTTTGGATGCCCAAGCAACTCAAGGAGGAGATCTCCGAGCGGTTGGTAGCGCGCCTCGAAGAGATTGGAAAGTCCGATTTTCTGGGCAAAATCGCCACCGAGGAGGACGCGGCAACCAGTGAAGAACTGCTCGAGTTCCTGCAGAAGGTGGGCCACCCGGTCCTGGAAATGGAACCGATGATGTAAAGGAGGAACCAGATAGTCATGGCAAAACTGACCGGCATTGAGATCTACAAACTTCTGCCAAAGACCAACTGTGGCGACTGCAACTTTCCAACGTGCATGGCCTTTGCGATGCAGGTGGCAGCGAAAAAGGCGGCCCTTGATCAGTGCCCACACGTCTCCGAAGAGGCGCAGACTGCCCTGGGCGAGGCACAGGCACCTCCAATGAGGACTGTCAAGATCGGCACCGGCGACCGGGAGTTCGTCGTCGGCGGAGAGACGGTTCTCTTTCGTCACGAGGAGAAGTTCCATCATCCAACCGGGGTGGCAATTAAGGTTTCCGATGCACTATCCACCGAAGAGATCGACGCACGGCTAGCTGCGGTTGCGCAACTGCACTTTGTGCGCGTGGGAGAGGAGATCAGTGTCAACCTCGTTGCCGTCGACTGTCAAAACGCCGATGGTGGTTGTTACAGCGAGACGGTCAAGCAGGTGAGCGGAAAGACGGATTTGCCACTGGTCCTTCTGTGTCAGAATCCAGACGTCCTGGAGCCCGCACTGGCGGAGGTGGCATCCAGTCGGCCGCTCATCTGGGCGGCAACCCAGGAGAATTGGGAGGCAATGGCTGATCTTGCGGCTAAGTATAAGGTCCCGCTCGCGGTCCGCGCTGACACCCTGGAGGGTCTGGCCGAGCTAACAGAGCAGATCAAGGCCAAAGGGGTGGAGGACTTGATCCTGAACCCCGTAGGTACGGACCTGCTTGACTCTTTGACCAAGCTGAGCCAACTTCGACGGTTGGCCCTGGAGAAGGTCTTCCGTCCGCTCGGTTACCCGACGCTGGTGTTGACGAATAGTACCTCGCCAGCGGAGGAGGCGAGCGAGGCGACGACCTACATCTGCCGCTACGCGGGTATTGTGGTGATGAACGGCATTGAGAGTTGGGAGGTCCTGCCGCTTCTCACCGCTCGCCAGAACATCTACACCGACCCCCAGGTTCCCAATGCCATTGAAGCCAAGCTCTACGAGATCGGCGAGCCGGGACCCGATGCGCCGGTCCTGTTCACGACCAATTTTGCGCTCACGTACTTCACCGTTGCCGGAGAGGTGGAAAACAGCAAAGTCCCCGCATATATCTGTGTAGCCGATACCGAAGGACTCGGCGTCCTCAACGCCTACGCTGACGACAAGCTGACCGCGGAGAAGGTGATTCAGGCGGTGCAGGAGCAGGGCGTAATGGAGAAAGTGAGCCACAAAAAGCTGATTATTCCCGGTCTGGTCGCCGTGCTGCGGATGGAGATTGAGGAGGACTCCGGTTGGGACGTCGTCATCGGACCGGAAGACGCCGCCAGCATCCCACACTTTTTGAAGACTGAATGGAGCCCCAACTAGGCCAGCCGATGAGCAGCGTCAGGGTTACGTTTTTTCCTAGCGAGGAGAGCATCGAAGCCGAATCGGGAACGACCCTGTTGGACGCAGCAAAACAGGCTGGGGTCTTTGTGGCCTCGATCTGTGGCGGCGATGGGATTTGCGGCAAGTGTCGTCTGGTTGTCCAATCAGGGGACGTTGAAGCCAGTCCCACCACCCTGCTCAGTCGCAAGGAGATTCAAGCCGGTTACGTCATCGCCTGCCAGACAAAGGTGGTCGGAGATGTTGAGGTCGTGGTGCCTCCCGAGTCGCGCGGCGAAGGCGCCCAGATCCTCATCGATCAGGACGCTCAGCGCTTCCGCGCTCTCTATCCCACGACGGCCGAGCAGGCGTTCTATCGCCACGATCCGCTTGTTCAAAAGCTGTACCTCCAACTGCCTGAAGCAAACCTGCAAGATAACCTGGCTTGCCAGGAGCGTCTGTTTCGCGAGATTCGCAAACGTGTAGATGCATCGGACATGCAGATGGGCCTAAAGGTCCTCCAGACCCTTCCTCTCCTTCACCATGAAGACGACTGGCGGGTCACCGTCACTTTGGGCAGACGTGGGGGAACGGTGGAGGTGATCCGGGTGGAAGCGGGCGATCGCGCTCGCTCCAACTACGGAATTGCCCTTGATGTTGGCACCTCCACTGTTGTGGTGCACCTGGTGGATCTTGCCTCCTCTGAGACCATCGATGCCGAAGCGTGCTACAACTCCCAGACACCGTTTGGGGGTGAGGTCACGCGCCGGATCATGTACGCCGAACGGGAAGGGCCAAAAGCGTTGAGGGACGCCATTGTGGGCGATATCAACAATCTGATCTCCACCCTGGTCTCACGCAATCCGGTCGATTTGAACGATGTGGCAACAGTCTTTGCCGCCGGGAACACAACGATGCTTCACTTTTTGCTTGGACTGAATCCAAGCGGAATACGCAAGAGCCCTTACGTCCCCGCTGCCACGGTCCCTCCGCCGGTGCGTGCCGCCGAGGTGGGCATCAAGATCAATCCGCGTGGCCTGCTGTACGCGATGCCGTCCATCGGTGGTTGGGTGGGGGGAGACATTACTGCCGGGATTCTGGCCACCGGCTTATCCGAGACCGACCGGCTGACGATGCTGATCGACGTTGGCACGAACGGAGAAATCGTTCTCGGCAACCGGGATTGGATGATCGCTTGCGCGACGTCCGCCGGCCCGGCATTTGAGGGAAGTGGCGTAAGATGTGGAATGAAGGCAAGCAGTGGTGCGATTGAGCGGGTGGAGATTTCCGCCCAAGGAGAGGTCACCGTGCAGACCATCGAGGGCACCAAGGCGAAGGGGCTCTGCGGCTCAGGATTGATCGATGCGATTGCTTCGCTGTTCGAGGCGGGAATTATCGATCGTTTGGGAAAGCTCCTTGCGGAGCGTTCACCTTACGTGCGTGAGCAGGACGGTTTGCTGGAGTTCGTTGTCGTTCCTGCCGGGGAATCGGAGACCGGGGGAGATATCGTATTGACTCAGCCCGATATCGAGAATGCTCTTCGTGCCAAGGCGGCGATCTACGCGGGGACGAAAATTCTCCTGGAATCGACGCAGGTTGAGTTTGGTGACATCGAGCAATTGTTCATTGCCGGAGGATTCGGCAACTACTTGGATCGGGAAAAGGCGATCATCCTGGGAATGATTCCCGATATTCCACTCAAGCGAATCCGGTTTGTGGGCAACAGCTCGCTCATCGGCGCGAAGATGGCCGTTCTCTCCAGCGAGGCGTACGCAAAGTGCTTCAAGATCGCCAAGGCCACAACCTACTACGACCTCATCACCTATCCTAATTACTACGAGGAATTCATGTCCGCGAAATTCCTCCCTCACACCGACCTTGCGCTCTTTCCGACGGTCGCACAACGGCTGTCCGCAACAGAAGGGTTAACGCTAAAGGGGAGGATGTAGGTGCCGTTCACGATCGCAGTGGCCGGAAAGGGTGGAACGGGGAAGACGACCGTCACCGGCCTTGTGATTCACTACCTGCTTGGAGACGGCCAGGGACCGATCCTGGCCGTCGATGCCGACCCCAATGTGAACCTCGGTGACCTGCTGGGCCTGGAGGTCGAAATGACCGTGGGCGGCCTGGAAGCCGAGACGCTTAAAGGGATTCGCAGCCTTCCCGCCGGGATGCCGCTTGATCGCTACATGGAGTACGAGCTGCATCAAGCGCTGGTGGAGGGGGTGGGTGTCGATCTTCTGGCGATGGGCCGCGGGGAGGGTCCGGGTTGCTACTGCGCGGTCAATAACATTCTGAAGCGGTATCTGGAATCGATCAGGGGGAATTACCGCTATGTGATTCTGGACAACGAAGCGGGCATGGAGCACCTGTCAAGACACGTCACACAGGGGGTTGACCTGCTGTTGATCGTGAGCGACGCAAACCCGGTGGCCATTCGTGCTGCAGCGCGGATCGACGCCCTGGCCAGCGAGTTGAACTTGAAGATCAAAGCGCGCTATTTGGTTCTGAACAATCTACGAGGTGAGGTCCCCGAACGAGTGGAGGAGGAGATCCACCGCTCGGGGCTGGAGGTATTGGGAGAAATCCCCCATGACGAGGCCATTGCGTCGCTCAACCTGGAAGGACGTCCGCTCAGCGAGCTCGTTCCAGAAGCAGCGGCGTTGTTGGCAATGGAGTCGATGCTCGGAAAAGCTCTGCGGAAGGAGGAGAGAGTTTGACTGTCCAAATCCCCGAAGTGAAGAAAGCTTGGACCAATCCAATCAACGCTATGACGATCGGAGCCGCCGGAGAGGAGGGTGGTACTCGGACCTCAACGATTACAATAGGTGGCGAAACCACGATTCCGTTCTACCACTTTGAAGGAGAGATGCCGAACTCGCCGGTCGTTGCGATGGAAGTGTGGGACATCGTTCCAACGGAGTGGCCCGACCCAGTTAGGGAGCCGTTCGCCGATGTGATGGCCGATCCCGGCGCGTGGGCGAAGAGGTGTGTAGATGAGTACGGTGCAGACCTCATCTGTCTGCGCCTGAAGGGGTGCGATCCAAACGGGGAAAACAAGTCTGCCGAGGATGCGACCGCTGCGACAAAACGCGTGTTGGAGTCGGTCGGTGTTCCTCTCATCATCTGGGGCTGCGGCAACACAGACAAGGACAACGAAATCTTTCCGCCGGTAGCGGAGGCGGCTTCTGGAGAGAACTGCCTGTTGGGGACGATTACCGAAGACAACTACAAGACCCTGACCGCCCTCGGCACTGCGTACAACCACAAGCTGATTGCCGAATCACCGGTGGACATCAACATGGCCAAGCAGGTCAACATCCTTGCCCTGGATGTGGGCTTCCCCGCGGAGAGCATCCTGATCTATCCCAGCACCGGCGCACTTGGCTACGGAATTGAGTACGTCTACTCGATCATGGAGCGGCTTCGAATCGCCGGACTGAAAGGGGACAAGGTTGTTGCCATGCCGATTCTCTGCGATATCGGGATCGAGGTATGGGGTGTGAAGGAGGCCAAGGCCCCGCAGAGTGAGGTTCCCGAATGGGGTGACGCAACACTGCGTGGACCGTTGTGGGAAGCCGCGACGGCGTATGTCTATCTCCTGGCCGGTGCCGACGTGCTGATCATGCGCCATCCCGAGGCCGTACGAATGACCAAGGAGACAATCGGCCATCTGATGGGAGGTGGATCGTGATCCTGATTGGAGAACGGGTTAACGCCGGGTTCAAGGACATCGCTCGCGCAATTCAGCAGAAGGACTCCGAGCCGGTGAAAAGCTGGGCCAAGAAACAGGCCGAGCAGGGGGCCGACTACATCGATGTCAACATCGGCGCCGCCTCCAAGAAGCCCGAGGACATGGCGTGGTTGGTGAAGACGGTCCAAGAGACCGTGTCCACCAAGATCTCGGTGGACTCTACCAACGTTGAGATCATGGCGGCCGGGCTCGAAGCGCTCGATGGTCGTGGAGCGTTGATCAACTCCACCACAGCCGACCCCGGAAAGCTCGAAACACTGGTGCCGTTGGCGGTCAAGCACAACGCGAGCCTGCTCGGTGTGGCGATGGACGAGCGCGGCAGTCCACCAAACGCCGATCGGAGGGTGGAGAACGGTGCGATGATCTTTGCGATGGCAACCGATGGGGGGCTGGAGCCCGATAGGGTCATCCTTGATCCCATCCTGATGCCGGTCAAGTTCATGCAGGAGCAGGCTCCGCACGTCCTCGAAGCGATCGCCCAGTTTACACTGCTGTCCGATCCGCCGCCGCACATCTCGGTGGGCCTGTCCAACATTGCCTCCAAGGTCACCGAGCGGGGATTGATCATTCGAACCTTCCTGGTGATGGCGATGGCCCGAGGGCTCGATGCCGCTATCTGCAATGTCATGGATGATGACATGATTGCGGCGATTGCCACTGCAGAGCTGATTCTAAACAAAGAAATCTATAGCGACTCCTACGTACACGCCTTTCAGGCGCGGCGTGGGCTTTGAAGGAGGAAAAGGTGACGCAGGAAAGACCGAGAAGCATCGACAAGGCCTCGCAAGAGATGTTGAAGGTCGCGAAGGAAAGCGGACGCGAGACGGCATGGGACCGGTTGGAGGGAATGCAGCCCCAGTGCAAGTTTGGTAGCCAAGGCTTCTGCTGTCGGATCTGCACCATGGGTCCATGCCGGATCATCCCCGGCCGAACCGACCGCGGGGTCTGCGGTGCCGACGTGGACACAATCGCCGCGCGAAACCTTGTGCGAATGATCGCGGGCGGCGCTGCCGCTCACTCCGACCACGGCCGGGACGTTGCTCACGCGCTTCTGCTCGCGGCCAAGGATGAGAACAGCGACTACCAGATCAAAGACTCAGTGAAACTGCGCGAGGTAGCAGTTGCCTACGGGATTGGCCTTGACGGTGCGAGCGACCGCGAAATCGCGGTTGCGTTGGCGGAGAAGGCGCTTGCCAACTTCGGCCAACAAGAGGGGGAGCTTGAGCTTGCCCACCGCGCTCCAATCAAGCGGGTCCATCGCTGGCAGGACCTCGGGATCATTCCGCGCGGCATCGATCGGGAGATTGTGGAGATCATGCACCGCACCCACATGGGCGTTGACACGGAGTACAAGAACATTATTCATCAGGGCCTGCGTTGCGCGCTTTCCGACGGCTGGGGCGGTTCGATGATCGCTACCGAGCTTCAGGACATCCTCTTCGGGACCCCTGCTCCCTTGAGGGCCATCTGCAATCTGGGCACCTTGGAGAAGGATCAGGTGAACCTCGTCGTCCACGGGCACGAGCCGGTCCTCTCCGAAATGGTGGTCTCCGCGGCTGCGGATCCGGAACTGCTCAAACTTGCCGAGG
>Ga0180432_10005001_pt1 | contig 17884 bp, 25 predicted proteins | sample SS_ome_10_FD_132414 | JGI IMG/M metagenome (GOLD analysis project Ga0180432, IMG submission 132414) | Hypersaline lake sediment archaeal communities from the Salton Sea, California, USA - SS_1_MS_2 metaG | ecosystem: Environmental > Aquatic > Non-marine Saline and Alkaline > Hypersaline >...
GATCTGTCTGATTTGTTGGGCAACTCGTATAGGGTTACGGCTTCTGCGCAAGTGGACGCTACGGACAAGCTCAACGCAATTGCCGGGTTAGCGACTACGGACGGTAACATTATTGTAGGTAACGGAACTACATGGGTGGCAGAAAACGGAGCAACGGCACGAACAAGCCTTGGTGCTTACGGAGCGGGAGATTCACCAAGTTTTAATAACATTGCGGCATCTGGCGACGTTACGGTTCTTGGAGAACAAATTAAAATTGGTTCAAACGCAGACCAAGCCGACCGATGGGAAATTAAAGGCAACGATGTAGGTCAATTCATTATCAGATACAATGATGTTGATTTGTTTTTTATTGATACAGACGGTGATGTAACACAAAACGCAACGCTTTTTAGCGGAAATGTTGATGTCAACGGCAACGAAGTAATATTGGACGTTGATGGCGACACTAGCATAACCGCAGATACAGACGACCGGATAGACTTTAGAATTGGAGGGGTTGATGAGTTAACTTTGACGGCAACCAAGGCGGACAATCTTGACGACATTGCAGCCCTTACCCCAACAGACGGCAACATTATTGTGGGTGACGGAACTGATTGGGTGGCTGAGTCGGGCGCAACCGCAAGGACAAGCCTGGGCCTTGCAATCGGCACAGACGTGCAAGCCTATGATGCAGAATTGGCTGCTATTGCAGGACTAACTTCTGCCGCCGACAAAGTTCCGTATTTTACCGGATCTGGAACGGCAAGCCTTGCCGACCTTACGTCTGTTGGAAGAGCATTGCTAGACGACACAACTGTTGCGGCACAAAGAGCAACGCTTGCATTAAATGTCTATGGTCAATTTTACTTTTCCAGTTCTGCTGCTACAACAATCAACACTACCGGAACTTACGTAAAACTTGCAGGCACGACAACAAGCGATAGTTTGAGCGGAGTCACAATGCCGGCCCACAATAGGCTTCAAAATGACAGTGGCGCCACTCGATTATTTGAGGTTTCAGCCCACGTTGACGTCGAGGACGGGTCGGGCAGCAAACAGCTTGCAATGAAACTGGCCAAGAACGGAACGGTAATTGATGCAACGGAAGTTGACGACGAAACAACCTCTAATCAAGGGGCACACATGAATTTAACATGGGCTGTGTCGCTCGACGACGGAGATTACATTGAAATATGGGGAGCCAACAACACCGACGCCAGTAACATTACAGTTACTCGCGGACATCTCTTTATCAAAGTTATCGACTAATGACTGGCAAGTAATTGCACATTGAAAGGAAATTATCTAAGTGGCAGAGCATAGAGCAGATGGAATACAGGTATTCGGGGTTGTCCCCGAAATCACGCAGCTATTTAATAGCCGCTACCGCTTGACGTTTCGCTGTGAGCTAGGCGACAACGAAGAGGCTTGGTATTACGACAACAAAGAGAACATCTTTGCCGAGTTCGGAACGCTCATGGACGCAGGGTATGGTCATACACCAGCGACACCAGACCCGGAGTCTACATGGCCCAACCAACGCCTAATCTCCCACGAGCTTCAATACATCCCGCAGAAGGACGTTCAAGTTCTGACGTTCATTTACGAGACGCTTACAAGCACATGGACAAAGGAACAGGAGGACGTTCGTAGCAGCACAGTAAATGGACTACGCACGTTAACACGTACGCAAGTTGCCAAGATTGATACAGCAGCTCCATACGACGAAGACGACGTAGGGGTTGCGACAATTACGGACAACGGCAAGACCCTCTACCTTGCTGGCTTTGAGGACCAATCAAAAGCAGACGATCAAGTTCAGATTGGTAGGTTTGTAACTAGATGGGCAGAAGCGGGGACGTTGCAAACATCTAAGAGAAACCTCTCTGAGGGCGTTGTGCAGGTCTCTACGACGTTTTTAGCGGTCGAGGGTAGCACAGTAGGCCCAATAATTTCAAGGAGCACACAGAGCGTCTCAGGGCTAAAGACGATTACCGTCACAACCCTACAAGACAAAAACGGAAACAGCATTGTAGATGGTGGCGAGAACCTAGTAAATCAATATGAAAGAAAGGTTGATTTCACTTATCCAGGTGTTGTAACAATTCGTCAAGACGTTCTTTCTAGCGTTGCTGGAATTGACCCAATCCTATTTAACTATGACCTAAATCCGCCAGTTCAAGGAAAGGTTGAGGCCAAGGTGTCTGTTATTTTTCAGACCGCAAGCGAAATTGTTGCTTCAGACGAAACATATAATGATGGCTCAGGTCCAGCAGATTCTTTCTGGAACCCAACGGAGTGGGCAAGAACCTATGTCTCTGGTATTGGCTGGAACTATACGGCTTTTAGTCAGACACAAGGGCTTCGCGGGTATAGAGTAAACCCAGACGTCAGCCAAATAATTACGAGAGACTTGGTGGCTGGGAATGTTGGGCTGGAGTCAAGGAGCGGCAGCGACTATAACGTTATCTTCATCAATAAGAGTCCAAGCTATATCGGCAAGGACAGTAGCTCGGTGGATGGTTCTATCTTCGCCAGAGTGCAAGGTGTTTCCGACAATAATGGCGTCGAGTTCACTGTTAATTCACGAAGACTTTATGCTTCAACTCCGTTCGTAATGGAGGCTTCCGGTGGCCCCGTTGACCCGTCTGGCAATAAGTATGTTCTAGACCTTGATTTACGTCCAGCATTTGAGGACGTTGACGGAAACACTTATTACAAGAAAACTATTATTACGGCAACAGTATAATGAACCCAAGAGAACAAAGAGAACTTGAGCGCCAACAGCGCGAGGAAGCAAAAAAACTTCGTTTGCTTGATGCGCAAGAGCGTCAACGAAAGTTAGACGAAGAGGTGTATGGGAAAGGCTCAATGTTGATTGAAGCACAAAAATCCTCTGCTGGTGGTGATGCCCGTGGCGGGATATGGGACGTTTCTACATCAAACTATAAGCAAGAAGATAACAACCAGCAGAACCAAAATAATGATATAGACCAAAGGGGGATTGACCTGCTTGGTGCTGGAACTTACTCAGTAGATTCTGGCGAGGAAGCAATTCAATTTAACGGCTCTGTTCTTCTCTGCATCAACGGAGAACCATACTGGATTGACATACCTTACGACGACTCAACTGGCCCCTACGACGGCGAAGACACCGCCAACTTTCCAATTACCGCACCAGCATGACCCCAACCCGTAATTTTGCAGCACTAGGAAGGGGGAACGGCTTTCCCTTTTGCGTGACGCAACGTCCATATAACGCCTCGATACACGCTGGCGAATATACGCTTAAGCAAGCAATGGCCTTGGTTTGGAACTTGATTGGCTTTGATCTAACTGTCACAACCGACACACCAAATGAATACGAACCCTTTGTTCCCGTCTACGGCTGGAACTTGGAAAATGTTGAAGAAATTGAACCGTTCCGCAGAGTTTGCAACGGCTCGGCACAACCGGACGTTGGGTTTGATGAAACTAGCGGCAAGTATCACCTTCGTGTTCCAGAACTTTTCTTTAGTATCAACTCGTTCGAGTCGGGTATGGGCAGCGGAACGGGTTTCGGCTTTGGCGTTTCCGACGGCTACGGCGGGTCCTGGGGCATTAGTTCATCCGTTGTTCCTGGCGAAACTGTCATTGGCGCAACACTTGACTTTAACTTCTACACCTATCCGTAACTGCACAAAAGAAAAAAGCGAAGCGCAGCGTAGCTTTTTGCCTTACGACTAGATGATTTTAACGACCTATAGCAAAACGTGTCAAGCAAATAATAACACGATTTGACATTTAAGAAAGGAACCTAAATTATGGCTACATCACCGCAACTCATGGAAGCTTTTAAGAACTTCTCCAAGAACCGAAACAACCCTAATGCGCCAACGCTTTTGGAGGAAGGGGTTAATATGGCAACCCAACCGCCAGCAATGCCACAAGCCCCCGATGTGTCGCCACAGGCACAGAACGTCCCGTCTATGGTAAATCCAGGAGGCTTTAGGATGAGACTTGATGGCGCAACTAATGATCCTTTTTTGAATAGTCGAACATTTGCGGCTGAACAAGGTTTGCAAATCCCATCTCCTAATTCACAAAGAGAACAAGAGCTTTTGCAACGTCAAACCCTTCCGCAATTTTCTGAACTGGAAGCAGAGGCAAACCAACGCCTCGCCAATATGCCAGCCGTTGACTTTGGTGGAACGGGACGACAAGATGGCACACAAGCCTACCCTTTTTCTGCGCCACAACAGGCGGGGCCACAATCCTACTCCCCGTTTGGCGGCATTTCGGCTGCTGGTTCATTTGACGCAGAAGGCGCAAGACAAAAAAGAGAGGCAACAATGGAGCAATTCTTAAAACCCGCTGCGGCCTATTCGGAAATGAGTAGCGGTAAGTTCCCTGCGGCTCCGACCACACAGGGTAGCCCTACCCCCTCGCAACCCGCACAAACGCCTTCAGCGACCACACAGGAGCCTCCAGCAAGTCCACAGACCCCTGTGGCAACAACAACTCAACCATCCTACGACCCAAATCGGCAATTTGCTTTCCAAGGTGGATATACCAACCCCCTTGCTGCTGGAATTGAAATGGCGGGTGGTTCTCGACAGGTAGCCGAGGGCTTGCAGGGCATGACAGCACCGCAGCAACCGCAGACTCCTCAACAAGGCTTAACCTCCCCCGGTGGTATGCCCCTCTCCGAGTTCCTTGCTGGCGGCACAGACCCAAGTAAAGGGATTACACGCGCAGGACTACAAACCGACCCACAAGGCCGCATGATTACGCCTGGTGCAGACAGAAGTGCCTACGAGCAAAAGGCGGCAGAGCGTGAAGCACGTATAGGACAGCCAAGCGAGTTTTTTGCCGCACAGACTTCCGGTAACGTCCCTAGCGATGTCCGTCAAATTCAGATGAAAGATCCTCGCCAAAGAAGCGACAAAGAAAACAAGCGTCTGTCGCAGTTTGCGTCAAGCACACTAGGCAAACAACTTGAGTCGCAAGGGGTTGATCTAATGACAGGCAAATTAGCCGAACCTCAAGGCTTGACGTTTGATCAAAAACTAGCTCAAGACAAGTTTAACTTTGATGTTGGTAAGTTCAATTATGAGCAAGCAAAAGAAAGTTTGACTGAACAAGAAGCAGCACAGCGATCAGAAGATGCCGCCAAGTATGCCGCTCGCGATATGCTGCGTCAGCACAAGAACGTCATGGATAAGGCACAACGCGCTGGTAAGAACATTGGCTTTACCACAACGGGGGCAACCGGAGCTTTGCTGGGAATCATCCCTGGCACAAAGGCATATGACCAGAAATCCACCGTTGAGACATTGCAAGCTGACGCAGCGTTTGAAACTTTGCGTAAGATGCGTGAAGCGTCCAAGACTGGTGGCGCACTTGGTCAAGTCTCTGAACGTGAACTTGCGCTATTGGAGGCTGCGGTGGGGAACCTAAAGACAGGCCAAAGTTCCGATCAGTTCCGAGACAATCTTAACGAATACATTAATATGAGGAACGACTCGATGTTGAATGTTTACGATGCCTTTGCGAACGACTATGGGACAGAAGCTGCAAATGAAGCATTCATGGTTGAAAGTCGCCAAGACCTAATGCGCGAAGGTTCTGCCCAACGTGGAGGTTCTAGTGCTACACCAAAGGTTGAATACAAAAATTACGAAGCTGAACTCATTGTAGGAGAATAAGATGGCTAAATACAGAATTAGGGATAAAAACACGGGCATGGAGGTAGTCGTTCGTGGCGACCAACCGCCTCCCGAAGAAGCGTTGTCTTCTATCTTTGCAAAGACGAAAGAAACTGCGTCTCAACTGTTGCAGACTGGCGACTATAAATTTGACGATCAGTTTAACAAAATACCGAAGGAGCAGTTTAGGGAAAAGACACGCAAGTTGGCGTCACAGGCAATGGGCGTAGCTCCCGACGAAGTGGACGTTGATACGGGCATGGGGCTATGGGAACGGACAAAACTAAGCTTCCAGCCAACAGAGGCCGACAAGATGAAGCAGTTGGAAGACACCTATGGCAAAGAGAATGTGTCAATGTTGGATATAGGCGGCAAGCCAAAGATGTTCTATCGTGATCCCAAGACCAAGAAGATGACTATGGTTGATGAAATGGGGGCATCTTTGGCTGACTTTACGGCTGACTTGGCGGGTGAGGTTGCTCCGATAGCTGGTGCTGTTGCTGGCGGTATTGTTGGCTCTCTAGCCTCCCCCGTCCTTGGAACTGCGGCTGGTGCTGCGGCAGGCTATGGGGCGGTTTCGGGGGTTCAGGACATGGCCACACGGGTGGCTTCTGATGAGGAGGTTAGGCCTGGTGAGATTGCCAAGCGTAGAGGTATAGAGACGGGGATAGGCTTTGCCATTGATCTCCCTACGGCTGGGCTTGGGAAGTTTGTATCACGGCGTATTGGAAAAAACATGGCGGCAGAGTTCAGCAAAGGACTTAATCAAAACTACGAAACCTTGCTCAAGAGCGAGGCTTTGAACAAAATACAGTTCAAGAAAACACAGTTGCCTCCTGCGCTTCGTGGCTCCGAACTACGTTCTGCCAAAGCTTCTGAACTTGCCGACCTTTACCCGAAGTCCAAAGTGGCCCAAGACTTTGAGGCGTTGCGCTCACAAATTGCCATCTTCCAACAGCAAGTCTCTGGCGAGGCGGCAGGATTCGGGGAAGAAAGTTTCAGCCAAGTGGCGCAGAAGATTGCTTCTCGTTACCGAACCCTAATTGACGACGTTGCCGACATCGACAGGGCGGCAGCGAAAGAGATTGAGGATAGTTTGTCCGGCAAGATGCGTAATATGGTGTCGCAAGAGCGTTCTTTTGAAGAAACTGGTAGGCAAATTCGTGAACTTATTGCGCCGGGCGTCAAGCAAATTGAAGAAGCCAACGAGGCCAACTGGACCAATCTTCGTCAAATCGGGGGGGGCGTAAACGTTCCAATCAAATCAATCACCAACGCCATACAAAGGGCTAGGTCGCAATTCCAAAGACTCGACGATCCTTCCAGCGCGAAGATAGCCAAAGACCTAGAGCAAATGCTGAAAGGAAAGGCTGGCGAACCTACGGGACTTGTTGACCAATTTGGGCGAGACATCTTGGGTGCTGGTGTTGAGGGCAAGACCGCAGTAGATTTTAATGAGTTTAGGGAAATTATTGACTCCATCAATGATGCGGTTAGTCGAAATAAGGAGGCTGGTTTTTCAACCCGAGAGCGTGTTGCGCAGCGAGTGTTAGATAACTTGTCGGGGGAGCAAGGACTTCGTTCGCAGATTGCGGCACAAAATCCACAACTAGGCCAAGCACTTGCGCAGACGTTGGACTTCTACAAAAACAACCTACTTGCCACAAAACGCAGCGCGGTTGGACGGACATTGCGAGAGCAACTTGCCGATCCCGCCATTACTGAGACTCAGGTTACAAATCTTGCAATCCAAGACCCCGCCTACGCTAGACAGGCTATACAGATTGCCGAAGCTTCTGGTGGTCAAGAAGCTGCCATGCTCCGACAGAACCTGCAACAAGCCTATTTGAACAAGATTGGACTTGTGGAGGATTTTGACATCCAAACCTTTAACTTCGATGCCGACATTGCCAGGGAGTTGTTTGATAAGAGCAAGGTTGATAGCCTTCGCAACCTTCAGCAAGCGTTGAAGCAAGCGCAAAAGAACAACCCGAAACTCGCAACGGGCAACGTCAAGCCAGAGGAAATCAATGAACTGTTCTCTGCTTATGGCACACAGCCAAGGCAGAAAATCATCAACAAGATTCTTGAGCGAAACAAAAAGCTCGCCAAGGCTCGTGACCTCGAAAACAAGCGTCTTATCAAGATGCTGCTTCCAACTAAGGACAAAACAACCGGAGCATGGGAAGAACCAAAGATGTCTGGAACAAGTTTTGCCACCTTTGCCGACAACTTTATTGCAACAACCCCCGACGACGTTAGGAAGGCTATGGGGGCATTGCGAGCACAGGGCGATGAGGAAGGTCTAAAGGCGTTTCAGCAAGAGTTTGTGGCCCAACTGTTCCGTCGCTACTCCAAGGGTGCGCAGAGAGTGGGCAAGAAAAACCTTGACCTATGGAATCCGCAAGCCTTGGATGATGCGCTCAAAGGTAAACTTGGCCCGAACATCAAAAAGAACATGAAAGAGGTTCTTGGCGAAACGAGAACCAAAGAAATCTTGTCGGCAAATGACCTTCTGAAAGAAGCGTCAACCTTTGGGGCGAGGGAAACGGCTGGTATCCAACCACGTTTTTCGGCCACAGGTCAAGGAATCCAATTCTACATTGTTGGCGACGTTCTCCGTAACTCTCGAAACCGCCTGTTGTCTTGGGCGTATGGAAGTGACAAACTCGTTCCGCTTATGAACCTTTTAACCCGTGACGTTGGCGACGAACAGGCAGAGAAGGGCTTTCTCAAGGTGCTTGTTCCGATGCTTACAAGCCAAAAGGGGCTGCTGGCCCTCGCAAGAGAAGCACAGCAAGACCCGGAGTTTGCATTACAAGCAGAGCGTCTTATGTCTGAGCTTTCACAAGGGGATGAAACCATTTCGACTGCCCCAAACGAGTAGGACATTTATTATGCCAAAGAAACTAGATCGTTGCGTAAAGAAAGTCAGTAAGTCCGGCAAGACCAAGTCGTCAGCTTGGGCAATATGCCAGTCGTCGGTAGGAAAGAAGCGCAAGAAGCGTAAATAAACCTGCTTACAATCTTTCGATTTAAACGCCCTACACGACGTTGCGAGGTCGGCCCTACCTTTGGTATTCAGGCAAAAAGAAAGCCCCGTGTGGGGCATCCTCGCGGCATTATGGGGGTCAATTGAAGCAATTCGTGGACAATAGCCGTTTTTACTAGATTCATCTTTTGGTTAGCTCCTCGCCCGTGAACTTCTCCTCGTAGCCCTCTCCAAAATGGTAGAGCCAGTCCATGACTTGATCTCCCCATAATACAGGGGTTACGTCCAAGACCGGGAGCACACCAATTGGCGTTGTAACCTCGTCCCCCTTCTTGTATAGTTGTTCTGGTGTGCTACTCATGCGTGGCTCCCTATTCTCACGGTATAACCCGGCAGTTCTGCGTGTTGATAATCGTCAACACAACAGCAACCAAATGGCGAGCCTTCGTCCATCCACGAAATCCATTTTCCATTGAATTTCGGGGGCAACAGGGCAACCCAATCTTCGTCGCCACCATTGGTTGATAGTTGTTTTAGTTCTTCGGGAGCGTCAGTCCATTCCCAAATTCTTATGTGGTTCGGTGTGTTCATAGTTGTTCTTTCTTTTTTGCTTTAGATGAAAGAAGATTTCTAGTTTTTTCATCTATCCATTCCTGCCTGTCCTCATCGGACATACCTTCGCCACAACGATGAGCATAGCTCCAAGAGTCGGCGTTCATTACCAACTCCTTTACTCGCTCGTTATCGCAACAAACTACAGCCATATTTATGGCGTGGAGGAAGTCCTCATACATCTTAATTTTCTCTGCGTCTGTCATTTCAATTGTCCTGTAATTTACTGAGTTGCTTCATCTTCGTCCACAAGTTCCATATCTGCGGATGATAATACACCTGCACCATACGCCGTCAAGCCGTAGCTGTTCTTACGGCATTTGTTAGTCGTGTAATTATTCATAGTCCTCTCCGAAGGCTCGGTCGATTGTGTCAGAATGGTAGGTTTGGGCGTAGAGAACAGTCTTGAACGCTTGCACCATCTCCTCCAAATCGGGGTTCGGGGCAAGGGTGAGTTCAACTTCGTCGATTGCGTCTCTTGTTGATCCGAAATAGTCGGTTGGTATATTGATTATGACTTTCATAGGAAGGCGGGTTCAAAGAAGGCAAGGCGGGAGCTATACACAACACCACAACCAACAATGGGCTTGGCGGCATACACCCGTCCGTAGTTCATGGCGGGGTGTTTGTGGTCGCAGCCGCACCCAACCTGCATACCAAATACGCAAGCATCCTGGTTGGCGTGGTAAACAATGCCAGCTTGTGCGTGTAAATGCCCCTGCACCAAAGACCTAAACTCCGCAACGCTGTTCTTGTGCGCGGCCATTTGCCCTCCCTTGCACTTGTCGCCGTGGCGATACACAACTCCGTCAATGATAAGGTCGTGGAAGCGTGGGTGGATGGTCCAACCCTCCAATGCCCAGAAGTCTTCAAAGCTCCGTAACATATCTTCGCTAAGGCCAATCGTCTGTGCCTTGCGATATGGCAGGGCGTCGTGGTTGCCAACTAAGAAGTCAACCTCAGGGAAGGCGGCGTGTAGTTCACGAACCTGCTTCCATGCTGCTTCAAATTCTTCCTTGAGTCCCGGCATACGTGGATCTTTCTCGTGGTAGGAGATTGCGGACCAGTCAACCAAGTCCCCGATATGCACCACACGCTTGCACCCGTGCTTCTTCTGCATCTTCTTCAAGAAGGGTATGTAGTCTTTGTGCATACATGGAGCGTGGCAATCTCCGATCACCAAGACAGGTCCATCGTCCGATTGGTAGGGGATTTTCTTACCCTCTTTGTCGAAGGCGCGGCGGTAGGCAGAGCGCGACATCCCCAGGAGTTCTGCCGCCTTGGTCTTGTTTTGCCCTGCTTGTTCGTAAGCTTCTAGTATTTGACTCATAGTTCTATCTGATGGTTGCATTGCTCCCCCTTTTTGACGGGAGGGAAAGAGGTTACAGAAACCATATTTGAGTTGCCCTGATACTTTGGTTCGTTCCAAGCTAACCAGCGTCGGCAGGAATGCTTGAGCCAACAATCTTGTTGTGAGCAGCGGGAAAAATCGTTTGGTAGGATTTTCATTAGTGCTTATTGTTGTTGTTCTTGCTATGCCACAAAATGACGGCAGCGTAAAAGACCACCACAACTGCAATGGCCCAGATTTGTTCTATGGTTACGAGGTTCATGGTCTTACGGGGTTGCGAGAGGGTTTCTCTTATAGGGTTGCGAGAGGGTTTCTCTTATAGGGTTGCGAGAGGGTTTGTATATGGTTTGCTGGGTTGAATCAACCCCTTCTTGGTCCCCCAATACACGTCACGCTTGCATTGGGCTTCAAAGTCTCGTATCACCTGCCAGTCCTCGTCGTCGAGGCGTAGCCTGGCTTCGTTGATTAGCTTCTCTGCTTCGTCTTCTGTAATCTTACCGGACACGGACTTGTCTGTAATTCTGGCTTGTGGGCCAATGACCTGTAGGTATTTATCTCTTAGGCGGCTCATGGATAGATTGGTTTGGGTTCTCGTATTGGCATTTGCCAGTTAGCTTGCGTTCAAGGTTAGCCATGCTTCTCCACGCTACGTGAACCCAATCCTCATCAATCATGTGGCGCATTAGTGCATCAAGTTCATCCGTGGACTTATCCATGTCCCAATGCAGGGGCTTGTCGGGATGGTGCTGTTGCTGTCCGATATGGGACAGGTGGGCGACAGCGGCTATGGCGTTGGGGAAGTATTTGACGAACCCCCCGTAGATCGGGTAGGTCTTGCGCTCGGCAGCGTCTGTAGGTAATGGTTGGCTCATAGTTAAAATGGGAGCGTTAAGCGTTGTGTCCGTGTATCAGCCACGAGGGAAAGATGTGCCGTAAAGTGGCGCAACCTTGAGTCGTGGATTTCTCATTAACTTTAGTCGTTGTGTTTTGAGCGTTAGTAGTATGACCTTTGTGCTTTGAGGTTTGAGCTTCTTAGTTGATAAGTATGCAATACCAATGCAAGTTCACTTAGCAAGTGAGTGCTATATTAACCGTTTAGCTTCGGCTCTACTATTTATCTCTATTCGATACGGAACACAAATTGTGCTTAATACTCTACCGTTGTGGTAGCGTTAATTAGGGAGAGTTTGCCGTCCAGCGTGGACTCAATCTCTGAGAGTTGTTCAATCTTGGCCTGAACCTCTGTTTCAGAAATAAAGGAAGCAACCTCAGTGACCTGCGTTGGCTGCGAGCCATCGTCCTTAAGCTGAAAACCCTTTTCGATACATTGCTTCCGGGCGTCCAGAATCTTGTTCTGAAACTTCTTGTAGGCGTTGAGTTCTGTCTTGAATGTCTCCCTGCGCCAGATAATCCAGTCGGCTACGCTGCGAACCACGCCACACACATCAACCTGAGTCTCTGCGTTCTTGGCGTTGATTGCGGAACGGATGGCAACCTTGCGCTCCAGTAGATCCTTGAGCGATTGCATACGCTGCGGGATTACCACCTCGCTTCCGCCTTCGTCGGAAAGTGGGTCAATGGTGCTGCCTTGCCTAAGTCCGTATTGGAGCAGGAATGTTTCTGCCGATTGGATTCGATTGTCGAGCGTTTTAAGCTCGGCAAGTGCTTCTGTGATGGTGGTTGTCTTTTTCATAATTTTTGATAGTTAAATTGGGAGCAGTTTTGCGTCTTGCTCAGGACAACATAACACAGCGGAACAGACGGACTAGAAAGGAGCTTCGACCGATTCGTCCACAGTTGTGGTGGCTTCCGGTGCTGCACCAGTTGTTGCATACTCGCTGGAAGTAGCGTCAACAGAAGCAATGATGCTTCGGTATTCGTCTGACTCCTTGGCAATATCAACCAACCAGTCAGGCATACCTTCGGGCCATTCAGGTTCAACACCATCAGCGCACTCGTCAAAGGAGAAGTAGGTAGAGGGGTTCTCCTGTGCGGGAGGCTCCATGCCTTCCATCAATGGAGAGACACCTTCGATGTTTGTGTATTTGCCACACTCCGAACTTACGAGGTTGAGCAGACACGGCTTGCCGAGAATGTTCTTTACCTCAAAGCCTTTCAACTCTTCGGCGGTAAAGGAACGTCCACGCCACGATTGCAGATCCTTGCGGAGCTTGGCCTTTTCGTGGAGACTGAGCGTGTAGGTTTTGGAGATGGCGCGAGGGAGAGAGACGGTTTGGCCGTCACGCTCAAGGTCAATTCGCACGGACGGAACTTCAAAGATCAAGGTAATTTCACGCTTGTCTTTGTCGAACTTCTCGTCGTGGTGGGTCCCTCGGTCAATGGCGGCGTAGCACGTGGCTGGCTTCATGCCTGGAGGGATGGGTTCTGATTTCTTGCGGGTTCCTGTATCTGTAGCGATCAATGTGTGATCCTTTCTATTGTGGGTTATTGGTTATTGTGATTCTAGTTTCATGGTGTTGATTAAGTCGAGAAGTAGGTTGATGGCGTAGTCCCTGGTCTTGCCCGGTGGTTCCTTCTGGAGTTCGTGCAGGCCGTTTTCTATTAATGCTCGTGTGTTCTTCATGGTTCGTATATTGTGGGTAAAGAATTTTTAAGTCAAGTTTTTTTTACGCGCCCTTGCGTTTTTTATTCTCCCTGCGCTCCTTGTTCTCGGCATCAGTCTTGATCTTGTGGCAGCCCACGCAGATGGCTTGGAAGCCGTCCAGTTCGCAGAACAGTCTGTCAATTACCTCGTCCCATGAGTCGAAGCCTGTTACGGGTATGATAGGATCAATGTGGTCGGCTCGCATATCCTTGGCGGGGAACAACTCACCACAAGCCTCGCATTTGTGTAGCTTGCATTTACGTCCGGTGGCGGGATTGATGCCGTCCTTGACGAAGGCGTTGCGTATGCAGAGGTATTTTATGGGCCATTGGGCGCGGCGCAGGGCAGACATAATGAAGCTGCGCTTACGGGCGACGGTCCAGGTTCCGTTGTTGAAGGGTTTGGGTGTCTTGCTCACTTTGTCCTAACCTCTCTAATGTCAACTACCTCTATGGGGACACTTCTTCCCCCTGTCAACTTCAATCTATAGCCCTTGGTCTTGCTGCCTGTCGCAAAGCATTCCATTGCCGCCTTCTCGTCGTTGGCAAATTTGAAAGTCTTGCACCCGTTCGGCATATCTTTCCTTCGGTATTTGATTTCGTAGCAGGGCATTAGTGAAACCTTCCGATATAGTTCTTGAATACAAATTTACCTTTCTGATCCCTATCTCCTTATATCTTCAAAAACGTCACCCATGTTGTTTTCCCAGTCTTTCCCGTAAAGTCCCCAAATAGAGGGTCGGCTGGGAATGAACGCAACAATTCTTTGACCTTAATGTTGGCCTCGTTCCACTTAAATATCAGAACACCTCCAACCTCCAAAACTCTCCAACATTCTGCAAACCCATCCACGATGTCTTGCTTCCATGTTTCTTTGTTGAGCAGTCCATACTTCTTGTTGATAACACTTTTTTCGCTTCCGCTTGTTAGGTGTGGCGGGTCAAACACTACCATCTTGAACGTGTTGTCTTCAAATGGCATATCTCTAAAGTCGGCAACTACGTCGGGAGAAACGCACCAGTTAGGATTCCAGCCGTTTGGAAAAGCACCCTTTGCGACTTCCCTACAATCCATGAATGTCGTGTAGTCATTTTGTTTGTCGAACCAAAACATCCGTCCACCGCAGCAGGCGTCTAAGATTAAGTTTTTAGTTTTCATATTACGTTTAGTGCTTCGTTGAAGAATCCAAGTTCAACTGCTTTTTTGTTATACGCCTTGGCTGCGTCTATGTCTTTGTCAAAATATCCTAAGTGTATAATCTTTTGATCCTTGCAGATGCGAGCTACATATTTTCCGCTTGGCTTGAATAGAGATACTCCTCGATACTTGCAACTCCCTCGTGGGTAGTTAACCCGACCCATTTGGTTGCGCGAGTTCGTGACCATACGCAGGTTCGACGGGATGTTGTTTGAGCGATTACCATCAATGTGGTCAACCTGCAAGTCCTCTGAGTAGTCGGGCAGAAACGCTTTGGCAACAACCCTGTGTGCCGTAAACGTCTTGCCGTTAATGTAAATCCTTTCGTAGCCATTGCGCTTCATTGGCTTCGCCTTGCGTCCTGGCACAAATCGTTCGCCCCGATAGAACGGGCATACGTAAACGCCCCCGTCTTCAAAAACAACAACATCCACACCATTCCATTTGATTAGTTTTTTGTTCATGTTGTTGATAATATGTCAAGGGGTGAGTAATGTCAAGCCCTATATGAAACGCCCAATATGGTTTTTGAACACGAATTTGCCCTTTAGGTCCCTTGACCCTTCACGCTGTTTTGCTATGTTGTAGCGCAACGAAACGTAGTTGCCATTCTCAGCGTCATACTTCCTCGCGTCGTCAACGTCCTTGCCGTCAGGCCAAAGGAGCAGGATAATGTCTGCGTCGTTTTCGATGTCACCACTATCCTTCAGGTCGTAGAGGGTCAACCCTGTCTCCCGCTTTGCCCCCTCGCGATTTACCTGTGCCAACAAGACAACGGGAATGTCCAGTTCCATAGCCATGAGTTTAATTTGGTGCGACACTTCGGCAATGCCGTCGTTCTTCTTGAGCTTAGAGTTCCACGGAACAAGTTGAAGGTAGTCTATCACAATCCATTCAATCTTGTGCTTACGCTTATACATCCTGGCCTTGGCTCGTAGATCGTCCACGCTTCGGACGTAGTGGTTGGTGTAGATCGGGGCATTCGCCATCTTGTCCGTAGCCTCCCACACCCGCTTCTGCTGCTCTGGCTTCATCACCCCGTCCTTCAGTTGGTTGAGCGGGACGGCAGCACAAGTCTGAATCATGCGGTTGGCAAGGGACTTCGACTGCATCTCAAAGGAGAAGTAAAGTCCGGGGATGTTGTGCGTGACAGCGTTCTGCAAGACGATGTTAAGGGCTAGGGCGGTTTTGCCGCAACTGGTTGGGGCAGCAATAACCAAGACCTCCCCTTTCGCAATGCCTCCGGCGTTCAACTTCTCGTCGATTTGGTCAATGCGGGTTGGCAGGGACTTGACCTCGTAGGTTCCATTGACCATTGCCTTGAAGTCTTCGCGCAGGGCTTCGGCGGCTTCGCGGATAGATCCGTCCCCAGAATCGTCAACGTCTTGTAGGGATTGGAGGTTGCTTTCAAGGTGGCTTGATATGGCGTCCGACTCCTCCGCCGCCTCTGCCTTCTCAATTGCCTCCCTACCGTAGCGTATAATCTTACGAAGCTTAGACTTCTCCTTAACCTGCTTGGCGGCATACTTGGCGTGGCCCGTTGTCTCTGCTCGCCTCTGGATGGCGTATATGGCCTCAAGTCCCCCGATGGTCTCCAAGTCCCCGGACTTCTCCAAAACGTCATGTAGCGTAATCTCGTTGCATTCTAGGCCATCTGAGACTAGCTTGCCAAGGGCAGCGAAGATGAGTTGGTTTCGTGGTAGGAAAAAGTCGGCAGGGTCCAGGAGTTGGGACACTTCGTCATAGACGGAGCCATCTTCCGATAAAAGGCAACAGGCAAGGACAACAGCCTCGTGGTCCGGGCTGTGGGGTTGCGCTTTCGTAAGTTGTGGTGCCATGTATTCGTTATTTGCCCAAGAACAGGCAGACGCAGACCAGGAAGGCCAGCAAGAAGAACGTGGTCATTACGATTGTGTAGGTTCCATCCTTCATTTTGATTGGTCCTCCTTGTCCATGCAAAACTCAACTGCCTCTTTTAATGCCCCCTTACTGAACGGGTATTTAACCAGCGGGTTGCGGTCAAACTCCCTGTAGAGTTCCAATGTTTCTTCCTCCCCGTCAACTGACGTCATGTAATTGACCTCAATCTTGTTGCCTTCCATCCAATCAAGGACTTGCTCGGCGGAGCGTGGTTGGCCCTCTTCGGATTCGGCAACCAAGGGGACGTAGTATTCCTGGTTGTCTTCAAGTTCGCCAATCGTGGTGTCGCGGAAACGTAGCGTCCCGGCAACGGTGGTTAGGGCTTGCACAATCGTATCTTGCGGAAAGTTACGATGTGGCCCCTTCGGATATGTGGATGTCTTTGCAATCATATTAGTTTAGTTTGGTTTGTGGTTTGGTTATTCTTCAATTCCAAAAATGCCGTCTTCCTCGTGCTCACCTAGGACCCACTCAAGGGCGGTTAAGACTCCCTCTTCGTAGGTCATGCCCACAAAGACAGGGTTGTCCACTTTGTCGTAGGCTTCTTCTTCCATTTCTCTGATTTCTTGTAGTGTTCTCATGTTTTGTTTGGTTTAGTTTGTGGCCTTTTGCCAATGCTGTTTGTCTTGTTTGACCCATTCTTCCAGGGAAGTCAAGTCTTCAGGTGACAAGGGTTTCGTGGCGTGGATTTTATAAAACAACAAGTCTTCAAGGTCGTCTGATTGCTCAAACTGAACTTCTACAATTGAAGCGGGGAAGCCCTGTTGCGTTGTGTTCATTTCCAAGGTGTGTTTGTATCTAGTCATTTCCGGTTGCCTCCATTTCAGCTTGTATCTCCAACGCCCGTTCAAGGGCTTGAGCCTTCTTTTCGTCTTCGCAAATTTGTTGCAAGGAGTCCTTGGACGTCTCGCCATCTTCGGAAAACTCAAGGATCTTCGCTAGGCGGCGTTCTGCCATACTAAAGGCAGCGGTGAACCCCTTTCTGATGATCCTCTCGTCCTTACGCTCGTCACGCAGGGCCAGGCGTCCAAAGAGTTCGTGGCATACGGACAAGGCATTTGCGGCGTCCATAGCTAATAGCCGGGCGTCGGCCAAAGCGTCCCGTAGTTGGATGTTCTCGTCCCATAGTTGGTCATATTCTTCTTGTGTCATAATTTAGTCTTGTTTCGTTGTGGTTTCGGTGGCCTCGGAAGTGATGGTATGCTCCATCTCCAATATCTCTATGAAAGCCAAGATGGCCTCCCCTTCGTGAACCCTACCGGAGTAGTAGTTTTCCAGATAGGCGTTTTTGTCCTTGAGTGCCAATTCCTCTTTTTTCGAGAAGTCCTCGATCCTTTCCTGTATGATTTGTTTTATGTTCATGTTATGTTTTGGTTTAGTTGTATATTACGATTGAAAGGTAAAGTCCGGTTGTGGTTCCAAGCGAAGCCCCCGTGCAATAGCTAATCCTCACTCTCCATCCTCCTCTGCCCAGCGGATTAGCACGTCCAAGTCGGACATTGCTTCCCGCAGTGTTGAATCAAAAGCTATGTGGCC
>Ga0180432_10005002_pt1 | contig 17882 bp, 31 predicted proteins | sample SS_ome_10_FD_132414 | JGI IMG/M metagenome (GOLD analysis project Ga0180432, IMG submission 132414) | Hypersaline lake sediment archaeal communities from the Salton Sea, California, USA - SS_1_MS_2 metaG | ecosystem: Environmental > Aquatic > Non-marine Saline and Alkaline > Hypersaline >...
AAGCAATAGAGTCTGGAGATATTGATGTTGAAGGTGAAATAACTTCTTTCGAAGAGCTTTCAAACATCTCTAATTCATTGGACAACCAATCTGTCGACACTGATGCCGATAATACATCGGAAGATTTTGATTTTGATGAACAGGCAGACTTTGATATTAGTTCTGAAAATCCATTAGCTGAACAAATAAAGCCTGAAAGAACTGCGGAAATAGCTGCCAAAGCAGATGCTATTGCCAAGGTATATGCTCCTTCTGAAAATAAGGAGTCAGCTATGGAAAACAATATGGAGGAACAATCTGTAAATGAAGGCATGAGCGATCATTCTAATTCTATTGATACAGATGTAGACGTGGCCCCCATTCCGAAAAATCCGTGGGAACTTAATAGCATAAATAATGTTGCTCCAGCAGAAAAACCAGAAGATACCGAGGCTTCTCCAGAAGACTTAGCTAATGAGAAAAATAAAGCCAAGCTAACCAAAACGGCCACAAAAATGGCTACTTATAAGGCTGCGCAATTGTTTTGCAATGGCGTTGTTGGAGCAGGTAAATGGTATGCAAAAATTGACGAATGGAAAGTGAAAAAGCTGGAAATGCAGAAAAAGCTTTCTATGGACACTGTAATTGATACTGAAGGCACGACCTTGAGTGATTACGTCAAAACGCATAACGAATCAGTTGACTTGGTTATCGAAATCGACGACGAGAGCAAAGAAGAGCTTGCTAACTGTTTGTTTATGGTTGCGGAAGAACACGGCATTGAAGTCTCTCCAATGATGAATCTAGGAATGACAGCAGGCTCCATTTTAATAGGCGTATTTTCACAAGCACAATCTTTGCGCAAACAAGGTAATAGACAAATAGAAATGGCTGTGCACTTATTTAAGGAGCAAGCAAGGGCAAATGATTTATTACAGCAGCAAATGGAAGAATCTTTGGAACAACGAGTTCAAGAAGAGATAGAGCGCAGAATGAAAGCGCAGCAACCAGCGCTTGATACAGAAAATACACGTGCCATAAATGTCCAGCAAGCAACTTCTAAGTTGTCTCAAGACAATGAATTTGTTGAGAAATATGACAAAGAAGAAATGTCCAAGCGTATTGAGGATGAAGAGATTTCTTCAGAAAAAAAAGTAAAAGATGAGAGAACCAAGTAAGTTAGTCGTAGTTGGAGGAACAGGTGTTGGGAAAACGCATGAAACATTGCGATTTTGTAAAGAGGTCTATTGCAATCCTAAAAATCCAAATGCCCGAAATGTACTTATTCTTGATACCAACAATGAACATACTTCAATTCCTGCAATAAAGCCTGAAGATATTGTCAAGTTCAACGTTCAAAAAACAAAACAGATTAGGCGTTTAGTTCCGGTAGATTACTCAACAGGTAGACCATTAGGAAGTGATGATATTTTTCAATTAATGTGTGATGTAATCCAGAAGTACAATCTATTTAACGCAATGTTTTGGATTGAAGATATGAATAAATTTACAAGCGGAGCAAATGTAAAGGCAATCAACAATGTTTTAACAACAAATCGCCACTCTGGTTTAGACTTAGTTTTTCAGCTTCAAACATTTGGTGCATTACCGCCTAAACTTTGGGGTAATTTGAATTATATTAGAATCCACAAAACAATGGATAGTCCTAAGCTAAAAAAGGTTAAAGACAATCTTGCAGATCCTGAAATTGTTAACTTAGCTTGGTGGGTATTAAGAGAAGTTATCAGAGATGTAAAAAATAGCAGTGAACCTAGAGGCTTTGTATATGTCGACATGAATAGGAGTAAAATTTCTGGTAAATTCACTTATAAACAATTTAAAGATGCGTGTTCTAAGTATTTAATAACCACTCCAGAAGGAAAGGCGAGACTAAAAGAAACCATTGACCTTAAAAATTTAAAAGGAGATGATAAAAGGTCTAAGGCAATTCAAATAATTATTCCTAAATTAGCAGCTGAATATTTACCTAAAAAAACAAAAAAATGAAAACACAATTATCAAACATGGATTTAATTGACTTCTCTTCTAATTTCAGAAGTTTAATTCATCAGTTGAAGCTTACTGAATCATTAGTAGAAGCTAAACAATCTTTAAGTAAAGTCTTGCAAACAAAACAGGCGTTGTTAAGACTTTTTATTTTTTTCCCAGGATTACTGTCTAAAATTACGATTTCATTGAATCAATTGCTTTTGGATATTAATATCCACAGAAAAACAATTGCTATGCTAGAAAAGCAACGGGACTTTGTTTTTTCAGAACAAATAAAGCCCTATGCTGACGAATGCATGACTAATTTCGAAAATGTTTTTCTATCATTAAAAATACTTTCGGATTCTCAAGTAGGTAAGTCGGACCATTTAGATATAGTAAGGGCTGTTAAGAAAAACAGCAAAAAATGGACAAATGAGCGCTGCAAAAATGATCCTGAAATATTGCTTGAAAAAGTAGAGTGTTATTTTACAATGAAAAATATTTTAGCAAAAAATTGATTTATTAAAAAGAAGCATTATATTTGTGATGCATCTTGAAGGCTCATCAGTCTTTATTAGTTATAATTTCGTTCAGTTAAAAGGCTCCGTTAATAACGGAGCCTTTTTATTATGACACGGACACAAAGCAATTTGAAATAATATGAATGGGCCCAACTTTATTTTCAATCAAAGTTTCAGTCAAATGTTCGTTAGGGTCTAAATCACTCTCAAACTTTACTCTTAGTTGATACAGTGCCCGTTGAGACATTCCGAAACACGCTATTGAAACCCCTCCTGTAACTTGAGGTAACTTATTCAGTGCTCCCAATTGCTCTCTTAAAACTATCCTATCGTGCCGAGTAGAAACAAAAGTTCTGTTTTGCACTTTGCCATCACTAATAACAGGAACTGTCCATACATTACTTTGTTCGTCCCCATTTATAATTGCCGCAATTACTTCAGGAGAATAATCTAATCCAGCTACAAACACACTTAGTTTTTTACAGGAAGAAATTTTATGCTGTCCAATAGAAATAGCTGCATTTATAGACTGATTGATTTGTTCCGCAAAGCTGGCGTTTGTTTTAACATGATGTGAAAACACGTTTTTCAAATTTTTAATAGCCTTGTAAACGTTTTTCTTTTCATGTATAATCACATACACATTATCGGCACCTGCCCTTAAAACCTTTTTAGCAAGAGTAACAACTTGCTCTGTTCGCTCATCATTAAGCGCAATAATAGAAACAATTTTCATATTTACAATAGTTAATTTTTACAGCAAATATATAGAAAAATCGCGAGTTACCGTGAAATATTACACTAAGCGTAATAACTGCTGAAAAAAACTACCATTAAAAACCTATAAGTTTGTTACCGAAACTATTTATTCACATAATTCCTAGAAAAATGAAAATGGAAAACGTTAAAAAGCACCTTGGAACGGCAGCAGTAATTGCAGCAGCAATCGTTGTTGGATTATTTATCCATTCTTGGGCATCAAACAAAATGGCAGACCGTAAAGCTGCAACATTAACTCCGTCTCCAGCTGGTGAAGAGGCTTAGTTAATTAATTAATTATCACCATAAACAATTAAATCTTAAAACAAGATGAAAAATTCAAAATTGAGAATTGCTAGTATCGAGAAGTATTCAGAAATGGCAGAAAAAAATGAAGCTTATGGCTTCGAAGGCATCCAAGATGCAAACAATGATCTTTATATGGCAAATGGAGGCGCTTCTCGTCGTTCAACAGAGCCGTATAAGCTACAAGTAGCAAACGGAGGTTTAGCGCCTCAAACAGCAATCATTTTCGGTTACAACCGTTACTTTGCCGTTGCAAATTATGGTTCAGGAGCCGACATCTCTATTACCACTGGTATTACAGGGGTGACGTATGCAGAGCTTTTAGCACAGTCTTCAACTCAACCGTTTGAAGTAGTTAAAATGCGTATTTCTTCTACGAACATTGCGCAGTTAGATACTCCTATTACACTTACAGTTGCAGATGGTAATGGTCAATTACAACAGACTCCAATTGACGTAACATCGTACCTTTCACCAAACCAAAACCAGGATAATATCCGTGACATCGACCGTGACTTTAGCGTTGATGGAAGCACGTTCTTATCTTATGTTGTTACTAATGGTGTTACTGTATCGTTCTCTTTCTACATTTCAGCAAAAGTGAACACTGTTCGCCCATTGCTTGGACGTGGAGCAGTAGATGAGTACAACAGTGTACGTGTACGCTCATTCAAATAGTATTATCTCCCAGATAATTGTGTAGAAAAGGGCAAGGGATTTTCCTTTGCCCTTTTTTTAAACTAAAAACGACAACCGTGAAAAAGAACGATCCATATTTGGCAGCAGGCACAAGTGATTTGACAGCCCGTATAGCTACGTTAAAAAAAGAAATTGCTTCTGATAAAGTGAAGCTAGGTCAATGGCAGCAAAATTACAATGCCAACGAAACAGTGCGTAAAAACCTTTATGAGAAAGCTTATGGTGGTTATTGTGCCAACGAGTTCATTAACTTGACCAAACGTAGAGAATGTCAAGCAGACCTTAATACAAGGCTTGCTGAATCCACAGCGAAAGTGGCAAAAGCTACATCTGAAATCAGTTTGTTGAAATCTCGAATATCCGCAAATGAGGTTGCCTTAAGTCAGGCTGAAACTGAATTAGAGTCTTACAACACTTTTGTGCAACAAGCGGCTAATCAAGGATTGTCTCCTGAAGCAGCTCATCAAGCGGCTATGGCACAAGTTGAGCAAGAAGCAGCTAGAACGAAGGCGCAGGAGTCTAAGTCTCGAATGACACGGTATATTGTTGGAGGGTTAATTGTTTTGACTATTGCAGGGGTTTCTTACTATGCCTACAAAAAATACTTGAAAAAAGTAAAATAATGACAAATAAGACCTTTTTCAAAGTAATTGGTGGTCTAGCTGTTTCAGCTGGAATACTCGGTCTTTTTTTATTACATCGCAACAAGGTGTTGGCCAAAAAGTTTGATGAACAATGTTTGGCAACCAACGGAAGGATTGAGGTGTCAGGGCAAACATGTAATTACCAAAAAAATTAATTATGCCAGTAGCAGGAATAAGTTTATCAGGTGGTGATTGGTTAGGAATAGGATCAGCTATTTCTGGCGTTTCAACAGCTAGAACCCATGAGGCCTGCGGCCAAGCCCCAATGTTTTTTGCAAGTAAAGAGCGTAAAGCTCAATATCAAGAGTGTATTGATAATTATGTGGCCACAATAGGCGCAAATGTTCAAACTCAAAAAGAAATAGCCGAAAAGCGCTTAAAACAGCGCCAAAAAATAATAATTGCTACTGTTGGTATTGCCGTTGTAGGTACAATTATAATTGTAGCAATAAGAAAAACACGAAGTAATGGAAAGAAATGATATGTTTCAATACATGTGTGACAATAATCCAAATGTTATTGTTTCTACCATGAATAGTTTTGGTTATCCAATTAGCGATAGTCATTCTTTAAGCGATAATTTCCGAGACTTTTTTAAAAAATGCTCTTCCCATCAGAAAGAAAAAGTTTTGCTTATTGTCAAAGAAAATCATCCTGATAAAGAATTGTTTATTGAAGAATCCGTAATGCCAGCTTGTGGTTGTGGGGCTAATGGTGTTGAAGTTGTAAAGCAAAGCACCCAAGGCCCAATTACGTCAACAGTAGAGAAAGAATTGTCGGAAATTAAAGCTAAAGAGGCTGCCAAAGATGTTTTGAATCAAAAAATATTGATGCTAGGAGTTGCATCAATTGCAATTTTTCTATTAATAAAAAATTACAAGTAGATGAAGTACAAGGTTGTCAAAAAAGCCCAGGTCTATGATGAAAACAAATCAGAGGTAAAGGGCGTGTTTAAGGAAGTTGATACAATTATCGAGGGAACATCTGAAATCATTAATGAACAAGAGGTTATTCTTTTGAATGATGGAGGTTTTGTAGCAGCAGATAATGTCAAGCCATTTCAAGCTCAAATTGACCTAATGCATAATGCAAAATCAAGATCGTTTAGATTTCAAAAAATAGGTTTTGGTTTAGCTGGCTGTGGTGTCGGTTATTTAGTTGCAAAAAGCGCAAAATTAGGAACAACAACAACAGCCTTATCAATTCTTGGAGGAATGGCTCTAGGTATTTTTGTTGCTCATCAAAAAGAAGTTAATTACTTAAAATCAAAGAAAAATGTGTAAAGAAAAATGCAAAGGAGCTCCAGGAATGGAATGCAAGGCTTGTAAAGAAACAAAAGCAAAGGCTATTCAATCATTGAAAACATTATTGAATAAGAAGCCTCAAGTCTTTAATAATATTGCTCGTATTGATATGGCTTCGTTAAGCCCAAAGGAGCGCCTTGTTGAATTGCAAAAGATTTTTATGTCCGGCAACGCTGGTAAGAATGAAATTGCAAAAATAGTGGCTTCAGAGGCAAACATTCTACCTGCTGTAATGACTAACAGACGGGAAATCGTTTTAGGTCCAAAAAGTGCTATTGAGGAATATGAAAACAACTCATTAGCAGCCAATGCTGTTTCAGACGGCACGAATTTAGTTATTCCAGGTATTGAAGGAGGAAATGAGCCTGAAGACCCAGATAAAGCAGACAAGGATTGGACATCAATTCTGAATGCAAGTGCAAATGTAATTGGTCAAGTAGGTGGTGTATTAGGCATGTTTTTTAATCAGCCTCAACCAACTCAAGAGCAAATTATCATTACTGCTCCTGACACTGAAAAAGAAGCTGCTGAAAAGAGACGTAGAAAAACTACAAATATCATTATTGGTTTAGTCGTTGGTTCTGCATTAATTGGAACGGCAATTTATTTTGTTCGAAAGTCAAAAAAGTAGATTATGGCAGCAAATGAGATAACCGAAAAGCAATTAGCCATCAGAAGGCTAATTGTTATTTCAATGGTGGGAATTACGTTATTAAGCATTGGCGCTTATGCCACAATGAAAAAAATGTAGTATGAGGACTTTACAATGGGGTATTGAAAATGGCCTTCCGGCTAATCCAGAAAACAACTCTGTACATACGAATGTGCGCGGAAATAAATTTATCTGGGTTGTGGATGCCGAGAATCCAGCAGGCTCTTGGCATCAATATTGGGATGATACAGTAGTGACTGCGCCATCACCTGTTAAACCAACAGAAGCTAAACTACCATTTTCATACTACATGCCCATATTAATAACAGCTGGCTTATGCATGGTGTTAGTCGGTTTCGCAAAAAATAGATTGTCGTGAAATCATTAACTCTATACGCAGGCTTGATCATTTGCTCAATAACCGGAATACTTTATCCGCAATGGGTTCTTGAAGGAAGATTTGATGGAGAAATTATACCTGCAATTGAGCGGCCATTGCAATTTATGGTGGTTTTGCCGCAACATTATATTACTTATTAAGCAAATGGTAAGTTTACTAATTATATTGTCACTATTTATTTTGGTGTGTTTAAGCGCCATTGCTGAAGCAGGTATGGATAAGCTTCAATTTCACTTTTATGAAAGTATCTTCTCTAATAAAAGACATAAGTACTGGAATCCGAGCATTAGTTGGAGCAACAAATATAAAGACGGTGATCCAGAAAAAGGAGAAGCTTTTCCATTTAGCACTACTTTATTAGTCTGTTTAACAGATGGATGGCACTGTCTAAAATTAATTAAAAATACTACGATTTTTGCAGCTATATTTATGGCAATGCTTTTAATTGTCAACGGATTTATAGCGGCATTTGCATTTATTATTGTTTTAAGAGCTGCTTATGGCTACTTATTTCAATTATGTTTTGAAACAATTTTTTCACTTAAAAATAAAAACACCGATGAAAGGTAAAAATCATTTTAACAATGAGTTTTTTGGCGCAAGCGCTGTAAAAAAGGAAGTTAAAGAGGTTGAGTCAACAGCTTCTTTGGTTGTAGCTCCTTCAGCGATTACAGAAACAACAAGCACATTGGCACAAGGAGTACCAGGAAGACATGTTGATACTAACGATGTAACATCTGACCCTACTACTCAAATAGAGCAAACCACTTTAGCGCCTGCTACTGAAGTAGCACAACCTACTCCTGCAAAAGAAGAAGGAGTTGTTGTTGTAGAAAATAACTACACTCCTACTTATGGGGGAGGTTTTGGCGGTGGAGTCGGTTCATCTAGCGAAGAGAAAAGCATGGAGGCAAAGCCTTTGTTGTCGGACCAAAAAAAGAAAAACTATTACATTATTCCTGCATTATTGATCGTAGGGACCATTGCGCTTATTCATGGCGCTAGAATGTCGGCCAAAAAAGCTTAATTGATGAAGTTAAGGCTGCCATATCATGCATGCGATGTGCTTGTTTCTTGTACAGTCACAAAGCCAACTGAAGTTGCCGCTAGAGTATTAGCTGCCAATGGAGTAGATGTGATTGCTGAAAGATTACAAGTAGTGACACCAGAAAAACCTTTGTTCGTGATTAAGCTTCCCTTTTGCAATGGTGGAACAATAGAAACAAAAGCAAATGGTCCTGCCAATATAAACATTACTCAAAGATATTTGAAAGCTTATGATATTCCGAAAAATAAAAGCCAACAAGATTTTATTGATACGGTAATTTATTTGTGCGCAAAAATGAACTCAACTGAACTGCCAAAAAACAAACTTTTAGAAAGTGAGCTTGGGCATAAGTTTGAAATTAAAGACCAAATACTTTCCGCTAATGGTAAATGGTTAAACACTCCATGCCTAGTTTGGTCTGGAACTAAGGAGATTTGGCTCGACCAACAATTCATGCAGCGAATGACAATTAATGAGCGTATAGCGGCCATGTGTCATGAATGGGGGCACATTCACGGTAATCCTAGTTCTGGGGTCCCGAAAAAAGATGAGCCTGGAGCTGATATTAATGGGATGATCTTATTTTGTAGTTTTGGTTTTGGTCCAACGGATTATTTCCGCAGTTTTAAAAAAACATTTAAGTCTACCAAAACACCAGAAAATCAGCACCGAGAAATATTGCTTCACAAAGTAGCGAAAGCAATGCAAAACGGGAAAATCTATCAACCTATATATAAATTCTAATGACAATTCCAAATAGAAATAGTTCAGACCAACAGTGGGTTCAATTTTATGATGAATTGAAAAAAGTATTTAGCAAAAAAGAGGCGGCTAAATATTGGACATTATTCTGGTTTCAAAACGCAGGTGAAAACTCAATTGCAAATACGAGCCTTCTTCGTGCTGAAATGAAAGAACGCAATGTGGAAGTAAAAGCAGGAACAATAGGTGGTCAAATTGGTGATGCATTTGGTGATTTCGGAGATAAAATGAACCAAATGTTAAAGATATTTGCAGGAGTGGTAATTGTCGGAGGTGTTGTAGCAGGAATTATGGTAATTAACAATTTAAAATCAAGGCAATGATAAATCTAACCAAAAAACAAAAAAATATTGTTGTTGGAGTTACTTTATCTGCAACTGCTTTGTACATTTCTTTTGTAATAACAAAAAGAGCTATTGTTCGTAAAAAACTAAATGCTAAATTAATAGATACAAATATTAATTTCGTTGATGTCTTTAATAAATCAAAGTGGCCTAACTTAACGCCAACATTATCTGATCCGAAATTAAGACAAATGGCGCAAGCCATTTATAACAGTATTGGAGTTTTTACTGATGATAGAACAGCTGCATTACAACAAATTCAGTTGCTAAATTCAAAAGGCGATGCAAGCTTACTGGCTTATGTTTATGACAATCTATATAAACGAAGCTTGGCTCAAGATTTAGAGAAAATGTTCAAAGATTATTCTTCCGATATGGCACTTTTGGGAGGCAAATTAAATAGTTTAAATTAAAAACCAAATATATAAACATGAAAACAGGTCACATCATCATGCTCGTTGGAGCAGCAGCGATAACCACAGGAGTTGTTCTGCATTTTAGAAAAAAGAAAAACGATGAAGCTACTGCCGCTTCAGGTGTTCGTATGAAAAGAAAACCTACTGCAAAAGCAATGGGTGGAGCGATGCAAACATACACTTGTCCAGCAACCGGTGAGTCCATTACGACTAACTCTTATCAGGAGTTTAGCGAATTTGAGGCTAATTGTCGAAGAGAGGGTGGAAACATTACTCCGCGTAACTTTAATAACGGAACTATTCGTCCGAGAATGATTCGTCGTTAAAAATCTTCCACATGAGCAACAAGCAATTATTGTGGGCTGGTGCCGCATTGATTACGGCTGTTATGATTTACCATTGGCGCTTTTCCAAGTCAAAAGGCGAGGCATTAAGCGCTAATGGAAAATCTAAACAACTAATTTTGATTAGTACGGTGGATGGCACTATTTTAAAAACCAGTGACCCTAAAAAAGCATCTGATTTTAGTAATCAATGCTTAATGGCAGGAGGTCACGCTGTAAAAGTTTCAAAATGAAAAAGCAAACATTAAATAACGTATTGTTAATTGGTAGTGCAATTGTATCACTGGGCATAATCTCATTTGCAGTTTATAAGCTATCTACTAAAAATGATGAAGAGAGTGACACGCCCGATTTGCCTGAAAACGGTTCGCAACCTACTCCACCACCCATTAATGATCCGTTAGCTCCATCAACTACTCCTTCTAAGGAACCAGAGTTTGATAGAAACAACCAACTCATTAATCCTATTAATGCAATTAAAGGGAAAATGTTATTTCCAAAGTCAGGAAGTGCAAATATTCGAAAAGAAAATTTTGTAAATGACGGAATGGTAAATAATTTAATTGTAAAAATTGACGGGAGCAACACTCCTATTGGATTAATTATGGCCGACTCTAAAGGTCAAGAAGACCCTCCTATGCGATGGTTTAAGGTTTTGTTGAAAAAACCGGTTAGTTATGGAGTTTGGCCGTTTAATACAACAATTAAAGAAGGTTGGGTAAGAGCAGATGTAGTAACTTTTAAATAAATTACCGTGAACAGAAGGGCAACAAAATTTATTGATGTGATATTATCGCATGAAGGCGGCTACCAAAGTAATCCATCAGACCCAGGTAATTATTACGAAGGAGAATTAGTAGGAACTAAATATGGTATAGCAGCCCCTACATTAGCAGCTTTTCGAGGTACTGATATTTCTATGTCTGACATGAAAAATCTAAGCAAAGGCGAAGCGAAACAAATTTACGAGTCTAGGTATTACAATGTAGGTGGTTATGACCATTACAAAAATGAAAGTATAGCGCTTTTAGTTTTTGATGCTCATGTCAATCAAGGACGAGGCGCAACTATTCAGATACTCAATAGGGCATATCAAAAATTGATGCAAGACACCTTCCCAGAAAGCGCAATGTCAAAAGAAGGTATAGCTAAACTTAACTCGATCCCTGAAAAGAAATTTTTCGAAAGTGTTTATCAACAGCGAAAAGCTAGATATGATACAGGAAATCCTGCATTTAGAGAAGGATGGAACAAAAGACTTAGCACCTTTACGTTTACGCCTTCATCTGATACGTCTAACCTAATAAGTACGGTCGAAGACATTATTTTACCAGAAAAGAAGGACCCTGCTTCTTTTTTTCCTTTAATTGGACTATCTTTGATAGTGATAGGAGCATTAACTTTGTATATTAAAAAAATGAAATAATGGCATTAGATTTTAAGGTTGGAACATACAATATTACATCAGCTGAAAGCCCGTTGGTGATAACAAAGAGTGAGGCACAAGCTTTTTCCCTAAGATTAAGCACAGATGTGAGCGCTGGAACAATTACAGGAAATGGAAGTCTTGGAGTTTTATCTAGCACTCCAATAGATTTAGCCTTTGGAACACCAATAAGCATTGGTAAAGGTTTAGGATTTGATGAAGTAACAATTAACATTACGGCTGGTTCTGCTCAATTAATGATTATTTAATATGATTGAATTTGGAGGATTTGGATTTGGAGGCGGTGGAGCTCCAGTAAGTGCGGCAGGAAATCCTGGTGAAATTCAGTGGAATGATGGCGGCTCGTTTGGCGCTTCTTCTAATCTATTTTGGGATAATGTTAATGAAAGATTGGGCGTTGGAACAAATACTCCAGCGGCTCGCCTAGAATTAAGGGATTCAGCAACATCTACTAATTTAACTTCTGGTTATATTGTAAATCAAATAAATAATTCTGGTTCTTCTGGGCTATTTATGATAAAATCGGGTCTAGGTTTTGCTCAAAGAATAGATGTTCAAGGCAATGCGTCTGGTTTATTTATTCAAAATACTTCCGGATCTACATCGAAAGGAGCAGCCATTACAATAAATACATTTAATGGTTCTCCAAACAATGCAATTGCTATAACAAATGGAAATATTCAATTTGTAGCGTCCACGCAATTTAGGCAGCAATCAAATATAAACGGCGTAACTAGATTTGTGCAAAGGTCTACCACTAACTTAACTGCATTTGAATTTGTAGATTCAGCTGGAGCTAGTATTGCTAAATTTTCAGGCGACGGTCTTAGTGGATTTGGAACCACCACACCACAAGCTAGAGTGGATATTCGTGCTCAAGGTGCTTTATCAACTGATTTGGTTTTTAGGGTTAGGAATCAAAGTGACACTACTAACTTTTTCCAAGTAAATGGAGATGGTAGTGTAGGCATGATGCTAACAGCCTCTTCAGACACCGCTTTTATAAACTCTACTGGCGCAGGTCTTTCTAGTGGTAAAAATGTTTTTATTAACTCAGCTGCCACAGGAGGTGGTAATAAAACATGGAATGTTTGTATAAATGGAACTATAACTTCTGGTGGTGGAGGCCAGACTGGAGTCGTTCAAATTAATACAGACTGTCCAAGTCCAACTACAATATCTCTTGGTAAAAATGCAGCAAGTTCTGGGTCTATTTATGCAGGGAATGGTCGTATAACATTTGGTAACAATGTAAGTATAGGTACTGGATTTTGTGCAATTGGTAAAGATATTAATTGGTTTGGTGGCGGTACTTCTAACGGACTTTTTGTTTTTGGAAATAATCCTGGGACGTTGATAAATGGGTATTCAGATGCTTTCGCGTTTGGTATTAATAGAGTAGATTTAGTTATTGGAGGAGGAAGAGGAAACTTAGGTGTAGGTGGGTATAATCCGACAGGCCGAGCAGAAACTAATACTTTTTTTCAATCAAATGGAACAGCACCTATTACAAGTGTAGTAAATGCATTTCAACTATACTCAGCTGACATTGTTGCAGGAAATGCAGCCCCACATTTTAGAACTGAAGCAGGGCAAGTAATTAAACTATATCAATCTCCAGCATCAAGCTCTATAAAAGATATTGTTGAGAATACAGGATTTTCAGGCACTAATGAAATGGTTTATGCCAAAGAGCAAGTGGTTCCAGTTGGCGATCTTTCTATTGATTTCACAGAGCCTAAAATATATGGCAAGTCTACTGTTCCAAACACAGCGAACATTATAAACGACTTGACAAATGCAAAAATAGGCGTTATTCAAAAAATTTACCATAATAATGGAGTGGCGCCAACCTTCCCAGCAGGCTGGGTTTTACTATCAGGGGCTTACGTTACAGGCGTTTTAAATATAATCACGTGTGAGTTTGCTGAAGGAACTCGTGTTGAATATAAAATAATTCAAGGATAAAGAATAAAATATGATTGAATTTGGCTGCTTCGGATTTGGTTCAGCAAATTTACCAACACCTGCTTTTTTTAAAGCAAAGAATGTAGTTTTTGTTAGTTCTAGAAATGACTTTCCAGAAGCGATTGCAGGCGTTCGCACTTTAGAGGCTAATTTTACTTACTGGATAACTACTGACGTTGACATATTAGGAGATAGATTAGTAAGTAATTCAGATACTACTATATTAGGTAGTAGTTCTGAAAACTGTACGTTAACATCTACGGGTTTAGGTGTGGGCGTTCCGTTGTTAACTATTGAGCACACAACACCGATTAGACATATATCTTTTGAAAATGTAGATACAGCAATAGCGGTCAACGGTACTTCGAGACTAGTAGCTCTAGATTGGACGGGGGTAAACTTTGTTAATGTTCCTAATATAGGAAACGTAAACACGGTAGATAATTTCATCTTCACAAAAGGAGCGTTTTTAAATAGTGCAGGAATGTCGTTTACTGGAACAATAGGAACAATTGCTTTTAACCAATCTTTGTTTGACGGAGACAGTTCGAGCACTTTATTTGACTTACAAGCAGGGCTAACAATCACTAGACGCTTCAGAATTATTTACTCTTCAATAATTAGTTTAAGTGGTGAAACTTCCATAAGTGTAAATGCAATTGCAACCATACCCGATTCAGGCATTATCCTTGACACGTGTAACTTTGCAGGTGGTGGGACTTACCTAAGCGGCATTGACTTCCAAGCCAATGAGGCTCTATTCATTAATAACGTAGGTATAACAAACAGTCGCGAGGTTGCTCAGTACTTTATGAATGGCAACGCAACAACCACAACGGTAGCAATGACGGGAGTAGCGTATAAAGCAGCAGGAACGACAACCGATGGAGCGTTAACAAGTAAGTTTACGCATAGTAATAACCGAGCGACGTACACGGGTTCTATTGATAAGATATTTAAAGTGACTGCGACGTTATCAGTAGAAAGTGGTAATAACAACGTAGTAGGAATCTATGTAGCAAAGAACGGAACTTTAGTAACCGATTCGGAAATATATATCACAACGAACGCGGGTGGTCGTGCTGAGGGTGCAGCCGTTCAAGCATTAACCACGCTAACCGATACCGACTATATAGAGATATGGGTCGAGAATGATACTTCAATAACTGATATTACAGTAACAGATTTGAATGTGATTATAAACTAATAGTTCAATTAAATTTATTATTTTTACACAAAACAATTAAAAAACAAATTATGGCAATTTTAATCAAACCAACGGAAGCAAAAAAAATCCTTATTTCAGGTACTAATTTTGAACTTCCTGAAGTGTATGGGAGAATCGAGTTTGCTGCAAGAGCCGACGGTAAAACATTGGAGATTAGTGTAGGGAGCTATGTTAGCAAGTCCGAGTATGAAAAAGCTAACAGATTAGCTACTGACCTCCCTGTTGGAAATGTAATGGCTACTTTGCAAGAAGGCGAAGAGCAATCAGTAGAAATGGCTCATAAATATGCGAAGCTCGCATATGAAGAGCGAGGCTATGAGGTAGTTATTGACATGGGATTAGTCGTTGAGGAAGTGTAATGAAGGCATTATTAACCATATTAGGAATTGGATTAGCTGGTGCTTCTACTTATATTGCACTCAACTACAAGCATTGGTATAACGATCTTCGTTACGGAATGAATGCTGGTCTAAAACTGAACCAAATAAGCGGAAAGAAAACGGTTATTACAATTCCTATGTGGTTATTTAATCCATCTCCAATTCCTTTTATTATTTCAAATCTAAATTTAGATGTTTTCATTGACGGCCGGAACGTGGGCAAAATCACTACGAAAAGTTATAAGATTGCTGCAAATGAGAAAAACGACTTGAACCTCACTATTTCAATAGAAAATGTACAATTGGTTCAGAGTATTATTAGCTCTACTCAAGGTTTTTCGGATTTAGACTGGCGGCAAAAAACAGATGTCAAAGTAAAAGGAAGCGTTGGGCTTTATGTAGGTCCATTTTTTATTCAAAGGTTGCCTATTGAATTTACAGAAAAGGCAGCTTATTATTTAAGCTAAAACACAATTAAGTATGATTTCGGGAGAAGTAGTAAGTAGAGAAATGGCAGAAATTTTAAATAAAATAGCTGCCTCGAAAAATGTAAAAGCAAATGATATTTGGGCTTATTTCGTTATTATTAATGAAAAAAACAATTTCAATATTACTGTTTCTGCAATGAAGTTAATGATTGTATCACCAACGAACCAGTTTCAACCTTATTACACAAATGTAAGGGATTGGTTGGATATGCACATAGCAATTATTGTCAGAAAGCAAGTTAAAGCAATCATGGGCACGTATGCACAGTTTGCAAATAAATTTATGAATACAAAAATAAAAACAGAAGATGTTATTATTTCTGTACAACAATGTAATGAAGAGCTGGTAAAGCTACATGCATTGTATAAAGAAAAAGGATCGGAACAGATGAAATTAATAGAGAAGATGGACCTTAAAGAGATATTTGGTTAATTATTATGTATTTATGGAAAGTGAAAGAACAGGGCTCTATTTTGGGTTTAATAATTTGGCAGACTTTACAGAAGGTCTAGTTGGCGTAAAATCAATACGCATGCAATTTTTATTTAGCATCCCGACAGGGGCTTATGCTTTTTTTACAGACTATTTGTACGATGATTTAAGATCTTATGTTGTTTTACTTTCGGTTATGTTATTTGACTGGTTTACAGGCTGGGCTTATGCTACAAAATCAAAAACATATTTATCCAGAATAAATTACCGAATGCCAATTTATATTTTTATGACGAGTGCCATATTGTTTATGTCTCATAACATGGCACTTTCAAATATTGCTTATGCTCCGCTTCCAGGAACATTGTATGGTGGATTTCTGGCTATTTACTTTTCAAGTGTTTTAGAAAATGTCGGCAAGTTAGAATGGCTTCCTCCTGGAATTTCTAAGTTTTTAGCACAATACGCTGGGTTGAAAAGTCTAGGAAAGTTTATAGATACTAAGTTTGGGGATTCAATAGCTGAATCAGCTCCAATAACAATTGAAAAAAATGACAAAAAAGACTAAAATAATTTTGGTGGTTGTTGGAATTATGATTGCTATTTTTTCATCATTATTGACAAAGGCCTTGTCACCAGTGGAGGTCATAACTACAACTGCTTCAAGCGACGAAATTAAATCACAATTAGAGCTTTTAAACAACCGCCTTAAACATGTCTCAATTCAAATTAATGATGCTAAATATAAAATAGAGTCTATTGATTTCAGTATTGAAACAATGCAAAGAGAGATAGGTGAAATACCGGGCAAATTCAAAGGGCTTCGAAATACGGCAGCCAAAACAAATAATATTGATTCACTTATGCAAATAGCCCTTCGCGATGAATAAACAACAGAAAACTACACTCATAACACTTTCTGCAATTAGTTTAGCTCTAGGAGCAGGATATTTATTATGGATAACTACCAAAAAGATTGTTCCAAAGAATAAACTAAAGTCAATAGCAGATAAAGACGTTGCCTTTTGGAAAGACAAAAGCGAAACTAATGCTTCTGCTTCAAATGAACTTTTGAAGTATTGGAAGGTTGTTGGAAAAAACTTTACCGAACAAAATATGCAGAGTACATCATTTCATAAAACTTGGCCGTGGAGCGCTGCATACATTTCAAGTGTTGTTAAGCGATGGATTAATTCAGAATCATTTTCTTATTCTCCATCGCACAGCATGTATGTTATTCAAGCCAGAGAGGCCAAACGGAAAAATGATAAGAGCAGCACATATTGGGCCTATGGACCAAACGAAATGAAAGCTGAAGTAGGAGACATTATTGTTTTAAAACGAGGACAAGACGTCACCTTAGAAAGCATAAGACCTGGAGTGCCATTACATGGTGATATTGTTGTTGAAGTTACAAAAGACAAGGTTTATGTTCAAGGTGGAAACTTGAGTAATAAAGTAAAGCGATTTTATTATCCTTCAACAAATGGATATATTAACAAAGGTCCTGAAATTGTAGCTCATCTAAAAATTAGAAAGTATGATTAAAAGACTTTTTTTGCTGATTTTATTGATTTCTTTTAATTCTCTTTCTCAAGTTGAAATAACAATTCAGCAGCTTAGGATATTTGCATCGCACAATGTAGACCGTTTAGAGTTAAAGCAAACAACATTAGCACAATCAAAACTAATAGATTCATTAAAGCTAAAATGTAGTTATCAAGAAGAGCTGATCTCGCTGTTAAAACTAACTGAAATTGATTTAAAA
>Ga0180432_10005003_pt1 | contig 17881 bp, 31 predicted proteins | sample SS_ome_10_FD_132414 | JGI IMG/M metagenome (GOLD analysis project Ga0180432, IMG submission 132414) | Hypersaline lake sediment archaeal communities from the Salton Sea, California, USA - SS_1_MS_2 metaG | ecosystem: Environmental > Aquatic > Non-marine Saline and Alkaline > Hypersaline >...
AATAAATAAAGCAGGTATAGGGGAATGAGACTGCATCTTTGCCACCCCAGCCTACTTTTTTATATAAAAATCATCTAAATTATATAAACATTATGTAAAATGAAACTATTTAAACCTATCAAGTATGAAACAATAATAAAGAATAAGAAATTGGATGAATTTGGAGATCAAGATGGTGAAGAGGAGTAAGCAGCAAAAACTAATCTATTATACTAATCCTAGATTCTACGAGAAAGTTATAACAGAACTAAAAGAAACGGAGGAAAAGGTCGCTTTGCTTCTAAAAATGGATATAAGGTCTAGAAATGACGATACAAGGCTTATAACAGAGTATTGGAGGAAAATAAACGGTATTAGAGCTTTAATCCTTCCTCTGAGGTCAGAACAGCGAGTTTTAATGACAGCAGCAGAAACCATAACAAGGACTAGAAGAAAACTAGCAGAATTTGCAAGGAAGAATATAAATGAGTGTCCTGATCTAGACTACTTATTACCAATAGATGAAGAAGTGATAGAAAAGAGAAATATCAAGGAAGCAGCAATAAGGGATTGGGCTATAACAGGGGGTTGAAAAAGGGGGTTGAAAAAGTTGAAAAAGGGGGTTGAAAAAGGCAAAAAGGGGGTTGAAAGTAAGGGGGGTGAAGTCCTCCCAAAAATACAAAGGGAGACATTAGATATGCTTACCAAAGATTTCAAGAACATAACCCAAATCGCAAAATTTAGACGCTGTAGTAAGCAATCTATCTACAAGATTATAAGAAAACTAAGGCAGAAAGGATACCTGACAAGGGCTTTTACTAGGGGGTTGAAAAAGTTCACAGGATTAACCCCCGAAGGGGTTGAAAAAATCAGACTACATGGGCAACAATTCAAGATAAAGATACTATGGAGATCACCATTATATGAAAAAATCAAACAAAATAAGAATATATTCATTATGGATGGGCATACAATAACATTAAATAAGCAATCTCTATTAGTAGCCTGCAATCCTTTACATCATTTTTGGGGGCTAACTCCTGATGAAGCATATGATAAGAGTATGCTTTATTGGCTAGACTTCTTTATCAGATTGCAAGATAGGCTAAATATAGTCATATTAAAGGGGATGAATACATCCATACTGCAATACAACGCACATTATGGTGAAGTAGGCAACGAATTAGCCAAAGATTGTAATGAGGAGCAAGAAAAGATAATGATTAAAGGGGGAGAAGATGGTTTGGTATGGGTGAAAGCTGACAAGAGCTGGAATATGGATGAGATAGAGACTATCCATCCAAAGGAAGCAAGAGCCGATATGCAAGAGGTAGTACAGCCTTTCTTTAATGATTTGAGAGACCATAAGCCCCCTAAACTAACAGATATTATGAAAATTATCAGGGAGATAGCAGAATACCATAAGGAGACAGCAGCAGGGCTTAATTCAATCACAGCATATATGGAATCACAGCTACCCAAAAAAAAAGAAATAGATCCAGCTCAAGAAAACCTAAAAGATAGTTATTTCGGATGAGGTGAAAGATGGTAGATAAGTTAAAGATACGGGAGATTGAGGATATTGAGATAGCTAATGAGCTTATGTTATCTGATGATTATAGGCAGCCAGATTACGATAAGAACAAAGGCAAGTATATATTCATCCCAAGAAAGAAGAAATAAGGAGGATAAGAATGGTGCTGACAATAGGAAGGAAAAGAGATGATAATAAATTGATGAGATATACCTGCAGTTGGTGCGGTCTTAAGTTTAAGGCTTGGGTTGGTAGCGTAGGCAAGGAAAAGATAGTCTCAACTCAAGTACTCAGCCCATGAGACTATAAGAGGGAAAAAATGAAACAAAGAACAAAATACGAAATATTATTACTAGCAAGTAATTTTATAACTAGTATTGGGGTAGTTTTTTTTTTGATTAGAGCAAATTATAGAATTGATATATTATGGAGCCTTCCGCTAGTAACATTAAACACAAGTTTAGTGGGTATTTTATTAATAAGATTAGGTAGACTATAGGCGACTTTTAGGTAAATATAAATACACTAAACATGAAACCACTAGCCATATTCATAACTGGATTTCTGTTAATCACTCTCATAGTCTCAACTACAGCCTATGTCCCAATAGAGAGCCATTACGGGGTTAAAATCAAGTTCTATGATACTAGGCTGAGGGACAGTTGCCTAGCGAATATAGCTCAAATACAGCCAGAATACTTAGAAGGAGTCAATTACATAAGAGTATATCAAAGAGGGCTTAATAAGAGATATAGTGGCTTATACTGGCGTTTTGGCAGGAATATAGATTTATTTGACAGTTGTAGTATGGAGACTCTGATTCACGAGTTGGCTCATCATTGCCAGTACAAGAGAGGAGATAGTGCTTGGCAAGGCTCACAACATATAGGTCATTTTCAAGAGTGTGAGGATGAGATATGGGCTAATCCTTTTGCAAAGAGGCGGTTAGAGTGTGTAAAATAGGTGATTTCTCATGTTAGAAATCAATTCTATTTACAATATGGATTGTCTTGAAGGTTTAAAGCAGTTACCAGATGAATGTATTAATCTTGTAATTGCAGACCCACCATATTATAAAATCAAGGATGACGAATGGGATAATAGTTGGGATTCATTTGATGATTATTTAGATTGGATTGAAAAAGTTATGCTTGAATGTAAGAGAGTATTAAAAGAAAATGGTTCTTTGTATGTTTTTGGAGATGATGAAAGAATAGCTTATATCCAAGTTAGATTAGATAAGCATTTCACATTTTTAAACCATTTAGTATGGCACAAACCAAACAATATGCCAATAAAATATGCCCATAATCATAGAAAGTTTTGTCCAATGAGTGAAAGGATATTATTTTATTCCAAACAAAAAAGCAAAACAGGTTTAGAGTGTGTTGAAGAAAAATATGTAAAGCCAAAAAATCCAATGTCCACATATTTGAAATCTGAAATAGAGAGAAGCAATACATCTAGAATTGATATAGCAAAATTGTTTCCAAGTAAAACAGGCGGTTTAACTGGTTGTGTATCTAATTGGTTGAATGGTGATAATGAAGATAAGTGTTATGGGGGGAATAGTTTTAGACCCTTTCATAGGCTCAGGCACAACAGCAGTTGCTTCTATTCAAACAGGAAGAAATTTTATTGGTTACGAAATAAAAAAAGAATATTATGATATTGCAGTTGGGAGAATAAAATCGGCAAAAAGCCAAACTCAACTTTCTAACGAAAGTTGTCCTACGGAGGATTTAATAAGATGATCACAAATATTATCAGAAATTCGGACACCTCCCTCGCTGGACTTGTTCAACTTAAACAGGGTAAAAACCTATTTACCGAAAGGTTTAAATAGTTCAATGATTTAGAAATATTACAATGAAACACAATTTAACAAATAGTTTAGGATGTGGAAAAGAATTTGCTATGAATACAAACAATGGTTTTATTTGTGGAATAGCTAATGCTTGGGGAGAAGAAAGACTTTGCCAAGAATGTAAGGCAAAATTAAGAAAGAAATGGTATGAGGAAGATTTAAAAAAAATGAAAGGAGGTAATAACTAAATGGCTTATGTAGTAAAGGCTACTCTTGGAAGTGCAGGAAATAGAAGAAGAGTTACAAGTAGAAAGTTTCGGTCAAAAGCACAGGCTCAAGCTTTCGCAGATGCAACAAATAGAGATAGACCTGGTTCAAATGCAAGAGTAAGTGAAGCTTAATCGCTGAAAACACTCGTTCAATTTTGAATAAAAATAGACCAGAATAGTTGTTACTTTAAAAAATGGCACAAGAAGGAAAAATAGGATTAACAATAGATAGAAAGATTTGGAAGAAACTTTCAAAACTAAAAATAGATAAAGACTTCAAAACTTTTGATGATGTTTTAATCTACTTATTAAAATCTTGTTCAACTAAACGGGAGGTGTCCGAACTCAAATGATAAATCATTTGCCCTACGGGTCTGATAATATAGCACTAATTATGTTCAATTTGAGAGGTCGGATCCAAAGCTGCGAGAAACAAAATAATTGGATTTGCTCCAAAGTGATAAAATGGATGAGAAAGAACCGATAGATGTAATATATTCAAGAGTAAGCAAGGAAAACGAGAGATTACAAGATATCCATATACAAGAAGAGAAGCTTATAGGAAAATTCAATCTCAAGAACCCCAAAATACTAAGAGAGAGAGGGACAGCATATAAGATTGAAAACCTAAAGTATAGAAAGGAATTTCTAAGAATAATCAACTATGCCTTTTCATCTAAAAAAACAACCCTCTATGATTTATGGATGGGGGTTTATAGTAAAAAGAGGATCAATCTTTATGTATGGGACTCACATAGGATTATGAGAAATGTGCAATATAGCCTTTTATTCCAGCTTTTATGCGACTTATTTGATGTTGAGATCTACACATATAAAGATGGAAAGCTAAAGGATAATGATAATGAAACACCATCAAAGAAGCTATTGAGGTATATGGTTATGGCTATCCACGCTTATTCTGGAGAAGAATATAGCTATACAACAAGCGAGAATATAAAGAAAGCATTTGTTAGAAAAGGGAAATATGCTTATAGCAAGGATGGGCTAAAGGTTGGAAAGAACTTTAAGCTAAACAATGGGGATAAGGTAAACTTAAACTTTGAAAAATTGAAAAAGTTGGATAATAGGATAATCGAACTAAAAAAGAAAAGATTAAAGTATGATAAGATAATAAGCAAAATCAGTGAAGAACAGGGATTGATGATTAGCAAATCATACATATCAAGGCTGTCATAATGTTACCTCACGAAAGATTAAAGTTATTAAAAATGCAGAAACTAAAGGGGTATCCATTCTATGCAATATTCTTATTAATACTTTGGTTCTCCGAATCCTATGTGTTTAATATTATCACAATCAGCTTGGGTGTAATCTATATAGTATGCCATCAAGGATATTTCTTTTACAAAAGAAACAAATTAGAAGATATTAAAATAGGATTCTAGGGAATTAAGGTCTAGGGATTTAAAATTATTTCTCAGAAAATTTTTCTACATTTTGTTGCTCTTCAGGTGATTAAAAAAGTAAATCTTATATGATTATTTATAATATTAATAGGTTAGCCCGTAGATTTTAAGAATTTCCTCAGAAATTTTTTCTCATAAGGGTGCATCTCAGGCGGTGGTTCTAGCAAGAGTGTGAATCAACCTTAATGAACTCCGTTTGGCGAATTAAGGGCTATAAAGGCTTGTATCCTAATGAGAAGGCTGAATAAGCCTTAGTTTACCAATCTAAGATATAAAAATACACTAAAGTGAAAAATAAAGCCGTTTTGACTTCCGTTAGCCATTTAGAGCCTTTATCGCCCATTAAACACCAATCGAAAGGTTTAAATAGTGTTATTCCTTTTTCAATATTATGCAGCAGCATCAGACAGTTGGTCTTACTTATGCAAATTACAATTATGCCTTTACTTCTTTTTATGAGCAGTACAAAAACTTGTGCATAAAAATTTCGGAAAATGCAGAGCTTAAGGATATCAACAAAGCTAGGAAGATGATTGCAACTTTTATCTATGAAAACGAATACACGATAGAAGATATGGCAAAAAGGAATGTCTATCGCAAACAGTTGATGGATATCAAGAATAAGGCAGACAATGACACAGAATTGAAGTCAGCATTTAGCAAGGATCTAGATTACACTACAAACAAGATACATTACAGGCGTAAGTATTATGAATATTTTTTAGAATACCTACTGATTCTAGGCAACTTTGTCTCTGAATTGACAGCAACCTATATGCCAAATACAAACCTTCAGCGTAAACTATTGAGATTCACAAACAATCAGATGTTCTTTGAGAAGTTCACACAGCACAAGGAGAAAGTGATCGAATCATTATCTGATTTTAGCATAAGGAACTTTACAGATTCCTACAACAAGCTAGTGACATTCTATTTTGCCTATTCTTTATTCATCAATGAAGAAGAAAAACTAATCTTAAATAAAACATTCTCTTGCGGTTTGAGCTATTATCTCTCTAATGAGAACCTGCAGTTGATATCAAAGGAGGAGCCATCCTATGAGCAATCGGTAAGGATATCTAAGATTGAGACTGGATTGCACCGCCTATTGCTTTTCTCTCTCTCATTGATGAATCAATCCTTTTCTAACTATGATGTATTACCGAAGTTACAAAATAAGGTATATATCGACAAGACGCTGATATAAATGCGAATAAGAAGAGTATTTGAGTGGATACAAAAGATTCTTTCAATAGTAATAGATTGGGTAACAGAAACATATAATTGGCTTTCAGATGCTTTTACAAATTGGGATATGGAACTTGAGGATTTTAAAGAGCAGTTGGCTTTTATGGCAAGGAAGACATTTGAGTTCATAGGTATAATAATGGATAAGATAAGGTATTGTATAGGAGAGATTCAAAAGTTGATAGCAGAAATTTTAAAAGGATTTAGGGGTTGGGGATGAATATAGAGATACTAGATATTCCAAATCAGGAATTGAGGGATAAGATCCATCAGATATATGAATCAAAGGAAAATATCAAGGATACAGAACTAGAAAAGAAAGCATTGGTTAATATAAAGAATATACTTTCTAATAGGGAAATAAAAGAGATGTTCATAACCCTGCAAGACTATAAGTTTATCTCTGATATGTCTTATGAAGGTTTGGCAAAGGTTGAGGAATCAGCAAGAGTATTGTCGGAAAATCTAACTCAATTAAAGACACAAGTAGAGCTAGATAAATTTCTAAGCAAGGGATATAATCTTGATATCAATGCTCTAAAGGAAAAATATAGGAGCAAGGGATTGAGAAAGGATTTTCCTGATCTAGATTTCAAGAAGATAAGGGAATTATATGTATATCCACCAAAATATATTCCAGCTCATTATGACGAGAGATCACAGATTACAATAGATAGTTTTGTCTTTAGGAAATATATAATAGCTATTCTGCAGATGGTTTTCAACCATATGGATTTTGTCGTATGTAATATAGGAGATGAAGGTGCAGGAAAATCCTGCAAATGTAGCCAAGATATGTATATCTTGTGGTGGATAATGACACAGATAGGCTTGATTGATTATAAGTTTGAGATAACTGAGATGTTTGCCAACACATTAAGAAGATTCTCAGAGTTAGAGGATAAGTATTATGGTGTGCCATTCCGCATAATCGGATTGGATGAGGGCAATGAATTAAATAGGCAAGATTGGAAGGAAGATGATGTAAAGCTGTTCTGGCAAAGGTTGAGACGGGAAAGACACGAGCAGAGGATAAAATTCATAAATATTCCAGTTCTAGGTGAGATGATAATAAATATAGTGCTTAGTAGGATAAATTTTATCTTCAATATGATAAACCAGAATGAGACAAGGACTGGCACGTTATATAAGGGAGACTATGATTTTTACATAATCCCAAGAGGATATAAGATATTCTCACCATTCTTGAATAGGGAATTGACTAAAGAAGAGATTAAGAATAAGCTATATCTAAACCTAAAGGATAAGGAATACCTCAAAGGTCTGCCGAAAGATATCAAGATAAAGAGGTGTCATTGCAATGGGATATGGGGATTCAACGAGAAGGAATACATAAAAAAGCTTAAGGAAACAAATAGGCAGTACACGATAAGCAAGGGGATTAAGTTCGGCTTGACTGAATTATATTCTTTTTACAAAGCCGAAGTTACATTGCCAAAGCTAGGGGTAAAAAAGACTGATGCAATATATCATTCACTCAAAAAGATGATATATAAGATAAGAGGATTCTGGAATAATGATCTGCAATTATTGAATAAATACGACCATATCTTTGAGCAAAAGATGGAGGTAAGGAAACAAAATGCAAGAGGATTATACAAATCTTCCAGCCGAGATAAAAAGGATGCCAATGTGGAAACAACTGACAATCTGTAGTGCTGTTCTATTGTTGGCTATATACATAGGCGTGACTATGATAGGCAAGGAAGAATATAATAAGGTATTCTGCGAAGAGAAACTAGGTGAACTGCTCCCTAATGAGAAGGCTGCATTATGGGAAGATCAGAGGACAAAGACACTAGATGATATTGCCGAAGGCAAAAGAAAGTGGGGCTGTTGTAGAGTGCCTGATGGTGCAGAAAAGATTAGCAAAAGCAAGAACTGTATATATGTCTCAGATTATGAAGAGCCAAGACTTAAGCAAAAAATAAGCTATTTTTTAAAAAAGTTTATATAAAGAAGTTCTAAGAGTATCCTTATGGCAGATACAATTTTTGGTATCGACAAGGGGATAATCAAAGCCTTTGGGCTTATGATTATCATTGTTGGTAGTTTGACGACATTCTTCCTGTCAGAATACGTTGCGGCTATTCTGTTAGGTAGTGTGTTTCAGACAACTGCTGATGGGAGCATTCCTATCACCAGTGATGCTAACACCTTTCTCGGTACTGCAGAGGACGACTTTGTTACCACGTTTTCCTACGTGAATACAGGCATCAAGTTTGCTGCTGCCTTAATCACCGTAGTAGCGGTAATATTGGTTTTTTCTTCCTTCTTGCCAAAGAGGGGGGGAAAAAGCAAGACTATGGATTATTAAATCCGTAGTATGGTAAGCCAAAAGCTTACCTTTTCCTTTTCATTTTTAAAAAAGTTTATATAAAGAAGTTCTAAGAGTATCCTTATGGCAGATACAATTTTTGGTATCGACAAGGGAATGATTAAAGCCTTTGGGCTATTAATCGTTATTGTGGGTAGCTTGACAACGTTCTTTCTGTCGGAGTATATTGCGAATGTGGTTTTAGGCTCTGTATATTTTACAGCAGTCAATGGGACAACTCACGCATATACCACAGTGACGGCTGAAGCATTGACAGCAGATAATACGACAGCAAGACAGTTAGGAAATTACCCAATAGTAAGCAGCACTTACTTACAGATTTATAACTCAAGTGGGACTGCATTCGATTTAAGTTATTTCACGATAACTTATTCTAATGCCAGTATCCTCGTGGCTAATAGCACTGCTGTAGGTAACAGTTCTGCACTGTTGGCTAACTACACCTATTCTACTGCTTCAGGCACTAGCCTAGCAATCAGTAGTGATGCTGAAACCTTTGTAGGTACTGCAGAAGACGATTTTGTCACAACATTTACATATGTGAATACAGGCATCAAGTTTGCTGCTGCCTTAATCACTGTGGTTGCTGTGATACTAATCTTTGCTTCCTTCTTGCCAAAGGGGGGAAAAGGCAAAACTATGGATTATTAAATCCGTAGTGTAGCAGGTCAAAAACCTGCTTTTATTTTTATATTAAGATGAAGAAAAAAAGAACAATTCTGGATATAGTCTATTATAACTATAATAAAGAAACAAATATGCCTATAAAGGAATTGAAACTTTGGGCTAAGAACCCTCTTTCTAAGAAAGCATCTAAGAACAGAAAGCCATTGATGATGGCTATTAGGTTGAAGTCTAAGCCTAAAAGAAGATGGGGTTTGACAGAGATAAAATGGGCATTGAGGAAAGCTATTCCATATTTAAAGAGGGCAAAGAAGATAAGAGGGAAAAACTATATAAACAAGAAATACACAAAGAATCAGATAGCATTAAAGAATTGGGGATTTGATATTAAAAAGAAAAGATGATTGATACAGATTATCCAAAATATATAGGTGTCGGTGGAAAAGAAACCAAACCACCAACCCAACCACCGAAAGATTTATATAGGAGCTTATCTCTTAATTCTACTAATGGTAAAGCTTGATTTAGAGATTAATGAAATCATTGGTTTGGCTGAACTTGGCAAAATTGACGAAAAAAAGCTTAAGAAATTTCTCAAAGTCGCAACTAAAGAAGAACTTGAAGACTATTTAGTTGAGACTGCAATGGGAAATCAAGAGCAGGATATTTCTGATGATGATGTGCCAGAGCCACCAGAAGAAGACCAAGATTTATAATGGTAAGGGAAGTCGAGAAAGAGGATAATCTTTCTAGTAAGAAGAAAGACGAAGAAGAATTTGATGATGCTTTGTCTTATCTTGGGCTAGATAAGGATGAAGTCAAGGACGAAGCATTTGTTAATTTTAAGGTAGATAAAGAAGTTTCTAAGAAGGTTACAAAATTAACACAATTCGCTATGGCTTTCCGTATGACATTAGAAGGAAAGCATTATGATGAAGAGAAAGGAGGATATAGGCAAACTTCTAAAGCAATAGCTGGAGGTCGTTTTATCGCAAAGGCTAATGGCATATTAACTTCCTTTGCTTCTGAATCAAATCTTTTGACACAAAAAAACATAGAGACTTTTGTTATGCAATACGCAGATGCTTGCAGGAAAGTTGAGACAGAGCTATTGAGGGACAGGTCTATTTCTGAGAAAAACACTAGGGTAATATTCAAGATGTTTAAGGATACTCTTTTCAATATAGGGGAAGTTATCACAGGCTCTAGGGAAAATATGAAGGCTGTCTTTGGAAGGATAGATCAAGATAGGCAGGAAAATAAAGATATGATGAATTTCTGATGGGAAAGAAAGACAAGAAGAAAGAGAAGAAAGAGAAAGAAGAGAAAAGACAGCTTAGGGATATAAGCAGCAATAAGATACTTATAAGGGTTTTCAAGGACTTTGGAAGCAATACAGCTATCTTAAAGGCAGAGTATGAAGCTGAAGAGAGGAGGGATGCATATAACAACTTAATCTCTGTCAATAAACAATTCTTACATGATGAAGATACAGATTTTTCTATAGATGATGTTTACCACGAAATGCAGGTTCTTTTAGAATTTAAGAATAAAGAGACAAAAGAAAAGATAACGATAATGGAAGAGAAGATAGTATTCCAAGAAAAGCTTATACAGCTATTGGAAAAGTTCCCTCCATTGAATGCTATCTATAATTATGCTGATGAGAACCTAAAGCTGCAGGACTATCGGCTTCTAAAGGAATACACAGAGAACATAGAAGGGCAAGGTGCATATTTTACGATTGAAAAAGGTATGCGTGTCTATTCGTTTGATTCAGTTGATGGATTCCTAGTGCCTATCTGGAGAGGGGTGGCAAAGCATACACAGTATCCAGATCATACAAGAAAAAAGAAGATTGTCATACAAGAAGATATAATCTTACAGCAAGAGTTACAGAAATACAATATAAACAAAAAGCTAGGCAACCTTTTGATATGGGGCATTATAGCAATCACTATCTTATTTGCTTTAAACCTATGGGGCGGTTTGAAACTATTGGAGATGAACCAAGACATAAACGATAAGATAAATGCCCCTGCTGAACAATGTGTAGATGCAACAATCAAGATGGCAGAAATATTTTCAGATGCATTAGAAAAAGGGATGATAAAGCCAGAGGATGTGCCAGAACCGATAAGGGGAGAGGTAGTGGAAATCAAGCCGAAAGAAGTAGGATGAAATCTTTGATTATATTTTATCTGATATTAAACTGCTTGACATTAGGCTATGTCAGATTAAGGGATACTAAAAAAATAGATAAGGTTGGGTTAATAGCAAAGAGTGTGTTCATAGTTTATATCGGTCTTTTGGCTTTGCCTTTGGTAATCCTAAACTGGATTTTAAGCAAATTTAGGAAAAAAAACGAAATAATTAAATAAACTAAAGTTAAAAAAGCTTATAATGTCTTCATTTACCAACCTTCCACAAGCAACGCAAGACCTTTTAATGGTTCAGTTTGAATTTTTTGGAAAGATATTTCTTATCGGATTCTTCTTTGTTGTGGCTATACTTTACGTTTTCTATTGGAGAAAGAACCAAAAGGATACGCCTTATGTATTGGTAGCCTTATTGAGAACTTGGATGTATTTTCTTTCTTGGATCTATATTTATTTCACTCCTTTGTTTATAGTATATCTATATCCACAGCAAAGCATAGATGAAGTCCTTAAGGGAACTTTCATACTTTATAGATACGCTACTCTCTTGATAGGATTACTGCTTTTCATAAACGTATTATTTTATGCCCCATTGATAATCGCCAAGCTAGGGGGGTTAGATATTATGAGCAAGAACACAAATAAGGTGTTGGATGATTGGCTAGGCAAATATAAAAAGTTGTTTCGGAGGTCTTGAAGATGGCAACAATATCAGAACTTAAAGCTATAAAGGAAAGGGAAGGCAAACTACTGGCTATGGAAAATGAAAAGCTGAAGAAAGCCAGAAAGCTAGATAAAGAAAGGCAAGAGGTTGTAGATGATATTCGTAAGATAAGGGCAGCAAGGATGAAAGGGAAGAAGGAGAGAGTAGAAAAATCAAATAAAGAAATAGCAAAGATAAAAAGCGGAGCTAAAAAAGCAGGGAAAAAAGTATTGAATTACCTTTATAATCTCAGGGGATATTAAAAATAATGAAAGACAATGGGCTAGTCTACACCCAAGCAACAGTAAGTTTAGTGAGGTTGCTTAGGAAGATTAGGGATGAACTAGAAGCCGAAGAAAACAAGAAAAAAAGAAAAAGGATAAGAATAACAAAAAAAGAGGTATGCCAAGAGCTTGTTAAAAGATGTTTAATAAAAAAAGTCGTCTAAGAAGAAAAGGGAATATGATGGGCATTTCTGTGTTCTCTTTACTTTTCTCATTCATAAGCATAATATATATCTTCATCTCTTTATTCTGGTATGCAGCAGCCAATGATTATTTATTCTACAATCTGCAAAACCTAACAGAAACTCTTGAATCAGATGGTATAGTGAAGAACGGAACTTCAGCACTGACGCAGACTTGGGGGGATGATTTCACAAACTTCAATCTGCATTTAGATGATCTATGGCTTATAGCTTATATAGTATTTATTGCAAGCTCTTTGATTATATGCTACAAGGCAGACAGATCTAACTACTTTTCTTTTCTCGGTATGCTGTTCTATGGGATTATGTTCTTCCTATTCGTATTGACATTATTCGGCACACTGACTAACTGGTTCAAAGATGAGATATTATTATCCATATTGCCTACAGCTTCTATAGTGGTGCCGAAGTTTTACTATTATCTGGATCATATCGGAATATTCTCAGCATTGCACCTAGCTGTATGTATGGTGGCTAATATGTTAGACTTTGATTTTAGCAAGATAGTGCAAAAGAAAAAGATAGAACAGCAGACATTGGATGATGAGGAAGTAGTATGAAGCTAAAGAAAGAAACAATAATAATATATTTTCTGGTAGCGATAATCTTTTCAGTATTCATATTTGCAGACACTATCCCTTCTTTTGATAATCAAGATAATCCGTTTAATGTTTCTTTAGAAGCGAATAAAGTATCAATACAAAATTTAAGTATCCCTTTATATGCATATGCTGATGAAATCGCTATTTCGCTGATAAGTAACGGAACTATAGAGAGTTATATGGCTACTGGAACTTTCAATATGACTGCTGATGAAGAAGATGGGGATAGAAAAGGGATAGGTTGGAATGGTACACATTTTATTGTTGCTGGAAGGGGACAAGACAAAGCCTTTGTCTATAATAGAACAGGCGGCTATACAGGAAAAAGCTATACTTTAGTACAGAATTTTGCCAGAGATTTGATATGGAACGATTCACATTATCTTATTATAGATGATGATGATGATAATGTTCATGTCTATGATTCTGATTTTAATAGTATCCAAAATATTTCTTTAAATCCCCCCGTAGCAATCCCTAGTTGCATAACACAAAACGATACCCATTATTTTATATGTGATTATGACGTAAGAGATATTGATTTTTTTGATAAAGATTGGAATTATGAAATTATGGATATACCCAATTTGCCATTATCTCCTAATGGAGCTATAAGAATAGGAGATTATTTCTTTATAGCTGATCTAGTAAGTATAGAAAGAATAAATGCTTCTAATATAACTGGCTCTGATAGGGATTATAGGGTTAAAGGTGCAAACCAAATAGAAAGCTTAACTTATAATGGCACTAGTTTTTTTGCTTATGATAAATCAAATGATAAAGTTATTGAAGTTGCTCCTAACTTTTTATTTCCAGATATAGAAATTGGAATACCTGACGGCAATTTAGAATTTGACAATAATAAATCAGTCAATTCAAATATTAGTAGCTTAGATATCAATGTTACTATTATAAATAATATACTAGAGAATAATTGTGCTAATGGCACTCTGAAAGGTATAAATTGTTTAATTCCTGTCCGTTTTTTTTCTAATATAACTGGAAAAATACAAGTCAATCTATCACGATCTTCTATCTTCACAAACCTAACAGTAAACATTTACGATAGGGAAACAAATGAATTAATCACAGACACAGTGGAGCTTTCAATCAGAGACTATGGAAACTACACCACGAATACAGGCATACTTAATATAGATAATTTCTCAACTGCCTCAACCTCATTTTCCATCATAGCTGATTCAGCAGACTACAACATACAACAAAAAGATTTCTCATTCACAGATAAAGATAGCACAACAGTAGATTTATACCTCTCAAATTCAACCTCCTCGAATACAGGCAACCTTATAGTCCAAGTCTATGATGATTTCTCAAACCTTATTTCAGAATCAAACACTAAGCTACTGGAATATTCAGCAGCAACAGATAGCTTCATAGAGGTTGCACAATGCTATACCGATACGAATGGAGAATGTATATTCACGATAGAGCTAAATGAAAAGTTCTATATAGCACAAACCACAAAAGAGATTAGCGGTTTGACTTTCTTTGCTCAATCAACTACAAATGGGCAGATAATAAAGCTGGATAATACTATCCTCCCATTATATTTAAAGACTACACAATCATATGAAGTAGATGACGAGTTTAATCTTATAATCACACCATCCAATACAGATCTAGTAGGCAACACTTCAGTTCTTACAGCAACATTTAACGACCCTTCAAATGTTGTGCATACTGTCTGTATTGGATATTATTATCTGAATGGATATAATGAAGTTGAGCTAACATCAAATTGTATCACTGGCAGTTCAGGGGTAGTCAATGTTGCAGGTGGTTATCTTTTGGATAGAAAATACACAAATATAGCTAAGATATATACATTGGATGGGAGCATAAAGAATACCTATAAGGAATATAGGTATCCTGCATTAGAGGAAGAATCTTTCTTCTCTGCATATAGCTTATGGTTAAGTGTTCTCACTCTAGCAGCCTTATTATTTTTGTTAGGCACTAGCTTGTATCTAAAGAATATGAATATATTCGCTATAGGAACTATGGTTTTAAGCCCTATGTCATTAGCATTTAATCCCGATTGGATCGGTGGTTTGACTATGACTTTCATCATATTATTATGCATTGCAATCATATACTTCACTCAAAAGAAAAAGGAGTTTTAAATGGCACAAAAATTCACTAACATAGAAACGTATCTGGTTATCCTTTTCCTATTTGCAATACTAGCAGGAGGCATAGTCTATCTAGGCAATGAGCTTATACTAAATGATAATGCCGACTTAGATAATGATAGCATAAATTATATCGCCAATCTGCAGGGAATCAATATCTCAGAATACAAAGCAACACAGGCTGACTTAGAATCTACTATATTGATTAATGATAATTCAAGTCAGGGCAACCCAAAAGACCAAAGCCTAGATTTCCTATTTGCTAAAGAGAAAGGATTCGACATAGAGCTTACAATAAAAAGAATATTTGGATTGCCAAGTTTTATATTAGTCGATTTATTTAGATTTCAGTTGAATGATTGGAAATGGATAATAGATATAATTGGTTGGCTTTTATCTATCACGATAGTAGTCGCATTAGTATATTATGCAAGAGGTATCATAAGACAATAAAATGCCATTGACAAAATTAGGATTAAACTTATCGGGGCTGGATGATATAAACACCACTATAAACTTTGATATAAAGAACACATCACAAGAATTTATAAATGACATTCCAGTAAAGGCTAATGAAGTATCTGGTGGTTGGTGGGGTATAATCGCATTGGGCGGTTTATTCTCTTTCTTAATTTGGAAGTTAAACCAAGATAGGGCAGATGGAGGCGATTATGGCTACTCCACAATGCGAAGCATAGGTATTGCTTCAGCCATCTGCTCTATCATAGGTTTGTATGCTTTAAATCTAGGATACTTTGTCAATTATTATCACGTAGTGATTTTTATTGTCGTAACATTCATAAGCGTAGCGGTGGTAAAATTAAGCCAGAACTAAAGAAGGAGCAAGTAATAGTGCATAAGGGATTCTTTTATTATGTATTCTCAGCTATAATCTTTCCTTTCAAACTGATTATTAAATTCATAGTATGGCTTTGGAAGAAGTTTATAATCTTGATGGGGGACATAGATGAAGTAAATAAGGACAGGATAAAAAGGAAAAATTTAAATAAATGGCTAGTAAAGAATAGGTTAAAAGACGAGGTTGTCTGATGGCTATAATAATTAAGAAAGAAAGTGGTACTGGAATACCACAACAAGGAGATCCAGTAGAGGTTATTTCTAATGGTAGAGTTGTTGCAACTGGAATAAGGGGCGGAGGTGGAGGAGGGGGAAGCTCTAGGGTTATAGGGGGAGTGAGAGTGGGAATAAAGCAAAGACAGCCAACACCAAGATTATATAATATAACTTACAAGAACAAGACAGGGAAGATAGTCACTGGAAAGGTAACAGCAGCAGAGTTAAAGAGGATAAGAAAAAGCTCAAGGGAGCAGGCTATAGCAAGAGGAAGGGCATACAAATTAGTAAGGCAGTTGCAGAGGACAGGCAACACAGCGAGGATAGTGGATGGCACTAAAGTATTGATACAGACTAGAGGAGGAGAAAGGCAGCTTATAGAGTTTACCCCAAACAGAGTTTTAGAGATAGAGAAAACAAGAGACCCAACTGTAAAGCTAGGCACTTCAATAAGGAGGCAAGATATAATTGCTAAGATGGCAATGGAGAAAGAGAGGAAGAAAAAGAAAGAGATTCTAAAAGAGATTAAAGAGGCGAAAAAACTAAAGAAAGAATTACAAATACGGGGATTAATCCTATCACCTAGTGAAAGGGCAATGAGGACTTTGATAGTAGGCAAGAAAGAAAGAAAGAATATATTAGAAAAAGCAAAAAAGAAATATTTCGATACGATAAGCAGGAGGATAGAAGAAAGCGAGAGAGTAGGGGAGTATATAAAACAACAGAAAAGATTGCAAAGAAAAATATCAAAACAAGAAGAAGCTGCATTGATAGTAGCAGGATTCCAATTAGTCGGCAGTAGGGCATTGAGAGGATTTACAACTCCATTCATAAGACCTGTGAAAACTATTAAAGGAATCGCAGTTTTTGTAGGGGATATAGGAAAATCCCTTATCCATTTAAAACCAAAAGGCACAGTAATAGATTTAATCAACGAATTTACAAGAGACCCGATAGGTACTGCTGTTGAGATGTATGCAGTACAGAAAGCTTTTTCTTTGGCTGGAAAAGCAGTAAAGCCATTATCTAAGACAAAGATAGGGGAGGGGGTTGCAACATATGCTAATAGCTTATCAAATAAGCTAATCCTTTTAACAAAAGAGATAGGGAAAGTAAAACCAATATCAAGACTAGCTAAATCTGCAGAAAGATTGAGAAGGTTAGCAAAGACAAAAGCTTTTAAAAATAAGGCAATAAGAAAGACCATAGAGCTATATGGAAATAAGAAGTTGAGGACAGTCCCTAGAAGCAGAAGAAAAGCACTATTAAGAGAGATAAAGAGGAGAGCTAGGCAAGAACCGACGTCAAAAGAATTGATCAAAAAGCTTAAAACGAAGAAAGCCATAGAACTAGAAAAACAAAGGATAGCCTTAAGAAGGCAACAAGCGATAGAGAAAAAGCTTGCTCAAGGCAAACAAGTAAAAGCTCCAAGAATCAAGCCAACAACAAAAGG
>Ga0180432_10005004_pt1 | contig 17880 bp, 23 predicted proteins | sample SS_ome_10_FD_132414 | JGI IMG/M metagenome (GOLD analysis project Ga0180432, IMG submission 132414) | Hypersaline lake sediment archaeal communities from the Salton Sea, California, USA - SS_1_MS_2 metaG | ecosystem: Environmental > Aquatic > Non-marine Saline and Alkaline > Hypersaline >...
CCCATGAACTTAGTTGTTATTTAATACTTTTCCACAAGAACGACATTTCATAACTTGTTTCGACTCACCACTAACGAAAACATTGCTTGTGATGAAATCATTCGAACCACATCTACTACATTGGGTATAATTACTCATTTCATTTCCTCCATAATTTTTCTTGTGCCCATTCCTCAAGCACCGCGTACAACCTATCTGCTTCTGGCTTCTTGAAGTGGCCGAGCGTAGGTATCTTCTCGCACTCCATAACCGTAGCTTCCCCATCCCTATCTACAGTTAGATCGACAGAATGGAAAGGGCTCTTGAATATCTTGCTAACATTCTTAGAACACTCTACTATCTCTTTCCAAAATGGAACCTTCTTGCCAGACATATCGACACCATTATATCTACTAGTTGTGTTCTTGAATATCTCTTTACCATCTCCGATGACTCCACCTTCGACGAACAAAGCTACAGCTCCCTTTGCAGTGTTCCCAAGCCCTCTGGAATTACTCGTAGGGCATCTCATTTTACCGTATAGAACTTCATCATCGAGCATATACAGCCTGAAGTCAACTATCCCACCGTCTACAGTGTAATCGTTGAAATCCTCATGGGAGAAAACCCTCTCTTCAGCTATAACTATATTCTTAACTCGTTGACCGTCCCTATGTGCCGTAGTCCGCCGTCTAAGGAATCCAATAGCATCCTTCATAAGAGTTGCTATTGCAACGGCTTCGCCGTTCAATTCCAACCAATTTTCTTCACCTTTCGTCAAAACGTGAATCCCACGCCCCTCGCTAAGCCGGTTAGGTTTCATAACGAAAGTATCATACTGCGATACTTTATCCCAGAAATCGCTCCAATCTTTCTCCTTCCTTAGAGTAGCGTATGTCTTTGGAACCTTTATATTATTCTGTTCAAGAAGCTTCTTAAACGCATACTTATCGTAAAAAACGTATCTCTCTTTTCCCATGTGCTTATCGAGCTTTCTTATCAAGTGGAAGAATTTTGTTATCGATGATTTCTCCCGTCTTGAATCTCTGTCCTGTGCGAACCTTCCAGAACGCATATAATCCGCAACTCCTGCAGTCGTCGGACCCCAATCTTTTCTATGTTTTTTCACCATAACTCTCACCTAATGAAATCAAAGTTGTTGAATGTCTTTAAATAATATTGTCTTATCTCTTTATGTGGTTTTTTTCTGATCCGTTCTAATTCTATGAAATTACAATAATCTTGAACAGTTTTACAAGCTGGTTGAAATGATGTCCCATACGTCCACCCAGTAGCACGTCCCTGAAGACCTAGCTCTACACATGTCTGCGGGTTTCCGTCGTGCTTTACTGGTCTGAGCCCACAAAAAGACTGTCTATAAAGTTCGTTCATTTTTTCGAAGTTAACTAATGGATGAACTTCGGCATTCTTGAAAGGTTTGCGATTGTTCCCCCAACGAGTTAAAATAAATGTAGTCTTCGGAAATCTCTTAGCTACTTTACTAACAATACCTATCCCGTAAAAACCACGTCGTTTATAGGGCATATAGCAAAACACTTTCCTGCCTAATGGTTTTAGCTTGAACTTGGATGGATCTATCTCACATATAGGTCTAACTATTGGGTTTATACCAATACCTTCTAGCTCTCTCTTACAACGCTTATTGCCAACAACGTGAAGTATTTTTTTACTAAACTTCCAACCTCTTTTTCGAGCTTTTATTATATCTGTACCACCCCAATACAGTATGACATTGCCTTTATGTGTGAGTATCCTAGCTCTATCCGATTCGTTGTAGCAACCAAAGAAGAAACACCCATCCTTCTTGTTAGTGTAAGGCTTCAGGCCCAATAGTAACCTGAGACGCTTACAATGATCTGGCCTGTTCCCATTGTATCGCAAGACCCCCGAACATTTGTACTGCTTGACTTTCATACGCATTTCCCCGCACAACATAATCTTTGGCAAGGTGGCGGCAAACCATCTTCCTTTATGTGGTTTATGACTTCTGGCATATCATCTATATCTTCAACCCAACACCTTCCCGGAGGGGTCATTTTACCAGATGGGTTTAATGTAGCTCTATTCTTTTTCATAATATCTTCGAGCAACAAACATCTCTTATTTATACATCTAATAGGAATTTCATTGTAATATTTCCACAACGATTTTTTATTAGTTATGTTTGGATAAAAACGTGCTCTTTTACAAGCTTTAATGTTATTGAAAAGTTTGTCTATATTCACATCTTTCGGATCGTAAAAACTTAAGTTAGATGATTTACAACCATAACCATGACAAGAACGTGGGTGTATGTAGTTGTAATGATTGAAAATTATTTGGTTTACACCAATTTTCATGACAATTTTGTATAACTCAACCATATCTTTTAAACTATCTGGATTTATACAATAACTAACTCTCGTGTAAACTCCATTATCTACAAGATACTTTAGTGCATTAATAGACTTATCGAAGCTTCCTTTAGCACCTCGTATATAATCATGCGTCTTCCTTAAACCATCTATACTTATGGATACATTGTTGCAACATTCTACTATAGCTTCTTTATGTTTATTAAATAGTAGACCGTTAGTCGTTAGCATTAAATACCTATCCTTCAACCCAAACAACAATTCGTCTAAGCCCTTATATAGAGTAGGTTCCACACCAGATATACTTATCCTTTCCGGGTTTATCTTTTCTATTATCTCTATCCATTCACTTGGACTTATTTCACTGCCCATCCAGTTCTTAGACAACCCACTTCCTTCGTTAGATTGCCCTATATCGCACATCTTGCAGTGCATATTACATCTTTCCGTAACTACAATGCTAACATGTTTCATATCGACAACCTACTACACATATTTAGACACCCAATCACCATACGGTCCATAGCTACCCCTGTAAGACTCAAAATGTTGCTCTAATATTTTTCTCGTCTTTTCGCTTCTCCAAGTCAGTGGTATCCAATCCAAACACATCATCTCGAACTTCGGATCATAATCTTCGTTTTTCAATTTTCTATTTATATTGTATCCCAACTCTTTTGTTATATCATTACAAGGTTTGTTCCTTAACTTCTTACTATAATTAGAACTCTTTAATAAACCTATTTCGTTAGGATTTAATCCGTTGCACTCAAGATATAGAGAAGTCTTGTAACAATCTTCACAATTTAAACACCAAGGCAAACCGTGCATACACGATCTCTGATACTTCAATGCTTCCGGATACCTTTCTACAAGCAACTTCTGGCATCCGTATGTAGATAGTGGTAACATAACTGAACTAATATTTAAGGGTATTGTTTGACTAATGTTACATAATGAGTTTATAGAACCATTGGGTCTAAGTAGTTTACTTTGCGTAACATGTTTTTTCGCATAGCAAAGCCCAGTAGCCGCGATTATATCGATACTACCGAGAGAATATGCCAGGGGCAGACCAAACAACCACCACGGTATAATTTTATATCTTACATTTTTCATGAAATCAGTTTCGATATACATCTGTTGAGGCAAAGAGAAAGTATTACACAAGCCTTTCATTGCTTCCTTCCTCTCACTATACAATTTCTCGTTACGATACTGGTTCCCAACAGTAAACCCTTGTACACTACCATTGATTTCGTTAGCCAATAGCATAGAAGCAATACCATCCTTACCCATACCATTACAAGAGAGAACAAGATCAGTTTCGCCAATATTCATATCTGGGTTTGCAACCTTCTCCGTAAGTATTCTTGGTACTCCCTCGCTTGCTCTACCATATGGATCGGAATAAGAATTTATGTGGACATGGGCTCTTATCGATCTTAGTTCTTTTTCAGTAAGTTCCTCGAAAACGATCATTCCATCCGACCAAGAAATCTGTTCCGATAGAAGTAGACCAAACATATAATTGAAGATGTGGTCCGGAACTTCGTCAACGTCGATTCCATACTCTATATTTATAGTTCGGTCCTTAACCCAACCTATATCATCGTCTATTGTTGCCTTAACGCTCGACCCAGAAACCTTTACTTCCATCCTTTAAAAACTCCTTAAACTCTTCTTCGTTGAAACCTTTTTTACAATTTATAAAACCACCTAATTTCTCTTTCTGTGTAAACGATTTACTACTACCTTTCTTTCGGTAAAATTCGTCCTTGCTTATCTCAATTGCATCAATGTAGTTATTATCAACTGCTGAACTAAATATTTTATCTCCTCTTTCAGTTCTAGTTATAACAATCGACCACCCAATCTTTAAATCGCCTACAGATATATCAGCATTCTTGTTCGTGTTGTCCGTACATTTCAAACACTTCTTAGACACTAAATAACTTGCTCTCTCCGTATAAGCTATCTTCGGCCACCAACCTGTCGGATATCTGATAATCCTACTATCTTTCAGATATATCTCGTTTACCATGTTCCCATTTACCATCTGTCGGAACTTATGTTTTTTTATGTCGGCTTCATCTATCCGAAGGATATCATAGAGATATTTATAGGCCCTATACGATGGGCAAAGCCCAGTAAATAAACCTATCCTCAAGTATTCTTCATGACCCTTAAAGTCGCAGGATAACCCAACAAGAGCATCATCGTCATCGATTCTCATTGGTATTGGGTAGTGCTTGTATTTACTACCTCTACAAGCAAGTATTCCTTCGGGAGTGTCTGCATAGAACCTTTCTTTGTCAGACACTAACCAAGCACCTTTTATGAATTTCTTTTCAATTGCATTAAGTAGAAGATTACTAACAACGGAACCACCTCGGTTCTGTTGCCCGAAGTGGTGTTTCAACCCTCTTGCTTCATAGTATTTTTCCATGATTCTCCCTTCACTAATGCCCACAACGTAATCGCTCTCGTCCTGAAGTTCCTATGTTTAATAGTTTTCTTGCACATCTCATAAGCTCTCTTATTTAGCTTCTCATCTAGACCGAGTGTAGCAAGATATAAGTAAGCTCCACCCCACCCTATCGAACCAGGTTTTACGTTTATTTGGTTGTCTCTCCGTAGATATTTTATAGCCTTGCTTACCATTCCCACCGTATCAAACCCCAACTCTTCAATTTCCCTGAGAGCTATTACCATCATGGATAGGTGCGAGGTATCTTCTAGAGGATTGACCCCCCTATCCCTCTTATTTGTATAGAACCAGTTACCGTTCTCCGCCTGTTCCTTCCTTAGATTTTCTATCAATGTCTTCGCCTGTTCTTTCTCCCCATGACGAGCATACGTTAAAGCAGCCGTAGCCGAAACATTGGGAACCACGTAATCTATCTCCATATCGCAATACCTGAAAACACCTGGTTCATAGAAACCTATTTCATCATCCATTACTCTTATTATCTTCTTCATACCACTATTATCGCCAACTAACTGATAAAATTCGTATATAGGCCAACAGGTGTAAGCGTAGACAGTGTTCTTGTTGAGCTGGGTTCCGTTGTTTATCCAGTTAGCGCATAGTCTTGGCCCCTTCACATTAACTACATTAAAACAAGATGACCAGTCCTTATTTAGCATATACCTCGCTATACCGAGGAATGCGTATCCGTCTGCTGAAGATTTTTCAAAGTAGTAGTCATCCAAGGGCATTTTCATGTTCGTAGCATATCTATCCAAACCTATCAAGACAAGCACCTTCTATAAACTTTACACAACTTAATCATCTGTGTTTCCATAGTATAATTGTTTCTATTCCTTATTATCTTTTCCTTTGCCTTTAACATCCTTTCATTATAATCGTCTGGCAACCTCAAAGTTTTTTTATCTACTACAACACCCAAACCGTTCCTCCTAACAAATTTTGCTATATCATGATAATCCATAGCTATTACGGGTGTCAAACAACAGTATTCGAATAATTTGTTCGGCATTGCAATATCCATTACGCCCGACCTCGTTTGGTTGTATCCAACAAACCCAAAACCGTAAGTAGATATTTTTTTATAAAGTTTTCGAATGTTCGGTTCATGATTCTTGAAATTCAAACCCAGTACACTCTTCCCCTTTAGCTCATAAGCAGGATAAACATCGATAGTGAGACCTTGGTCCAATAATTTCCTGAATATTCTCCCATAATACCTATGGTTGAACTTGCTTTTTGGGTTGTCCTTTGCTCGAATGCCCCCTTGGTAAATTCCCCTGTTCGGGATAGTGTTCTTCTGAATCCTCGGCAACAGGTTCCTGTTGGGGTATGCAAATATCGTCGTTGAACTTACTCTATATTTATCGCGTATCAGTCTACTCATTCCTGGCCCAACAGTAATTATGTGGTCTACATTGGGTAGCACAGCCTTCTCCATTTGCTTCGCCGTTTTTGAAGCATGTTCGTAGGCCATGTCATGGACTTCGTGAACTACGGGAACGCCTGTCTTTTTCTTAATTTCCAACGCCCATTTACCAAGTTCGTCTGGGTGGTTGTGGGTATGGATCACGTCTGGCTTCTCTATTTTGACAAGTTGGAGAAGTTGCTTTTTTCCTCGTATCTTCCTGAACTTTACTTTGTTCAACAACTCCTTATTATCGAGCCTGTCAGTAGTGTGTGCAAAAATACATTCATATTTATGCTGTAGCATGAAAAGTTCCTTAAATGTCCTCGTCCTAAGCCTGAAATCAACCATGATTAATTTCTTCAAGACCAACCCCCCTTTATACAATCCGCCAACGCTTCATTGAATCGTCTGCGGAATGCACCCATAGAGAAGTTGTTCTTCAACCACTTGAATTGTCGCTTCGCTATCTTAATTCTCATATTAGGGTTCTTTCTATAATGATTTATCTTTTTAACTAAATCGTTAACATCCCTAACATCGACCACGTTGGTTCTGGTTGCGTTACTATTCTTAGACATCAACATACAACCATTCGCTATAGCTTCCATCCCTGTGTAACACAAACCATATCTCCAATTGGTCATGCTTTGGACAGCCATAGTAGAATGTCTTAATTTATCTACAACAACATCATGTTCTTCTCCCTGTAATATTTCCGAAGGTATGTTTTCAGATGTCTTAGAAAAGGCCCGTCTAACTACGTCCGTTCCCTTGTAATGGTCAGTAACTTCGGGACTCGATGCTGTGTGTATCACTCTATCAATAGCTCCTTCCTTATCTGGAAAATTTTTTGGCATACTTATTGGTTGCCCAACGAAGTATGCTGACCTGTCAACGAGAAGAAGATCGTCCGTGCCTACTAGCTTGAATTTACTTAATTTATTATAGTAGTTGCGTCTTTTCTTGAACCAATTCCTTTCTTTTTCTGGTAGATTATATAGATTGGCATGATTATCAACCCTATAAACGGACCCCGACCACCAGAAACCGAACGGCATCTTCTTTGGAATCTTCACACCACGATAGGACCGAGGCAACCAGTGGTCGTAGTTGCGTTTCGGACGGTACTGAAGTGTTCCTGGTTCAACATATAACAGCAACGTATCCTTCTGCCTAAACAGCTTTGCAGCTAATTGTTTGGACATCTTGGTTTTTCCGATCGAATAAACTTTGTAATCTGTTTCGAGAGATTTCATTATCTTGTCCGTCACGCCAGCGAAATTATGGGTATCGTAAAATAATATCGTCTTGGGCTTTCGCCTCAATGGTGCAGACTTTCTCATAGCTTTCCCACCACCAAAGGAACCTTCAAAAGACGCTCTATTCTGTTTTCCCTACAGTATTTACTCCAATACCTCGGATTATGTCCTTCATTCTTCTTACCACCGTTACTCCAAGCTTCTGCATGATCTCCACATATTATTATCCTTGTATCATGCTTCTGTTTTTTAAGACCATCGAATAGCAACTTTATGTTCCTATCCACCTTTTCAATGGCTCTTATTTGTGTAGAGTTCTTCTTATCCTTATTATCGTATGGCGTATGCGTTCTCATAGTTATAAAAAACGCCCAATAAGGTTCCTCCTTCCTCTTCAGGAACCACTTAATGAGCCTTTTGGAATCAATGTCAAATGTCTTGTCGTTGAAGTGTTTGAAATATGGGTTAAAGCTAATTACTTCCTGCTCCGTTTCCCACTTCCTGTTCGTAGTTATCGGGTTTTGGCTCATCATATACGTGTGATAGCCATGCTTCTCGTAGGTAAGTGGTATTATTGAGTTCTCGGCACGACAATACTTACCATACGGCCAGAACGTCCTATTGAGTGGTTGGGGGACTAACCCACGGAACATACAATGAGTAGAAGGTGCTGTATAGAAAGATGGTGCCATCGCGGGTTCGGCCCTCCCCAGCTTATCGATGTTCGGTGTCTTCGCTCTCTTGAACTCTCTCCAACCACAACTGTCTAGAACGAACAGTATTTCGTTCTGAACTTCCACATCCCCCATCTCCTTGGGTATACCATCTTCATCAATTCCTTGCATCGAACACCACCACCCATCTATCTCTACTACCATGAAATTTCTCAACTCTCTCCACACTCCATCCGTCGGGAGATTCTTTTACTATGTCTTCTTCTGTGAAATATCTATTCAACATACCGCCATTTTCTTTACAGTATGTGTAACCAAGCTTAGTAGCGTATGTCATTACTATAACTTTATTGGACGACATTTCGAATGCATTATCCATTGCAGATGCATAATCATCGAGATGCATTATTACACCAAGAAGTAGGACCATATCATACTTTCTATCCATTGAAATGCTTCTTGCGTCACCCAAGATGAACTCTTCTTCCGGAGATAACTCTTTTGCTTTCTCTATAAAGTTCCTTGTAATATCTACGCCAGTGTATTCACCACTCCAACCACTTTCTCTCAACTTCCTAACATAATGACCAGTGCAACAAGCTATATCCAGTATAGATTCCGGGTTTTGTTCTAATATCAAACTCAGTATGTATTCCTTGAAGTCCATATCCCACCGATCCCCGTTGTTATTAAAATCATCCAGACTTTCCCAAGCACCCCTGTCGTATCTAATATTTCTTCCTCCTGTTGGTTACGAACGGTACAAGGAATTGGCTTTTATGTATACCACAACCGTGCCCGAATCTATGGCGTTCACCAAAACTCTCTCCGTGGTCCGAAGTAATAATAATAGTAGCATCCCTATGGCTACCCAAGAAATCGTTCCAAGCCTTCTGCATAACGTAAGTACAGGCATCTATCTGCCTATTGTGCATATACTCCATCTCTTTAACAGTTATATTATTATAACCCCGGTTGTACATATCTACTTTCCTCACGAACTTGTCCCACTTTGGATTCTCTCTTATACCCATATCGTAAGGTTGGTGAGTATTCCCAAACCAAAGAACTATGAAGTATTCCTTTCCCAATTTTATTTTGTTCGCTTCATCGAGGATATCCTGGCAAGAGTTGAACCAAGGTTTGAAAACTTTATAAGTATCAAAAACTCCCGTCTTTAACAACCCCTTCACTTGCAGGTTTGTCGGGTCAAGGTGAGTGTTGTCCGAAATAAAATGAATAGGACATTCAAGCTTCTCTATGAAATTAAACTTCTTCTTGAACCAAGGGTTCTTGTAATCGTCTACCGGATGTGGTAACTTGTTTGCACACAAGAAATCTACGAAGCTCGTTATAGTGTGGTTGGTATAAGTAAAGGCTGGTATCGGTTTTCCGATATACCTATCGACTTGTTTTGTGTTGGCCTTAACGTAGGTATCATAACGACATGAATCTAACACTACTAAGATTTTCTTCAGAAAAATTCCCCCAACAATTTAGTAGATTTAGCTTCTTTAGTAGCTTTAGCTATTTTTTCATTTGCCATTTTAACATATTTTTCTGAAAGTTCTATACCTATGAATTCTCTACCAGTCTCTACACAAGCAATAGCAGTAGTTCCAGAACCGAGGAACGGGTCTAATACTATATCTCCCGGTTGCGTATGTAGTGTAATGAAATGCTTCATTAATTCTACGGGTTTTTCTGTAGGATGTTGTCTTGCCGAAGGAATGATTTTTTTAATGCCTTTATATCCTGGTCTAATGATATTTTCTATTTTATGTGTGTCGTCATACCACTTGCATTTTCCAGGCATTTGAGCAACTAATACAGTCTCATAAGACCTACGATAATGGTGGCCCATACCCATTGGTCCTTTATCCCAAACTACCATCATCTTAAATGGGATATACTGGTCCATCCATAATGACCATCTAGAAAATTGTGGGTCAGGCCCACCACCACCACCACAACAACAACAACAACAACTCCCAGGCTTTAGCAATCTTTCATATTCTTTCATACATTTTTTAAATATTTCGTTGGCTTCTTCGCCATCGTTCATTATTGGTCGGTATTCAGATTCGGGGACTTTAACTATTTTTTTTCCTTTCTTGCCCCCATAGATAGCTTCCCAGTTTGCTATCATATCATTATTATTATTATTATTATGCCCATAAGGTGGGTCTGTAAGCACCAAGTCCACGCACTTATCGGGTAAGTCTTTCATTAATTCTATACAATCGCCACGATAAACTTTATTTAATTCTAACGTAGTATCTCCCCCATAGTCTTTTTTAATCTCTTCTTGCTCCGCATCATCTGGTAGAACTTCGCTCTTTCTAACACCTTCTCCCGCAACCGTTTCCGCAAACCACCATCTTCTATGAACGCTAATAGTTTATGCTTCATCTCTTTCTCTATCTTAGCCAAGAACCTACCACCGTTCGCACTAAAGGAATGGAACATTTCGTAGTCTTCGCCCAGCTCCTCTACACGAGCATCGAATCTCGGCGAGAAGACCGGCACACCGCAGGACATAGCTTCAAGAATTTTCATAGAGCCTACGAAATGGCCGTCAGTCCCACGGAAGTTATACAGAATAAGATCGCATGCCGATATAGCATACGGCATATCTTCATAACTAAAACTACGTTCTTTAATATGTCTATTTAGTAAATCTGGGCAGTTTTGCGACTTCTTCGTGCTGAACACTACATTAACTTCAGGGTATTCTTTCTTAATGTTGGGTAGTATCTTACTAAAGCTATATGGGAAGCACGACTTCCGGAGTGCCCCGAAGTGACCCATTATAAAACCGCCACCTAATGATTCTCGGATTTTTTTCGTTCTCGGATGGTCCTGTAATGGCTTGAACATCGGATCTACAATCTGGTGGAATGTATACACGTTGTCATTCTTATAGTTCTTCGGGTATCCATGAGTATCGATGCCGTTTCTAAGACGTTTGGTTAGTGAATCGGTATGCGTTGTAATAGCATTAGCCTGATTAAAGCATTTCTTGTTAAAGGGAGAAGCGTAGTATATCTTCTTACCCTTTAATTTCCTGAATAACTTGGGGTTGTTCCTAACGTAATAGGCATCATATTTCTGCTGTCTTGCCATCTCCAATATAGTGCTCTTGTAATCTCTCATTCCAAAATTAGGAAGATTCGGGTCAAACCTCCTACCAGAATAGTAAACATCAGCAAAATTGGATAAACCTTTCATTAGCTGGATCTCAGTGATGTAGTCACCACGGTTGCGAGAAATCGTCTTTTTACCCAAGCACTGACAGAATATCTTTACGCTAATCCTCTCCTTTTCTTGGCATTACCTAATACGAAGTTCAAGCACTTCGCTCTATACTTCTTATCATGACCAGTTACATTCCTCGTAGCATCCTTGTGCTTCCTGTATATCAGAACCATGTCCTTTATCCTATGGAACTTCCCATGTTCAGATATTTTCAGCCACAAATCGTAATCGGCGGCGAAGCCAGTCTCGTCCTCTGGCAACTCTATCTTCTTCAGAACGGACGTTCTGAACATCGTAGCACAAGCATGGACAGTGTTCTTCTTTATGATAGTAGCGTTTGGGTCATCCTTCCTCTGGACAAGTCGTTTCTTCTTACCCTTGGTCCAAACATGACTACCTATGACTGCAATGCACTTCGGGTGCTTGTCCAAGTAGTTAGATAGCGTTTTTAGGCACTTCTTCATCTGCATATCATCACTTGGGAGTATTATACTATATTCACCTTTGGCGTTTCGTAGACAGGTTCTTAACGGCTCTGCACTGAACCTGATACCAGTATGTTCATTTCTAATATACTTGATCTTAGGGAATCCCTTTTTCTTAAGCCACTTTTTAACGCCGACCTCCGAACCGTCATCTACAATGATGTGCTCGTAGTCCTTAAACTGCTGATTCTTCACAGAATTTATAGCATCTTCAAGTAACTTCAGTCTGCCATTGGTCTTGGTGACATATACATAAGTTAGAACACTGACCTTCACCATGCTTTCATCAACCTTTTCTTGAAATTCTTAACACAAAACTCTGTGTTATAGTAAACTACAGCTTCTTTACTCTGTATTGGTTTACCGTTTATCTTGTTAACTATATCATATAAGTTCCCACTATTAAATACGTGTGGGAAGTTGTGGTTAGTTATAACATACCTACCAGCTCGTATGAACTCCATAGCCGATTTTGGGAACCCTTCATGGTCAGTTTGTCGAAGTAAACAACTGCTGTCCTTCAGTATACCTTCGACATTATTCACCCATCCTCTCTGTTCCATATTATCTGTGCATTCTACATGTTCTTTGTTCCCATATATGATAAATTTTACATCGGGGCAACGTCTAGCAACTTCTTTCACTAATTTGAAATTGTAGAAACCTCGTTTATGATATGGTATGTAAGAAGCTACAGTATACTGTTTCGGTAAATCTATAATCTGCCTCCCATCGTTAGGAACTAATGGTAACACTTTACTATTTATCTTGAAATTGTTCCATAACTCTTCCTTCAAGTCCTGCGATACTGCCAAGTGATTAACATTCTTAAATTTCCTGAAGAACTTAACTGATTTAGGTAATTTATTAAGTGCTAAAACATCCGATCCTATCCACCAAAGTAATACCTTCGTGTTCGGGTAAAGCATCTTTATTTTTTTTACATTCTCAAGCTCTGTCACTCTATGTGGTGCTAATAAAATTATTTTATTATAATGCTTCATAGCTCCTAAACTGTTCTTTATTAGATCTGCATTTATTTGCTTTGCAAGAATTTTCTCATGTATCATACGTCTATCGACTACACCTATCTTCCCATGTTTCAACCCTCTTATATCCATCAACTTAACGTCTACTATTCCTGGCTTTTTTTTCTTTAGAGGGTCGCGGGTAGCTCTCTTCCTCTTATGTATTCTTCGCATCTCTCTCGGTAACAAATCGTTAGTCTCCCTACCCCAGTCATTTCTTTTCATGTTATTTCCTCAGCTTACCCAACACTTTTTTGTATAACCACGTTGCACCATTCTTCGTCAGATATACCTCCAATTGGGGGGACTTCTCACTTTCAATTACTACAACGTCTCCGTCATGGTCCACTGTAAGATCTACTGTCTGAAATGGAAACTGATAGAGTTGTAAGACTTTTTGCGACACTTGTATCATATCTTCGTAGAATGGCAATGTTCCTTTAGTTAAATCACACGGTAAAAATCTATCATCGTTCACGAACTCCCCACTATCTAAGAACACTCCCCAAGAAGCCCCCCTCCCAGTGTTCCCGTAACCTTTGGATTTTATCGTCGGAAACCTTGCAACCCCAAATTGGAATTCCTTATCAAAGAATGCTAACCGTATGTCGGCTATGCCGTCGCCCACCATGAACTCCTTCAGTTTATCATGCGACCTAATACGTTCCTCGAATAGTATCCCCCTCGCGGTCTTCCACGCTCTTCCTACACCCATTATTGCTTGAGCCTCTTCGATCAGTTCCTTTTCCGTAAGAACATCGCCGTTAATATCTTGGTAACGGCCATCATCTGTCTTTTCAAGAATCCTTATACCAAGTCCTCTACTGAGGTGATTAGGCTTCATTACAAATTCATCATGATCGAGTCCTGGAGATATGCCTTTAGAATCAATCGTGTAAAAGTATGTTTCGGGAACTCTAACAACGCTCCCTACCTTCTTCTTGAATCCTTGCTTAGATTGGATGTAATCGCCAGAACGCCCGTACTTAGCATTCAGCGTTTGTATCTTTCGCTTTAGTGATTTTATAACCCGTATCTTGTGCGTTCTCTTATACGGGTTTTTAAGTGAATCTAAAAAATCTTGATGTGACATTCGATTATAAGATAACGATATATTTCTATTTAAGCCTTTCGGGAACTCCATCCTGCATTCCTTCGTCTACTTCATCTATTATATCAACGAATAATGCCTTTTCAATGAACACTACTTTATCGTAATTGCTCCAGTAGTATTCCCCACCACAATTATTGCAAAAATATACTACTCTGTGGTGTATGTCCCTATCGGACGGTTCGCCGCAGTTAGGACAGTAAACGTATGGTATGTAGTTCCCATTGCCTTTGTAAAACCGCGTTAGGGCCGGATATTTACTATCCCGTATGATCTTCCCTCCACTCCAGCCCATATAAATTACAGAATTTCTCGGATCTCTCATCATTTATAGTTAATCTCGAGTGCTGAACCGTCTTACAATAAAAATAAAGGTCATTCTCCCCGAACTTGAATATGTCAACGTAGTAGTCTGCATCGAACGTAAAACAACCCATATCTATAGCCATGTGGAGAAGTTTTAAAGTATCTGCTTTCCTCCTAGTTATGATACATATTCCGTAGACGTTCGATAAGTACGAACCTGATATAGGATAAGGGTTTGTCATCAAAAGAGTAGAACGACTTTAATCTATAAAAAGATTATCCCACTCTTTTGTAAATAGCTATTCGATAGTTCCGATAGTTGTAATGCCTGTATTTTAAGTCGGGGTTCGAGAGTTCGTCCCTATAGTAGCGATTCATGCTATCGGTTTTAACGTATTCGTATTTATTCGACCTCTTCAGATATCTACTTAGTTCCGTGATCGTAGGTATGTTCTGATGCTTTTCTTCTTTCAGTCTTTCCAACAACTCATGCGTCCCAACTTCTTCACCAACACCGAAAACCCCATCTACCCAACGATTCCAACGCCTATCATCTATTCTCTTCGTCGTCAAATTCATCGAACTCCAATACCAAGTACCTTTACTTTGAACCCGGCTGATTCCCAGTTGTCAATGTTCAAAAATCCCATTGTATCTATCAAGTTCTTGTTCCGCACAGACAACTCAGAAGGATTTACTTTCTTGAATAAGTCATGACCCGTCACTAGAATAAGACAATCTGAACCTTCGGCCGCTTTATGTATATTCTGCTCATTCCCCGAAAAATCATTTATCAGAGGATCGTGAAAAACAACATCAATTCCTTCGTTCTCGGCAATTCTACCAATCTTAAAAGCTGGGCTCTCCCTCATATCATCGACATTTGCTTTGTAAGCAAGACCGAGGATTGTTATCTTCGGATTTCTAATTCCCTTTATTATTTCCTTGGCGAGTTTTACGACATGGGTTGGCATATAATCGTTTATTTCTCTTGCAGTCTGCGTAAGTTTAGCATTACTTGTTTTCGCTATCATAAACAATGGGTCCACAGCGATACAGTGGCCACCAACGCCAGGGCCGGGCTTAAGGATGTTGACCCTTGGGTGCTTGTTCGCTAGTTCGATCGCTTTCCATCCGTCTATACCAAGTTCCTCGCTTATCAAGGCGAATTCGTTCGCAAGGGCGATATTAACGTCTCTATACGTGTTCTCCATCAATTTAACGAACTCAGCAGTTGTCACGTCGGTCTCGTAAATCTTTCCTTTTACAAAACCGCTGTAAAGCTCAACTGCTCTGTCCGTAGATGTCTGGTCCAATCCACCAATAATCCTATCATTGAACTGCATTTCGTGCAGGGTCTTTCCTGGTATGGCCCTCTCGGAGCAGTGGGCATAAAAGAAATCGCTTGTATCCCCCTTACTCAATTGAGGAACTATGAGATTCTCAGATGTTCCCGGTGGAACTGTTGATTCCAATATCACCAGGTTTTCTTTTTTCAATACTCTTGAGATCTCAATGGTTGCTTTTTTCACAGCTTTTAGATCAGCCATCTTCATTTCTTTATCCAGGGGTGTTGGGACCGCTATAATGAAGCAGTCCGATGCTTCAAGCTCCGTAACGGCTTTGAAATTATCTCTTACCCGTGTGAACAATTCCTGGAGATGCGGTTCCTCGAACGGCAGCACTCCTTCGTCAAGCTGTTGGATAAGTTCCTTATTAATATCAAATCCATAGACATTGTGTCCTGCTTCTGCCAGTAGTAATGCATTGGGTAATCCGATGTATCCCAATCCCACCATTGTAATCTTCATAGATCCACCACTTGGTCTTTCGGTTCGGTTGTTATATCAATGATCCTTTCCGAGGCTTTCCCGTCCCCGAATGGATTTTCATATTCTCTTTTATCTTCTGGAATATCTTTTACTTCGGCACTTATGTTCTCCGGCTCAAAACCCACTACCTTGTTTGCTCCGACTTCGACGGTCTCCGGACGCTCCGTGTTCTCCCTTAGGGTCAGGCAAGGCGTTCCGAGAATGCACGCTTCTTCCTGGAGCCCTCCCGAATCGGTCATAATGAGTCTTGCGTTGTTCTCAAGTTTTAGAAAGTCCAGGTATCCAAGCGGTTCGATCAGCTTGAGGTTGTCGGACGCTTGCAGCCCGAATTCATTAAACATCTTTCGCGCACGGGGATGAATCGGATAGATGATCCTTTCGTTGATCAAGGAACAAGCTTTGATGATATTGGAGAACCGGGTTTTGTCGTCCACGTTCTCCTGCCGGTGGGCCGTCATCAAGATAAATCCGTTCTCTTCCAGATCGAGTGTTTTCATTATGTTTGATTCTTTCTCTGATATCTTCAGGTTCTGCTGGACCGCGTCGACGATGGTGTTTCCCGTGACGTGAATGAACTCCTCAGGAATCCCTTCTTTCCTGCAGTTCAGGGCCGCTTCCTTTGTGGGGCAGAAGAGATAGTCCGAGATATGGTCGGTCATCACACGGTTGTGCTCTTCGGGCATATTGCGGTCATATGACCTCAGACCTGCCTCAACGTGGCCCACTTTGATTTGGAGCTTGCAAGCCGCAAGCGCCCCCGCAAGGACCGAATTCGTGTCCCCTTGGACCAGGACAACGTCGGGTTTTGTTCTCATAAGAACCTCTTCGATCCCCTGGAGCATTAGGCCGGTCTGGTGGCCCTGGAGTGAACTCTCGGTTCCTACATCCAAAGAGGAATCCGGTTGAGGCAAGTGAAGCTCGTCAAAGAAGACCTTATCCATATTTATGGAATAATGCTGTCCCGTGTGGATAAGCTGATATTCGAGTTCTTGCTCGACACAAAGGCGTATTACCGGGGACATCTTGATTATCTCCGGTCTAGTGCCCAGTACTATCGATATCATGTCATGCCTCGTTCTCCAAAAGCCATTGCCACACCGGTTTTATCGTGACCCGCTTCCCATCTACCCAACGATTCCAACGCCTATCATCTATTCTCTTCGTCGTCAAATTCATCGAACTCCTTCGGGTCGGGCAAAAAACTATCTTCGTTCTCACCATCTTGCCACCACGTATCGTCGATGCATTTCGAGATCTTTCTTTAGTGCTTCACCGTTCATACGGCCAGACATAACAGCTATGTTTATTACTTTCTGGTCCGTCCACAAGTACGGGACATAAACACCGTCCTCAAGAATAGTTACTTTCAAAGGCTCAAAGTAACATTCCATTATCTCCGTAGGCTCTCTGACTATTTCCCTTGCACCATCCGTTAAGACGACCTTGTTCAACACCGAAGATCCGTAACCAAACCTGTCCATATATATGACCTGGCTATAGCTACACTCGATGAATCTGTCCATTTCGTCTTGGGTGACATCGATATTCATAGTCATCAACTTTAGTAAACTGTTTTTCTATATAAACATTTTCAGAATATACCCATTTTCAGACCGACAAGTATAAATACGATTATAGGGTTTATAAACTTATGGATTGCCCAAAGTGCCA
>Ga0180432_10005005_pt1 | contig 17878 bp, 13 predicted proteins | sample SS_ome_10_FD_132414 | JGI IMG/M metagenome (GOLD analysis project Ga0180432, IMG submission 132414) | Hypersaline lake sediment archaeal communities from the Salton Sea, California, USA - SS_1_MS_2 metaG | ecosystem: Environmental > Aquatic > Non-marine Saline and Alkaline > Hypersaline >...
TTCCTGTTTATGGCGCTAATTGTCACTGTGTCGGGGCTGTACGATACACCGCGGCCCGCATTGATGCAGGCCCCGCAAGATGGTTCTATGAACTCGGCTCCGACCTTTTCGAAGACATCCACGTACCCCTGTTCTTCGCAGTATCGCTTCACCTCTTGTGAACCACATTGGATGAAGCAGCTCACATCCGGATGTACCTGCTTTCCCGCAGCAAGCGCCTGTTTGAAGACCCGCGCGTACATGTCCATGTCGGCCTTCTTGGCGCCAGTGCAGGATCCTCCATATGCAATGTCGATCTTCACGACTTCATCGAGTTCATCCACGAACTTACCGTTACCGGGATCGCCTGGCAGCGCCACAAACGGTCGTAGCTCATCCGCGGAGATGTCGATGATTTCCTCATACTCCGCATCCTGATCTGAAAAAAGGCCGTCGATTCTTGCACGCGCCTCTGCTGCATCCATACCACGTTCTCTGACCAGGAAATCCACCACGTTCTCGTCCGGCTCTACGATACCCGTAAATGCCCCGACTTCGGCAGCCATGTTGGTCATCGTCGCACGGTCGTCCACCGGCAGCGCTGCCACTGCATCGCCCGAATACTGAACGATTTTTCCGATTGCATGACCGTTCTTGACGTACGGATTGCGAAGAATTTCCAGCATGAAGTCTTTGGCGGTGACGTTTTCCGGAGCTTTTCCATTCACGCGAATGAGTACCGAGCCCGGCACCTTGATCCGCACGTCTTTTGTGAGCCATGAGTTGAAGATCGCCGTCGTTCCAACGCCGAACGCTATGCATCCTATCGCTCCAGCATGGGGGGTGTGCGAGTCACTGCCGATTACCAAGTGGCCGGGAAGCGCATGGGATTCGAGGATCTTGGAGTGGCATATGGCCTCTGAACCGACAGGTTCACCCGATTTCGGTCGCCGTAGCTCACCGTATAGCCTGATGCCTTGCTTGGCGGCGAACTCCTCTTGTTTGCGCTTCAATTGGTTGGCTACGTCCAACAATCCGGAGGCCTTCCGCTCCTCAGTCATGGTGATCTCCAAAAACGTGAGGTGATCGCGGAAGAAATAAACCGACTCGGGATCTACCACCTTCTCATTCGCGCCAACAAGATCCTCCCAGAAAATTGCCGACATCGGGGTCACATATTCGTGGCTGAAACGGATGTCGGTACGGACAAACCCTTCGTCGGACGGCTTTACGTATGCAACGCCAACTTCATCGTTGGCCAGGTCAGTGACCCAATGCTGTGCGAGGATTTTCTCGCCAAGCGTCATGGCCCGTTTAGGAGTCTCGATCTGCGGAACGATCGCCTTGCCCTGCATACGGGCCACGTTGTACTTGAACAACCCCCCATACTCGATGATCTCTCGGGTGATTTCTCCCTCTCCGCGGGTGAACTCTGACAATGGTATCGGCTCACCCTTTCGAACCCGCTCGATAAGCGCGAAATCCGTGCTGGTGAATATGCCGAGGTTCTGGCAGTTCTCCCGGTAAATCCGCTCGAGGTTCTCCGCAATGACAACTTTGATCCCCGCACACATCTCCGCGTACGGAGATTGCTCCCGCGAAGACCCTTTGCCACGGCGCTTTCCACTCACGGAGCAAACGAAACCGCCCTTTCTAACGCTTCCTCGGGTTATTGGGAATTCGGAACCCGCCTTTAGTCCGAGATACGGGAAATCACCTAGAGTGTCGTCGTAGTAGTAGCAGATGTATGCCGGCGTGATCTCGTCAGTCGAGATGTTGTCGCGCAACGGCGCCGTCAGGGGTATTTCCAGGTCTTCTCCAGCTAGTTGCCGCCGAATGAGCTCTGGATCGTCTGCCAAGAAAAGCACTCGACCGGAAAAAACGACATTCTCCGGGAGTTTGTCGATTGATATCTGGTTCATTGTCGTATTCATGGCGTCAAATAATGGCCGCCCACTGTCACTCTGGCAACCTTGCGCGTACAATTTGACAGAGCCAATAGAGGAGAGCCTTTCAGTGCGAATACCCAAGCCTGCAGCGTTGATGTGGTTCGGCGTTTGCGCTACTTGCACCGCTGCTGCTGCTGGGGCTCAGTCGGTACAGCCGACAGAATTTCAGGTAACGGGTGAATTCCAAACCGGCCGCCTGAGCGAAGTCTCTGGAGTCGCCGTGAGCCGAACCCAACCCGGCGTTGTCTGGATTCACAATGACTCTGGGGATCGAGCACGCGTATATGCTACAAACCTGGCCGGGACATTGCTCGGCAGTTTTCGTGTTGTGGATGCTCAAGCTAGAGATTGGGAGGATATCGCACTTGGACCTTGCCTGGGCAAACATCGAGACAGCCATTGCATCTACATCGCCGACACCGGCGATAACAACGGCACCCGCCAAAATGGAATCATTTACATAGTGCCCGAACCGCGGGCACAAGCTGAGCCAACTGACGAAGAGATGAGCACCGAGCCGGCGCACGCGATAACGGTTCGCTATCCCGATGGCCCACATGACATAGAGGCGTTGGCGGTGACGCTGGACGGGAATATCCTGCTGGTGACAAAAGGAACCCGCGGCCCGATCCTGTTGTTTTCGATTTCGTTAAATGAGCCTGACACGGGTTTGGCATACGCAACGCTTGTCGACACACTTCCAATCAGGCCGGCGAGGCGGTTCGGCAATCTCGTTACAGCTGCTGCCGTGTCACCATCCGGGGGTTTTTTGGTGGTACGCACGTACACGGAGCTGTACTTCTTTCGCCGTGACGCTGAGGACGGGTGGACTGCCATCGGATCACCGTGTTGGATAGGTCTACGCCAACCGCAGGGCGAGGCCGTGGATTTCCTTAACGAGACCTCGGTCGTGCTCGCAAGCGAGGCGGCCATGGGACGGAGAGGAGGGCTCGCTCGAGCTGTATGCCCAATCGACGTAGGAGTCCGCAGGACCCCGGAGAACGACCGCATCACACCAGTTTCAGTCACCCCACTGGCCGAAACGCGTTCTAGACGATAGTTTCACGCGAATACTCGGCAATCGTTCAATCACAGGGGAATTGCCCTGGAGCTGCCTAAACACCACCGAGTTCCCGTAACCTGGCTCCGAGAGCACGCCTGCGCTCCCATCCAATGGCGTCTCGCGACCGATATTTTGCCGCCCAAATCAATCACCACGCGTGATTTCAATGAGATCAAGGAGGGCGTGCTACAGTACAAAAAGGTCAAGCTGCTAGCACGAAAACAGTGGCAAAATGGCCTGTGGAGCGGGAATATGCTGGGTATCGCCCCGCTCAAATCACAGGGCATTAGAGATGTCGGGACAGTGGCGCAATACCGTCACTTAGTAGAGATGGGTGTACCCCAGAAGACGCGGCCGTTCAGGTTGGCTGAGCGCCTGTTTTACAGGGTTTTGTCCCGAGATGAAACACCGTCACTTTGGTTCGAGTATCAAAAGCCTTCGGCAAACAACCCGGAACTTAGGACATGGTCACGAGCCTTCCTGCGCGAGGGAGTAACCTGCGCTTTGGCTCACGCCCGGCGCATTGAAGACCCAAGGGTACGTGGCTCAGCACATCGCGTGATTTCCGACGTGTCGCAGTTCTTGAGGAGTGATCTTGCAGAGTCGCCTCTCGAGAAGAAAGCTTCAAAATACACGCTGCATCCCGATGCCCGTCCACCGTCGCTGTTTTCTGTGGCCATGATCGCGTACATGCCGAGGTTGCAGAGAGAACGGGCAGGATTTGTAGAGAGGTTGGGGCGGTTCCTAGCGAAACCACCTCCGAAGAAATCCTGGACAATTCAGATCGGGCGCAAGGCAATAAGGCCGACTTTTCACTTCTTGGGCGACCCGCTGAATGCCGACAAACGGGGCAATACGCCAGATATACCATGGGCTCTGCACTGGATAGAATTGATGGTGCGCCTAGAGCTACTTGACGAAATGCTGGTAGCCCAACAGATACTTGCGAGGCTTCTAGCAGACTGCGACGATCAGGGTATCTGGAGCCCCAAGAACCTGCGAGCCACACCCAAAGGTCCGTCGCATATCTCAGACTTTGCTTTTCCGATGGAGCACGACACTCGGACGGCCGAAAGTCGCCGCACAGACGTTACCTTCCGCCTTGCACTCATAGCTAAACTCGCAGGATGGAGCTTGGACTACATCTAGCCTCCATTTAACGCCAACAAGAGCACATCATTCAACGTCTCAACCGGATGTACCGTTATCCGCTCCCTTTCTTCGTCGCTAAGGTCTTCGAGATCAGCGATATTCTCCTTGGGCAGGATTATTGTGGTGATCCCGGCCCTGATAGCACCAAGCACCTTTTCCTTCACGCCACCGATCGGGAGCACTCTGCCTGACAGGGTGATTTCACCGGTCATAGCGACATCATGACGCACGGGTACACCGGAGAGTTTGCTCACCAACGCAGCAGCCATCGTGACTCCGGCTGAAGGACCATCCTTTGGGATGGCTCCAGCCGGGACGTGCACGTGCACGTCCTTGCCCGCCAAATCGTCCTCAGATATCTGTAAGTCAGCGACATGCGACTTAGCGTAAGACAAGGCGGCTCTTGCCGACTCTTTCATCACGTCACCGAGCTGACCCGTGAGAACGAGTTGGTCCTTTCCTGGCATGACAGAAACCTCGACGAACATGATGTCGCCACCGGCTGGCGTGTAGTATAGCCCGGTCGCAATCCCAACCTGATCCTGTTCTGCCGCATGTTCTGGGTGAACCGTGGGACGCCCCAAGATTGCAGACACGTCATCGTCCTCGACAGCTACTTCCTCGACTTCCTCGGCGGCAATGCGCCGTGCCACCTTCCGCGCCACCTTTCCCAGTTCCCGCTCCAGCTGTCGCACGCCTGCTTCGCGTGTATATCGGGCAATCAATGCGGAAAGAGCATCATCGGCGATCGCCAGTTGGTCGCTCGCAAGTCCGGCCTGTGACCGTTGGCGTGGCAGGAGGTACTGACGTGCTATGGCTAGCTTGTCGCTCTCGGTATAGCCGGAGAACTCGACCGACTCCATTCTGTCCAGCAGTGCTGGAGGTATGTTGACCTGAAGGTTGGCAGTAGCAATGAACATGACCTCCGACAGGTCGAACGGGACGCCCAGGTAGTTGTCGGTGAACGAATCGTTCTGAGCCGGGTCGAGCACCTCCAACAACGCCGATGCCGGATCGCCCTGAAACGACACTCCAAGTTTGTCCACCTCGTCTAGCAAGAATACCGGGTTCTTCGTGCCCGCGCGCTTCAGCCCATCAATGATGCGTCCAGGCATTGCACCGACGTAAGTTCGGCGGTGGCCTCTGATATCAGCCTCATCTCTGGCGCCGCCCAGCGCGATGCGCACGTATTCCCGCCCCATTGCCCGTGCAATGGATTTGGCCACCGACGTCTTACCCGTACCGGGAGGTCCGACGAACAGCAGGATCGTTCCTTTGGGTCTCCTGTCGTCCTCGTTCCCCAGCGGTTCTTCACTCTCTGAGCGCTTGCTCTGCAGCGTCCTAACGGCCAGGTACTCAAGAACGCGATCTTTAACATCCCTCAGTCCATAGTGGTCTTCGTCCAGAACCTCTTCGGCAGACTTGAGGTCCAGATGATCATCGGTGCGCTCATTCCACGGCAACTCAACGATCGTTTCGAGGAAGGTGCGGATCACCTGCGACTCCATAGACTCACGAGGAGCCCTTTCTAGTCGGTTGAGTTCCCGTTTGACCTCTTTCTGAACCTCATCGGACAATTCGAGATCCTGAAGGCGCTCCCGAAGCTCGTCTATGTCACCGGAACCATCGTCTTCTCCTAGCTGATGCCGGATGGTCTTGAGCTGTTCCCTGAGGAACATCTCTCGCTGGCGTTCCCCGAGTTCCTCTTGAACCTGCGATTTTATATCGGCTTGAGCGTCGAGCAAACCAATTTGACGCTGTACGTGGAGCAGCACCCTGCGCAGCCGCTCTTCAACTCCCAACGTTTCGAGCAGGCCTTGCCTATCTTGCGGAGAGATGTCGGCGTAGCCTGCCACGAGATCAGCAAATCTGCCGGGATCATCGACTCCCTCCAGCACCTGTTGGAGAACTTCTTCTGGAATGCCCTGTTTTTCTGCGAGTTCCGACGCGCGTTCTCTCGTCTCGCGATAGAGGCCCTGGAACGCTGCTCCATCAGGTTCGATCGCCTCCAGGTCGTGGGCCTCCAGCACGACAGCCTCCAGGTACTTCTCAGCGTCGGTGTATTGGAGTACGGTGCCTCGTATATCTCCTTTCAGGAGCAGTTGAACCCCGCCCAGTCCTCGTTGTATTTGACCGATTCGCGCAATCGTGCCCATCGTGTACAAGCCTTCAGGCTGGACGTCGTCTTTGTCTTCGCGCTGGCATACAGCAAAGATCAACCGATCTTCTGATTTCAGCGCGGCATCGATTGCCGCCAAGGTGCGGGGTCTACCTGCCCCTATTGGAGCCGTAACCCCTGGGAATAGCACAAGACCGCGTAAGGGAAGGACCGGCAGACGCTTTCGCGTCGTCGCTGACTGGTTCATATCTGCCATACCGTCGCTGGATTCGTTGAGAAAGTTGCCATTGTTTGCGATGGCTGGTCGCACGTATCGTGCCCATGTATGGCAACAATTGGCAGGATTTGGCAGCCAAATCATAGGGCGACACGCCGATTTGGCATGTGCGCTGAGAAGTATCTGCCGCAGTGACCTCTAGCCGACTCGGTCGATTGGGTTTCTAGACGCGTCTAGCGATCTTCAACAGCGCAAGGAGCTCGGAGTCGGTCAGCTGTTCGAGCAACCCGGCCCGAGTCGTCACTTCCCGTGCTCCCTCTGACAGGTCAGACGCGCAGTCGAACCGCACGATGTCCATCGGCTCGGGAAGCGACGCCCTTTTTTCCTTCTTGGTCGGAACCATCCCTGACGAGCGCCCGACGCGTTCTACTCCCCAACGCCTTCCCGAGTCATCGTTCAACCAGCGCATAAGCCTCCACAACGAGAATAGCCACAGGTTGCGAGCTACTTTGAGCCAAGTTAATCTACGCTCGGACTTGATTAGGCGCCACATGGACGAAGCTTCGCTAGAACCACTTGCTGCCCGCTTGGCCGACGTACTCGCCGGCCAATATGTGATTGAGGGTGAGATAGGCCGTGGTGGTATGGGCGTGGTCTATAGTGCTCGGGATCAACAGCTGAAACGTCGTGTGGCAATCAAGCTGCTTCCACCAGAACTCGCTTTCCGACAGGAGATCAAGAAGCGATTCATCAGAGAGGCACAAACTGCTGCGCGTCTTTCACATCCTCACATCGTACCAATTCACACAGTAGGTGAGAAGGACGACCTCGTCTACTTCGTCATGGGGTTCGTCGACGGTGAATCCCTTGCTCAGCGTTTGCGGCGCCGTGGAAGGCTCCCCGTGGAAGAGGCTAGGCGAATCATCAAAGAGACCGCCGATGCTCTGGGCTTGGCGCACGCGACGGGGATCATCCACCGTGACGTGAAGCCCGATAACATCCTGCTTGAGGGCACACGACGGCGAGTGATGGTCACGGACTTCGGGATTGCGAAGGCTTTGTCGGAAGCGGGCGCGGGTACCTTGACCGGCACTGGGGTGGCTCTCGGAACACCTACCTATATGAGCCCCGAGCAAGCTGCGGGCGAGAGTGATATAGACGCTCGCAGCGACCTCTACGCACTCGGCATAGTGGCTTTTGAGATGTTGTCCGGCAAACCTCCGTTTCGTGCGCCTACAGTTCCGGGTCTGCTCATGAAGCAGATTACGGAACCACCGCCGGACCTGATCAGAATCAGATCTGAGGTGCCCGAAGAACTCGCCACCACGGTGATGCGATGTCTTGAAAAGGATCCTGAGAGTCGCTGGCCCACGGCAGATGCGTTGCGCAGAGCGCTCGAAAGTAGGACTGCAGGTCCGTATCGACCGCGTCCATCGGCGGCGCGACGTACGTCTCCGGCAAAAAGGCCGCAAAGGCGACCCTCCGAGGGCTCGCGTGATCACCCGCGGGATTGGGGAGAGTGGTGGGACGAGCGTCAACGTAGACCCGACCACGGTAGATCTGATCACCGCCGCTCGAAACATCCGGTGCGTCAACGGGATCGAGCGCGGCCTCCTGCAAAGAAGGAAGAAGAGCCAGTTACCGGAGAATCGGGGCTGGTAAGGAAGTTCAGATCGAACTTTGCTTCTTACGTTTCCGTCAACGGCGGCTTGCTGCTCCTCAATGTCGTAACCACTGGAATGGAGCCACCATGGTTCTTGATTCCCGCAGTGGCTTGGGGGATCGGCCTGGCATCGCAATACGGTAAGCTTTGGGCTGAAGGCTATAGCATGCGAGACGTGCTGAGCCCACCTCCGGCAAAGGACTCTCTGCTAGCTGCTTCAAAAGGTGCTGGTGGGGCCGTCGCTCAGTTGCCTGCACCGATGCCAAAGGCGCAAGCTCAGGAATTCGGCAAGTACTCCGAGCAGATCGAGCAGATGCGGAAGGATCAGGCCGCAATCCTGCAAACCGTCCAGCGGTTGCCTGAAGCCGACAAGCAACTCTTGCCCGACGTCGTTCAAACAGTCGAATCGCTAATGGAACGGGCGATGGATCTAGGCAGGGCTCTGAACGGAATGGACAGTGGACTGGGAGTTGAGACGGCAGAAGAACTGGATGCACGCATTGAAGCTCTGAAGGCGGGCTCGGAGGATGGGGAAGAAGACGATAGACGGATTGAGTTGCTTCAGAAACAGCGTGATTCCCTGGTTGAACTCAAGGGAAGGCGGGAGACGGTGGAATCACAGTTCGAATCCTGTCTCCTCGCAATCCAAAACGTGCGTTTCGATTTGCTCCGGCTTCGCTCCGCAGGTGTAGAAGCAGTCATATCAGACCTTACGTCGGCCACCCAACAGGCCCGCGCTCTGCGTGTCGATGTCGAAGTCGCCATCGACGCGGCAGGAGAGATAAGGGAAGCTTTGGGCAAAGAGGTCCGCCCAAAGTAACTCGCCACTTACACTGGCACAGTCAATTACTTTTTGAACTTCGCGATATTTCGGAGTGTGTTGATCTTCTTCAGGGTCGATTCTCCCACCGGCTTTTCTCCGATGGCTCCCAAGGCGTCGCGAACATCCAAGAGCACTTCTAATATGAGTTGCTCGCGCTGGAAAGAAGAATCGAGATCCAGCATGCGATCTCTGTCGTCAGTTGCTTTGGCGCGTTCGTACGCCTCCCTGTAGATCGATTCCAAATTCGCCACAATTCGATCTCTCGACCGCATGTTACTCATTTCGACTCCCTGGCACGCATGACCGATTCGGTTGCGGGAGGATCACATTCAACAGTGAATTTCGTGACAGCGTGCCGTCGCTGCAACACTCCTCCCCAGGTGCAGTCATTTACTCCACGGGCGCGATGCTCGATACGCTTCCTCGAGCAGCTGAGCGTACGATTCGTGGCGTGACTTCGCCAGCATTCCATTCTCAACCGCCTCGAGCACACAACACCCAGGTTCTTCGAGATGTCGGCAGTTGTCAAACCGGCACTCACCGGCAAGTGGCAAGAACTCAGGAAATGCAGCTGCCACTTCTTCCGGCTCCAACCCCCACAAGCCGATATCGCGGAGACCTGGAGTATCCACGACAAAACCCGAATCGCCAAACGGGTGCATCTCTGCCGCCACAGTCGTATGCCGTCCGGCACCGGATTTTGCGCTGACCTCAGCAGTCCTCAGCCGCAAACCTGGTTGCAGCGCGTTCAAGAGGGCCGACTTGCCTACGCCAGTCGGCCCGCTGAACAGGGAGACTCGGGACTGCAAACGCACCCTCAGCGCTTCGAGCCCCGTGCGTTGCGGTACACTCGTGATTAGTACGGGATAGTTGGCAGATCTGTACGGCTGGGCGAGATCGTTGGCACTGCTGTTGAGGTCGCACTTGTTTACAACGACCACTATGTCCAAGCCGTTCGCTTCGGCTACTGCTAAGAAGCGGTCGATAAGATGAGGATTCCAGTCCGGCTCTCGTGCCGACCCGACCACCACCACTTGGTCGAGATTAGCTGCGATCTCCCTCTCACCTCTTGCCTTTCCCGGAGCCCTGCGCCGAAGTACCGTCTCGCGATCCGATATCTCTTCGATCGTCCTGCTTTGATCCGAATGCACGGACAGTAACACGCGGTCACCAACCAGGACTCGTGTCTTCTCTTGCTGCTTGAAGCGACCTCGAAGTGTGGCCTGCAGCACCTGCTTGTCGACGAACACCTTGTAGATGCCACCGGTCTTGGACATCACAACCCCACGTTCCGTGCCTACCAGTCCGGACGCCCTTTCGATTCCTCGACCAGGCGATCGAGATGACCTTTTAGATCGAACAAGGTCAGACGATCAACAGTACACCTAGCAGCTTCCGGCGTATCTGCATGAGCCAAATATTCAGTCTCTAGATGACCCTCCAGCTGAGATCCCTTGGCCGACCAACGGACGAAGAGGATCGCTGCACCGAAGCGACCATCTTGTTGCACATCTTCGTCGACATAGACCTCGGCGGAATAGGAGATTCCATCTGGACCCAAAAACGCCGGGGGACAAGCGTGCGCCTCGACATATCCACCCAGCGTTTCGTCGCTCGTCATTTTCTCGCCACCATCTCCTTGAAGAAACTTCTCGCCATGAAACCGACGTTGGACGACCGTTCGGCCAGGCGGCGCATGAGGTAGGGATACCAATTGCTTCCGAAGGGTACGTATACACGCACATTGTAACCGTCGGAGCGGAGTTTCCGTTGCAGGTCGCGCCGCACACCATATAACATCTGGAATTCAAACCGCTCGACCGGAATGTTTTGTTCCTTCACGTGCTGCAGCGTATTCTCGACCATCTCGTCGTCATGGGTTGCAATAGCTGGATAAGTTCCGTCGTCGACGAGACGCTTCGTTAGGGCCACGAACGACGACCTAACATCCTTCATGTCCTGGAAGGCTAACTCAGGAGGCTCCGCATACGCTCCTTTGCAGAGACGAACCCGGGCACCACTTTCTATTAGCATCTCTACGTCCGATGCGGAGCGACGCAGATAGCTCTGTATCACGATGCCAACCAAGTTCCCATACGTGTCGTGCAACTCTTTGAATATGTCGAGCGTGCGCTCGGTGTACTCGGTACTCTCCATGTCGATTCGCACGAAGATATCCAACTGTTTTGCGTGATCGAGTATCCGGCTCATGTTCTCGATACACAAACTTCGATCGATGTCGAGACCGAGTTGAGTGAGCTTCACCGACACGTTTCCGTCGACAGCAGTCGTGGAAATGGCATCGAGAATCTGGAGCACTTCATCTCGCGCAGCAGCTGTTTCCTCGCGTGAGGAAACGCTCTCTCCGAGAAGGTCCAGACTCACCGTTGTGCCGTCTTCGTTGAGGACTTTGGCTGCCGCGATCGCAGAATTGATTGTCTCACCGGCAACAAACCTGGATGCCAGCTTCCGGGCGAATCTATTGCTCTTCACGAAATCGAATACGCGGCGTTGTTCACTCAGCCACAAGAAAAGATTAGGCATAGTATTTGAATGTTCCGTTCAGTGATCCTGTTCGTAGTACCTGTCTTTGCGTTCCGCCATATGCTGTAGTGCCGGCGCAGGGGCAAAACGATTCCCATGTCTTTCTTTCAATTCCTCCAAGGTAGCGACGACGTTTGTGGCACCCATCTCGTCGATATACCGGAGAGGACCGCCTGTGTAGGGCGGGAACCCCATGCCAAATATTGCACCAACGTCTCCGTCCCTCGGACACTGCACCACTCCCTCACCCAATGCTCGAGCTGCCTCATTTAGAACCAGGTAGAAAAGCCTCGTGGAGAGAGCCTTTTCCGTCGTCGGTGCGGCCGGAGCTGCGCCGAGCATGTCGTACACACTCGCATCGAACCGACGCTTCTTGCCCCGGCGATACGAAAACAGGCCACTCCGCGTCTTCCGTCCAAGCCGCCCCTCGTTGACCATTTGCTCGAGCCCCTCCTTCGGTTCGAGCCGGTCTCCGAAAACCTGCAGCAGGGCGACGAATGATTGACGAACCACATCCAGCCCAACCTCGTCGAGCAAAGTAATCGGTCCAACCGGGAAACCGAACTCTGTCAACTCGGAGTCCAACAACTCGGCATCCACCCCTTCCTCGAGCATTGTCCAGGCTTCGTGAAGATACGGCGCTAACAAGCGGTTCACCCAAAAACCGGCACTGTCTTTCACGACTATGACGGTCTTTTTCATGGCCCGTCCAAACGTCACAGCCGACGCAAGGACTTCGGGGGCGGTGCCTGAATGAGCCACAACTTCCAAGAGCGGCATCTTGGCAACCGGCGACAAGAAGTGCATTCCGAGAACACGTTGAGGCGCACGTGCTGACGCGGCAATCTGCGTGATGGGGATGGTGCTCGTATTCGATGCAATGATGCAATCGCTAGAAATCTGTTGCTCGACTTCGGCAACCACATCACACTTGAGATCGAGTTCTTCCGGGGCGGCCTCGATTACGAGATCGGCGCGTCCAAATCCCGCCCAGTCGATACCACCACTGAGGAGAGCTTCCAACCGCCGCATTTGGTACTCATCTATGCGGCCCTTGCACTTCAAATCCCTAACTACACCTCTCGCGCCAGCGAGTCCTTTGACAACTCTGTCGATATCTTTGTCGCGCAACCGAACATCGGCACAGGTACGAGCAGCAGCGACGCCTGCGATGGCCGAACCCATAAAGCCTGAGCCAACGATTGCCACGTTTGAGATTGACCTCGGTGGTGCGGCGCCTACCGGAAGTGAGTAAGCCTTCTTGAGCGCGGTCCCGGCAAAGAACAGTCTCACGAGGTTTTTCGACACCGTTCCGATCGCAAGCTCGGAAAAGTGAGCTGCCTCGTGTTCCAGTCCCGCATCCAGCCCGTATTGCAGGCCGTGGGATACTGCGTCGAGAGCGGCAAGTGGTGCAGGGTAGTTTTCGCCTGTTTTGGCCAGCACGAGCTTTCGTGCCCTGGCGACTAACGCCTTGCGTGCCAGTCGATCCAACGCCTTTCGCGGTCGTTTCGGTCTCCAGCCCGTTGCGAGCTGTCGCGCGGCCTTCAACGCGACCGCATCCAGTATCGCCGGGTGGACCAATTCATCAACTAGGCCGACGCGCACCGCTTTCCGTGAGGTATTGCTTCGCCCGGTGAGTATCATGTCCAGCGCGTTTCTGATGCCGATCAGGCGCGGCAGGCGCTGACACCCTCCGGCGGCCGGAATTATCCCTAGGCGAACCTCCGGCAACCGCAGAATCGTCTTTGGTGAATCGGTAGCAATGCGGTAGGTGCACGCTAGTGCGGCTTCGAGACCGCCACCGATACAAGGACCGTGTATCGCTGCAACGATCGGCTTTCCGATTGTGGCGAACCTATTCACTAGAGCCTGTCCGTCACGCACTAATTTGAGAGCTTGGGTCCTCGTCTTGAGCATGGCAAACTCTTCGACGTCAGCACCGGCCATGAATTGGTCGGCTTTTCTGGAAATCAAGATGGCTGCCTGGACTTCTTCATCGGTGCAAAGGGATTCGAGAAGTTCTTTCAGTTCCGCCCTGACATCGCGCGTGATCTTATTCACCGGTTCACCTGCAACGTCCAACTCCAACCACGCGATGTGGTCTGACACACGTTTCTTGAAAGCGCCCACGCTAACGTCGCTCCAAAACCATCGCGAATCCCATTCCTCCCTGTGCACAAACCGACAGAAGTCCAAACTCCACGTCGCGCCGTGCCATTTCATTTGCAAGAGTGAGCGTCATTCTGGCGCCGGTGGCTCCAAAAGGATGCCCAAATGCGATCGACCCCCCTGCCACGTTAAAAATCTCCCAATTCACCTCCCCGATCGCAGCTGAGCGTCCTAGATGCTCTTTGGCCCAGTTTGGCGACTCGATTGTTTTGACGTTGGAGAGGACTTGCGCTGCAAAGGCCTCATGCATCTCGACTAGGCCGAGATCCGCCCAATCAATGCCGGCGCGGCCAAGAGCCGTGGGGATTGCGTACGCCGGTCCCATCAGTAGCTGTTCACCCGGATCGAGCGCGCTGAAGGCATATGAGCGTATGTAAGCAAGCGGCGCGTATCCTAGGGCCTCGGCCGCAGCGGCACTCATGAGCAGCAATGCCGCTGCGCCGTCAGTCAGTTGGCATGAGTTGCCTGCTGTCACCGTGCCGTGTCGATCGTCGAAGACCGGCGGCAGGCTTGCAAGAGCCTCGAGACTCGTGTCCGGCCGAACCCCGTTGTCTTGCAGCACTGGGCCACCGGTGTCCGAATCAAGCATCGGCGCAATCTCCGCGGGAAGTCGGCCGTCTCTTGCCGCCGCAGTGGCCAGTCGATGGCTGCGCAGAGCAAACCTGTCTTGATCTTCCCTGCTGATGCCATTGATCTTCGCCATCCGTTCGGCCGCCTGCCCCATTGTCTCGCCCGTGGAAGGTTCTGCAATTGCCGGAGTTACCGGCATCAGATGCTTCGGCTGCACTGAACCCAGGATTTTCGCGCGCGCGGCCAAGGACTTGACACGGCTCATCTGAACCAGGGCCTGCGAAAACTGCTTCGAGTGCAGAACCGGAACGTTCGAAAGGCTTTCAGCACCACCTGCAATCACGACTTCCGCATTGCCGAGCACTATCTGGTCGCCACCCATGACTACTGCTTGGTTGGCAGACGCGCATGCGCGATTCACTGTAGCTGCCGGAATGGTCTTGGGAAATTGCGGAAGGAGGCTGATTTCGCGGGCGACGTTCGGCGAAAGCGGGCTCGTCAGTACCTGACCGAAGTACATCTCGTCGACAGAGCGGCAATCCAGGTTCGCCCTGTGAACCAGTTCAACGGTGGCACAGCGCGCCAAATCCGCAGCTGACTTGTGCCTGAGGGTGGTGCCGGCCTTAGCGAATGGCGTTCGACACCCAGCGACTATTGCGACCAGCCTTGCGGCGTCTTCTGCTCTCATTCGGCCGTTTTCTGCGAGGGGCGGCGCCTGCGCCTTACTCGGTCGTACTCGGACTTGAGATCCTCGAGAAGTTCTGCGCGCCGCGCGTACAAACGCTTGAGAGGTCGTGGCTGTCGCTTGGCCAACACATACGCGGTGAGTAGCGGTAGTCCGATCGTGCTGTCAACGTAGCAGACTACGGCGTTCGGCAGTTGGTGCGGATCCACCTTGCCCCAACTAACAGCCTCGCTCGGTGTTGCTCCGGATAGGCCCCCAGTATCGACGCGAGCATCAGTTATCTGCAGGAAGAAGTCGTGTCCCTTCTCATCGATGCCCAGCACCTCCTGAATTTGAGGTTCGGTCTGTAAGGTGAAGTTCTTTGGGCTTCCCCCACCAACGAGTAGTACGCCACTCCCACTAGTGCAGCGCTTTGCGTTGAGCACTATTGCCGCAGTCTCATTGACGTCAGCGGAGACGTCAAACCGGAGAGTATGCCCGGTCAGGGCCAACTCGGCCACATTCATACCAATTGATGAATCCCCAGGGGACGACGTATACACAGGCACGTCACATTGGTGGGCGACCGCGAGCATGGATCTGTGCGCCAGGCCCAGGCTACGCTCGCGTTCCAGTAAATACCCACCCAAGAGATGGTGGTACTCTGCAGTACTCAGCGATCGCTGGAATTCCTCTCTCGCCGATACCTGGCGAACGAACTCATCGGTGCGGAGCAGCACATCGTAGTCGAACACGATGTCGTAGATCCGCACGACTCCTTGTTTGCGAAGTTCGATGTCGTCAAAGTGGGGTGATCCCCTGTGCAGAGCCAACCCAAGCGCAAAGTGTGCGTCGTGATATAGATTGGCTCCCGTGGAGACAATCCAGTCCACATATCCGGCTTCAATCAGCGGTACTATCGCCGACATTCCAAGACCCGCGGGCGTCAACGCACCCGCCAGGCTCATTCCAACGGTCGCATCGCCGGCAAGCATCTTCTCAGCATAGAGGTGGCAAGCTTCTCGGAGCCGACCGGCGTTGTAGGCATTGAATGCGTTGTCGATCAGGGCGGCGGCTGTTTCGCTACCGACAATGCGGTGCGGTGCGATTTGCTTGCCGCGCAAATAGTGGTTCTTGGCTCCGGAACGGCAGCTCATCGCTTCAGGTCTCAGAAGTGGTTTGGTCGTGTTCGCGCCACCACGCGACGACTATTTCGAGCACCCGCTGAGGGTCATCTGTGATTTCGAACAGGTCCAAGTCCTGCGGGCTGATCTTTCCTTCGCCGGCGAGGCGTTCTTTGAGCCAGTTGTACCAACCGCTCCAATATTCCTTGCCCATGAGAACGATAGGCATGTCGCCGATCTTGCGTGTTTGCTTCAACGTCAGTACTTCACTCAGCTCATCCAAAGTTCCGAAACCGCCGGGGGGGAAGATGAACGCAGAAGAGTACTTGACCAGGAGCGTCTTGCGAACAAAAAAGTATCTAAAGTCGACTGTCCGATCGACGTAGGGGTTGGTCACCTGTTCGAACGGTAGCTCTATGTTCAAGCCGATGGACGGTGCGCCTGCTTGCCGTGCTCCTTTGTTTGCTGCTTCCATTATCCCCCCGCCCGAACCTGTGATAACGGCAAAACCGTTGCTGCCCAGCAAACGCGCCGTTTCGACCGTGAGCTGATACATGGCATCTGAGGGTTGCGTTCGCGCAGAACCGAAGAAACTGACCGCTCGCCGTACGTCCGCCAGCTCTTCAAAACCGGCAACGAATTCGCCAAGAATCCTGAGGACTCGCCAAGGGTCGGAATCCACGAAGCTACGACGTTCAGAAAGCGGTGGAATCTTGAGCAGTTGTTCGTCAGCTGTGAGGCGTTTCGAGTCTAGCGACTTTCCCGCCGAATCATGCGGAGAGGATGGAGATTGCTGCGACATGGTCGTCCTCAATGTTGTAGAAGTAGGGTGACAAACGCACGTGTCCCGGCCGTGCATCGACTATGATGTTTTCTGCCGCGAGGTGTGCAACAGACGCGTGCGGATCCTGTGCGGGAATCATGACTATCGCTACACGGCCGTCCGGATCGCCGGCCACCTTCGGATTTAAACCTGCCGCATTCGCTCGCTCAATCAAATCGTTAGTCAAACTGCGAGTGATGTTGCGAATGCGTGGAATGCCGATCTCGCTTATCACCTCCAGACCACCAAGCTGAGCAACCACAGCGGCAAGCGAGGGTGTGCCCTGCTCGAACCTGCGTGCATCTGCATGCCATGCGATCGAATGCGGATCGAAGTCGAACTGACGTTCGTGGGCAAACCAGCCAGTCGTGGTGGGTTGAAGCCTGCCGACTAGATCCTCGCGAACATACAGAAAGACGATGCCCGGACCGCCGAGTAGCCACTTGAGCCCGCCTGAGCATAAGAAATCGACGCCGGTAGCATGCACGTCGATTGGTAGCTGGCCTACACTTTGATATGCGTCAATCAGGCACAGTGCACCTTTGGAGTGCGCGACTTCGGCAATTGCTCCTATGTCTTGAATCGCACCTGTGGTGAAGAAAACGTGAGATGTGGCAACCAATGCAGTCCGTTCGTCCACAGCTGCCGCGATTGCATCGACTGGTACCGTGATGCCATCGGGACTCCCAATTACGACCACCTCTACACCACTCGGTTGTTTGGCGAGCCATTGATAGGCGACTGTGGGGAAATCCAGCGCGGTTGTGACTATCTTCGGCCGTGAGCTGTGGTCAAGCGTACTGGCTACGACGGAGGTTGCAGTGGAAATGGAAGCATGCAATGCAATCTCCGACGCTTTGGCGCCAATTGCGTTTCCATATCCCTTGCGGAGATCGGCAAGGCTGCTCCACCAGTCATCGTACCAAGCCGAAGCACCCCGAGCGTGCCAGGTTGCCAGGAACTTGCCGACGCGCTTCTCAGCCCTAATTGATAAAGCTCCGAGAGAACACGAGTTCAAA
>Ga0180432_10005006_pt1 | contig 17877 bp, 13 predicted proteins | sample SS_ome_10_FD_132414 | JGI IMG/M metagenome (GOLD analysis project Ga0180432, IMG submission 132414) | Hypersaline lake sediment archaeal communities from the Salton Sea, California, USA - SS_1_MS_2 metaG | ecosystem: Environmental > Aquatic > Non-marine Saline and Alkaline > Hypersaline >...
AAATCCTGACAGTATTCATACTCATACTCATTGAAAACAATGTTAACTCTACTCCAGTTCTCTTTCAGATCCCTTTCCTGATATTTCACTCTTGAATTCGCTTTAATCATTTTTCCATTATCATTCATAACTTTCTGAATCAGCAGTTTAATTATGGAAGATCTTGATCTGCCAGACATTCCTTCACCCGCATCCAACCTGTAAAGAATGTTTTTGTGCACGTACAAGGTAGTTGCTATACGCATTATATTCTCCTGATGAACACAGTCTATTCTGAATACGATTTGTTTAAGATAAATATAAAGAGATAATAAATATGGAACACAGTACGGCGCGGACACGGACATCAGGCGGTAGCACCTGATCGACTATGAAACCAGATGTCTAAACAAAATTATCTATTGACAATAATTCCAGCAGATACTATCATCCTGGGAAAAATCGTTAAAAATCTTTCACGGCTACATCAATCACACTGAAGGAGTTTTATCACCATGAAAAAAAGTATGTTCATTGTTTTTATAGCAGCGCTCGCCCTCCTCTTCTCCTGCGAAACGGGGCAGAAGAAGGCAGACAAGATCAAGGAAGGGATGGGCAAGATCTACTGGAAAGACGGATCCGTCAAAGGCGAAGGGCCCTTCAAGAATTATCAACCTGAGGGAAAATGGACGCTGTTTCATAAGGGGACTCGAATAAAGCTTGCCGAAGGAAACTACCGTATGGGCAAACAGGAGGGAAAGTGGATATTTTTCCATAAAAACGGCCAGAAGAGCGCCGAGGGGAGTTTTCAGGAGGACCAGAAGGTCGGTGAGTGGGTCCGCTACTACGATACCGGGGAGGTTCTCGCTAAGGAGAACTATGTCATTACCGAAATAGAGGTTGCCGGCTTTAAGCAGAAGATCGGCGGCATTGAAGGTGTCAAGCAAGCCTTTTATAAATCAGGCAGAGTGAAGAGCGAGGATGAGTTTCGGCGGGGATTGAAAAACGGCATCAGCAGGGAGTACTTCGAAGACGGCAAGCCGAAGGAGTTCGCAGAATACAGGGACAACAAGTACGACGGCAAAGTCAACAAGTTCTGGCTTACCGGAAAGCCGAAAGAGCAGTCCTTTTATGTCAACGGTGTTCGAAGCGGAAAGCTGAAGGCCTTTCATCCGAACGGCGCCCCGCATATCGAGGGTCAGTTCACCGATGGATTGATGTCCGGTGTATGGCAATTCTATGCGCCCGACCGGCGATTGCAGAAGGAGGGGAGTTACGCCATTCAAACAATCGGCAGCGGTGCGAAAGCGAAGAAGACCTCAAAGGAATCCGGTTTCTGGACCTTTTACGAATATGATAACGGGCGACGGATGAAAGCCATGGAGCTTACCCTGAATGGCGGTATGGTTCAGGGGACGTGCCGTCTCTACGAAAAGGGAACGCTTGTCGGAGAGGGGGAGATGACAGGGATACCCAAGGCGTATTACGATATACTGAAAAATAATTCGCGGGTCGGGACCATCGAGGCGGCTGAAGTGCCACCGGATAACCCGGCACAGAATATCACCCACCGGTGGACCGGAAAGTGGAGAGTGCCCAAGATAAACGGGAAATGGACCGGATACTATCCGAACGGGAAAAAGAAATCCGAGGCCACCTATATGATGAACAAGATGAACGGAAAGTTTGTTGAATACTATCCCAACGGAAAGACAAAAGCTACCGGGGAGTATATGAACAACAAGAAAAACGGGGAGTGGAAGTTCTACAATCCTGACGGCTCCCTCGATGCCGCCCGTTCCGGGAGGTATATGCTGGACAAAAAATCGAAATTCTAGTCAAACCGACTCAACCACTGAAATCAATGTAGAACATCCCGTCCCTGCGGCGGGGTGTTCTTTTTGCAGAGTGCCACTTTTCAAATTCAAGCCCGGCCGTTTGCAGAAGATCATCGTGAAGTGGAAACAAAATTTCTTTTTAATTGACATTTTCATCCGATGAGATAGTGTAGCTATGCGTTTCAGAGAAGATCAATCAAATCGAGAGCTGCTCGATGAAAAGCATTCGGGGAAGATGTGAGAAGTCAAAGGAACAACAATCAGGAGACATGAGATGAAATTCGTTCTCCTCGGCCCCCCCGCTTCGGGGAAAGATACTCAGGCGGAGAAGCTCAAGAAGAAGTTTGAAATTCCGCATCTCTCCCTCATGAACATGCTCCAGGATGAGATTTCACAAAAAACCGATTATGGGAAGATGATCAAACCGTATCTGGAGCGGGGCGACCTTGAATTCGATGATCTCATCACCGACTTCATACTCAACCACATCGACAAAAACTGCTCTGCCGGATTCATACTCGACGGCTTCCCCCGAACAATTTCCCAGGCCGAGAAGCTCCACGAGAAGCACACTATCGTCGCAGCGATACTGCTCGATGTTCCGGAAGATGAGATCATTCAGCGGATAACGACACGCCGATTCTGCAAGAAATGCAACAAAACCTATCATATGAAGATCAATCCCCCCCGGGCAGAGAGTTTCTGCGATCTCTGCGGTGAAAAGCTGAGCAGGAGAAAGGAGGATTCACCGAAAAGGGTAAAGAAGCGGCTCAAAGCCTGGTACGACGATACGAAACCGATTATCGATTTTTACCGGAAGATCGGTGTGCTCTATCGGGTGGACGGACGGGGAGCGCCCGAGTTTATCTTCAATGAAATCCTGAATATTATGTAAGGGGCGAGCGCGCAACGGCGCACCTACTTGAAAAGCGAATCAGTCTTCTCCTTCATCATGCGAAGCAGTCCCCGATATCGCTTCACCGAATGCTTCATCAGCTCCTTCCCGTCATCCTTAACTTTCCCCTCAGGGCTCACTCGATCCCGGTATCGGTTTTCACGGTGTTTGCGCTGTGATGCATCGGTCACCGGTGTATCCCGGCTATCGACGTTCTTCACGGGAAGGGAGGAGAAATCTCGGCGGGCGCTGTTCAGCACGGTTCGTTCATCCTCCGGCGAGCGGCGATCCGCTCTTTTCGATGCCGCGTTCTTCTTTTCGCTCCTCTTCTCGGAAACCCGGTCACCGGAATGCTCATTCCGCTGCACGCGATAGTGCACCGTATCGCCCTTCCGGTACCGCCACCACTGCTCATCCCTGATTGTCGTATCGCTCGAGAAGAACCATCTGTTCTTCAGAAGGCGGGGCTGCTCCGGTTGCGTCTTCCGAACCGAATCACGGCGATTGTCCTCGCTCTTCACGGCAATAACGTGCTCGGGGGGGTTCGCTGCGACGAGAGCCGGTTTCTCCTTCCGGATTCTCGAGCGCGCAACAGGTTTTTCGACGGCAACCCTTCGCTCTCTGACGATGCGCTCAATCTTCTTCATCGGCTCTTCGACCGTCTTCACGGCGGCATCCTGACTCCGAGCGGGCTTTTGGTGTTTCGTCACCGAAGCGAGGCGGCGATCGGCCGGAGCTGAACGCACAATGCGGGCAAAGGCCGCCTTCCGGCTCCTCCGGGTAATCATATAGCGGGGTACCTCATAGGGATGAGCGTACTCGGAGAGGGGAAGACGGGCTGTTCTCCCCCGAATGGTCATGGCGTATGAATACCCGGCCTCCCGCAAGTGCCCGAACACCTCCTTGATATACAGACCGTAAGGATAGACGAAGACGCGGATGGGCACCCCCAGCTTCTTCTCCAGAACCGATTTCGTCTTGAAGATCTCATTTAGATACGCATTGCGATCGCGTCGATAGAGGCGCCTGTTCATCTTGCGATGATAATACCCGTGCGCGGCAATCTCACATCCGTCGCGGGAGAGCTCCTTCACCTGCTTCCAGGTGAGCGCGGATTTTTTCCTGCCGAGCACCGATACGAAAAGAGCGAGGAGCGGCCGTATCCCCATCGGTTTCAGCACCTCGGTATACGCCCGGTACACGCTCCGATTCCCGTCATCGATGGTGATGAGGATATTCTTCGTGCCTGAAACTTTTCCCTCAACGATATCGGAAAAGGTAACAAAGGTATATCCGCGCTCCTTGAAGTATGTGATCTGCTCCCGGAGCTCGGAAAGGGAAAAGTCGTACCGGGATATCTTCCCGTCGATAAAGGTGTGATATCCGAGAATCCCGACGGATCCCGCCGCGAAAGCGGGCATCTGCAGGAGGAGCAGGAATGATAGGGCAACCGCTAATCTCATTCAGATATATGATATCTCCGTTTCTGATACTGTTCACGCCGCGCAACCGATACTATCATCATCCGGGATCTCTACGTGAAGTATCGGACGGCATTCCGGAAGATGCGAAATCCTTCACCCTCCTCGGGAACAGTGCCTCCCTCCCTTCGAATGCGCTCCGCAATGGCGGTCCAGTCATCCCGATGGGTGAAGAGGATGTTCCTCTCCGGGTGCGGCATCATCCCCAGAATGCGGCCGCTTCGGTCAGCAAGCGCTGCAATGTCGTTCAGGGAGCCGTTCGGATTAGAGGGAAACTCCCCGTTCGCAGGGCTCCCGTCAGGCTTCACATATCGCATGACGACCAGCCCCTCCTCCTCGAGCTGCTTGAGAGTCACTTCCGGCGCGTAGAAGCTCCCCTCTCCGTGAGCAACGGGGATGTGCAGCGCTTCAATCCCTTCAGCGAATACCGATCGAGCTCCCCGCTCAATTTTCAGATCCACCCAGCGGCACTCATAACGAGATGACCTATTGCGCTCGAGTGAAACCTCGGGATGGCCGAGCCGCTGCTCAAGCGCCGGCACGAGGCCGATGTTCACCATGACCTGAAATCCGTTGCAGATGCCGAGTATAAGCGTATCGCGCTCCACGAATCCATTGAACTCATCGATGAGGTTGTTCTTAATCCGATTCGCCAGCGCCTTGCCGCTCCCCATATCATCTCCGTAAGAAAAACCACCCGGAAAGACGAAGATCTGATAGCCGCTCAGGAATTCCGGGCGTGAGATGATATCGTTGATATGCACGATATGGGCAGCGGCTCCCGCCCGCTCGAAGGCATACCGGGTCTCATCATCACAGTTAATGCCGTATCCCGTCAGGACCAGCACTCGCGGTTTTGCCATTCTTGCAACTCCAGAAGTGATCGGGACCAGCAGGTCACGTCGGCCGCTGCCGGCGCTCCCCCGAATCCCGCCTGTGTTTAGAAATCCTTGAAGACATCCTTATAGGAATCAAGCAGCCGGCGAATGCTCGTCCTGATACTACTATCGGCAGCTCCTCCCCGAATCGTAACCTCTTCACCTTCGGTTACCACCCCCAGCCTGCCAGTGGCACAGCCGCGCATGCACGCCTCAAAGTCACGGCTGTTGCCGGGGGCAACCGTTACCAGGAGGCGCCCCTGTGATTCGGAGTAGAGCACCGAGTCATCTCGCATCGGCCTGTGAAGAGGAACCTTCGCCAGCTCGACATCACACCCCTTCATGCCCGCCATCGCGGATTTCGCCAGCGCCACACCGAGGCCCCCCCGTTCAACGCTTATGCTCGACGCGATTATTCCCATCTTCATGGCCTCTTCGAAGGCGCGATACAGAATGATATTCCTCCGCGCATCGACCTTCGGAACCGTTTCGCCGATATACCGCTCGCCCGAGAGCCGCTCGCCCATCCTGGCGAGGAACTCGCTGCCGCCGAGCTCTTCATCGGTGCTCCCCACAATATAGATCACATCTCCGGGGAACTTAAAATCGATCGTCTGGCACCGGTATACATCCGCTACGATGCCGATGGATGAAATGAGGAGTGTCGGCGGCACCGATATCATCACCTCGTTGAAGTGCTCATCGTACCCCTTGAAATCGTTGAACATGCTGTCCTTTCCGGAGATAAAGGGGGTGCCGTAGGCGACCGCATAATCGTAGCAGGCGCGTGCCGCCTCCTTGAGCTGTCCCAGCCGCTCGGGACTGTTGGAATCACACCAGCAGAAGTTGTCAAGGAGGGCAAGCCGATCGAGGGTGCCCCCTACCGCAATGATGTTTCGTATCGCAGTGTCGATGGAGCATCCCGCCATATCGTACATGTCGATATCGCCGTAAGAGGGGTACACCCCCTGTGAGAGGGCAACACCCCGGCGTGAATCGAGCACCGGCCTGATGACGGTTGCATTCCCGTTGACCTTCCCCCTCCCCTGCAGCGGCTTAATCACCGAGTTCGCCTGCACCTCGTGATCGTACTGACAGGAGATGAACTCGAAGCTCGCCGTGTTCAAACGCCCTACCATGTCAACGAGGAGCTCACTCATATCCTCCGGAAGGGGAAAGGGGGGATATCCGCGTGTATCCTTTCGATACGTTGTCCGGAGCACTTTCTGTGGTAATCCCTCGTGGAGAAAGTGCATGTCGAGATCAAAAACCCTCTTCCCGCGGTAGGTGACGATACCCCTCCCGCTATCGGTAAACCGGCCGATTAACACCGCTTCCACGCCCCGCCGCTCCATGAGCGCCAGAAACTCCTCAAGCGCCTCCTCCGGTACGGCCAGGGTCATCCGTTCCTGCGATTCACTGACCCATATCTGCCAGGGTGCGAGGCCGGGATACTTCAGGGGGACCCGGTCAAGCTCCACCTCGAAGCCGCCGGATTCCCGCGCCATCTCCGCTACCGAGCAGGACAGCCCCCCCGCACCGTTATCAGTTATCGAGTGAAAGAGCCCCCGTTCACGCGCTTCCTTGACGATTGCATCGGAGAGCTTTTTCTGCGTTATGGGATCGCCAATCTGCACTGCCGTCGCCGGGCTCCCCGAGGTGAGCGCTTCCGAGGAGAAGGTTGCTCCGTGTATGCCATCTTTCCCGACTCTGCCACCCACCATCACCACACAGTCACCCGGCATCGCCTTCTTCTGAACGGACACCCGCCCCTGTACCGTTCGGGGGATGAGCCCGACGGTGCCGACGAAAACGAGCGGTTTTCCCCTATACCTATCATCGAAGTATAGAAATCCCTGCGGCGTGGGGATGCCGGAGCAGTTCCCCCCGACATTCACTCCGTAGACCACGCCCTCCATAATCCGCCGCGGCGACATCAGCCGCGACTCCTTGTTCCGCTCGCGATAGAGGGGGCGCTCGTCGAAGGGATTGCCGAAGCAGAAACCGTACCGGTTGGCTATCGGCTTTGATGCGAGGCCGAAACCGATGGCATCCCGGTTCACTCCCACAATACCGGTGATGGCACCGCCGAATGGATCCAGCGCGCTGGGGCTGTTATGCGTCTCAACCTTATCCGAGACGACGTACTCCTCATCGAATGCAATGCCCCCCGAATTATCGGCAAAGACAGAAACACAGAAATCACCCCTTCCCTTCTCCCGGCGTACCCGCTGCGTTGCTTCCTGTATATATGCCTTGAAGATACCCTCATCGATCTCATCCATCGATGCTGCAAAGATGGTGTGCTTGCAGTGCTCGCTCCAGGTCTGTGCAATCGACTCCAGCTCCACATCGGTCGGATTTCTCTTCTCGGTGTTGTGAAAGTAATTCCTGATGGCGTCCATCGAGAGCATATCGAGGGCGAGGGGACCGCGTCGTGTTCCATCCTCATCGGGTATTCCCTCCTTCCCGAGTCTTATGAGCTCCTCGTCCGGAACGGAGAGATCGATCTCGTCAGCTTCGGACCGTTCGGCTATTCTGACAAGGGGGAGCTCATTCCCCAGCCCGCGGTTCTCCTGGTATTCGGCAGAGGAGAGAACGATCATCCGCTGAATAAGGGGATTATGCAGCTCATGGCCGATCTGCTCCGCATCACTCCTGTCGAAGGAGCCCTCCAGGAAATAGGCAATCGACGTAAAGACCGATTTTTCGGGATCGAGTTGTATCGAGAGGAGATCCTCGATCGATTCTCTCGCGGTATGCGCAACATTATCGGTAACCCCGGGCAGAAAACCGATTTCAATAACGTAATCAAATTGCCCCGGGGAATAAGGCTGGTTTATCGTAAACCCCTGCGTGACCGGCTGTGTGAATATCTCGGCTACCCGAACGGCATCCTGCGGGTCGAGATCGACGTTGATGAGATAGTTATCGGTCAGTGAGACCGCGTTGAGGTGGAAACCGAGCCTTCTCAGCTTCTTCAGCAGCACGAGCCCCCTGCTGTCGCTTATTCGCGAGTACACCTCGATTCGGTACTGTGCGCGCTCCATGTTCCCCCTTCCCCTGTGATAACGATTCTACCCGGCAATGCCTGTAGCAGCACTCCTCGTACCGAAAGAGAAGCTGTCTATGAGCACTGAAGGGATACACTATGGAATAGCGCGTCAATGCAATATGTCCAGAACTTTTCTCCTCGCCTCCCGGCGTGGTACCGCTGAAGAGCTGCGGGGAAAACATTAATCCGGTACGTCAATCCTCACCGTTCTGCATCGGCAGTGGCGATAGATTCCGCTCACTCCGCCCGTATGACAATACCGGAAACGGGCGAGAGACCGCGGGTCGTCACCGATCCCGGCGACTCCTTGCCGGTATGGCCCTTCTTAACGTACAGATGCACGTAGTAGAGGCCCGGCTGCGATGTCTTGAAAGAAACCGTGAAGCGCTTCGTGCTATCATCGTAATTGAGATCCCAGAAGGCTTTGCTCACCACGCGATTGCCGGTATAATCGGGATAGGCGCCCTTGCTGCTAAGCTCGGCAGGTGTCATGGGACGGGGAAAGTTTTCATAGTACACGGTCAGGAAGAAGAGCCCGTAATCGGGCACGGTAACTTTACCCGAGAGGGTAACCTGGTCACCGGCATTCACCTTCGTGTTGACGGGATCGAATTCGAGATACTTGTCGACGAACTCCTCATAGTATCTGAAATGGCCGCCGGTCATCGAAAAGCCCAGCCCCACATGCGTATGCCATGAATTGAGAATGTTTTTGCGGTGGCCATCATAGGGCGGCCGTTCATTATACATCGCCATGTGCCGCTCGATACAGTACTTCAAAACACTCTGATAGCTCTTTTCGGGTATCGATCCCCACACAGAGGAAGCATTCTCCGAAACGTGATGCACCCCTCCGGCAAAGGCATAGCGGTGATAGGGCTTCTCTCCGCGCAGATTCCAGTGGCCGTGATATTTGCCGTTGGCCGCTTCCGAAGCCGTCATGCTGGCAACCCGACAGGCAAAGATATCGAGCTTCACCGGTTTCAGCCCGTGCCGTGTGCGGTTCTTATTGATGACATCGAGCACTTCCAGCTTGAGCTTCAGAGTCGTTGTATTATCCTTGTATGCAGCGAGCCGCTTCTCCTGCTCGTTCTCCTGTACAAGCTGCTGTAAATCAGTATCTGAATATGCGGTAAGCTGCGCACCGGAGAGGAATGATATCGCCATTCCTGATACGATGATCCAGATCAATCTTTTCGACGGCATACTGCTCCCTCCTTTGCGATTGTAGTATTAATTAAGGAATCTCTGAAAAATGTGATTTTTGAGATACATCTCAATAAATTTCATAGTGAAAACCTTGAAATAAAATGAATAAAAGTACCATTGACTACTCTCGTGTAAATGGCAAAAATATCTCAATGAGCAGGTGACCAACACGATGTTGGAAATGTCGCCGTTGCCAAGGAAGGCAAGGAGGCGACCAGCACGGCCGGAAATTTGACATCCGTGTCATTTCCGGCATTTCTCACATCGTGTGAGTCAGAAGCTGCCGCAGCCCCTGAATCCAGGGATGGCAGCGCCTTGTGTACATCCTGTACGGCGCTGCATTCGAACATCCTGTTCAGCAGACTATTCGGGGCGGAGCGAATGCCACGTGGCTCCAATGCAATTGGAGGCACGTCCCCTCGATATTTTGCCATAATATAACAAAACGAAATCAATCATGAATTTTGCAGATGTTCCTTATTACCAAAAAGGTTCGGAAAAACAGTTTTAATGCACGTATTCACACAGCGGTTTTCATTGAGGATTTCTGTATCGTGCAAGTGTGATTAAAATGATTACTGTCGAGAGCGGGAGAGGGAGCAGGAATCGTGTCGGAAAGCGTACCGCAACTCATTTATCCTCATCGCCCTCGCCTTCTTTCCCCTTCTTCTCAAAGAAGTCAGAGAACTCGCTGAGGGCCCCCTCCTTAAATTCGGACTTCATTGCGGCAATATTCTCCTTTTGTATCTCTTCGTAGATCTCTTTCCGGTGAACGGTGATCCGCTTGGGCGCTTTTATACCGAGTTTAACCTGATCTCCCTTGATATCGATGACCACAACCTCTATTGAATCACCAATCATGATGCTCTCATTCACTCTTCTGGCTAATACCAACATAACCCTATTCCTCGCTGCTGGAAGCTTTTTTTATTTCTTCAAGAATTATATGTCTCACCCGGTATTTTTCACTCAGCGATATGGCCTGCTTGCCAATTCTCTTTCGTGAATTAATTATTATCGGCCCCTGCAGGTTCGCGGTCATCCCGCCAGGATTGTCAGCGGGAATGGTCACAATGCAAAATACCAGCAACTCCTCGGGTGTCTCGGCCTGAACCGCCTCAAGATCACTCTGAGAGATGACGAGCTCATACTGAATGAGAAAATCGATGGGCCGTATTATTATGAAAGCAAGTTCCGGTTCTGATAATGCCTGCATCCATTTGAAGGGCGATTTCTCCGTTGAATCGAGGATTACGAATTTCTTGACATAGTCAAATCCTAAAATCCCCTCGGGGAAATCAATAATTTGCTTCTCTTCGACCTCAATCTCGCCATGCGGTCTTGTTTTAACTTTAACACCCACGGCTCTTCCCCTCCACCAAAAAAATAATGAGATGACACGATACCAATGACGGCAGTAACAATTCGCCGGCGAAATGAATGAGGAATATCCCGTCACTGTCTCTGCGGATACCCCTATGATATAGTGCCTCTGTACAGATTATATGTCAACAACTATACACCGCCTGCGGGGAAACCGCGTCCTCGTTGCGGATGCCTCGTGAAGGGGTGCTGAGAAGAAAAGGAGATGATGATGTCGTTATCGCAGGAAATCCATGAGCGTGGGACGTATCGTCCGCGCGCCGACCGCGAGCGCATACTGGTGAACGGCCTCGAGCCACTTGAAGTTCATGACCGTCTCGGCAACATCGATACCCTCGGTCTTCGAAATCATCTCGAGAACGGTAGCCTTGCTGTACTCCGTTCGCTTTGCCAGTTCCGCAATTCGATTCTGCTTGGCGCCAACCGCCGAAACGTGTCTGAGAATGTTATCCAGCGCCATATCGAGCAGGCCGAGGTCCCGCCCGCCAACGAGCTCCTGATCACCGCGTACCAGATCATCACGGAGCTGAATGACCATCTCGAATACGGACATTCCATCAACGGTTACGGTCGGATCGATGTTGTTCGGCGGATTGGGGAACTCGGGATTGATCAGTCCGAGGTCCTTGAAAACCCTTCCGCTCTCAACATCCTCGAGCCATATCTGATGAGGCGTCGTGGTCTCCAGTATCAGATTGTTCCTCCCCCCTTTCGACGCGCGGAGGCTCAACCCTGCATTGTTTATCTTATCGATGATGATTTCGAGATTATCACCGGCAGATATGGTAATCTCCTTCCCGTCGATTCGTATGGCCTGATTCGTCTCGGAAATATACTCGGCTGAATCCTTGTTCGAGGTGAGAATCTGATTGGTCGCCCAGAAGACCTTATTGCCGGGAATGCTGACCTCTATAAATTCACCCTTCGCAACCTCGCGGAGAATCTCCCCGATGTTCCCGCGATACTCGGCACCGGTCATCGCATCACCCTGATTCCCCGCCGTGAGCGTTTGATATATCGCGACGAAGGGATTGGGCGTATTCTCAGTTCCCGTTTCAAAGCCACCGAAGAGGAGCCTGCCGGTCGCGCTCCTGCTGTTCGCAATTGAGACAATCTCTTCAAGGAGCTGATTGATCTCGGTTGAGGCCGCTTCCTTCCGCTCGAAGGAGGAATAAATGCCGTGCGCTCCCTGCACCGCGAGCACTCGCAGCCGCTGGAATATTCTCATCACCGACTGGAGTGAAGAATCAATCTGGTCGAGGTGCGATTTGCTCTCATCGATATTGCTGATGTACTGATCGATCTCCGTTATGCGGGTCTGATAGAGCATCTGATTGGTTGAGGAGATCGGATTATCCCGCGGCAGTCGGACCTGCTTCCCCGTGGCGAGTGCGTTCTGCACCCGATCCATCTCAACCTGATGCCGTCTGAGATTAAAGGTCATGGTATTGTGGAGCATGTGATTGGTAACGCGCTGCATCGCTTATACCCCCATTCTGATAATGGTATCCAGCATCCGATCAAAGATAGCGATCATGCGTGCGGAGGCATTGTAGCCGTGCTGGAAGGCAATCATGCTCGCCATCTCCTCATCGAGGTTGATACCGGAAACCGACTCCCGAAGATTTACCAGATTCTTCAGGAGGGTTTCCTGATTCCGTATCCGATCCTGAGCTTCCTCACCCTGAGATCCAACCCGCGAGATCAGCGATATATAGAAGTCATTGAACGTTGAATTCGCGTCTATCATCGCATTCTTATGCCTGAGATTGGCGATTCGCAGCGCATTGGTCCCGTCGCCGATACCGTTCGACTGATTAAAGTCGCCGGCACCACCGATGATCTTCCCCTGCGCTGCAGCAATCAGGTCAACATCGCTCATGACATGCTCCGATACGCCCATGTACGATGCCGGATTGAGCTGCGGCGTGATGGTAATGTGTTCCCTGTCCGGGAGCAGCTTGGCGATATCATTGACCCGCCGATAGTCGAAGGAACCCTGCTGACCGCTCTGTTTCAGGATACCGGTTAATCCGACGAGGAACTGCCCGGAATCCTCCATGTGACGGATAATGAAGTTCTTCTTCTCGCTGTCCCTGGCGATCGTTGCCTTGAGCGCGAGCTGTCCGTTGTGATTCACATAGGCGACCATGCCCATTTTCGCATCGTTGATCTTCTTAATTACCGAGAGAACGGTGTCATTCCCCGAATAGTCTATCTGCATCTCCGACTCCAGCTCATCATTGCGAATGAAGGTCAGCGTTCCGTTGATGCCGATTGCCGCCGACGCATCCAGGCGATTATTTCCGGAGACCTTGAACAGAGCGGTTATATCGGGAATACCGTCGTTGTTCAGATCGTGATTACCCTCGACATTGTCGCTTATGGCAATATGCGTGAAGAAATCGACATTCGTTTCACCGCGCTTGCCGAATCCGTCGCGATGCACCTCATTGGTGAGATCGGCCAGGTTTATCGCGAAGGAGTTAATATCATTGATGTTCTGCTGCAAAATCACATCGCGGACCTCGAGAAGCCCGGCAAGCTCGCCCCCCTTCACCGTGACATCGGTGCCCGTGTTCTTCCACACGACCGTATAGTACCCCTTGTTCTCCTGATCCATGCGAGCTTCGAGGGGCCGCAGAATCTCACCCTGAACGAGATTTTCCGAACCGATGTATACCATCAGCTCATCCCGGTCACCTCTATTGACCGTGATATCAGCAAGCTCCGAAAGCTTTTCAATGAGCGCATCCCGCCGGTCCTTCAGATCATTGGGATTATCGCCCAGTGCCTCAGCCTTGAGAATCCGTTCATTGAGATCCCGTATGTCACGGGCATAGAGATTAATCTGGTTCACGCGCATGCGTATCTGCCGATTGGCATTGAGTTGCAGCTCATAGAGCTGGCGATATACATGGCGAACCTCATTGGAGAGATTCACCGCTTTTTCCTTCACCACTTCCCGCGTCGAGCGCTGCTCGGGATACTTCGAGAGCTCCTCCCAGCTCTTCCAGAGGGCATCCATGCGACTTCTGATCGATTGATCCGAGGGCTCGTTGTAAACGGATTCAATCTGATAGATAAAATCATTCTTCGACTTCCAGTATCCCATGACGTCCTTCTCGGCAACGATACGGTCATCAATAAAGGCATCCCTGATCCGCTCAACAATCGAGATGACACCCCCCTGGCCGATATTGCCCGGTGTCTCTGCTCTGTTCAGGGCCGGCACATAGAGGGGATCCGCTGAGGTAATAACAACCCGCTGTCGGGAATATTCCTTGTTCTCAGCATTCGAAATATTATGGCCCGTCACGTGGAGCGCCTGCTGATGAGAGAGCAGGCCCCGCTTGCCAATCTCGATGCCCATAAAGCTTGAATTCATAACACCATACCTCGCATGTGCGTATTGGACCGCTTCCCGGAGATCTGCTATATTCTCCTGTTAATCATGACGGACTCGGTCATGGTGAATTCCTCGCTTCCCTTCTCGCTGTATCCCCGCAGGGAGACGGAATTCTTGAATCTCGCTACAAGGGCGTTGAAGAATTCAATATTGTCCTGTAATAGTTTTTGATTGGTTTCCTGGAGGGATCGTATCTTCAGAAGGAGTGTCCTCAGCTCTCGACCGACATCGAGGATCTGTGAGGAGCCTTCACCCGTCAATGAGACGATGTCGGTGAGAGTGACGTCATCCTGCCCGATATCGAGGTGATGGAGGCGCTCATACCTGTCGAGAGCGCTCTTTCTCCGCGATTCCTGTTCTGCTATTTCTCCGAGCAGCTTCTCCTGCTCCCGAGCAAAGGATTCAATAGAAGACCCGTTCCGGTTGAGTATCGCATCGCTCTTATCCTGTTCGAGCGCATACAGTCTGGAGTAGAGCTCATATTCAGACTGCAGTATCTGTTCCAGTTCGACGAATGATTCACCCATTCTTCCCTCCATGGATAAATACGCTGCATCCTGCAACGACGTGATAATGGGTACTCCACCCGAATGGTGGAGATGCATATATCCTCTTTATATATCGGTCAGTGATGAAATTGACATAACCCTTTTTCTCATCGGTAGCCCCGCTTCCTCTCCATCGGCACTTCCACCCTTCTCATCACCGTTCACGACATACTCGAAATGTCATTACGAGTATGTCGGTTATTCGCATTGTCATCGTTCGGAGCTGCAGGCGACGAAGGAATCTGTGTGCGCTATGAATCAGTAAAATTAAAGGGGGCATATGCTCATTGGCGGCTCTTTCAGGATGATACGGGGGCCGTGAGCCGGGTCTAGTCAGATTTTTTTATTCAAATTTGTAAGAACTACTTGACTATTTTTTATTATTTTGCCAAATAAATAGCGATTGATGCATAAGGGGAACAATTATTTGCCAATTATGCAGAATTTTTCCGGTGAAATTTTAATCACTGTACAATTCCAGAACAACGGAAGCTTCAGAAGGACACATTCGGCAGGAGGGGACAGGAAACATACCGCATCGAGCGGTTTTCCTGTGTACGATATCCCCGGTAAGAACTTAAAAAAATTTTAAGCTCCTTCAGTATATTAGGACCTTCCGTAAAGGCGATAATCGTTTTTATTTCTGACAATTTTCATTTCGTCTCTTGAAGAGACTTTTTGTTTGTCCAAACTGTTGGTAAATTCCGAGATGGAAAGCCTTTTTAGAATCAAAGAATATTAAAGCAATTATCGGTTTAAGCCAACTTATACGATGTGACCTCCTCGAAAAATCTCAAGTTATAATCCGGCTAAAGCATAAGGCAGAGAAACATATTGAAATTGATATGCCTTGATTCCTCTTTGGATCTCCTATCGAAATTTTTTCAGTTTTTTTCGGAAATGAGAAAAAAGTTCTTGCCTAATAATACATAATTTAATTTGGTATTCATTTAGTGTTACTAAATTATAATTAGTGGCATGCAACAAATTTTAAAATTTTCCTTCTTTGTAAGGAGAGAAATATGAAAAGGTTGATTGTAATTGTATCAACTTTCGTTTTCGCCATATTGTTAACAGGTCTTTCCACTGCGCAAGAGGTAGAGAAAGATTCTGCTACAAAAAATGAGAAAGAAAAGAAAGAGAAGAAGGTACATGTTATAAAGGAGATCACCGTAATTGCCACACAGCCGGGCGTTGAGATTACAACTGAGAAGACTGTAATCGATATGGATAAATTCAAAAAACCGGGGAGCGTTAGGACCGTTACAGACGTTCTGACAGAGATCGGTGGCGTTGACGTTCATCGTCTCAACCCGCTTCTATCCAGTCCTGGCGATGAGGTAGCCATCCGGGGACTCAGTGAGGGACGGATGGTCATTGAGATTGATGGTCGAAGGATCAATCATACCGGCCACTATGGAAGGTATATAGTTGACTGGTCTACCCTCAACATCGACGATATAGAACGTATCGAGATCATCAGAGGAGGGCATTCGGTTCTTCACCCCTTTGCCATCGGAGGTGTCATAAACATCATAACCAAGAGGGGTAAGAAGACCGAAGAGCTAAAGCCCGAGGTGAAGGTCAATGCCGGTTATGGTGCCTTCAATACCTATAATGCCGGAGCCACGGTGAATGGAGGATTGCTGGATTTCATAGGCTACAATTTTTCAGGGAGTAAACAGGGGACAGATGGTTATCTCAGAAACAACTTTCAAGAGAACACCAGCTACAGCGGTCAATTAACATTTTTTCTTCCGAAAGATGCCACGTTAAGCTTCAGTGCAAAGTTCTCTGAGGTTAGATACGGCTTTCCGGTGCTCAATGATATATCGCGAAGTGACTATGATTCGGACTATCCCACTTTCCTTGGCACAGCCGACCAGCTCAGGCATATTCCACCGGTTGGACAGATTGCAGAGAACGATCCACACTGGACGAGACATACGAGATATCTGGATGCGATACTGAATGTACCAATAGGTCCAGGCGAATTCAAGATACACGGCTTTCAGACCTACGGTAAGCGATGGACTCACATGTGGTCGCAGGGAGCATTTACGAAAACGCTTTCCGAGGATGAGACTCTGGGCATTATAGGCGAATACAGGAATATAAAGCTATTAGATTTCAATAGAGTGACCATAGGCGCTGAGTACCAGCAACTCGGCGAACCAACAAACACAGAGGAGTCGAAGATCCACGAGATAAAAAGAACAAGTAATTCTAAAACATACGAGGTCAAATCAGCATATATACAGGATATCATCAGCATTGGGAAGCGGGTTAAGGTTACACCGGGTGTTCGCTACTACCATGTTGATATGAAAACCTATTATGCCTGGTTTGAGGAGGGGAAGACAGCACCGGATTGGCCTACGGAGGGGAAAACGGGTGAAGACGATGGCTGGTTTCCGAGCATCAAGGTGGATATACAGGCAGCTCAAGACACGGCTCTCTATGCCGCAGCCAGTCGATCATATAGATTACCATGCCCATGAGACTACTACTGGTGGGCGCGGTGCGCCGACGAGAACAATTCAAGCCTGGATCCTGAATCCGCATGGGAATATGAGGCCGGTATAATTCAAAAAATTGAACCACTGACAGTACGAGTCGCAGGCTTCTATTATGATATCAATAATTTCATCAATGATTCTGGTATTACTTCCCCAGGAAGCGGGATGGGAAGTAATTGCCTCTATAATATCGATCACCTCAAGCTCTATGGTGTGGAGATCGAGGCAACTTTACAACCGCTGAAGCGCCTTCTTGTAACCGCAGCATATGTATATCAAGATTTCGATGTGGAGGAGACCGGCTTCGAAGAGGATTGGACATACTATCTTCCTGCAACTCTCCCCAATCACAAGGCCAAATTACTTGCCAGGTGCATGCTATGGACCGGTGGCTGGCTGCATTTGAGCTCGCGATATGTTAGTCAGCGAGATGCACAGAAGGGTGCAGAGCTTGATGCCTATGGTTTGCTTGATATAGGTTTCGAGCAGATATTCGGTTTCGACGGGCAAAAATATACTGCAAGTGTTTTCTGTAATAACGTGAGCGGAACCGTCTATGAGGAGCAGTCGGGCTATAAAATGCCCCGATTTGTTTGGGGCTTCCAGCTTGGAGCAAAGTTCTAAGTACAGAGGTTGTTAGATTGTGAATAGAATAAGCCGAATTCTACTTTTAACCATAATTC
>Ga0180432_10005008_pt1 | contig 17875 bp, 12 predicted proteins | sample SS_ome_10_FD_132414 | JGI IMG/M metagenome (GOLD analysis project Ga0180432, IMG submission 132414) | Hypersaline lake sediment archaeal communities from the Salton Sea, California, USA - SS_1_MS_2 metaG | ecosystem: Environmental > Aquatic > Non-marine Saline and Alkaline > Hypersaline >...
GATTCGCGTATCGGCCCGGCTGGATGCCGGGCTTTTGTGAAAGGTCGTAACCTCTGGCTTACGACCTTTCACCAAGCGAATCGGGGCCATGGATGGCCCGATTCGCGTATCGGCCCGGCTGGATGCCGGGCTTTTGTGAAAGGTCGTAACCTCTGGCTTACGACCTTTCACCAAGCGAATCGGGGCCATGGATGGCCCGATTCGCGTGAAACTAGAAATCGAACGCCAGCCGCACCCCGAAGCCGTTGATGAAGCCACTGCCGTTTTCGCTGGGGGCTGGGATCACGTTGCCAGCCGCATCCTTCGTGAAGGGCGTGTTGGTAAAAGTGCGGTGGGTGAGGTCGTAGTTAAAATAGACCCGGGCGTTGGGGTTGAGCAGCCAGTTCAGCCCGATCGTGACGGCGTTGAGCACACCGCCGTTGACCTCACCATCACTCAGCCCGAGATAGTTGTACCGGAAGCCTAGCTGCCAGGCACCGGGGCTGGAGAGGATTGGCCCCCGCTTTCCCCCGCTGCGAACACAGTAGAAGTTGCTGCGGGGAATCGGCCGCCCGAAGCGGTATTCAAGCGTCGAATAGCTGCGGCTTTCCCCGGTGAGAAAATAGAGCACTTCGGCATAGCCTCCCTGGTAGAAGACGGTGCCGATCGGCGTGCCCGGCGCGGGCTGAAAGCCGTTGGTCTCCAGTGGCCCCAGGTCAGTGGTCACGCCGTCGTACAGCCAGGAGCCGAAGTATTCCGCCTGGAATGACCAGGGGCCGTTGTTGCCGACAAGTTCCAGCCCGAGCATGTTCTGCCAGCTGCCGGCGAGCACACCGGCGTCGGCGTAAATTGAGTTGCGGGGTCCGGGCGGACCGTTACGAATATCACCCCGGCTACGAAACCGGACGACACCATTGCGGGGCTGCATCGTGCGGCCGGCAATACCGAGGTGCAGCAGCCGCAGGCCGTCATCCTCCAGCCATGGCACCCAGACCAGCCGGCCGGCGGTCTCGCTGGCCCCGCTGGTGTCGCCAAAGCCGAAGGGATTGGTGGTGTTCTTGAAGATGCCAACCTGCCAGCCAACACGACCGTCAGCAGTCCGGTTGAGGCTCTGAATGCCGGGCACGAAGCCGAGGTTGAACGGGGCGACGAAGGCGTCCATCGAGAATGACCGCTCCATGAAGTTCATCCAGCGGCTGGTGATGAGATGCTCGTAGCCGAAGGGATCCTTCTGGTTGCCGACCCGCACGATGCCCAGCCAGGGAAACTCTCTGACCTGCAGCCAGAGGTCGGTGACCGCCACGTTCGGTCCACTGCCGGTCTCGGTTGGGAAAATCTCGTTGTCGGCCGTCAGTTGGTTGATGTAGTCGTACTCGGCTGCGAAGTCGAAGGTCTCGTACATCCGGCCCTCCAGCCGGAACCGACCCCGGCGAAAGTTGGTCGCCCCGGTCAGCGGTGGGTCGAGTCCGGCCTGGTCGGGGGGCTGGTTGGGCCCCGGTCCGGCCGTGAAGGCGGTGGTGTCGATCTGGACCCGGCCGCCCACCTTCATCCGGAAGTCGCGGTGCGGGCTTTCCAGGCAGAGACCGTGGTTCCAGACAGCCCGCAGATTGAGGTCAGCGCCAACCTCGTGAACCGTGGGGAGCGGCTCGGTGATCGCCGCCGCTGGCACACCAGTGGGTGGGGGCAGTGGCTCAGCGTCCGCACCGGCAGCTTCTCGACCGGCGAGAGTGGTGACGGCGAGCAGGCCGGCGAGTATCCATCTGGAGACGGTCCTCCCCTGCTGACCGGCCTTGCTTTCCATATCGGCAGAACCCCTCCAAACGGTTGCCCTGCTGGTGTTTCGGCTCTGGATCAGACCGGTCGCAACTGATGTTCGAGAACTGCGGGTTGTTCCGCTCACGCCACTGAGGAAGGCTGCGCAGAGTCTGCCGTTTCGGTAGCTCGGGGAACCGGCACGTTTCGTGCCGAACAGCATTGCCCGCCATGGTTCCTGCTCGCGTGCGTGGGCAACAACGAGTCCATTTGGGCAACACCCAAAAAAAACCAAGGGGGGTTGGTTGTTGGCGATCGTCGCATCCTGCGGCGGCAGCCTTTTTCTACAGGCTGCTATTCTTCAGGGAGAGGGCCGTCCGCAGGGTTCCGGGCGTGAGTCCTGGCCTCCCTGCGGCAATAATCCGGACTGGTCGCATGCGACCGAACCAGGAGCTGCCATTCATGTCGCTGTTTTCTCCAAGGGGGGCTTCGCGAGCCGCGACGGGCTTCCCCCGTGCTGGCTCAGCGGCCGATCCCGGTCGAGTCGCCGGCCCGGCCGACCCCGCGTTTGAGCAACAGATTCAGGTGATCGGCGCCGAGTTTCTCAATCTTGCCCGCGGCGGTAAAGCCGGCATCCTGAGTGCATCGGTCTGGTCGGACAAACTCATGGACTGGGCGATGAAGGACGAGGCCTTCAAGATCCAGCTCTTCCGCTTCGTTGACGCATTCCCAACCCTGCGGACGCCCGAGCAGATTTATGACCACCTTGTGGACTATCTCTCGCAGCCGGACGTGACTGCTCCACCGGGCATGGATCTGGTGATCCGGACCGGCGGGATTGCGAAAGCGATCTTTGCCAGGACCATGGCCGGGCAGATTACCGGGATGGCCCACAAGTTCATCGCCGGCACCGATGCCAAGGATGCGGTACCGGTGTTGGCAAGGCTCTGGAAGCAGGGCCTCGCCTTCAGCGTTGATCTCCTTGGCGAGGCCTGCGTCTCCAACGCCGAGGCAGAGGGATACCGCCAGAAGTATCTTGATCTCATTGAGAATCTGCCCGATGCAGTGAGCGGCTGGAGCCCGAACGATCGTCTTGAGCGTGATCATCTGGGGGTCGTGCCTCGCACCAATGTCTCCATCAAGATCTCATCGTTGTCTGCCCGGATCGACCCGATCGACACCGCCGGTTCGATCCGCGGCCTCGTCGCGGTGCTGCGGCCGTTGCTTGAGAAAGCCCGTGCCAAGGGCGTTCTCATTAATTTCGACATGGAACGGCGTGAGCTGAAGGACCTCACACTCGAGCTTTTCATGCGGTGCTGTGAGGAGGTTGACTTCACCGCCGGGCTCGCGTTGCAGGCGTACCTGCGGTCGGGTGACGACGACGCACATCGGATCATCGAGTGGTCGCGGCGGATCGGACGCCAGGTCACGGTCCGCCTGGTCAAGGGTGCATACTGGGACTACGAGACCATTTACGCCGAAGAGCGGGGCTGGCCGGTGCCGGTCTGGAGCCGTAAGTGCGACACTGATGCCTGCTTCGAGCGGATGGCGGCGGCGTTCATCGGCTCGACACCCCGCACTTCCGGCGCGGGCGGCGTGAAGCTTGCTGTGGGGTCGCACAACGTCCGCTCGATCGCGGCCGCCATCGCCGAGCTTGCGAGGCGGGACCTGCCGCACGACGCAATCGAACTACAGATGCTCTACGGCATGGCGCCGGAACTGAAGCAGGCCGCGAGTGAACTGGGGCTCCGGGTTCGTGAGTACGTGCCGGTCGGTGAACTGATCCCCGGCATGGCATACCTCGTGCGGCGACTCCTGGAGAACACTTCAAACCAGTCGTGGCTCAAGGCTGGGTTTCTGGACAACGCCGATGCGACAACGCTGCTGGCTTCGCCGCATCGGCATTTCGATTGCGACCCTGGGATCGCACGGGTGGAGAACGCCCCCGAGTTGCACACGCTCTCAGACAGCGTGGCGGGCGTCGGAGACGGTCGGCCGTTCTTCACCGAACCCGCGCGGGATTTTGCCCGCCGTGACGAGCGGGCTGCATACGCCCGGGCCATCGAGCAGGCCACGGTGCCGTGCGTTGCCAGCGATGCCACCGCAGACGATGCTGACCGCGGGATTTCGACCGCGACCGCGGCCCTCCCTGGATGGCGGGACACACCGGTTCGGGTCCGTTCAGCAATGCTCGTGAAGGCAGCGGCGATCATGCGGCGGCGGCGTGACGAACTTGCCGGCATCGTGATCCGCGAGTCTGGCAAGCCGTGGCGCGAGGCTGATGCCGAAGTCTGCGAAGCGATCGATTTTTGCGAGTTCTATGCCCGCGAGGCGGTCGCGGTCTGCGAGCCGCAACGACTTGGCCGATTCATCGGTGAGATCGATGAAATAGTCCACGAACCCCGCGGCGTCGCGGTGGTGATCAGCCCCTGGAACTTTCCGCTTGCGATCTGCACCGGCATGACGGTCGCCGCGCTGGTTTGTGGGAACACCTGCGTGGTCAAGCCCGCCGAGCAGACGCCCGGCATTGCGAAGGTGATGCACGAGATTTTGCTCGAGGCGGGCTGCCCGCCCGGAGCATGCGTCTTGCTGCCGGGGCCGGGGGAGACGGTCGGTGCCCGCCTCGTCCGCGATCCCCGCACCGCCCTCATCGCCTTCACTGGGAGCAAGGCAGTGGGACTCGATATCTTGCAGGCCGCGGGTATCACTCCCGCCGGGCAGCACCACATCAAGAAGGTCGTCTGCGAGATGGGGGGCAAGAATGCGGTGATTGTCGACGGCAGTGCCGATCTCGACGAGGCGGTGCTCGCGGTGCGGCAGTCGGCTTTCGGCTTCAGTGGCCAGAAGTGCTCGGCATGCAGCCGGGTGATCGTGGTCGAAGCTGCGTACGATACATTTCTCAGGCGGATCGTCGAGTCGACCCGCAGTCTGGTGGTCGGTGATCCGCGGTTGCCAGGTACGGACGTCGGACCGGTGATTGACCGGGCTGCCCAGCGGAAGATCCGCGAATACATTGAGGTCGGTCGAAGTGAGGGCCAGGTCGAGGTGGAACTCGCTGTTCCCACTGGCCTTGAAGCGTCAGTCGGCCTGCCGTTCGTCGGGCCCGTGGTCATCAGTGGGATTGAGCCGCATCATCGGCTGGCCCAGGAGGAAATCTTTGGGCCGGTGCTGGTGGTCATCAAGGTGAGGGACTTCGATGCGGCGCTGACAGTTGCCAACGGGACAGAGTACAGGCTGACCGGCGGGGTCTTCAGCCGCAAGCCGAGTCACCTGCAACGCGCGAAGCATGGGTTCCGGGTCGGCAATCTCTACCTCAACCGTGGCATCACCGGCGCACTCGTCGGCCGGCAGCCCTTCGGCGGCTCCGGGCTCTCAGGCGTTGGGACGAAGGCCGGCGGTCGCGGCTATCTGCTCAACTTCGTGGAGCCGCGGGTGATCACCGAAAACGCGATGCGTCGCGGGTTCGCGCCGGGGCTTGAGTAGCATCGCCGGCCGGTGGGTTCGGCAGGGTTGGTGAGCTGCTGCTGACGTGCCCGTTTCCGCGGCGGCAGACATGCTCAGCGTCGTGAGGGCCACAGCTTTTCCAGCCAGGCAAAGGGCTGCCAGCCGCACAGGGGGGGGCGTTGGCCGGCTGGCTTGCTGGCACAGCCGTCCTCGTCGCAGCCACCACATTCCCCGGCACAGCAGCGGCAGAGGTAGCCAACCTTTCTCGCGGTGTGGCAGACGTCCTCCTCATGCACCGTCTTGAGGAGGGTCTTTTTCTTGCAGATCCGTGCCGGGCTACAGGTCTTCCCGCAGTCGGTGCAGCCGTTTGGTTTCGGCGGGGGGGGGCCGAACAGGCCGACGGCCGGCTCGCAGACCAGTTCACACTTTGATTCATAGATGGTCCGGGGCTTTTTGCGGGTGATCGGCTCACAGCGGCAAAAAGGAATCAGGTTGCAGGTTGCGCCGCACTGGATGCAGGCGGGGATTGCCGCGGTCAGCTGGGGGGCTGCCGGGGGCCCGGCCGCGGTCATCTGCTCGGTGAGCGTTGCCGGTACGGTGGTCGTTTCTGGTGCATCAGCGGCTTCGGTGGGTAGGGGCGGGCTGGTGAGTTCCTCAGCGACCGCCGGGGCAACCCTGGCGTCTGGCTCCGGTATCGGGGCTGGTGCCGGAGCCGGTGCCGGAGGGCCGGTCTCGTCGGCTTGTAATTCCTCCGTTGCCAATGTTTGAACCACCGCCCCCTGTTTGGGCCGCCAGCCATCCCGTCGGCTGTCCTGCTCCCCGAAAGCTACTTCGCTCACCGTGGCAGTAGCGGCCAGCAGCAAAAGTGGCAGGAGCCTGCTAGGCAGGAGGCGGGCCCTCTGCGGATTCGGGCCGGCCGGCTGAGGGGACAGGCTGCCGCCGCACCCTGCGTTGACCGGCAATTCCGAAGCCCCGCGGCAGTTTCGGGGGATGTCCAGGTCGCCTGCTTGCCGCCCGCCTGCCTGGCCGGGTACCAGGAAGCGGTTTTTCCGCAGACGGTTCGGGTGAGGTGTCATGCTGCTGCTCCTTTTCAGGAAACTGGATCGGTGAGAACAAAGGTTGGACAGGGGAGAATGGAGCCGGGAGCTTTCGGGCCACGGTTCAGAAGTCGTAGAAGAAGCGGCCGCCGAAGCCGTTGATGCCGCCGCTGCCGTTGGCACCGAGACTGTTGATAAAATTCCGGTAGGTGAAGTCATAGTTCAGGGCCACGCGGGTGTTGGGGTTCAGGAACCAGTTGGCTCCCAGGGTGAGACCGTTGAGGACACCACCGTTGATGCCTTGGTTGTTCAGGCAGACCCAGTCGTAGCGGGCCCCGATCTGGACCCCACCCTCGCTGGTGCGGATACCATCAGGGGTCCGCACCCGATAGAAGTTGTTCCGGGGGATGTAGCGATCAAGCACCGCCTGCTTGCGGTTGTAACTGCGGCCCTCACCGGTGAGGGCATACATGACCTCGCAGTAGGCGCCTTGATAGAAGAGGTTGTCCACCTCGGTGTTGATCGGCTGCTGGCCGGCATTGACCGAGGGGTTGAGGATCGACCGGGCCTTGGGCAGCAGCGTCATCGTCCATTCCGCCTGCATCTGCAGCGGGCCCCAGTTGCTGGCGTATTCGGCCGTGATCAGCGTCTGGTATTCGGCCAGCAGCAGCCCGGTGTCGGCGTAGATCGAGTTGAGCGGGCCGGGTGGACCGTTGCGGATGTTGCCGCGGGCCCGGTACCGGATGCTGCCCTGCTGGCGTTCATTTCCGGCCAGGCCGTTGGACTGCGGGAGTGGCGTCTGTTGATAGACCGCACAGAGGCCGAGGTGGGTCCAGCGGTTGTCGTCGGGTTCATCGACGACAAGCCCGGTGATCCGGGTCTGGATCGAGTTGGCTGCCGCGGTGTCAGCGAAGCCGAAGATGTTGAAGTCGTCCTTGAATGAACCGAGGGCCCAGCGGTAGCGGTCGTTCTCACCCCAGTTGTTGAAGATCTGGATGCCAGGGGCGTAGGCGTTGTTGAAGGGCATCGTGAAGGCGTCGGCATTGAACGACCGTTCCATGAAGTTCACAAACCGATCGCTCGTGATGTGCTCGAGGCCGGTGAGGGTGTTCTGGTTGCCAACCACCAAATTGCCGACGTAGGGCAGCTGTGTGATCGCCAGCCAGACCTCGGTCGGGGCCGGGTTGGGGCTGACGGTGTTCTCGAGTGGGCCGAGGGCAGGATCGGAAAGGGCATCGACTGTCAGCTGATTGATGAAGTCGAATTCGGTGAGCCACTCGAAGTTCTCATACATCTGGCCATCGATCCGGAACCGGCCGCGGCGGAAATTGGTCGCGCCCGCCAGCCGCGGATTGACACCACCGGCGGCTGGCCGTTGGTTGACGCCCGGGCTGGCAGTGAACGAGGTCGTGTCGAACTGGGCCCGGCCGCCAACATGCACCCGGAACTCCCGGTTGGTCGACATGAATTCAAGCCCGTTGTTCCAGCGGACCTTCATGTCGACGTCGGCGCCGACGGTGAGGGCATCGTCGGTCAGCTGTGATTCCCCCGCGACCAGTTCTTCGTCCTCGGGCAAGCCGGTGGCCGGCTCTCCCTCGGCAGGAGCCTCGGTGATCTGGCGGCGGAGCGGATTTTCATCCGGATCGACAGTGAGGGCGTCGTCGGTCAACTGCGATTCCCCCTGCTCGAGCTTTTCGGCTTCTGTCAGCACCGCTCCTGCCGGGGGAGCTGGGGCCGGTGGCTCTGGGGCGGCGGGGAAAAGCGGTGGAGTATCGGCCGACGCCGGGAGCGGCGCCGGCGGTGGGTGAGTGGCCGAGGTGTCCTGGAATCGAAAGCGGGCGGCGAAAGCCTTCCCAAGGGTAAGCGGCGTGGCAGGATCGGCTGCCGATGCGAGCAGCGGGCAGAGGCACCCGGCAACGAGGAAATGGTGGACAAGCTGCAATGGTCTGCGTGACATTTTGGGTTCGCCTGCGAAGGGGATGGCGAAAGCCTGGGGCAGGAAATTCTGCGTAACCGATAAAATTTGACTGCTGTTCACTCATCGGAACTGGTCCCGCACCGCTTTTATTAGAAAAAAGAACTCGACCGATAATTCTGCGGGGAATTACCCAGCTTGACAGCAGGGTGGCTTGGCCGAACGCGAGGTGAGCCGTTCAATGGGGGGCGACTGCTGGCAGGCTGACCCGAAAGCAGGTGCCTTCGCCGAGGTTGCTTTCAACCTCGATCGTGCCCCCATGCCGCTCGGCGATCGAGCGGCAAATGGCCAGCCCCAGTCCCCCTCCCCTGCCCCGGTTGCGGGTCCGGGCGGCATCGGCCTGGTAGAAGCGGTCGAAGATCCGGGGTAGATAATTGGCGGCGATCCCCCTGCCGGTGTCAGCAATGTGGAGAATAACGCTCGCCTCCTGCCGGCTGACAACGATGCTCACACGGCCCCCCGGCGGCGTGAATCGCAGGGCATTGTCCAGCAGGTTGCCGAGGAGTTGGCGGAGCTGGCGGCCGTCACCGCGGACAACGCCAGCATCCTTGCCGTCAGTACCGTTGCAGATGAGTTCGATGCCCCGCTCGTCGGCGACCCCGCCAAACATCGCGGTCGTCTGCTCGACCAGCGAAGCGATTTCGATCGGTTCCAGACTCAGCCGATCGGACTCGGCAACTGCTTCGGCAAGCAGCAGCAGGTCATTGGTCAGCCGGGCGAGCCGCTCGGTCTCTTCAAGCAGATCCGTAAGGGTTTCCCGGTACTCAGCCGTTGACCGATCGCGGCTGATGGCCACCTCTAGCGTGTTGCGAACCGCTGCCAGCGGGCCACGGAGTTCGTGGGCGGCATCGGCGACAAACTGCTGCTGGCGGTCGAGATGGTTGGCAACCTCGTCGAGCAGCCGGTTGATTGTCCGGGCAAGGTGATCGAGTTCATCACCGGTGCCACGATCGGTGAGCCGGTCGCCCAGCCGGGTCGGCCGGAGTTGGTCGGCGGTCTCGAGGATGTCGGCGATCGGCCGGGTGGCCCGCAGGGCCAGCCAGTAGCCGGCCAAGGGGGTGACCACGGCGATGCCGAGGCCGACCGGAATCAGCAGCCGCGTCAAGGCGTCCACATCCTCATCAAGGTAGGCGGTTGGCATCCCGATGCGGACGTCGAAGTGATCGGCAGTGGGGTCGTCGACACGGGCCTGGGCAAAACGATAGCCGGCAAGCTGGACGACTTCCTCGTCGTGATTGGCAGCAACCGGCCAGTTGAGGACGGTGACCGGGCAGCCGTCACTGTTCCAGATGGTGCGGCCATTGGCGGCGAGAAGCTGGGTGAACCAGCCGCGGGCCTCATGCCCCTCGGCCTTGCGCCGGAGCTCGGCAATGACCGCGGCAGTATCGGGGGAGAAGTCGGCCAGCGCGAGGGCCACTTCACTGACCTCACCGACAAGGACTGCATCGGCCTCGCGGAACAGCATGGTGCGGCCACCAACCCGGATTGCGAACAGGGCGGCCGCGACGGTGAGGAGCACGACGAGTGTGTTCCAAAGCGTCAGCCGGGCCCGCAGCGAGGCCCAGGGAAGCGGTTCAGCTGTTGGCGAGGGCATAGCCGCGGCCTCGGACGGTCTGGATGCACGAGCGGTCGCGGCCCTTGTCGAGCTTGGCCCGGAGCCGCGTGATGTGCACCTCTATCACGTTGGTGGGGCCATCCCAGTCGAAGCCCCAGACATGTTCACAGAGCATTTTCCGGGTCACCACCTGGCCCCGGTAGCGGATCAGCAATTCCAGGATGCTCAGTTCGGTCGGTGTCAGATCGACCTCCCGGTTGGCCACAGCCACCCGCTTGGCCGCCAGGTTCAGCCGCAGGTCCCCAGCGGCCAGTTCCGGGCCTGGCCGGTCGGCCGCCCGGCGGTGCAGCACCTCGACCCGGGCCAGCAACTCGTCGATGGAGAATGGCTTGACCAGATAGTCGTCGCAGCCGGCCTCAAAGCCTGCGAGCTTGTCGGACAGCATTCCCTTGGCGGTGAGCATGATCACCGGTGTCCGGACGCCGGCGGCCCGGGCAGTCCGCAGCACATCGAGCCCGCCAGCACCCGGCAGCATTGAGTCGAGTACCACGAGGTCGGCGGCCAGTACCGCATCGTTCGCCATCGCCTCGCTGCCGCTGTCGATGCAACGGCAGGTGTGCCCCCGTTCCCGCAGCGCGGTGGCTACGGCCCGGGCAATTGCAGGATCGTCTTCGATAATGGCGACGTGCATCGGTTGGTTGTGGCGCAGGCGTCCGGCCGGACGCCAGGAAAGGAGCAGAACCGTGCTGATGTTCCCGCCGGTTCACTCCCACTCAATCGTGGCGGGCGGTTTCGAGGAGATGTCATAGACCACCCGGTTAACCCCGCGGACCTCGTTGATGATCCGGGTTGAGATTCGACTGAGCACATCGTAAGGAATGTGACTCCAGTCGGCTGTCATGAAGTCCTCGGTCTCAACGGCCCGGACGGCCAGCACGTTTTCGTAGGTGCGGGCGTCCCCCATCACGCCGACGCTCTCGACGGGCAGCAGCACCGCGAAGGCTTGTGAAATCTGCCGCATCAGGCCCGCCCGGTCGAGTTCCTCGAGCACGATCGCGTCGGCCTCCCGCAGCGTTTCGAGCCGGGGCCTGGTCACCTCGCCGAGGCAGCGAACCGCTAGTCCCGGCCCCGGGAACGGGTGCCGCCAGACGATTTTTTCCGGCAGTCCCAGGTTGAGACCGAGCTTCCGAACCTCGTCCTTGAAGAGATCCCGCAGCGGCTCGATCAGTTCGAACTGCAGATCCTCCGGCAGACCGCCGACATTGTGGTGCAGCTTGATGGTTGCGGCGGGGCCATCGGCTGCCGCACCGCTTTCGATCACATCGGGATAGAGCGTGCCCTGGGCGAGGAAGTGGGCGTCCTCGATCTTGGCCGCCTCATCGGTGAAGCAGGCGATGAAGGTTCTGCCGATCCGGCGGCGTTTCTCCTGCGGTTCGGTGATGCCGGCGAGAACGTCCAGAAACCGAGCTTCGGCCGGGACCACGTGGAGGTCGGTCTGAAAATGGTCGGAGAACTCCTCGATCACCGCCGCCGCCTCGTTCTTCCGCAGCAGGCCGTTATCGACCAGGATGCAGGAGAGCTGGTCGCCAATCGCCCGGCTGATCAGCGCCGCCACCACGGCGGAGTCGACGCCGCCGGAGAGCCCGCAGATGACCCGCCCCTTCCCCACGCGTTGCCGGATTGAGTCGATCGCCAGCTGGGCGAAATCCTCCAGCCTCCAGGTGCCGCTGCAGCCACACTCCCGGCGAAGAAAGTTGGCCAGCATCGTGCTCCCGGCCGGCGTGTGGGTGACCTCGGGGTGAAACTGCAGGCCGAAGACCGGCAGCGACCGGTGGCGGACGGCGGCCAGCGGGCAGGTGGCGGTTTTGGCCAGAGGGAGAAAGTCATCGGAGACCGTGGTGACCTGGTCACCGTGGCTCATCCAGACATCGGTGGCGGGCGGCACATCGGTGAAAATCGAGCCGTCGGTGAGCAGGTCGCAACGGGCCCGGCCGTATTCCCGGGCCTCCGCCCGGCCGACGCTGCCGCCAAGGGCTTCGCAGGCGGCCTGCATGCCGTAGCAGATGCCGAGGACCGGAATGCCGAGGGCAAACAGGCCCGGGTCGCAGTGCGGGGCGTCGGCCTCGTAGATGCTGGCCGGCCCACCGGAAAGAATGATCCCGCGGGGGCTGATCTCGGCCACCCGCTGCGCTGTGATGTCGTGCCGGACGATTTCGCAGTAGACATGCTGCTCCCGGACCCGCCGCGCGATCAGCTGGGCGTATTGTGAGCCGAAATCGAGGACGAGCACCCGCTCGGCGTTGACGGCGTTGACGGGGGCGACCGCATCGCTGCGGTTTTCTGGCTGGGGCGAGGCAACGGACACGACGGCTCAATCCACGGGGTGGTTGCGGGAAAGCCCGCCAGTATACCGAGGGCGGTCCACCCGGTGGAGCCGCCCTTTCCAGAACGGCCGGGAGAGCGGTTCGCGGCCTCAGCAAGGCTGGTGGTAGAGTGTGGAATGGCGGCCGCCGGGCCGCCGACGCCGATCCCGCTGGAGCTACCGCATGCTTGCCCTGCTGACGAACGACGATGGCATCTATGCCCCCGGTTTGGCCGCCATTGAACGGGCACTGGCTGGTCAGTTGGAGACGACGGTGGTGGCACCGGCGACCGAGCAGAGCGGTGTCGGCCATGCCATCACCTTTCTGACCCCGCTGACCGCGAAGGAGATATTCGAGCAAGACCGCCGGCGTGGCTGGGCGGTCGATGGCAGCCCTGCCGATGCCGTCAAGCTGGGCATCGCCGAGTTCTGCCCGCGGCGGCCCGACCTGGTTATCAGCGGCATCAACAGCGGTCTCAACGCCGGCATCAATGTCCTCTATTCCGGGACAGTTGCCGCCGCCATCGAGGGGGCCTTTTTCGGGATCACCAGCATGGCGGTATCGCTGGAGTGGGATGACCACTTTGAGTTCGACCGGGCGGCAGGGATTGCCGCGGCGGTGATCGAACGGCTACTGGCCAGGCAGCCACCCGCCGGCAGCCTGTTCAACATCAACATTCCCACCGCGGCACTGCGGGGCATCCCTGCGGTTGCGGTTGTGCCGATGAGTGTGGCCCGCTACGGCGAGGCCTTTGAACGCCGGGTCGATCCCCGCGGAAGGAATTACTACTGGGCCAGTAACGATCCGCCGCCCCCCCCCTCGGCGACCGAGAGCGACGTCACGGCACTGCGAGCGGGGGCCATTACGATCACGCCGCTTGACTATGACCTGACCCACCGGGCGAGCATTGCCGATTTGGCGGACGAAGACTGGGCGGCGGTGATCGCTGCAGTCTGAGCCAGCTGCCCGGCCGTCCCGCTTGTCGCCTGCGTGGTAGCGGAGGGCGCTGAGTTGAAGGGCCAGGCCTCGTAGCTCCAGAGCGTCAGAGTGAGAAGCGTGCAGAAGACCAGAAAGCCGACGATGCCCACCCAGCCCCAGAAGGGAATTCGCAGGAACTGTGACTCGGTGAGGTTGCTCCACCACTCGCTGACAGAGATGTCTTCCGCGACTGAGGACGTTGCGGCTAATTGAGCAGCCGGGCCGGCTGCCGCTGAGGCCGCCGGCCGGGGCTTGGCCATCGTCAGGAAATCGTCATCGTCATCTTCATCGTCTGACGCCGACCGTTGCGTGACACCCGTCCCGGTTCCGGCGACGCCGGCCAGGAAGTCGTCTTCCTCCTCGTCTTCTTCATCATCTGGGGCACTGCCGGCCGCGGGCTGCCGTGAGGATCCGGGAGCGGTTCCTCCGGTGAAGAAGTCATCATCGTCGTCATCATCATCAGCCTCCTCGGCCGGCGGCGCTGGCCGCGGCGACTTTTTTGTGACCGCGGGGCTGCTGTCGGCCGCGACTGGCTCATCGAGCATCAGCGTCTCGAGTGGTTCGGCGTCCTCGTCATCGATTGGCCTCGCGACCGCGGCCTTGGCAACAGGCCCCGGGTTCCGGCGGGGGCCGCTGCCGGCTTTGGAGTCCCGACGGCTGAGAACGTTGCTACCGCTGGCGGTTGCCGACGAGGGCTGTCGCCGCAGGCCAGACTGCAGCAGTGAGCCGCCCGCCGCGTTCGAATCTCCAGGCCGCCGCCGCCGCAGCGAACCGGCGGGCCGCGGGCCATCAGCAGCATGCTGCTCAAGCCAGGCGGCAATCGTGTCGGCGACCTCACCCGCCGTCTGGGGCCGGGCGTCAGGGTGTTTTTCAAGCATCCTGAAGTAGAGATCGATCACCGCTGAATCGAGATCGGGAGGCGGTTCCTCGAGTTCATCGAGCGGGTTCGGCGGCGGTTCGTTCCAGTGGGCCTTGATTCGCTCGACGACACTGCCCTTGGCAAAGGGCGCGCGACCGACAAGCAGGTAGTAGAGCGTGCAGCCGAGGGCGTAGATGTCTGAACGTGGGTCGGCAGCGTGGCTGTTCTTTGACTGCTCGGGGGCCAGATAATCGGCGGTGCCGAGCACCTTTTCGTCGTGCTGCTTGGTCAGGCCCCCTTCTTCATCGTCATCACTCCCCAGAGCCAGGCCGAGGTCGAGAATCTTGATCGTGCCCCGGTTGTCAAGGATGAGATTGGCCGGCTTGATGTCGCGGTGGACAAGGCCCTCGTCGTGGGCGTACTGGAGGCCGAGGGCGGCCTGGCGGACGTACTCCACCGCTTCGCGCACCGGCAGCACTCCGCCCGCCTTCACCTTTTTCTGCAGATCGATGCCGTTGATGTAGTCGAGCACGATGTACCAGATGTCACCGGAGTGATCGAAGTTGGTGGCCCGAGCGATGTTTGGGTGATTCAGTCGGAATGAGGCCTGCGCCTCCCGCTTGAACCGCTCAAGGTACGACTTCTCATCCACCCGCTTGACCGGCAGCACCTTGATGGCCACCGGCATTTTCATGCCGGTATGTTCAGCCAGGTAGACACTGCTCATGCCCCCCTTGCCGAGTTCCTGCCGCAGCTTGTACTGGCCGAGGAAATAGCCGCGGTGCTTTCCCTTCCGGAGTTGGCGAATCTGCCAGTCGGTCAGCAGGTCGGCCTGCTTAAAGGCCTCGGGCAGGGCGTCTGGCAGGGGACCGGTCGTTCCCTGCCATGGGGCGGCCACTTCGTCGACTCGGGGAGCCTCCACCAGGCCGCTTTTCCGCAGCACGGCGAGAAACTCTTCGATAGTGGCAGCCTCGCGGCTCATGCGTTTTGTTCGGCAAAGCAGGGGCGGGAATCCGGGAACCACCGGAAATCTGTAGCATACCACGGACGGCCCGAGGGGCTGGCCGTGGAAAATCATCAATGATTCCTCCTCTCACCCTCTACACCCGAGCCGGCTGCCACCTGTGCGAGCAAGCGGAGGATCTGCTGGCGTTGCACGCACCGTCCTGCGAACTGGTCGATGTCGATGCCAACGAGGAAGCCCGGGGATTGTACGGCCTGCGGGTGCCGGTCCTCGCCCGCGGTGGCCGGGTGCTGCTCGAAGGCGGGATCGGAGAACGGGAACTGATCATCGCCCTGGCGTCCTCCCCGTGAGCTACAGCCCCAGCCGCAGTCCGCGGCGGGTGAGGTCGTCGATCAGCCGGCTTGCCGACCTGAAGACTTCGGCGTCCCAGCCCGCAGCTCGGGCGGCCCTGACATGCCCCTCGATATCGTCGCAGAAGAAGATTCGTTCCGGCGGGACCCCCGCAGCCTCAGCTGCCCGGGCGTAGATGGCCGGGCTGGGCTTGGCGGCAGCCACCTCGTGGCTGAGCACGGTGATTGGGAAGCCGGCTGGCAGAAAGGCGTACCCGCTGCCGCAGATGAACTGCCAGTGGGGTTCGCAACTGTTCGAGAGCAGGCCAACGGGCAGCCGCAGCCGCCGAAGGGCGGCCAGCACCGGCAGCATCTCGACTCGCAGGCCGAAAATGTCGCCTGCTGCCCGCGAGAACTGATCGAGCGGCACCGCCGAACCCGTGCTCCGGCAGAAGTCGGCATGGGTGGCGGGCCAGCTCACAGAACCTGCCTCGAGTTGAAGCTGCAGGTCACCGTCCCTGAAGAAGGCTTCGACCGCCGGCAGTTCGACCCGGCTGGTGGCGGCGATCTGCCGGAGCCCCAGAGCATGATCGAATGACACCAGCACGTTGCCGACATCGAGGTAGATAAACTCAGGCGGGGCCGGCATGGTGGTCACTTTTCTCGTGGGAGGGAAGCCACTATTCTGCCAGAAACCTGTCCTCCGGAGTCAATCGATGGCCGCGCTCAACCGCTACAGTTCCCGAATCACCCAGCCCCGCGCCCAGGGCGCTTCGCAGGCAATGCTCTTGGGCACCGGCCTGACGCCTGAGGATCTCGCCAAGCCCCAGGTCGGCATCGCGAGCATGTGGTACGAGGGCAACACCTGCAACATGCATCTCGACAAACTCGCGGCGGCGGTTCGCGAGGGGGTTCTTGCCAGCGGCCTGGTCGGCATGCGGTTCAACACCATCGGCGTCAGCGACGGCATCTCGATGGGCACCGATGGGATGAGCTTTTCGCTGCCCTCGCGGGATATCATCGCCGACTCGATTGAGACGGTGATGCATGCCCAGTGGTACGACGGCCTGGTGGCAATTCCTGGCTGTGACAAGAACATGCCCGGCTGCCTGATTGCGATGGGCCGTCTCAACCGCCCGGCCCTGATGGTCTATGGCGGCACCATCAAACCGGGCCATCTTGCCGACGGCACCACGCTTGACATCGTTTCGGCGTTTCAGTGTTACGGCGAATATGTGGCTGGCCGCATCGACGACGCCCGCCGTGACGATATCGTCCGGCATGCCTGCCCGGGCGCCGGCGCCTGCGGCGGCATGTACACCGCCAACACGATGGCTACGGCAATCGAGGCGATGGGCATGGCGCTGCCCGACTCGGCTTCGATTCCGGCCGAGCATCCCGACAAACTGGCTGAGTGCCGCCGGGCCGGCGCGGTCCTGCGGCACCTGCTCGAGCTGGATCTCAAGCCCCGTGACATCATGACCCGTCGGGCCTTCGAGAATGCCATGGTGGTGATCATGGCCTTGGGGGGATCGACCAACGCGGTGCTGCATCTCATCGCCATGGCCCGCAGTGTTGGAGTGCCGCTGGAGCCGGCTGACTTCCAGGCGGTTGCCCGACGGATTCCCTATTTGGCTGATCTGAAGCCGAGCGGGAAGTTCGTCCAGGAAGACCTTCACTCGATCGGTGGAACCAGCGGGCTGATGAAATATCTGCTCGACAAGGGGCTACTCGATGGCGACTGCCTGACGGTGACCGGCAAGACGCTTGCCGAGAACCTGGCAGGCAGCAAGGGGCTGGCCGCGGGACAGAAAATCATTCAGCCGGTTGAGCACCCGCTGAAGCCGACCGGGCACATCACGATCCTCACGGGCAATCTCGCCCCGGGCACGGCGGTCGCGAAGATCACCGGCAAGGAGGGCTCGCGGTTCGCCGGGCCCGCCCGCGTCTTTGACAGTGAGGAGGACATGCTGGCAGCCTTGGAAACCGGCGGTGTCCACCGCGGTGACGTGGTCATCATTCGCTATGAGGGGCCCAAGGGCGGCCCGGGTATGCCCGAGATGCTCACGCCAACCTCAGCCCTGATGGGGGCCGGGCTTGGGGCCGATGTGGCGTTGATCACCGACGGCCGATTCTCGGGGGGGTCGCACGGCTTCATCGTCGGCCATGTGGTGCCGGAAGCTTATGATGGTGGGCCGATCGCCCTCGTGCAGGATGGCGATACCGTGGTGATTGACGCCGAGCGGGCAACCATTGTGGTTGAAGTGAGTGACGAGGAACTGGCCCTGCGGAAAGCGGCCTGGCAGCAGCCGGCGCCGAAATTCGAGCGGGGCATGTTGGCGAAATACATCCGTTGCGTCGCGCCGGCTTCACAGGGGTGCGTCACGGACGAATAGGGCAGCCCTCTCGCACCCCCTCGCTCGTCGATCGAGTTGCGGTAGAGAAAGCCGGGAGCGGAAGCGACCGGACCCGCAGCACGTTTGGTATCGCGAGGCACATCGCCACTGCCACCCGGCGGCAGGATGCCGCCAATGAGCATCAGCGGGCGGAGGCCCGCCAAGGAAAGGCCGACAGGATGTCGAGTCTTTCCGTAAAGCCGCCGCCGCTCGGGAGTACCCACGCCCTCTCGCTAGACGTTCA
>Ga0180432_10005009_pt1 | contig 17871 bp, 16 predicted proteins | sample SS_ome_10_FD_132414 | JGI IMG/M metagenome (GOLD analysis project Ga0180432, IMG submission 132414) | Hypersaline lake sediment archaeal communities from the Salton Sea, California, USA - SS_1_MS_2 metaG | ecosystem: Environmental > Aquatic > Non-marine Saline and Alkaline > Hypersaline >...
TATCTACTGCGAGAGGCCCGTGTCGCCCTGAACGATGGGGCAACCTTCGGACCGGGCGGAGAAGGCTTCGTTCGGCTCAACTTCGCCTGCCCCCGCACGCGGCTCCTCGACGGCCTGGGACAAATACGAGACGCCCTTCGGAAACCGTAGACCTGGACGCGGGCGCTCGACGAGCGAGTTCGCGTTTCGGCGGTGATCGCACAAGCTGAGCCGGCAGAATTCGGCCGGCCTCAGGAGGATCGATGCGAGACGAATGCATTCTCGAAGTCGACCGAATCGACAAGAGCTTCGAGTCGGTTCGTGCCGTCGATGCGGTGAGTTTCTCGGTCCGCCGCGGCGAGATCCTCGGCTTCCTCGGCCCGAACGGGGCGGGGAAGACGACGACGATCCGGATGATTCTGGGGATCTTCAACCCGGATGCCGGGACCATCCGAAGCTCGCTCGATTCGTCGACGCGCCATGCTCCGAAGGAACGAACCGGCTATCTCCCGGAGGAGCGCGGCCTCTACGGCGATGCGAGGGTCCTCGATCTGCTCGCGTACTTCGGCGAACTCAAAGGGCTCAAACGTGACGAGGCTCGCGATCGAGGCCGACAGTGGCTCGATCGTTTCGACCTGAGCGAGTGGGAGAAGAAGAAGGTCGATAAGCTGTCGAAGGGAATGCAGCAGAAGGTTCAGTTCATCGCTGCGGTCCTCCACCGACCGGATCTCGTCGTGCTCGATGAGCCGTTCTCCGGCCTGGATCCGGTGAACCAAGATCTTCTCAAGGAGATCATCCGCGATCTGAGAAAGGACGGCACGGCCGTCTTGCTTTCCTCGCACCAGATGAATCGAGTCGAAGAGCTCTGCGATTGGATCTTTCTCATCCACCGGGGTCGCCGCGTCCTCTACGGTGAGCTCGACGCGATCAAGGAGGCACACGGCGTGCACACCGTGCAGCTTCGGTTCCGGGGCGACGAGGCCTCGCTCCATGGGCTGACCGGGGTAACGATCGGCGACGTGGAGGTGGGGCGCGCGACGCTCGAGCTGTCTCCCGAGGTCACGCCGGACGAGTTCGTTCGCCACCTCCCTGCGGAGCTCGAGGTCCTTGCCCTTCACGTCGATCGCCCACCGCTTCATGACATCTTCGTCGAGACGATCGGAGACGACGATGAAGCTTCGTAAGATCATCCGCTGGGAGTTCACGGAGAACGTCCGCAGCAAGCAGTTCACGATCATGACGATCCTGCTCCCGGCGATCGTCGGACTCGCTGTCTTCGCCGCCACCCGAGCGTTAGGCGCCGATGCAAAGCAGATGGCGGAGCCGCCTCCGCCGGTCATCGTCGGGATCTTCCTGGCGATCATCCTCTACCTCGGTGCGTTCATGTCCGGCGTGATGACGATGTACGGGGTGATGAAGGAGAAGCAGAGCCGCGCCGTCGAGATGATGCTCTCGAGTGTCTCCGCATGGGAGCTGATGACCGGAAAGATGATCGGGCTCGGTCTCTCGGGTCTGATCCAAGTGACGGCCTGGGCGGTGACGGCCTACTTCGTCGCCGGCCTCTTCTTCCCCGTGTCGCTCGCTTCGCTCTCTCTCGTCCACTGGATTTCGTACCCGCTCTACTTCATCCTCGGGTTCCTGTTCATCGGTTCGATCTTCGGGACCGTCGGCGCGTCAATCAAAGACATCCACTCGGGCGGGGCGGTGGGGTTCGCCGGGATGATCCCGTATCTCCCGATGCTCTTCACCGCACTGATCGTTCAGAAACCGGACGCTCTCTGGGTCCGCATCGCCGGATTCATCCCGCCGTTCGTTCCGAGTGTGATGCTCCTGCGGATCGGTGCAACTCCGCTCGCGTCCGAAGGAACGCGGTTCGTCCCGGCTTGGGAGATTGGGGTGAGTCTCGTCTCCCTGGCAATTGGAACGTTCCTGATGATGCGGTTCGCGGCGAAGGTCTTCGAAGTCGGCATGCTGATGACCGGAAAAACGGCGTCGCTTCGCGAGCTCTGGCGATGGGGTCGGCGCGGAGCGTCCTAGGATGCAGGTAGGAGAGGAGAAGCGGATGGACGGGAGGAGGACGCTCGCCCAGTACTTCGAGCACGGCCTGACGCCGGAGGCGTTCGAGACACTCTTGACCGAGGACCAGTGCAAGCTCCATCGGCATCACCTCCGACGTGCCGAGATCGACGAAGCAGCGATCGAGGCCCTTCGGGCGGCCGGCGAGCTTCGTGTCTTGATCATCACCGAGCCGTGGTGCGGCGATTCTCTCGCGATCTTCCCCATCGTCGTGACCCTCTTCGGGCGAGCCGGACATCCGGTCCGCGTCGTCCGTCGTGACGAGCATCCGGAACTGATCGATCGGTATCTGACGCGCGGAGGGCGAGCCATCCCGATCGTCGTCGTTCTGGACGAGCGCTTCGCCGAGGTCGTCCGCTGGGGCCCGCGCCCTGCCCCGGCTCAAGCGATCGTTGAGGACCAACGCGAAGCCGTGAAGAAAGGGCGTGTCGATCGGGCCGAAGTCCACAAGCAGGTCCGCGCATTCTACGGAGCCGACCGGGGGAGGACGATCGTGAAGGAGCTCGCAGGGAGCCTGCGTCGGCCTTCGAAGTGAGGTTCAGATTGCCGGCTCCCACCTAGCCCGAAGCCGTCCTCTTCTTGGCGTTCAGCTTCTCGACGAACCGCTCCGCCTGCCCGAGATCGACCTGTCCTTTCTCGAGGGCGAGTCGTTTCCCCGACGGAAGCCGGATGACGAGCCTTCCGCTCCGCAGCGTCGCCTCGACGTCCTCCAGTCCGTGCTCGACACCGAGCCCGGCGCTCGCTTGGAACGAGTCGATCCATCGTGGCAGCTTCCGTGCCAAGCTTTGAGCGACCTTTCGTCGCATTACGGCGACCGGTCCGCCGTCGTCGGACCCCGCCTCGGCCAACAGCTTCTCGTGCGCGAGCTTCAGCTTTTCCTCGATCGACTTGGCGAACTCGAGGACGATCTTGTCGTCCTCGGTCAATACGACGTTGAGGCTCCCGTCGGAGAGGTTCAGATTCGCAACTTCCTCCCTCCAGACATACTCGTAGAGACTGTGCTGTCCCAGGCCTTTGATCTGATGCTCGCCGAGGTGTCGCATGCGGGCGGTTCCATCCTTCGCGGTTCTTTCGTGCAGGGACGAAGAGACGAGAATCTGTCCACCCTTTGCCAGATCCGCCAATCGCTTGGCGAAGTTGACCGAGTGTCCGAAGACGTCGTCTCCGGTGTGAAGGACACTTCCCCAGGAGAGCCCGATTCCGGCCGACAGGGGCTCGTCTTCGTGCTCGGCGTTGTATCGGCGCAGCGCCTCCTGCATGGCGGCGGAGCAGCGAAGGGCGACATCGGGACTCTCGTGCGACGTCATGACGCCGTCCCCGTAGGTCTTCAGGACTCGCCCGCCTTCCTCGCTCACCTCGCGATCGACGAGGTCAACGAATCGCCTCGCCAGACGGAAGGCCTCCCGATTTCCGCGTTCGGCTGTGTACGACGTGAAGCCACGGAGGTCGCTGAACCCGATGGCGAGTGGTTGCTCGTCGACCTCCGTTCCGGCAATCTGGCGGGAATCCTCCAGCATGATGAGACAAGTATAGCCGAGGGAAGCGCGTGAGGAATCAGGTGCGCCGCGCGAACCCGATGGCCCGCGCGGCGCGCAGATGGAGGTTCAGCGTCGGACGAAGAGCGTTCCCTTCCCCCGGAAGGTCTCCCCACTTCCGGACGCAACGACGACGTACAGGTAGGCGCCGTTGGCAACGAGGTCGCCCCGTTCGTTCCGACCGTCCCACGTGACACTCAGAACGTTCTGGCCTTCGCCGCTCCACAGCCGGCGACCGGTGAGGTCGTAGACCGAAACGGCGAAGTCCTCCGCCAGCCCTTCACCGACGAAGGAGAATCGCGCGACGTCACCGAACGGGTTCGGCGCAGCGTAGAAGCGCTCGACGTTCAAGATGCCGGCGACGATCTGAACGGTCGCCGAGCTCGTGTCGCTCGGATCGGACGGATCGGTGTAGATCGCAGTCAGTGTCTCTCCGGCTCCGCACGGGATCTGAAGCGGGCCGGCGAGGAAAGCCGCCGTCCCTCCGCTCGGATATGGGAGGAGATCGTAGGCAACCTCGTTGATCACCAGTCCTTCGGGGATCGAGCCGGCGCCAGCCAACGAGGAGTCGACGACCTTCACGTAGATCGGGTCGCCCGCAACGTAGGCAGCGACCTCGTTCCCGGCCTCGTCCACGAACGTGGTCGACGATCCGGTCATCATCGCCCCGCCGACCGCGACCTTGATCGCGGCCCACGCCATGTCCGAGTGGTTCGAAGGATCCTGGTAAGACGCGAGGATCGTGTCGCCCGGCAGGACACCGAGCGTCGGCACACAGTCGTACCGATCGACGAGATCGAGGCAGGTCACACTGACGAATTCCCCTGTCGCAACGCCGGTTTCGAGAAGATCGACCGGCGCCCATCGACCGTTCCGAGGGTTCAAGACGTACGTCTTCGCCCACGTCCCGCTCCGGAAGATGTTCGTATCGCCGAGAAGGTCGTTCACCAGATGGACGTCGATCTCCTCGTACCCGCACCCGTCAACGTGATTGTCGTCGAAGTCGATCGGCCCGAACGGCACGTTCTGACCGTTTCCTCCGGTCCCGTCCCAGAATCCGCTGATCCGCTCCCGGCGGAGCTGATCCTCGTCCTGATCCGGATCGACCACCTCGATGAAGACGCAGTCACTGTTCAGGTACCCCGCAACTCGATTCCCCTGTCGATCGAGGAAGTACATCGACAGCTCGTCACCGTCGTAGACTTGCGTGTCGCCGACTTCGAGGACCGAGAACGAGACGTCGTTCGCCACCCGGAGCCGCTCGATTCGAGGCGGGAATGCCACGTTCACATCGAGGTCTCCGAGAAGCACCAAGTCGTCGGCACGGTAGATGGCGTCGACGTACCGCGCGTAGATCGAGTCTTCGTTGAATGCTTCCAGTTCCCAGTTGTCCAACTCGAGCGAGTACCCGCCGTTGGCGCCGGGATCTCCGATGCCGAGTGCGTCCCAAACGGAGATGAGCGACATGCCGATGTGGGTGAAGAAGATCGGCGAGTTGCTCGACATCTCGTCGAGAATCAGCCACTCGGTGTCGTCCACCTCGTGCGGATCGCAGACCTGGACGACGACCGTCTCCGGACAACATGGGTCGGTGTTCGCGTTCGCGTCGACGACCTCGATGTAGACCGGATCCCTCCCGATCCAGAAGATCCCCTCGGGCTCGCGGGCGTAGTCGGTGAATTGGAGCCTGCTATGGCTCCTCTCCTCGATGTACGCGACGGAGAGCTTGAAGTCATCCTGATCGTTCGGATCGACGTAGTAGGCGACCAGAACGTCACGAGGCACGAGCGACTCGAATCCGAGGTCGCGGAGGATGCTGTTGAGCTGCAATTGGAAGATCCCCGTGTCGGCCCCGGTCTCGACGGCGTAGAACATCACCCGAGTGATCCCGGTGTTGCTCGCCGTGTCGAACGCAGTCACGTTGTTCTCGTCGGCGGTCGGGTAGTCGATGTAGTACGTTCCGGCTTCGTTCGGCTGGTCGCTTCCGTCTGCATCGAGGTCAATCCAGTTGTCCCGCTCGCCCGGATTGGCGTTGGGATCGTAGCAGTGGTAGATGTTGTACCACTCGATCGCCTGGTCGTGGGCGACGGCGTTGGCGGCGTTTCCGTAGTCCCCGACGGCCGAGACGACGCCTCCATAACGCTTCAACATGCAGAAGTCGTTCGCGGAGGTCGGATCGCCCCCCGGTGGGTTCCAGGTCCCCGGATTCACGATGACGAAGACCGGAACCATCTCGACGTGGGAGCAGTCCAGATTCTCGTCCTCATCGACGACGGTGATCGTCGCCGCCTCGTTGGCGTCGCGGTAGATCTCACGCCCCCAGGAGACGACGGCCTCGGTGTCGCTGATCTTCGCTTGGGCCAGGGCAACGTCGGTCGCGTCATCTTGATCGACGTAGAGCCCCATCAGCGTGTCCATGTTCTCGAACCGCCCGAGCATGTAATCCTCGGCGGCGGCGGCGCCGTCTCCCGGCGGAAGGTTCGCGTTCCCCGGTGGCACTTCGCTCCCCGGGTTCGTCGCCAGGACGAATCGCTGCAGCGCGTCGACCCAGACGCGGTCGTCTCCGATGTCGTCCGCATCCTCGAAGGTGTCCGCGTACAGGTATCCGCCCCATTCGAAGTCCAACGGGACGACGGCGGGCCCGGCACCTTGGTACGGGCCTACGATGTGCCCTTGGTCTCGGCCGAGACCCGAGAAGTCGACACGCGTTCCGATCTGGAAGGAGCGTGCACTCACGAACAGACCGGTCGCGGCGTCGACCTCTTCCAGATAGTCGGCTCCGAGCCAACCGGCCGTCTTTCCGGGCCAATGGCCTTTGTACGGCTGGTAGTTCGGATCTCCGAAGGGATCTCCCTCGGCGTCGCCGGCGTCGGTCAGATAGCTCCGCCAGACGATGTGTGCACCCGTCTTCGAGTCGACCACTTTGATGTCCGTCCAAACCTTGTCTCGCACATCGCAATCGATGTCCTCGTCTGGATCGTAGACGACGATCCAAATGGAGTCTCCCTCTCGAACCTTCGTCACGCGGTTCTCGCCATTCTTGTCCGACGCGAAGAAGAGCTCCGCGTCGGTGGCGGAGCCGACGATCGGCAGGAGGATCAGAAGCGAGATGACAAGGGCCGCTGTGACCTTCCACCTTACGTTCACGATGTCCATCCTTCTCATTCCCTCGCGCCCCACTACCCTTCCGCACCGACCGGTCCGGCGGACTGGGATCGTTCCTTTCGTGCTCTATCGGTTCGGGCCGTCCGGAGGAGCCGCTTCCACGCTCCGGCGGTCAACGCAATCCAAATCAGAATCGGAGACACCTCCCAGGCGACCCGAACGGCCACCTGCAGCGCTTCGAGTGTGTTCCCCTCGGCCGTCGCGTAGATCAGCTCGACCGAGACGACGAGGTATGCAACATGCAGGCAGTAGAGGGCCGCTGCGCCGGCAATCGTCCGTGCGAAGCGTCGTCGAACCCCGAGGCCGGGCGTCGCGATGAAGAGCGCAATCAGCGGGGCCATTGCGAAGAAGACGTACGGCTCGAACGTCACCACCGGAGTGATCCGACCTTGGCCGACGATCTCGTAGACGTGGAGTTCGTCGTCCATCACGTCAATCACGGTCGCATTCGGGCTTTCCACCGCTCGGAATGCGGGGCGCGCGACGGTCGCGACCGCTGACGTGTAGAGCGGCGCAACCCGCGGCCAGAGCGCAATCAGCGCCGCCAGTGTGACGAGGAGAATCACGACGAAGCGAAGGATCCCCCGGGACCAAGCCGTTCTCATCGCGTAGCCTCCTTCCGCTGCGGTGATCGTCCCCAGACGCCGACCCAGACCAACCAGAGGAGCACGGCGAGGACGATCAGAAGCGACTGCCAGATGAGGAGATGAGCGGTTTCGACGAGATGGGGAAGGTGCACACCAATGAAGTAGAGGGTCACCAGGCGAACGACGTTGAGGACGAAGATTCCTCCGATCCCGATCCCGACCCCGATCAGTCTCGCGAAGACGCGCGCCGGGAAGGCGATCACCGCAACGAGGAAGAGGCCAGTGATGAACAGTCCGGTGCAGCCCGTCACGACCGTAAGGCCGAAGTGCTCGGTCGCGACGGTGTTCCCATCAACGACCGGAGCCTGGCCGAGGACCGAGAGCACTGCGCCCGTGACCCGAGCCAAGCCGCCTTGAAGGCCGGCCATCAGCCCGTCAGAACAGGCCGCGGCGATCAGCAAACTCGCGATGGCGGCGCAAACGACGAGTCTCGCCCAGAGTCCGCCTTTCAAGATCCGTCTCCAGTCCGTCCAGCGACGCGCCGTCATGTCACCCTCAGCCGGTCGCCCGCGCTCGGCGTCGCCGGAGAACGCGCCAGAACGTGAATGCGAACAGGATGAACGCGGCGACCATCCCCCACTCGGTCACCGTCGGCGCATCGATCGTACCGGAGAGCGGGAGCGGTCCGGTCGAGATCTCCACGGTGAAGCATGTGGGGTCGTTGTCGTCCGCCGTCTCTGGATCATCGGTCGGCTCAACGGCGTCGTTCACGCCGTCTCCATCGCTATCCCAGTGGACGGTTCCCTGATTGCAGATCCCCGTCAGATCCTCGACGTCGTCACCGATTTCGGCCTTGAACGTCAGGGTCACGCACGTGCCGGCGGGAATGTCGCCGTCCCAGGCGTAGCCGTTCCCCTCCATCACGATCGTCCCTCGCGTCGCCGAGACGAAGTTGAGTGCCTCCAGCCCCTCCGGCAACGTGTCCGTGAACTCGTGCCCCGCGTTGTCCCCCTGGTCGTCGCAGCCGAGGTTGCAGATGACGACTTCGAACCAAATCGTCTCTCCCGGCTGTGGCGTCCCTCCGTTCGGATCCTCGAACGTCTTCGTCGCCTCGATGAGCGGGGTGTTCGGGTATACGTAGATCCCTTCGTCGATCGTGAGACAGTTGTTCCCTTCGTTCAGTTCCACGACGTCGCCGCCCGTGTCGGCGCACGCGATGATCTCGTGCTCCCCGGCCGGAACGCCGTCGGTGTCCCACGTGAACGTCAACACGACGTACTCGCACCCGAGAAGGCCTTCCTCGACCGTCTGGGTACCGATCACGTGGCTGACGTCGTCGTAGTAGAGCGTCACGTCGAACGGACCGGCGTCGCCGCAGCTCAGGTTGTCGATCGTGACGGTGATCGTGATCTCGCCACCTTCGCAGACATCTCCGCTCGTTTCCTGAACCGAAATGCCTCCGTTCGCCAGGCCCGGTGTCCCGTCCGGCGGCAGCCACAGGTCCGGACGCTTCGTGCAGTCCTCGTCGGCCGCCGCGAACCACGGAACGAGCGCGACGAGCAGCACGACCGACAGAACGGTCCCCCATCTCCTTCCCACCCGGAGTCGGTCGGTCATCTCACCACTTCCTTTTGCCTTTCGGCAGCAGACAGCGTCTGTCCTCTCGGACAGGGTTTGCTCCTTCGAAGCCGGGCTGCTCAATGAGCAACCTGATGGAGCGCTTTCGAGGGCACTCCGCTGCGATGTTATGACCGTCACGTTGCGCCCATGGGGACCGCCGCAGGTCACGAGCGTGTTGTTGATCACATTCGCTGGGTACACGTGTCCCGTCCCTGCGACGGCGCGTGATCCCGGGCTCACTGGCAGATACGATTCAGAACGCGCCGCCACCGGATCGCGAAGGAGGAAGCCATGGCGATTCCGATCTACCAAGTCGATGCGTTCACGGAGAGACCGTTCCGCGGGAATCCCGCCGGCGTCTGTCTTCTGAGTGGGCCGAGGGACGTCGAGTGGATGCAGAACGTGGCGATGGAGATGAACCTCTCGGAGACCGCGTTCCCCGTCCCGAGGCCCGACGGTGCCTACGATCTGCGATGGTTCACTCCGGCCGCAGAGGTCGACCTCTGCGGCCACGCGACCCTCGCCACCGTGCATGTCCTGTCGGAGAGAGGAGCTCTTGCCCCGGGCGTCCGCGCCCGCTTCCACACCAGGAGCGGCCTCCTGACGGCTGATCTGAACGGCAAATGGATCGAGCTCGACTTCCCCGCGTCTCCTCCGGAACCGATCGAGGCCCCGGACGGCCTCCTCGATGCCCTCGGCGCAACCGCGACCTACCTCGGAAAGACGCGATTCGACTACCTCGTCGAGTTGCCGAGCGAGGCCGCCGTCTGCGGCACGTCCCCGGACTTCCCCGCCCTGAAGCGGCTCGGCGTCCGCGGTGTCATGATCACCGCGCGAGCCGATGAAGCGGGGCTCGACTTCGTCTCGCGGTTCTTCGCCCCGGGCGTCGGCGTCGACGAGGATCCCGTCACCGGCTCGGCACACTGTGCCCTGGCTCCCTACTGGGCCACCAGACTGGGGAAGGAAGAGCTGACGGGGTATCAGGCTTCGAGCCGCGGGGGAACCGTCCGAGTCCGCCTCGAGGGAGAGCGCGTCCGCTTGGTCGGTCAGGCCGTCACCGTACTTCGCGGAGAGATCCTCGCGTAGGGTTCGACCCGTCGTGTTCGGCCGCGTCAGCGGTACGGGAAGCCGTACCCGCCCGTGCCCGTAGCCTCGTCGTAGCCCGGCTCACGCAGACCTCCGGCAGATCGACCGAGAACGCCTCCATCTTCCCGATCGTTCAGATTCGAGCCCGTATCGCGCGGTCTGGTCTCCGGCCGACGGCTGGGGTATATTCCCTATATAGCGCGAAATAGAGATAGGATGACATTCGATCGCCGATCATCGCCAGGCGGCATCCCTCGCAGCGATTTTCGCAGCGATCGTTTGGCCGAGTGAACCGAAGGAGCGTTCCGTTGCGCAACGACCGAATCAGTCGCCGGGCGAGGATCGGCCGATCATGATCTCCTTGATTCCGCTCTTCTTCGCCGGCGCGTTCGTCGGCTGGAACATCGGTGCGAACGACGCCGGAAACTGCATCGGAACCGCGGTCGGGTCCGGGCTGATCAACTACCGTCGGGCGGTGCTCCTGGTCAGCGTTTCAGCCCTCGCCGGCGCCCTCCTGCAGGGGGGGCAAGTGATGGAGACCGTCGGGAAGGGGATCGTCACGTCCGACCTGCCGTCGTTGGCGATTCTGGTCGCGATGATCTCCGCCGGGCTCTTCGTCACGACGGCCACGCTCCTGCGCCTTCCCGTGTCTACGTCCCAAGCGATCGTCGGGGGGGTAGCCGGCGTTGGATTCGCAAGTGGAGCGGACGTGAGCCTGTCCAAGGTCGCCTCGATCGCCGAAGTCTGGGTGATCTGCCCGATCCTGGTCGGGCTGATGGCCGCCGCCATCTACGCCGTCTCCGTCTTCCTCTTACGGCGCCTGCGTGAAGGATCCATCTGGCAGCGTCTACCCAATGCGCTGCTCATCCTGAGCGCGTGCTACATCTCGTTCTCGCTCGGCGCGAATCACGTCGGCACCGCGATGGGCCCGATCACGAACCTGGGGATCCAGCCCGGATGGCTCTCCCTTCTCGGAGGACTCGCAGTCGCCGCGGGCGCGTTGACGTTCGGCTCTCGTGTGACACGAACGGTCGGAAGTGGGATCACGCCGCTCGGCCCCCTGAGCGCCTTCTCCGCTCAGGCCGCGGCCGCTGTCGCGGTTCACTACTTCTCGATCCTCGGGATTCCCGTCTCGACCTCTCAGGCCGTGGTCGGCGCCGTGATCGGCGTCGGGCTGCTCCACGGTCTGAGAACCGTCAAACGACGCAGAATCGCGGGGATTGCAATCGGCTGGGTGGCGACGCCGACGGCCGCCGGTCTCTTCTCCTTCGGCCTCTACAAGCTCCTCAATCACCTGGTGCCCGGGAGCTAGGCACGGCGCGCAGCGACGATCAACTCGATCAAGTCGGAGAGGTCCTCCGCGCGATCCGAAAGCCGGACCAGTCGTTGGATGAATCCCGAAACCTGCAGCTTCTCCGCCAAGTCGATGTCGAGACGGAAGAGCGTCTTCGTCGCACGACGCTCGAGATGATCGACTTCTCCTTCGAGTTGCTCGATCGCTTTGGTGTGGATCAGCGCGGCGTCGATCTTCCCGAAGAGACTGGTGACGGCCGCTTTGACCTCCGAGAACGTCTCCCGGGTGAGATCCCCGATCTCGGTGATCTGGGGCATGATCTCACCGGGAACCCTGACCTGCTGCAGAAGGAGATAGTCGAGAATCTCTTCGGCGGCGTTCGCGAGGCGATCGACCTGCTCGATGATCTGGAGGATGTCCCTTCGCGAGGTCGGCAGGAGCGACCCGGACAGCATCTGCGCTTCCACGCGACGCCGCGCGTCATCGGCGCGGCCTTCGGCTCTGTGCGTCTCGAGAGCGTAGCGATCGGCCGTCTCGACGTCCCCTTCACCAAGATACGCATCGAGCGCCTTGGCGAACGCATCGAGGGTCGCATCGACGTGACCGAGATGCTCCAGCACGAGCGATTCGATCTCCTTCTGCTTCCTCCAGAACATGACCCTCCTTATCGGCGCCTTCACAGCATATCGGAAGCGGCTCCTGCAGAGAACTGCTTCACGTCACCTCGACAGCCACGCACGCGCCCTCTGAATCGCGTCATCGCAGAGCCGGGATGCCAATCCGACGTAGTCCACGGGGCGAAGGGCCTTGAGGCGCTCCGCCACCTTGTTGTCGATCGACAGTGTGTCGATCCACTCGTGCATCTCCTCGAGGGTGATCCGCTTCCCACGCGTCGCTCTCCGGAGCGATTCGTACGGATCGTCGACTCCTTCGCGCCGAAGGATCGACTGGAATGCCTCTGCCAGAATCTGGGGGGACTCCTCGACGTGCGCAGAAGCGAGCCGTTCGTCGACGTCGATTTCGCCAAGCCCGCTGATCGTCGAGTCGATCGCAAGGTACGCGTGTGCCAGTGCGACACCGATGTTCCGTTTCACCGTCGTGTCCGAGAGGTCTCGCTGCATCCTCGATCTCGGTAGCCGATCGGAAAAGGACGAGAGCAACGCGTTGGAGACCGCCAGGTTCCCTTCGCTGTTCTCGAATCGTATCGGGTTCACCTTGTGCGGCATCGTCGACGAGCCGACCTCGCCCTTCACGGAACGCTGAGCGATCTCGCCCCGGGAGATGTACTCCCAGAGATCGACGTCGAGATCGAGCACCACGTTGTTGATCCTCGAGACAAGCGCGAAGTACTCGGCCAAGGCGTCGTGCCCCTCGATCTGAGTCGTACAGCGGCTCGGTTCGAGGCCCAGGGCCGCGACGAACCTGTCCGAGAACCCGATCCAGTCGAACTTCGGGAAGGCAGCAACGAAGGCTGCGTAGGTCCCGGTCGCTCCGTTCAGCTTCCCGCGGAACGGAAGGCGTTCGAGCTGCTCGGCCTGCCGGAGAAGGCGATCGAGGAAGACGGCGAACTCCTTGCCGGCCGTCGTCGGGGAAGCCGGCTGCCCGTGTGTGCGCGCCGGAAAGACGACGTCGCGCCAGCGTTCCGCCAGATCGACGAGCGTCCCGATCAGCTTCCGAAGCTGAGGGACCTGAATCTCGTCGCGGTAGTCCTTCAGGATCAGCCCGTAGGCGAGGGTGTTGACGTCGGCCGACGTCAGTCCGAAGTGAATCCGATTCGGGTCCGTCAGCAACAGGGCCTCACGGAGGAAGCGCTCGCACGCCTTCACGTCGTGGCCGATCTCCGCCTCGATTCGCTTCACGCGTTCGAAGTCAGCGTCGCTGAATGTCTCCATCGTCGATGCGACTCGGCTTCGCTCGTCGTCACCCAGCGGGGGGAAAAGACCGGTCCTGTCAAGCGCTTCGAGGTAGAGGAGCTCGATGCGGCATCGAGCCTTCACGAGAGCGAACTCGGAGAAAAACTCCCCAAGCGGTGCCAACGTGTCCCGGTATCGCCCGTCGAGCGGCGAGATCTCGCGATCCAAGCCCACCTCCTGCATCGCCACAGCCAGAATAGGCGGCCGTCCTCCTCGAATCAAGGACGGCGCGCAGCCACCGATGAGCCCGATTCGGACATCCGGCGTCCGTCAGGATCGAGTCGGTGCCGCGATCCGTTCCTCGAACTCGGACCGGAAGTGCTGCAGTGCACTCTGGATCGGCAAGATCGCCGACTGCCCGAGCGGGCAGAGCGAGGCCGCTTGCATCGTCGTTGCGACCTGAAGAAGGCGATCGAGGTCTCCCACCTGCCCCGTTCCAGCGCGGATTCGTTCGGAGATCGCCTTCAGAGCCAGGGTCCCCGCTCGACAGGGGGCACACTGACCGCAGGACTCGTGCTTGAAGAACGCAAGAATCCCATCGAGCATCTCCACGATCGACGCGTCTTCATCGAGCACGAGGATCGCCCCCGAACCGAGCACGGCCGCCAGTTCCTTCAGTCCGTCGAAGTCCATTGGTTGCTCGAGGCAATCGGCGCAGACGAAGGCTCCCGCCGCACCGCCGATGAGCGCTCCCTTGAACGCCTTGCCGTCGCTGACACCGCCGCCGAACTCGTCGATGATCGTTCGCAGCTTCGTCCCCATCTCGACTTCGATCAACCCGGGATGCTCGACGTGTCCGAGGATTGTGTAGACCTTGGTCCCGGGACACGACTCCGTCCCGTAGCCGCGGAACCACTCGGCCCCGTTTCGCACGATCGGAGGGACATTCGCCAGGGTTTCCACGTTGTTGACCACGGTCGGCTTCGACCAGAGACCGACCGCGCCGGGATATGGAGGCTTCAGGCGAGGATAGCCCCGCTTTCCCTCGATCGACTCGATCAGCGACGTCTCTTCGCCGCAGACGTACGCCCCGGCTCCCTTCTTGACCTCGATGTCGAACGAGAAGCCCGAATCGAAGATTCCTTCACCGAGGAGTCCGGCAGCCCGCGCTGCATCGATCGCCGTTTGCATCCGCCGGATCGACAGGTGGTATTCCCCTCGAATGTAGATGTAGCCCTTCGACGCACCGACGGCGTAGCCGGCGAGCATCATTCCCTCGATCAGCCGGTGCGGATCTCCTTCGAGGATCAGCCGATCCTTGAACGTCCCCGGCTCGCCTTCGTCGGCGTTGCAGATCACGTACTTCTGCTCGCCCGGTGCGGTGAACGACCACTTGAGCCCGGTCGGAAAGCCGGCTCCGCCGCGGCCCCGTAGTCCGGACCGCTTGACTACATCGATCACCTCGTCCGGCGTCGTCCCCTGTTCGATCACTTGAGCAATCGCCTCGTAGGCGCCGGCGGCAACAGCCTCTTCCAGGCTCTCCGGGTCGATCATGCCGCAGTTCTCGAGGACGATTCTCGGCTGCTTGCCGGTCAAACCGGTCGGCGTCGTCGGTCGTACCGGGAGGCGAAGCCGCTCGACCGGTCGCCCTTTCAGGAGGTGCTCAGTCACGATCTCGGCAACGTCGTCGACCCGAACGTTCCCGTAGATGACCCGATCCGGGTAGACGCTGAGCATGACGCCGAGTCCGGTTCCGCCAAGGTCGCCCGTCTCGATGACCTCGATCTCCCCCGCGAGGCCGTGGTCGTCCAGGGCCCGCCGAAGCGCGTCTTCGACGTCGCGAGCACCGGCAAGAAGGGCTTCGTCGTTGATCCCAATCAGCACGTGTCCCCTAGCGAGCCGCATCTTGCCTCCTCGTCTCCTCGATCACGTCGACGACCCGGGCCGCCGTCAGATTCCCATACAGCTCGTCGTCGACCATCATCGCCGGTGCGACCCCGCAGACTCCCAGACAGCTCGACGTCTCCAGCGTGAACAGACCGTCCTCGGTCGTCCCTCCGACACCGACCCCGAGATGCTCGGCCAGGAGATCGATGAGAGACTCAGCGCCGACGATCTGACAGGGCGGCGACTCGCAGATGCGAATGACGTGACGGCCGCGCGGCTTCAAGCTGTACATCGAGTAGAACGTGGCTGTGCTGACGACGTCTGACAGTGGGACGTCGACGTACTCGGCGACCGCGCGCAGCGCCTCGCGCGTCAGGTAGTTGCGCGGCTCCGCATCCTGCAGATCGTGGAGCATATCGAGCAGGTGCTCCGTCGACCGCGGGTACTTCTCAAGCAGGCTTCTCACACTTCCTCCTCGTCAGGTTGCAGCCGGGATGGATTCGGCCTCGAGCCAGGCTTCGATCCGTCGCCTTGCCTCGGGAAGCCGATCGTTCGCCTGAGAACTGAGGCGCTCTCCCACCTCGAACTCGCTCCCGGGAACGGACAGCAGCCAAGCCGGCGTCGACAGATCGTAGAGCTTCGCGGCCAGGTCAAGGAACGCGGCGGGCGTCAGCGCGTGGCCGAGTCCTCTCGCCGGGCTCGGGGACAGGCGATCGAGGCGCAGCTCGCTTCCGTCGATCGACGCATCGACGAAAAGCACACGAGCCGCCTCGCCGAATCGAGGCATCAGGTCGGGGGTCAGCTGGTGGACGACGTGCCGTTCGACCCCCGTTCGCTCCTCGAGCGACTCCACCAAGGCGGGACCGATCCCGTCGTCACCACGAAGTCGATTGCCGATCCCAATGACCAGATCCATGACTGCCTACTCCTGGGTCAACCTCTGATGTAGCCGTCCGTCGGCATCGACGATCGACACCTCAATCGGCATCTGCCCGACGGCGTGGACCGAGCAAGAGAGGCACGGGTCGTAGGCCCGAATCCCCCCTTCGATCCGGTTGAGGATCCCCTCGGTGACGTCCCCCTTGTGGATGTACATCTTGGCGATCTCCGCGACGGCTCGGTTCATCCCCAGGTTGTTGTGCCCGGTCGATACGATGAAGTTCGCCTTCTCGATCAGGCCGTTCTCATCGACGTTGTAGTGGTGGATCAGGGTGCCGCGCGGCGCTTCGTGGATCCCGACGCCCTCGAGTTGGTTGATTCCCGCTTCCGCACGGACGCGAGGCGAGAGGATCCGCTCGTCGTCGAGCAGAACCTTGATCCGCTCGAGACTGGCAAGGATCTCGAGCAGTCGCGTGTAATGGTAGTCGAAGACCTTGCCGGAGCATCGGCTGGTCGCGGCTCGGAACGCCTCCAGCTCCGCGTCGGCCTCCGGCGTGCCGAACGACTCACAGACGTTGACACGACCGAGCGGGCCCACGCGGTACATCCCCTCGGGGAAGCCCATCGGCTTGTAGTGCGGGAACTTCAAGTACGTCCACGGCTGGCTCGATTCGACGATGATGTCGAAGTAACGCGACGGATCGTGCCCCTCGACGACGATCGATCCACCCTGGTCGACGATTCGGATCAGGCCGTCGTAGTGCTCCCACTTGCCGCCCGATGCGACGAGGCCCATGTACATGCTGGTGAACTCGCCGAGAATCCCCCGTGCATCGCAGTCGAATGACGTCTTGAACAGGTCGATCGTCTCTCGGATGGTGTCCATCGCCTCGGGGAGGTTGTCGAGCATCCATTGCCGATCCTCACTCGACAACGGCTGGTTCACGCCTCCGGGAACCGCCCACGCGGGGTGAATCCGCTTCCCGCCGAGCCGATTGATGATCTCTTGACCGTACGCGCGGATCCGGATTCCCTTCCGAGCAAGGTCCGGGTTCTCGGCAATGAGGCCGACGACGTTGCGTGTCGCCGGATCGGCGTCCCAACCGAGGAGGAAGTCCGGCGCCGAAAGGTAGTAGAAGCTGAGTGAATGCGACTGCACCATCTGGCCGAGATTCATCAGCCGGCGGAGCAGCGTAGCGGCCTCCGGCACCTTGACCGAGAGGATCGCGTCACACGCCTTGGCTGACGCCAAGATGTGGCTGACTGGGCAGATCCCGCAGATTCGGGCGGTCAGTCCCGGCATTTCCCAGAGCGTTCGCCCCTCACAGAACTTCTCGAAGCCACGCAGCTCGGTCACGTGGAACTGCGCGTCGCGCACGTCGCCGGCGTCGTCCAGGAAGACAGTGATCTTGGCATGCCCCTCGATCCGCGTCACCGGTTCGATGTGTATCTGTTTCTCCATCTGTATCTCCTAACCGAACTTCAGATCGTCGCCGACCAGCTCCGGCGTCTTCCCATCGAGGAGCGCGAGAATCGCCTTGGCGATCACGCCGGGCGGAGGCGGGCATCCATGGAGGAAGAAGTCGACCGGAATCACCTCGTGTAAAGGGCGAACCCGATCGAGGAGCCGCGGCACGACCTCGTAGGGGAGCTCGCCGTTCGTCGTCGCTTCGGGCCCGTAGATCGCCTCGATCATCCGATCGGCCGACATCCCGTTGCGAAGCGCCGGGATATTCCCGGTCACCGCGCAGTCGCCAAGAGCGATAATGATCTTCGACTTCTCGCGCGCCTCCAGAGCGATCTCTACGTGTTCCTCGTTCCCGACCGCTCCTTCGATCAGCGTCACGTCCACGCCCTCTTCCGGGAAGGTCTTCAAGTCAGTCAACGGGCTATTGAAGAACTGAATCCGA
>Ga0180432_10005010_pt1 | contig 17870 bp, 25 predicted proteins | sample SS_ome_10_FD_132414 | JGI IMG/M metagenome (GOLD analysis project Ga0180432, IMG submission 132414) | Hypersaline lake sediment archaeal communities from the Salton Sea, California, USA - SS_1_MS_2 metaG | ecosystem: Environmental > Aquatic > Non-marine Saline and Alkaline > Hypersaline >...
CTTCACGTACCGCCATTCGCGTGTCAGCGTATCGCCGTATGACAGCCGCTCGGCGTCGGTGGACACAAGCCGCGCATCACCGTCGGCCATATCGGGGTCAACCTTGGTAAGCGTCTGCCGGACTGCGCCCCATCTTGCGTCGGGTTCTACTTCTGCGCGGCTGTCGGATACTACGTATTCTCCGGGAAAGGTCTCACCGTCGGCGCTGGGATCATCGACTATCTCGCCCACATCTGTGCCTTCTGCCAGCGTCTGCAATCCGTCGATCTTCAAGAAGGGCCAGCGTCGAACAAGCTTATCGCCGTATGTCAATCGCTCGTTGTCTTTGCTCACCAAATCGGGCTCTGCGTCCAATGCACTGCCGACACGGGTCAATTCTTCGGTCAATGTGCCGGTGCGCTGGTTTTCTGACAGCGAGGTCTGTACGTTGCTTATAACGTAATCGCCAGTATAGCCACTCCCGTCGGCACTGGGACCACTGACTATATCGCCTTCACTGACGCTCTCTGCCAGCGATTGCAGCTCTGTTGGCTTGAGGTATAGCCATTGCCGAACAAGCTTGTCGCCATACGTCTGCCGCTCGCCAGATGCTGATACAAGGCGGGCTTGTGCCTCTGGAATTGTGGTTGCGACTTTCTGAAGCGTCTCGATAATAGTCACCCACCGGGTGTCTGTGTTCTCTGCACGCACATCAACACGCACAAACTCGCCGCTATATTCTCGGCCGTCCGCCTGAGGATCTGTGACGTACAGGCTGCCTGCCTTGAGAGCGGCCAGTAAACCATCCGCAGCAGTGGCGTCCAGGTTGTCCCAACGCCGTATCAATACATCGCCTGCATCCAACCGGTCTTTCGTGGCCCTAACCAGCTTGGCTCGAGCTTCAGCAGTGGTAGTATTCAGTGCCGGATTGCTCATTCGCTCCACCCTTCTTCGTCATTGCCGCTGTTGCTGCGAATATCAATCTGATGGATCTTGATATGGCTCGGTACATCAGTAAGCCGTAACGTGAATTGCCGGGCTTCAATCGGTTGCTCAATCATATACTCTGCCCGCCGTCGAGTGTTGTAGTCTGCGATCACGCTGAACTCGCGCTCGTCTTCCCATTCATCATCGCGCTTTATCTGCAAGGCTATGGTGCTCTTGCTCTCAGTAGCCCCATCAACGGCAAGCGCAATCTTGTCGACCGTAAATGGTTGCCGTGTTTTCGTGACAACAGTGCGGGTGGTAAAGCGAAACGCACTGCCTGAATACCGCATCAGCCTCTTGTTGCCTACGTCGTACACGAAGTCTGTGCCGCCGATTATGTACTTTTTGCTAAAGTCGGCGGTCAGCGCCTTATTCTTAAATGCGTCCAGGGTTGTGCTGTCGTTGTTGATTGCTCGCGAAAGCTCCACTATCTCGCGCCCATCCCATGCAAAAAAGCCGTTGTCATTGCTGACGTATGCGATATTATCCAGCATGATCGCGTTTGCGGCATTGCTGATCTTTAGCGCTTCCTCGATGTCACCATGAGTGAAGGCTCCACCCAGCGATCCGGCTCCTGGTATTTGATAGGCCCCAGACGCCTTGGCTACAAACAACGAATCACCGGCAAAAGGAAAGAAGGTCAATAATGAGTTGCCATCTTCGTCAAACCGCAACCCATCCAAATCCTGGGGCAGTATTACGTCCCGATACTCGGGCGAGTTGTAAAGAAGCGTCACGCCATCAATACGCCAGAGTCGCCGGAAATACCACGTCCACACATTGTCAGAAATCGTCTCTGTATCAGCGACGTGTGAACTCCCCGAAGGCACCGTCCCGGCCGAAAGCACGCCGTCGGTGTCTAGCGACAATCCATAAGAGTCTGGGCTGAAACCGTCCGATAGCGCATCAGAAGCCGTTTTCGTGTCCAATGAAGGAGGAAACTGTGAAGCCAGTGCGCTCCACACCATGTCTGTGCCAGCCATTTACACGCTCCTCTATTCATTGGCCGTAAAAAAACCCACCGTGCTCTGGTTCGTGGCGTCGCTTGTGCTGGCCATATCACGAGCGTTGCCCGCTCTCGTTATGGCTCTTTGGGCAAACCTATCAGCGCTTTCCGCCGTCAAGTCCCCGCTCTTGTGGCCCATCGTGATAAGGTGCGCATCCATCAACCATCCCAACGCTACTGCCTGAATGGGCGAAACGGGCACATCGGCATCTACGTCCCCAATACCACCAAAATCGGAATCCAATGCGGCACCAAGCTCTGCTAATGCATCGTTCAGGGCCATCAGATAATCATTACGAAAATTGCTGTGGCTGTTCTGTACCCTGTATTGCCGCTGTTTCCGTTCAAAATACGCCGGTCCATTTATTGCCATAGCATCACCTCACGATCTTCAGAGTAATTCGCACATCCTTGTTTGTGGCGTTGCAGTTGGACACTTCGGCCACAAGCTGCTCGTATGCCGCCAGGGGGCGGGCTGCACTGTTGGTCAGAACACCGTCATATGTGTGCTGCGTCAAGACTGGGTAATATGGGGTGTCCGTTGTAATGGAGCTCACACTCAAGAACGTCTCTTCATAAGTGTCAACCGCGTTAGTGTGAGTGACAATAGCGACATCACACGTAGTTCCTGCCGTCTTCAGATCGACAATAACTGCGGACAGATATCCACGCGTGATGGGAGTTGTTGCCGTTGTTGGAGTTGCGTTTGTGCTCACATCTTCCAGGTCCAGCACAATTACGTCCACTTCATCGGCGAAAGCAAGCAGGCAAATCGCGCTCAAACACAGCATAGCTGCAATCAGAATCTTCATATCGTCCTCCCGGGAGACGCGAGGAGGGATTAGGGTCCTCGCGCCTCCCAAAACTGAGTTAGTTACTTATGTCTGCGTCAATGCTGTTTGTAACATACGGAGCCAGCGCCACGCCGTTTGTTTCCGTTGCGATAAACACGAGGTTCGAGTAATCGACTACGTCGAAATACCCTTCAGTCAACATATTCACGCCATCCTTCTCGTACAGATCCGCATCCACGTCAGCCTTGTCCAGCGAGTCATCCGGGAAGTCGACCGCGCCTCCGGCAACAACCGTGAGGTTGGAGCCATAGACCTGCGCCGTGTCATTGCTCAGATTCTGCGCAATAACATCAGCAGGCAATGACCCAGCCGCCACGTCAGCCACTTCCAACGAGTCATCCGGGAAGTCAACCGCGCCTCCAGCAACAACCGTGAGGTTCGAGCCGTAGACCTGCGCCGTGTCATTGCTCAGATTCTGCGCAATAACATCAGCAGGCAATGACCCAGCCGCCACGTCAGCCACTTCCAGCGAGTCATCCGGGAAGTCAACCGCGCCTCCGGTCACAACCGTGAGGTTGGAGCCGTAGATCAACCCGGTATCATTGCTGATAGAACTCGCACTCAATGACGCGCCGCTCAGCGCACCACTTGCCGTAACGTCACCATCGGTCAGAAAGGTGCCGTCTTGCTGTATTACAGCCGTGCCCCAATGTGCTATGTCAGTGCTGGCATTGGTCTCTGCCGCAAATACTGAAGTCGCACACGCACAAGCTGTAATCAACATAATGAATAAAGCTAAGTGCTTCATGTTTCTCCTTTCAAGCGGCGGGAAGCACTCGGCTCCCCGCCACCATTCCGATGTTCCGAATCACGCCCCAGCGTTCGCGTGCATGTTCTTAAGCAGTGAGCCAATCATCTGAACCCGAATACGAGAACGCCATCCCGCAACGATGTCCGGATAATCCGCCGTAGGATACGGCAATGCCGCCACTTCCGGCTTGTCCCTCACTACGTAATGCAGACCCCACTGGTCTTTGTCCAGGTCTCCCCAGCCAAACCATGCGGTGCTGCTGGTCAGATAATCCCAGACCATGTAGTCAAGATTCTGCCACGCATTCGCATCGTTGTTGGCTGTCTGAGGCCGCTTGCCCGACATTGACAGTATCTTTGCCGTCTCTTCGTTGTCCGCAGATACCAGCAGCATCTTCATCATTATCGGACTGACATGCCCAACTTCATCCTTACGCTTACGCATGTTCATCCGCATCGTGTTGTACGAAGACGGAGAAAGCACAGCAGCGGATTCCAGGTTGTCCCATGTGCCATAACTGGCATTCTCAAGCGGATGATCGCTCGCAAACAACGTAGTGTCGTCCGCGCCATCCGTAGTGAAGCCCTGGTTGACGACATCGGCCGACTTGTACTCAAGGAACCGCCGGTTAGCACGAGCAAGGCCAGCGGCCTTGTTCATGACTGTGCCCGACTGGTCATCATCACGCATCTGACGTGATATCTTCAGGCTGTCCCGGTGCGTAGAGATGGTCACATCCATACTGTATCCAGGTGCATCCTGATTGACCGGCAGAGGATCAACGTCTTCACTCTCTCGCGGCAGTCCGATAATGTTGGAAGTCGAGCTCAGCTTGAAAGCTGAAGTTTTCGCCGAACTTTCAACGAAAAACTGCAACCCCTGCACGGGAACATTCGACTCCCGCAGCAAGTACAGGTCCATTTCTTTGTCGAGTTCATTGTCACGACCATCAACATGGATAGTGCCAAGAACAGGATATTTCAGTGTCGTAGCCATAATCTGTTACCGTCCTTTCTGTTTTTCCTGGCTCAATCAGTTGGTCTTGGTCGCGTTCAATGCGGTCTCAAGAACCTTGACAACAAGACGCGCTTTCACGTCCGCGCTGTCATTCAATATGGGCTCTTCCCGCCAGGTCGGATTCACAACCTCAAAGATTGCATGTGAGCTGCTGTCAACATTCACAGTGCAAACATTGCTGGTTACATCCATGTCATATACCTGGCCCTTCGTAGCCTCGCTTACCGTTCCGTCCAGCTCGTGCATCTCGAACTCGTCGTCGGCATGAATACGCGCAAAACGCTTGCGAGTAGTGTCATTGCCAATAGCAGAGCCGACTGGCTCCAGTGCGTAAAGATGAACCGCGTCATCTCCAACGCCACTGTTCGCGCCCGTAATGCCTTCGTAAACCAGGCCATCAGAGGCGATACGACAGAGCTCCCCCATCTCAAACGTAGCATCCCCGTCGACAAGCCAATTCTCTACAGACATCGTCGGACGTGTTGCACTACGCAGCCATTTCGGATTCACCGCAGTGAGTGTAGCCATCGTTCATTCCTTTTCTTGTTAGTCAGCCCCCTTTTGAGGAGGCGAGTCTTTATTATCACGTGCCCGACCCTTGTTTTTGAAGGCGTTCAGCCGATTGCGAGATTCGATAGCCGCCGCCTCAATATTGGCACAGGAAACCGTTTTGGGCCTCTTGAAGAGAGACAGTTCGTTATACGAAACCTGCTCTCCCTCCTCAATCACCGGAATATAGCCGCGTGTCGCAACGATCCCGGTGTCCTCCGTCTTGTGCCAACTGTCAGCCATGTCCGGCTCAATCAATCCCAACTTTCGACAATGCTCCACCTTTTCTTTCATTGGATCGGGCGCATTCACTATTGCTTCAGCATCGGGGGCAGTAGCCTGTTGCTGTTCAACAATACGCGTAGCACGCGCCAACGCCTTCTGAAGCTCCGGGTTGTCCTTCACTTCAGGCATGTTTTTGGCAGACACTCCGCCTTGAGCGGCAGGTCCTGCCGCTGGCTTCTCTTCGGCCTCGTCGGCATTCTCCGCTTCGGGAGGCTTGTGCTTACGCATGTGCGCTACTCTCGCGGAAGGTCTTGTGCTGATGAGTTCACCGCAGATCGGGCACGCTTCTTTGTCGTATGTCGGCATCACTTCTTCTCCTTGTATGCTGCATCCAGTTGTGAGATTTCTTCGTCAGAAGCGCCCATATTTCGCAGCGACTTCTTTTCCGCATCCGATAGCCCCTTCGGCTTGTCGTCGCTTACACGACGCGCTCCGCTAGGTCCGCCACCAATCGGTGGCATGCCCGACGGCACCTGAAGCTCATCGGCCGGAACCAACTCAGCGACAATATCCTTGGCCTTCGCCTTCGATATGCCGAACTTCTCAGCAACTTCATCGACACGTGCTTTGTTCCGCTGATAATCAGGATCAGTCTCAATCCGGAGTGAGTTGAGCTCATTCCTGAGCTCTTCGACGGACTGGCTTTCCTTGCTCGTCTCAGCCTTCAACTCTTCCCGCAGACGTTCCGTGGAATCGTTCACAAGTGAACCAATGTGCAGTAGCACCTTTTCATCCACGCCCGCCTCTTCCGCTAACTGTCGCAATCGGGATTCATCTACATCCGGCGCATTGCTTTGTTCCTGCTGGCTCGTTTGAAGATCCACAAGCTTCTGAAGCAACTGTGACTGTGTGCTCTCACTTTGCTTCTTCAGCTCCTGATTCTCCTGCTCAGCACGAGTAGCCCGCGCCTGGAGTTCGCTGTATCCCTTCTCCGCAGCGTTTCGATCCCGAAACGTATGCAGATAGAATTGGCCCTGGTTCGCGTCCGGATCTCCAGACTCGTTCTCCCGGCCCAATTCGCCTTTGACCTGGGACTCTGATTCGAGTTTTTCCAGTTCTTCTGGCATCTCTTTCCCCTTTCTCTCCATTCCTCAACAGAGCGGGAGCGACAACCACTGTCGCTTTTTCCGACATCTATCTCGGTTTTGAGAGCATATCCAAGCTTTCACTACATGCTTTTATCAAATCTGATAAAAGCAAGTCAAGCAATTCCGCTTTGCCGTGTAGTTTTTTCTGACATCCCATGTCAATATCGCGAAGTGCTTCTTGGCCGTATTCCTCCAGCAACGACCGAAACCACTTCTGCATAGTCTTCCAGCCGTGGCCGTTGAACATCTCACGCAATTCGTTCAGTTCGTCGCTGGTGAACTGGCCGCTGCCAGATAATCCGGCCGTATTCATCATGCCGCCCCGCCAGCCATGGCACCAAGAACTTGCTGGCCCATCTGCCCGGCACTGGCCGGAGCCCGTGTACCTGGCCCTATGCCGGTGGCCATTCCGCCCCCGGATCCACCATTTGCCTGTTGGCCGGCGGACTGTTGCTTGTCATTCTGCTGCAACGCCTCGTGTATCTGTATATGAGCCTCTACCAGAGCTACCACTTCTTTGTCTGCCTCTGGCAACAGCCGATACAGCCGAAGGTCGTTTTTGTGCTGGTCAATATGCACAGGATGATTCTCACCATCTTCTGGTTCATCCCACACCCCCATTTGCAATGACTCAAACTCTTGTTTTGCAATGTTGCGAGAATCTGTTTCGCGCTCTTGCGGTATCCAGTCGTCGACGGGCAATCCGCGACGCCGGTATATTGACGTTATCAGCTTGATCTGCATCTCCGAAGGCAGTCGATCCAGCGTAAGGCTCAACAGCCGGTCCTCTTCGGCACGTTGCATCGTGTCTTTCTCGTATTCATGCACGGTCTCCACCTTGATCGTCAGATCCCCGTACAGCTCAGACGGCTTGACCTCTCGCACCCGGCCCCCATAAGTAACAGCGATAATGAGGTCGGAGGTCGCAAAGTTGCGCCACAGCTTCATGTCCCACTTGGCCATCCACGCGAGCCCGTCAGCCTCGTAGTTCATTTTGACAACACTTGGCTTAACTTGCTGGCTGGCAATGTCGTCAGCCTCGGTCGCAGTTGTTCGGCCATCGTGCGCCTCGCCAAGCAACGCCTTGCTCGCGCCACCGGTCTCTTTGATCCGCTCTTCCAGATAGAGCAAATGCTGCGTAATGTCGTTTGTCACGCTGGGAATCTCCATCCGCTTGAATAACCCAAACTTGCCGCGCTTCATGATGATGAGCTTCCGGGGGCCAAAGCTCTTGTCATCGTTGATGATCGCGCCTTCTTCTGTGACATACGGAGCGTTCAGAATCGTGTTCTTGCTGTCGGTCCACTGGTCCAACGCGGTCTTGTATTCATCATAGGCGGGAGCCAGAAGATCGCACGGCCCGTTGTGAAACGCGCCTTTGTCGTCCGGAAGCGCGTGCCATAACTTGCAGGGAACTTCATCCTCCGGAAATGGCAGCCGTATCAAACGCACGCATACGCTTTTCCCGGACTCCAGATCACCAATAAATGTGGCCCAGTACCACTTCGGATAGTATTTCTCTGGATCGCGCTTGCCGCTCTCTTCGTCAATCGGCTCACGAATAAACACGTTGAATCGGACCATCGCTCCGGTTGGCTCGCTCGCACCGCCTGATTCACCGGCATTCCGCTGACGATCTCCCAAAACAGTGGACGATGATTCCCCCTTATATGCGTGTTCCTGGGTCAAGTTGCCAACGTTCATATATTGGCTGCTTGCCTGCATCTGCACCAGTTCGGACAAATCTGGATAGTCGCGAATGATAATGCACTGTTGATTCTGCATATCTGTCACGTTGCAGTCAAACCACGTATCCTTGATGTCAAGAGCTTGCCATTCAGGATACTGCTCGACTTTCTTCACAGTGCGCCATTCAAGGCGAGTAGGCAATCCATCCTCATCCCGCTCGGCCACAACTTTTTCTCGGCACTTGCGCTCCTCGTAGCGCCAGTTCATATACATGAACACCGCGCCGTACTTGTTGAGAAAGAAGAATCCGTCGCGCAGCTTTCTTCTTCGATCATCGGCAATCAGCCCGTATTCCAGTACCGCATTCTGTTGATCGGCAATAACGCGACCTTCCTGTAGCCTGGCATCGTCCGCAGTGTCTTTGGGCCCGTACTTGACAGGCAGATCGCCCAAAGGAACCATCACATCCGCTTCCGCGCTTGATACCGCACGGATGATCCGGTAGACAATATCCGGCCGCCTGTCCACCTCATCACGAGTCAGGTTCTCTTCCTGCTTGGATTGACTGTCCGCCAGCCGGACCATCTCATCGGCCTTCTGCATCGACTCTTCAAACTTTTCCCGCGCATCCTGCCCCTGGAAGTACGTGTAAAAGGACTTGGCGCGCGCAAGAACCTCTTTACAGATCTCAGCATCTCCTGCCAGATTCTTTCTCGAAAACACCCTGTCCTGTTCTTTTTCTTCTGGCGCAGCCTGTTTATTCGGTATGTTTGTTTCCACGGTCATGGTCTATGTTTCCTCCCATTTGCAAATTGCAAAAGCCTCGTCGATAAGGCATTCCCGTTCATCGTATGGCGACATTATTATCCCCCATGACGACACGCTAGGCGAAAGAATTATATCACCCTCTTCGTAGGCCTTGCACATATGCCTGGGCGTAAGCCGACGACGCAAGTCCAGCTTGCTGCATTCTCTCCGGCATCCAACCTTGGCCCCAACGGCGAGTACCTCCCACCATTCACACACCGTCTTGCTCCGCTCTGGCATGTATATGGTCAGCTTATTGCCGGAATCATCCTCGCATACAGGATCAACCGGACGACATCTCCGGCACCAGAGCCAGTGACCCCGAACAGCCATCGGACCATTGCTCCCAGTCGGAAAAGCCAAATGCTCTTCACCAAACCGCTCCACAAATCTACTCACTGTCAACACCTGTTGCTCTTCCACTGTGTTTTCTCCTCTCTTACACATGATACACAAACCGCCCCTGACTCTTGCCCAACGAGCGAATACGCTGCCCTTCAAAGCCTTTTTCCACCTGCAGATCATCCGAATCCTCAGTCTCATGGCGCACTGATCCCAGATAGCGGGGCTCTGCCAGAATCATGTATTTCAATGCCGTCATAAGATCGTTGTCGTGGTCTACCGGACGCTCATCGTTCTCCCGGTTCATGTATCCGGCTATCTCACGCCGAAAGTTGGATAATGTGCGAAATACGTATATTCGCGGAGATCCTGCCAATGGCTCGCCGTCAGAGCCTACTACCCGGTCCTTGAGCTGGAGCCATTCCAGTATATGCGGCCGGTCTTCACTGCAATCGAACCATTCCCGCACAATCGGCACCGCATTCGTGTCGTGCATTCCGCTGGCCGGTGTGCAGTCAAGACCATGGCGAATATACAACTCGCCCAATGTCTCAACACTTTCGTCTGTCGGCCGCTTGAAACTCCGCCCATCCAGTACGGTAAAGTCGTATTCTTCGGACTTGTAAACCTCTCTGTACTCTTTGTATAAGGAGCCGTCCTCACCCTCGAACTGACCAATTTCTTTCAACTCATTGCCGCACGCAGCCACGAAATCCCGCACATTCTCATATACAGACGCACCTACACGGAAGAACTCTCGATACAACACAAGATCACCACGCTCTGTTACCGCGCCACATAGCCCCGCCCAGGGATGAACACGGCCATGGTCTACAGAACGGCATAAAGTCCAGTGCGGCTGTATCTCAATCGGATCAATGACGTGTACTGTCGGGTCCCAGTTGTCATACACAAGCCCTTCACTGACCTCAAACTCCCCATAATAGTTCGAACGCCCACGCCGCTTGTCGCGAGCATTGCCCTGCCGCTCCGGTGCAGCAATATTCCGCTCATACTCATCGGCCTTCTGCTCTGCGCTCATTATTGCATCAGGCACATCCTCGATATCTATGCGGCTGAAGCGTACATCAATACCTTTGTCTTTGCTCCCAAGATACAACTGATGCACCCATCCACCTCCGCCAGTCCAGGGATTGCCGGGTATCTTGTGCGGCGTCATCGCGGCCGCAGTCTGGTAGTGTTCACGCATCTTTCCGCGCTCAAACGCTTCGTCAAATATGTCTTCCGGCGGCTGTTCGTCGAACGCAACTGCATCATAGCTGCTGCTGGTAAATGCTTCCAAACCCTGCTCGTAGCTGTACATGGTGACTGTGCTTCCATTTCCCAGCTCCACCATCGGAGATCCGCTCTTCCAGTTGACGCGCCGTACATGAGCGCCGTTCTCTTTCGCCCATATGCTGCTGTATTTCCGCAGCTCATCTACCGGAAACATCTCCCGCACAATCTTGGGCCACAAATTGGTCTTCGCGTGCGTGCCCATCCGATAGGTAGCCAGCGCACAATGTTTCGGTCCGGTCCATTCTGGACATATCACGCCATGATCCTGAAACAACGGCCAGTGTTTGTCACACTTGCATGTCCGCAACGCCAGCCAAGCCAGCAGCCCTATGGTCTTCCCTCGCTGCTTGCCGGCCAGCACAATATGAAAATCACTCTTCCAGTCGTTGAGCAGGTCCAGCACCCCGCCATGCGGCAGAAAAAAAGCCAGATGATTGCGCTCATATTCCCGATACAGCGTAAGCAGAAAATCAGCCGTGTCCCCATCCCCGCGCTTGGACATATCCAGCAGGTCCCGATCGCTGAATACGTGCCACTTTCCTCCGTATGGTAGCCGGTAAATCATTCGCCTTGACCGCCTCGATCTCGCCGTCTACCCTGTTTCCATGCAACTAGACGATTTTCTTCAATGGCTCCACGATAACCAAATCGACCGCAAGGATATCTTCTCTCACCCATGCGTGCTCCGAAATGGCTCACTCCATTACGTCCAATCGCAAACCATAGGGCAACTGACCAAGTATAACTACATCCCGATCCTTTACGCACAAACCCAACGCAGCCGCCTGATCGGTTTTCTCTTCGAGGACGGCTCTCTTCGCCAGGACGCTGAAATCCTCGTCTCTTCCTTCCGATGTACCCCAGACTTGCCGAAGTTCGTTCTGCTCTGGAAACCACATGTGCCTCCCAATAAACGAAAACTACTCGCCGACGGCCTCGCAAGAATCCGACAGCGCCCAATCATCTCCACAGACCTCTCTATCCCCCATTCCGCCGGCTGAACCCAGTACCACATCAACCGCACGGAAACTTACCCCGGCTACTATCGAAATCACACTGTCTAGCTCAGCATGCTTCCCCACCACGGCCTTGGCTGATTCCAGCTCTACCAACAGCCCGCCCATCGCCTCTTTCAGCCGCGTCGCCACCCGTAGCCGCTCACTAAACTCAAAATCATTGCTGCCCATCTCATCTCCATAAATATCTAAGGTATGTCTTCTCGGTGTCTCATCAGTGTCTCATAAAGCCCTCACACTAACACCAGCCGCACTTCTTGTCCAACCTCTTTATTCCCACTACTCCTTGACTTGCTCTTCCACCCCGGCCATAATACCACCACATACAAGGCGGGCTGTGTGTGATCGCCCTCCGTGGTTAGACCACCTTGTGTGGGGATAAAGCCATGTGCCAACCCCGCGCAACGGGAACCATTGCAAAAACACTGCGATGAAACCAATACCGTTCGGCCTCACTAAGGCCAAGCTGGTGGACCAGTACGGCAGAATCGGGGAACCGTCTGTCTGCGACACACGCGCCAGGTCCTGGCTCAACCCATGCGCCGCGTCTCTCAACACGTTGCCTTTACTCATCTCGCGCACAGCATGAGTCTCACCATCCCAGCTTCCCCTCCAAAGGGGGGAAGTTTACTCTCTCGCAGTTGTGCACACTTGTGCATATTTGAACCCTGCATGCAATCCACCCAAGAACCCTCTCTTTCGCAGCTTTGTGTCTCTCTTGCAGGGCCTGTTTTTGCAACTATTCGGGGTTGTCGGGGTTGGGTATGGGTATGGATAGGCCGGGGGGAGGGGAAGGGTAGGCCCCCGGATAGGCGAACGACTACCCCCCTGCCCGGTCAGCCGGATAGGCGAACGGCCCAAACCCCTGCAAATAGGCACCCATATGGCACCGCATGACGGCCGGCGGCAACCCACATCCATCCAGCCTGAGCCACAACCGCAACGCTAGTCGCACACGGAAACCCATTGCGTTTGCAACGGTTAGCGCGTCATGGGCAATGTGGGGGAACTCAACATAAGCGGTATTATGCGACGCTGGCCGAAGCTAAGTGCGCCGATTGCAAGGAGTTGCGACCCCGGCGTCGACGGCTGAATAAGTTGCCGTGCAGATTGCGAATGCGTTGCAGATTGCACGACATGTCGGAAAACGCGACACAATAGAGGGCAAAGTGTCTCATTGGTGTCTCACGAGTGTCTCATTAGTGTCTCATTTATGGCGAGCGGGGACTCGCGGGCCAACCCAACTCCCCCTCGCCGCCCCCCTCTCTTACCCGACACATGCCAGGCACCCTACACGCGCGCGCGTATCCATACACCCGCCGGCATCGGCGCACGCCCGGCACCTGGTCGGCTGTTATCACGATTGCAACGCTGATGCGCGGTGTGGCGAATGTGCGAAATGCGACAGCGTGCATCCATGGCCGTCGGATGCGGAAAGTGTCGGATTATGCGACAGTGGCAGCCAATAGTGTAGTAAAACGCGACATTCGTGGTGATTGGCATGCGGTCTGCATGTGATAGTGCCATTATCGCACTGCGATGGGCGGTTGCGGGTGTAATGGCGAGAAACGAAAGGGAGGATCCAAGATGATAAACTGGACTGTGCGAGAATCGACAACAACCGTGGCAGAAATGCCCACGGCCTTACGGCCTGCTGATGCCCTACGGAGACAGGGGGTCGACAACCTGGATGAGGCCGCACTGGTGGCATGTATGCTCACTGGAAACAGGAAACACAACGCAATGGATTTGGCGAGGGGTCTTCTGGCCAGCGTGCCACTGGCTAAGGTGCGGCATATGACCGTTGACGCATTGGCAACGTGTCCCGGCATGACGGGAAAACAGGCCGCGGTGCTCCTAGCGGGCATTGAGCTAGGGCGTAGAGTGGCTATGACTGGGGTGACACACGAAGAGTCTGTGCGCACACCGGAAGACATAGCTCGTTTGCTCACGCCACGGATCAATGGTGCGACGCAAGAGAAGTTTTACGTGATTCCGCTTGATGGAAAAAACCGCATGGCGTGCGAGCCGGTAGAGATTACATGCGGCCTGTTGGACGCAAGCCTGGTGCACCCGCGAGAGGTGTTCCGAACTGCAATAATGCGCAACTCAGTCGCGTTGGTTGTTGCTCACAATCACCCCAGCGGCGACCCGACCCCATCAGTGGAAGACATACGCATCACAAGACAGCTTGTTTCGGCCGGGCAGGCTGTCCACATCAAGGTGTTGGACCACGTTGTGCTGGGGTCACCGATCAACGGCGCACCGGCGTTTGTGAGTCTGCGTGAACATGGACTAGTAGACTTCGACGGAGGTTACGATGAAAATACGTGAAGCCCGGCACCCCAACGGACGATTGCGCTTTCGCGATCGTTACGAGCGGGGCGAGCTGCACGGCGTCCGTGAGACTTGGAACGCTAGCGGACAATTGTTCTATCGCACGCACTACGAACGCGGCGAACGACATGGCGTCTGTGAGGTGTGGTATAGCAACGGGAAATTGCGCTATCGCAGGCACTACAAGCATGGCGTGCTGATTGGCGTGGACGAATTTGTGAGGGAACAATGAACAGGGGCGAAACCATCAAAAAGTGGATCGACGCACGCCACGCAGAAGGAATGACGGTATATGCCACAACGGCTTGGCGAAGCACTAAGATTGACCCCAAGCACTCCAACCTTGTGAGGCTCAACGGCGATCACTGCGAGGTGGCGCGGGGCCGCAGGTGGGATAGCATTAACTTTTGCAAAATCACGGCCGCCGCATGATACGAGCATATGGATGATCCGCATAGTAGCAGACTGGCGGGGCGAGCGAAATAAAAAGGGAGGTTCCAAGATGAAAAAGAAAGAAATGCTTACACACTGGGCCGGATTGACTGACAACACGGCCGATAATATCGCAATGAATGCAGTCCCGTATAAACATGAGGGCAGCACGTATGACCAAGACGGCATACGGCTCACTGGCACGCGGACTTTTATCGATGCCGTGTTAGCGGTCCTGAAGCCATTGCTGCGATACGAAAACGGCACCTCACGACTGCAGGTGGTATACAAGCAGAGCACAGATCGCAATACAGGAGTGATGATGGATACTTACAACTGTTATATCCAGGTCCACGAGCGCGGCGAACAGGCTCAAATGGTCAATGCGTTCCTGGCAGGAGCAACCCGGCGTAAGTAGTAAGACAGGGTGAACTTAAAAGGAGGTTACGATGAAAATAACTGTAGACATGCTGAGGGCGAAAAACGCCTGTGAAGATCAAGTTGAGCTGTTTGAGCAGGTGTTCCCAAACGGTATGGACTGGCCGGCAGACCTGGAGACGGCAGGCCGGGCCGGGCTGGACACGGCGTGGGGCGCGGTGAAGTTTGGATTGTCGGGGGTTCGTGAGGGGTGGCACCCCAACGGGCAACTGCGCTATCGCAGGCGCTGCGAGCACGGCAAGCTGCACGGCGTCTGCGAGGACTGGCACGCCAACGGGCAATTGTGGTATCGCGCGCACTTCGAGCACGGCGAGCTGCACGGTGTTTGCGAGGCGTGGTACGCCAACGGGGAATTGTGGTTTCGCTCGCACTACGAGCACGGCAAGCTCGTAAAAAGGGAGGCGGTATAATGCAGATGAAACTTGAACTGCTGGTGTGCACATGCCCGGAAATGCTGGGCTATAGGGCCGCACATGATCCAGACTACCGGCACGACCACGCGGCGGCCTGGGTAGGGCGTATTACGCGAGCCAACCGGGCACACGGCGAGCCCGTTGAAATAGACACGTCCGACAATACCGACTACTGGCGGCGGCCGGAGCTTGACGGCCGGCTGTGGGTGTTGCGCTGGCCGGATACGCACGCGGTGGTTGATGATCCGTATAGCTGGGACGGACTGTGCGAGTCGTTTGCAGACTGGTTAGGCCATCGGCAACTGACTACCTGGCCGACGCCGGACGAAATGCACCGGGTGTTGAGCGTCACCTCGGCGCTGGCAGACATTGGCCTTGAAGGGGGGATGCCGTGCGATATTTGACAGATCCAATGGTGTGGCTAGTGCTGGGTACAATGGGCTTCTGGATAATTACTGCTTGGTTGATCGGGACTTGTTGACCGTGGCGAGGGCTTTTGTGGCGTCGCGGTTGAGCTGACGCCACTTGTCCTCGGGGTCTGATTGATCCGCACCGGCTTTAAGGGACTCCAGAAGCTTCGCGGCGGCGCTTGTGGTAGAAGCGATGTTTTTCAGGTTGTTCGGTGACAGGTCATCCTCGGTCAACAGAGCGAGCTTGCGGTTGATAAGATGTAGCCCGGAATATACCGATGATTCACAGAGAGAGCATAACACGTCCGTTTTCGCGGCCACGAGCGCCTTATATTCGCGCTCATAGCGTTCCAGGGTGCGGTACACGGTGGTTCGGTCGATGCCGTGCTTCTCCGCGACGCCGTGGACTGAGTAGAACACCAGGTCCAGGAGTATCTGCCGCTGTTCGTCTGTCGCTTCGTCGGGCAGCATATGCACAACGCGACGGATGCCGTCCTCATGTGGCGTTGCCTCCCGGCGTTCCGGTGCCGATACCACCCGCTGTGTCCGCCGGGATTCGTTGCGTGGGTTTTGATCGGCCGCGTCTTGGCTTGGCTGACTGGAAGGAAAATCAGATGTTTCAGAAGTGGACATAAAACAAGAATACAGTAATATGGAGGGAGCTGCAATGTCAAAGAAACCTCGAAAAACGAAACGGGTAGTTACGCACGTCAGCGAGCACATGGAAGAGCCACTGGCCGCGCGTGAACGCCATACAGGGGTGACTACCGGGGCCTTTGTTCGGCGCTTGATAATATACCAGCTTGCCCGAGAAGGCTACATCATGCTCGATGAGAGCGAACTATAATGCTCTGCGTCAGTGTTCCGGCAGGGATTGCACAGTAAAACCAGAAACAGACTCACGGAGTCAACGGGGGGAATATGCCAAGTTACAACAATGTAGTGTTAGTCGGGCACATGGTGAAATCGGCCGATGTTCGGGCGGGTCGTAGCGGCACGTCATTCGGCGAGTTTGCGGTGGGGGTCAACCGGCGAGTGAAGCGAGACGGTGCATGGGATAATCAGGCGAGCTTTATTGACTGCAAGGTCTTCGGCAAGACCGCCGACTATATTGCGGATTTCGGGGGCAAAGGTGTCCTTGTGCTCGTGCAGGGCGAGCTTGTGCAGGATCGTTGGGAGAAAGACGGACAGCGGCGAAGCAAGGTGCTTGTGTACGCGCAACGTGTTGTGCTGCTTGACAAGCGGCCCGAATCGACAGACGAAAGCGACTCGGAGGGAAAGCCCCGTAAGGAGTCTGAGCCCGGCACCGCCGCTGAGTCGACAGACGAGGGGGGTTCTCAGCCGCCCGACGATTTGCCCTTTTGACGTTGTTTTCTGCTGCGCCTGGGTTCCGAGAGCGGGATCACGATACCGACAACCGGGCATGTGATCCACGAGTGTGACTGGCTTTCGATGATCTCATGCGGCTGCCTGCATCGCGGGCATGTGCGGCGTTCACCGGTTGGCGTGCCGTTGATTGCGGGGTAATGGGTCATTGTTCTCTGTTGACTCATATCGCGCTGTTCGGGATGATCTCAACGGACAACTCTTCACTGATGCAATCGCGTATCGCACCCTCGAAGGCGGCCACGGCGTCCCACCCCACTTTGTCGCCATCGTCCCGTTTCTGGCACGCCCACTCGATGAAACTATGCTCCTCGGGGATGTCAACGTCCCAGTGCCCTTCCAGCCCTTCAACCGTAATCCTCACCCTCATCGCGTACCTCCCGAACAATCGGATGGAGAGGTACGCGGAATACCGCGCCCCTCATCCTTCACGTTCGGTTGATTACGAAAACGAGTCTTAGCCTGTTTATGGATGCGGCACACCCATGAGTGTCCGGTGTCGCGTTCCGGCTCCCAGTTGCCCAGGTCGCAGTTGCATTGCAAAGTGGCCTCCAATTCTTTCACGATCTCTTTCTGTGTCTTCATGTCTTCCTTTCCGGCCTTGCGGGACGTGCCCAACAAGGCCAATGGGGCGTACAGCTAAAGCTGCCGCTCATTGCTGGCGTTCGGCAACTGATGCCGGTTGTCCATCTTGCACTTCGGGCACTTGCGCCGCCGCTTTACATTTTCGTACCAAAACTCGGTGCGGCAGTCGTGGTTTGCACAGCGTACCCAGTTCCTGTCGA